>SXGT01041731.1_pt1 | contig 16458 bp, 18 predicted proteins | sample 3176221 | NCBI WGS metagenome assembly SXGT01 (sample SAMN11356862, study PRJNA531348) | freshwater metagenome | isolation source: freshwater sample F1-120 | place: China: Fuxian Lake, Yuxi | collected 2017-12-25 | reverse complement strand
GACTGAGGTCGGTGGCGTTTTTGCCGTTGATGTAATACTCGCCAGCGCTGGGGCGGTCGAGGCAGCCGAGGATGTTCATCAGGGTGGATTTGCCCGAACCGGATGCGCCCATGATGGCCACCAGCTCGCCGGGGTAGATCTTCAGGTCGATGCCATGCAACACCTCGACCGACAGGTCACCGTTGTGGTAGGTCTTGGTGATGCCGCTCAGATCGATCAGCGGCACGCCCGCGCTCTGCGGCGCAGCGCGCAGCGCCTCGGCCTCATGCGACTGCGGCAGCTGGCTCATCGGCGTGCCCCACCGGCGGCGCCAGCCGGCATGCCGCCAGGACCACCCATGTTCGGCTGGCCAAGGCCCGTGCCCTGTGTCGGGTTGGCGGGACGGCGCTCGGGTTCGCGCACGCCAGCGATCACGCGGTCGCCTTCCTTCAGGCCCGACAACACCTCGGCGTGCACCCGGTTGCTGATGCCGATGGTGACGTCGCGCTCTTCGATCGTGCCGTCCTCGGCCATGACCTTGACCTTGGCCTGACGGGGGCCGCGCGCCGGGCGGGAGGGTCCGTCGTTGCGGGGCATGCCGCTCACGTTCGGCACCGAGGGCTTGGCGGGGGCAGCGTCCTTGCCGCCGGCCTCGGTGCCCGAGGCGGCCCGCTTCTGCGTGGGAGCGGCACCATTGGCGCCGCCGGGTGCCGCCGTGGCTGCACTGCCACCGTTGGCCTGCGCCTGCTCGCGCTCCTTGCGGCGCTGCTCGCGGAAGCGGGCACGCTCCTCTTCGCTCATGTTCTGGAACGCTTCGGGGCTCATGCGCGGGCGATCGCCGCCCGCGCCAGCTGCGCTGCCCGCGCCCGCACCGCCCGGTGCGGCACCGCCTGCGGCTTCGCGTTCCTTGCGGCGCTGCTCGCGAAAGCGCGCACGCTCCTCGTCGGTCATTTTCTCGAAGGCCTCGCGGTCCATGCGAGGACGCTCGCCGCCCGCCTGCGCGACCACGGTGTCGGCCACCGCCTTGAAGGACGCCGACGGAATGGCGGACGTGCTCGTGCCACGCTGCGCCGGCGCCGCCGGTGCGGTCGGTGCCGCGCCTGGTGCAGGCGAAACGGCGCCGGGGTTGCGGTTGCCGCCGCCCGGCCCGCCTGGCTGCCCGCCGCGGTTGCCCTGGGCTCCGCGCTGGATCGTCAGCGCCGACATCGGCACCACCAGCACGTCCTTGGCCTCGGCCACCACGAAGAACACCTGCGCCGTCATCTGCGTCATCAGGCTGCGGTTGTTGTTGGGCACCTCGAACAGCGCGTTGTAGAGCACCACGTTGTTGGTCACCGTGGGCGTGGGTTCGATCTTCTTGAGTTCGCCGTACCAGCGGCGGCCCTGGCCACCCAGGGTGGTGAAGTACACCGGCATGCCGCCGCGCAGCTTGCTCACGTCGGCCTCGGACACCTGGGTCTGCACCGTCATCACCGACAGGTCGGCGATGCGCATCAGCGTGGGGGCCGACTGGTTGGTGTTCAGCGTCTGGCCCTGGCGCGCCGTGATGCTCACCACCGTGCCGGCCATGGGCGCGTAGATCTTGGTGTACTTGAGGTTGGCCTCTTCCACCCGCATGCTGGCCTGCAGCTGCTCCATCGAGGCCTTGAGCGACTGGATCTGCGCACGCGCCGTCTTCACCGCGGTTTCCGCGTTCTGCAGCGTCTCGGCGGTGGTGGCCTCTTCGGCCATCAGGTTCTTCTGGCGCTGCAGGTCGCGCTCGGCCTTGGCCAGCGTGAGTTCGCGCTCGCCCATCTGGGCCTGTTGCGAGCGCAGCTGGGCGCGGCTGGCGTCCACGCGCGCCATCGAGGTCTCGGCGTCGATCTCGGCCAGCAGGTCGCCTTCCTTGACCTCGCTGCCCACCTCCACGTGGATCTTGCGCAGCTGGCCCGACACCTGGGCGCCCACGTCCACATAGTCGCGCGGCTGCAGCGAGCCGGTGGCGCTGACCTGGTCCTCGATGTCGCCGCGCTGCACCGTGGCGGTGATGTAGGCGCTCTCGGTCTTGGCGCCCGGGCCCCAGCGGTGGTACGCAAAACCGCCGCCCCCGAGCACGGCCAGGCCCACGAGCGCGATCAGCGCCAGCTTCCAGGGCTTGCGGCGGCGGGTGGCTGGGGCCTTGCCCCCTTCACGTTGGACTTCGTTCATGGCAATGCGTTGAGGTTCTGGATGGAGGGCGCCAGCAGGGCGTGCCGGGATGATGCGGGATATTGCCCGCGAAATATGGAAAGAATGAGCAAGCAGAACGCCCTGGCTTGCACAAAGTTTGAAAGATTTGGGTTTAGTCTCGGCAACACCATGCAGACCGACCGTGCCATCCCTTCGTCCAGCCGCCGGGCCTGGCTTTCGCGCTTCGACACCCTGCGCGTCAAGCTCTTCCTGGCCATCGCAGGCGCCAACGTGGTGCTGGTCATGTCCGCCTACCTCATCTACAGCTGGAGTTTCGACAAGGGCCTGGTCGAGTACCTGAACAAGGCCGACGAAAACCGGCTGCAGCCCCTGATCGTGCGGCTCGCCGAGGGGTACCGCCAGCAGGGCAGCTGGGCCTGGATCACCGAAGACCGCCAGCGCTGGCAGGACCTTTCGCGCGAGGTGCTGGGCACCGGCCGCATGCAGCGCCGCCCCGCCGAGCCGCAGGGAAGCTCGCCCGGCCTCCCCCCGGCGCAGACGCCGGCCGACGTGCAGCCCCATGCGCATCCGCCGCCACCGCCCCCATCGGCGCAGCCGGCACCCGGCACGCCGAGCGTGCCACCGCCCCTCACCATCGACCCCCGGCTGCTGCTGCTCGACCCCGAGCGCAACCTGCTCGCCGGCCCGGAAGGCCGCACCGAACAGGCCGTGCTCAAACCCATCCAGGTCGACGGGCAGCTGGTGGGCTACCTGGGTTATGTGCCGCGCCTGCAGATGGTGGCCTCGCTCGAACGCGTGTTCCTGGCCCAGCAGACCCGCACCTTCGCCGCCATCGCGCTGGGCATGCTCGCGGCCGTGCTGCTCAACGCCGCGCTGATCGCGCGCTGGCTCTCCCGGCGCCTGCACGTGCTCGGCGAGGGCACGGCGGCCGTGGCCCAGGGCGACTACAGCGTGCGCCTGCCCGCGCGCGGCCACGACGAACTCGCGCAATTGGCCGATGCCTTCAACCACATGGCCACTTCGCTGCAGGCCGCGCAACACGCACGGCAGCAATGGATCGCCGACATCGCCCACGAACTGCGCACGCCACTGGCGACCTTGCGCGCCGAGATCGAGGCCTTGCAGGACGGGATCCGCCAGCCCGACACGGCCAACCTCGACTCGCTGGCGCAGGAGGTCAGCCGCCTGACGCGGCTGGTGGAAGACCTGCGGCTGCTCTCGCTGTCGGACCTGGGCGCGCTGGACTACCGCTTCGCCCCGCTCGACCTCGGCCGCTTCGTAGGCCACCACCTCAGCGACGCGGCGGGCCTGCCCGGCCGGCGCCTTCAGGTGCGCACCGAACTGGCCGACGGCGTGGAGATCCGCGCCGACGGCGACCGGCTCGATCAGGTGCTCAACAACCTGCTGCAGAACACGCAGCGCTACAGTGCCGACCCCGCCACGCTCAACGTGCAGGTGCGCCGCCACGACACCGAGGCCCAGCTGACCTGGGAAGACAGCTCGCCGGGCGTACCGCCCGACGCCCTGCCCCGCCTGACCGAGCGGCTCTACCGCGTGGACGAGTCGCGCGCCAGCGCCAGCGGTGGTTCGGGCCTGGGTCTGGCGATCGCACACGCCATCATCGTGGGCCACGGCGGGCGCATGCAGGCCTCGGCCAGTGCGCTGGGCGGCCTGCGCTGGGACATCTGGCTGCCCCTGAACACCGAAGCCGCACATGGCTGAGCGCACCACGATGGCCAGCCGCGTCCTCATCGTCGAGGACGAAAACAAGATCGCCGCCGTGCTGCTGGATTACCTGAAGCAGTCCGGCTTCGACACGCACCACCTCACGCGCGGCGACGAGGTGGAAGACTGGCTGGAACACCACCCGGTGGACCTGGTGCTGCTGGACCTGATGCTGCCCGGCAAGAGCGGGTTGGACGTCTGCAAGGCGCTGCGCGCCGGCACGCCCGGGAAACAGGCCCCCGCCATCATCATGGTCACGGCCCGGGTGGAAGAGATCGACCGCCTGCTCGGCCTCGAACTCGGGGCCGACGACTACATCTGCAAGCCCGTCAGCCCGCGCGCAGTGGTCGCGCGCGTGAAGGCGGTGCTGCGGCGCGGCACGCACGCGGTGGAGGCCACGGCCGACGAACTGCCCCATGGCCTGAAGCTCGACGACGCCGCCTGGCGCGCCACCATCGCCGGGCACGACCTGGGTCTGACCGCCGTGGAATACCAGCTGCTCAAGGTGCTGAGCGCGCGGCCCGGGCGCATCTTCTCGCGCGAACAGCTGATGGACTCGATGTACCAGGACGAGCGCATCGTCTCGGACCGCACGGTCGACAGCCACATCAAGAAGCTGCGCCGCAAGATCCAGGAGCACCTGCCGGAGCAGGAGCTCATTCACTCGGTGTACGGCCTCGGCTACAAGTACGAGGCCTGAGCGATCAGCGGGTGGCGATCGCGCCCAGGCGCTGGGCGTTCTCGCGCAACTCGGCCACCGGATCGCGGCCTTCGGTCTGCAGCACGATGCTGCGCACACCGGCCTGTTGCACGGCCTGCGCCACCGCTGGCGGCAGGTCGCGGTGGTGCAGCACAGCAGCCACCGACGCGCTGCGCAGCCGTTGCGTCAACTGCGTGAGCGCCTCTGGCGTCCAGGCTTCGTCGGCGCGGGCATCGGTGCCTGCGAGGTCGAGGTTGAAGCCGTTGACGAGGTAGTCGAGCCGGTCCGACAGGCTGAACACCGCGAGGTTGCTCGCGGTGGCCAGGCGGGCTTCGCTCTGCGCCGTGATGCCCAGCAGCTGCTGGCGCAGCACGCCCACATTGGCCTGCAGGCGCGGCTTGGCGGCGGGCACCAGCCGGCCGACATCGCTGGCGATCACGTCGGCCATGCGGCCCAGGTTCACCGGGTCCAGCCAGGGCAGCGCGTTCGCTGCGGCGTCCTGCTCCTGCAATGCCATGCCGGGCAAAGAGGCATCGAGTGGGCGCGCGGCATCGATCTCGATCAGGCGGATGTTCTGGCGGCGGGCCAGCGGGAACAGCGGGTCGTCGGGCCAGATGGAGCGCAGGGCGATCACGGCGTCGGCCTGGCGCGCGGCCTCGCCGAGCCCGGCGGCGCCACGGCCGGAGAAGAAAGCCAGCTGCCGGTTCGGCGGCAGCGTCTCGGGCACCGGCCGCAGCACCACGATGCCGGTGTCGCGCGCCAGCGAGTTGGTGAGCGCGGCCACCACGGGGTGGGCCACCAGCAGGCGGGCCGGGGCAGCTGCTGTTGCCGTGGGTGCGGCGGGCGCCTGCGCGGTGGCGGCACCGGCCGACAGGGCCAGCAGACCGGCCAGGCACCAGGCCGAGGGAGACAGAAGGCGCGAGGTCATCCGGCATGTCCTTTCAATGACGGGGTGAAGCCCCGGATGACCGCCGCGAGCGCAAACAGCCCGCCGGCGGTGAGGATGATGGCCGCGCCCGAAGGCACCGGCAGTTCAAGTTCGATCGGCACCAGGATGCCGATCTGCGTGCTGACGGTGGCGATCGCCACGCTCAGCCAGAAGAAGCCCCGCAGCGACAGGCTCAGCAAGCGCGCGGCGGCAGCCGGAATGATGAGCAAGGCGCCGACGAGGATGGCACCGATCACCTTGACGGAGGCCACCGTCACGATGGTCACCAGCACCACGAACAGGTAGTCCAGCAGCTTCACGCGCACGCCGCGCACGCTGGCCAGCTGCGGGTTGAAGCTGGCGAGCATGAAGCGGTTGTACAGCGGCACCGTGAGCGCCACCACCAGCGAGCCGACCACCGCGAGCACCAGCAGGTCCCCGGCGTCCACGGTGAGCACCGAGCCGAACAGCACGTTTTCCAGGATGTGGATGTTGACGCGGCCCGACAGCATCAGCAGCAGGCTCGCCCCCATGGCCAGCGAGACCGCGAGGAACACGCCGATCAGGGTGTCGGGCGAGAGACCGGTGCGGTTGCGCAGGTAGTTCAGCAGCATGCCGAACAGCAGGCAGTAGGCGAACAGGCTGCCGTAGGGCCCGGTGTAGGGCTCGCCCAGCAGGATGCCGATGGCCACCCCGGTGAGCGCGGCGTGGCCCACGGCCTCGGAGAAGAAGGCCAGCCGCTTGACCACGACCAGCGTGCCCAGGCCGCCGAGCACGGGGCCGATGAACAGGCCGGCCAGCACGGCGTTGACCACGAAACCATAGGCCAGCGAAGCGGGCAGCGTGCCCTGCTCGGCCAGGTGCTGGATGCCCTGGCGGAAGGAATCGAACGCGCTCATCACGCCACCGCCTTGTCTTTTTCTTCTTCGCGCCGCTGCCGGCTGGAGAACAGCGCGAGCACGCGCTGCGGGGTCAGCGTCTCGGCGGCCGGGCCATCGAACAGCACCTGGCGGCTCAGGCCCGAGACGTGGTCGGCCAGGCGCGTGACGGCATCGAGGTCGTGCTCGATCCACAGCACGGTCACGCGGGTTTCGCGCCAGTGCGCGAGCAGCTTCTCGAAGATCGCCTCGCCCGCCTCGTCCAGTGCCGACATGGGTTCGTCGAGCAGGATCAGATCGGGCGAGGGAATCAGCGCCTGGGCCAGCAACACGCGCTGGCGCTCGCCGCCGGAGAGCGCGCCCATGCGGCGGCCCGCCTTCTCCAGCATGCCCACCTGCTGCAGCGCCTGCTCCACCGGCTCGCGCCAGCGCGGCGACAGGCCGAGAAACACGGGCCGGCGCTGACACATCGCACCCATGAAATCCATCACCGTCATCGGCAGGCCGGCATCAAAAGCCAGCGCCTGCGGCACGTAGCCCACCACGCCGGGCAACTCGCCGGGCCAGCTCAGGCTGATCTGCCCCCGGTGCGGCACCTGGCCGAGCAAGGCCTTGAAGAGCGAACTCTTGCCGCCGCCGTTGGGACCCACGAGCGCGTGCACAGTGCCCGCCGCCACGCGCAGGTTCACCTGCCGCAGGATGTCGGTGTGGCCGAGGGTGAGGTCGACGGATTCGAACGCGATGCCGGGTCCACCCGCCACCGCGCTCACGCGGACTCCTTGATCGCGCGCACCACGGTGGCGAGGTTGCGGGCGATTTCGTTTTCGAACTTGTCGGCCGTGTACGGGCCGTGCGAGATGTGCGTCAGCGCGTAGAGGCGCACGCCGGTTTCGCGGCGGATGGTGTCGACGTAGGCCGACGGGAAGTCCATTTCCGAAAAGATCACCTTCACATCGAGCGAACGGATCTGGTCGATGGTGCCCTTGAGCTGCGAAGGGCTGGGTTCGATGCCGTGCGCCGGCTCCACCACCGCCGCGACCTCCAGGCCGAACTCGCGCAGCAGGTAGTCGTAGGCGCCGTGGATGGTGGCGATGCGCAGGCCGCTGGCGGGTGCCTGTGCCAGCTGGCCCAGCGCGTCGGCGCGCAGCTTGCGCAGCTTCTGCGCGTACGCGCGCGCGTTCGCGGTGTACGCGTTGGCGTTCGCCGGGTCGAGCTTGCCCAGCTCGCGGGCAATGGTGTTGACCTGCGAGATCGATGCCGTCACCGACAGGAAGGTGTGCGGATTCACCACCTTGCCCGAGGTGCCCCGGCCGGTGCCCACCGCCGCGAGCAGCGGCACCTGGGCGTTGGCCTCGATCACTTTCAGATCGGGCTTTTCGCTGGCCGCGATCATGCGGCCGGCGAAGTCGTCGTGGCCCACGCCGTTGAGCACGATCACGTCGAGCGAACCGATGCGCTTGATGTCTTCGGTGCGCGGCTCGTAGGCGTGCGGGTTGAAGCCGGCGGGGATGACGGGCACCACCTCGGCCAGATCGCTCACCACGTTGGCGACATAGCTGTAGTAGGGGTGCAGCGTCACGCCGACGCGCAGCTTGCGCGCCTGGGCCCAGGCCGGCACGCTGGTGGCGGCAAAAGCCACGGGCGCCCAGGCCATCGCCGACAACAGGTGGCGGCGGCGCGCGGAAGGCAGGGGGTGGTCTGGCATGAAAGAAATCCCGAAAGAAAAGAAAACGGAAGCGCGAAAGACAGCGAGGTCAGTGCGCGGTGTCCTTGCGCGTCACGCCAGCGTCGTAACGCACCACGACCTGGCGCCAGCCCTGGCGCGTGAGCGAGGCATCGTCCAGCTGCTCGGGCCAGGCGTTGGGGCCCTCGCGGTGCACCCAGACCTCGGCCTCTTCGTTGTGCGCGTGGGCCTTGGACGGCGCTTCACCCTCGCCCCTGGTCGGCAAGCGCAACAGGACCGACGCCGCGACATCCGGTGCCGCACTGCGGCCCACGTAAGCCAGCTCATGGCCTTGTGCCTGCGTGCGCCATTCGTGGCCACCGCGCGCGGCCGCACCCGCGCCGGCAGCGAAGGGCGGCAGGTCCATGCCACGCAGCTGCTCGATGCTCGGCACTGCGTTGTCCGTCTCGATCAGCGCGGTGATTTCCTCGGCCGCCACCAGCAGGTCGGCGTGCACGCCCTGCTCCGCCGCGTTGAGCTGCGTTCGGGCGTCGATCTGGTGCGACGACAAAGCCGCCGCCGCCAGCGGCTGCGCGCGCGCACCGATCAGGATCGCTGCCACCGCCAGCACGCAGGCCGCGGCCAGCGCCACCCACAAGGTTTCGTGTCCCGCGCCCGCAGGACGCACCACTTGCGTGGTCATGGCTTGACGTCGGTGTGATCGACCTCGGCCGAATGCTCGCCGCCGTCCTCCAGCCGCACGAAGAATTCGCCCGCAGGCCGCTTGAACTGCAATGAGGAATCGCCGCCCAGCGTGCCCTTGAACAACACGCGCTCGTCGTAGGCCTGTACCTGCACCGACATGCCGACCGCGTCGCTGCCATCGGAGAACTCGCCGACGCAGCGCACCATGTTCTCGGCAGCGGGCTTGCAGGTCAGCAGCAGGCTGTGAGCCGAGGCCAGGCCGGGCAGCGCCGCCGCCCCCACGAACAGGATGGACAGAAACAGGGGGTGAAGGTTTTTTTGCATGGACCAGAATTCGCCGAAACCTGCCCGGATCGGCCGAACCGGCCCGGTATGGACAATAATGAACTACAAATGAGAATTGTTCCCATTATAAACAGCGAAACAAAGCCCCTGCCCGGGCTGCTCCTGTTTTTGCTGCACCGCTCCCAAGCCCGCCGCACCCCCACGACGCCATGACATCCCACCCCGCCCTGCCCCCGGACGTCGCCACCCTGGGCGATCACGAGCGCCACGCCCGCCGCGTGCTGGACGATGCCACCTGGGCCTATCTGTTCGGCGCGGCGGCCGACGAGCTGACCTTCGCGCGCAACATCGACGCCTGGCGCGCCCTGGAGCTGCTGCCCCGCGTTCTCAAGCCCCTGGCAGGGGGCCACACCCGCATCGAGCTGCTCGGCCGCACCCTGGCCCACCCCATTCTGGTCGCGCCCATGGCGCATCAGCGCCTGGCGCACCCCGATGGCGAACACGCCACCGCCCTGGCCGCCGCCGCACTGGGCGCGGGCCTGGTGTTCAGCACCCAGGCATCGGTACCGCTGGACGAGATCGCGGCCCGCTTCCTGCCGGAGCCTGGGCGCGGCCCGTTGTGGTTCCAGCTCTACCTCCAGCCCGACCGGGGCTTCACGGCCGAACTCGTGCAGCGCGCCGAAGCCGCCGGCTTCGAAGCGCTGGTGCTCACGGTGGACGCGCCGGTGCAAGGCGCTCGCGACAGCGAACGGCGCAGCGGCTTTCGGCTGCCGGCCGGCATCGGCGCGATCAACCTCACGGGCCTGCGCCAACCGCCGCCCCGCACACTGGCCGCGGGCCAGAGCGCCCTGTTCGACGACCTGCTCACCCACGCACCCGCCTGGGACGACGTGGCCTGGCTGCGCTCGATCACGCGCCTGCCCGTGCTGCTCAAGGGCGTGCTGCATCCCGACGATGCCCGCCAGGCGGTGGCCTGCGGCGCCTCGGGCCTGATCGTCTCCAACCACGGCGGGCGCACGCTCGACACCGCCATCACCACAGCCAACGCCCTGCCCCGCATCGCGCAAGCCGTGCAAGGCGATCTGCCCCTGCTGGTGGACGGCGGCATCCGGCGGGGCACCGACGTGCTCAAAGCCATCGGCCTGGGCGCGAGCGCGGTGCTGGTGGGCCGCCCCGTGCTGCACGGCCTGGCCACGTCGGGCGCGACCGGGGTCGCCCACGTGCTGCGCCTGCTGCGCGACGAGCTGGAAATCGCGATGGCGCTCACCGGCTGTCGCACGCTGGCGGAGGCCTCCACCGCGCTGGCACCGCCGCCGCGCTAAAAAAGCCGCTCCTTTTTTACTGAAATCATGAGAATGCGAAACATTCTCGTTTAGAATGGCTGCCAGTTTCCCGCCACACCGCCGAGCCGTCGGCCCAAGCGAAAGGACCTCCATGACCACCGGCCTCGCTGTCCTCGGCGCCAGCCTCATGCTCATGCTGATCGCCGCGTGGTGGATTTTTCGACACAGATAGTTCATAACGAGGCCTTCACCACGGCCCCACGCCATCGTCCTGCCGAGCCTCTGCCGACTTCACCATGCCGACCGCCAGCGCCACCATGGCGCCTCCCCTCTCTCCCTCGCCTGACGCCCCACCGCGCCGACTGAATCGCCGCATCCTGGTGGTGGCAGCGGTGGTGGGCTTCCATGTGCTGGCCGTCTGGGCTCTGCAGAGCGGTCTGCTGCGCCGCGCCGTGGAGATGGTGATCCCGGTCGAGGTGCTGGCCGAGATCATCGAGCCTGCAAAGCCACAGGTCATTCCCGAGCCGCCACCGCCTGCGCCTGTGGTGCAAAAGCCCCAGCCCAAACCGAAGCCCATCGCGCGCCCCGAGCCCACGCCGCAACCGGTGTTGCAGCAGGAGCCCTCACCCACGGCGCCCGTGGTGGCGCCCCCGGAACCCGCGCCGCCTGTCGTGGCCGCCGAGCCAGCGCCCCCGGCACCGCCCGCGCCACCCGCGCCACCCGCACCGCCGCGCGTGGAACTGCCCTCCAGCAGCGCCGATTACCTGAACAACCCGCGCCCGCCCTACCCCGCCTTGTCCAAGCGCATGGGCGAGCAGGGCAAGGTCGTGGTGCGCGTGTTCATCGAGACCAACGGCACGGCCAGCAAGGCCGAGGTCCGCACCTCCAGCGGCTTCGACCGGCTGGACCAGACCGCCGTACAGACCGTGCTGCGCTGGCGCTACGTGCCGGGCAAGCGCAACGGGGTGGCTGAAGCCATGTGGTTCAACATCCCGATCAATTTCGTTTTGGAATAAACCTCTTCCCCTGGAGTCAGAGAATCATGGATCCGCAATTCGCTTCGACCGGCTTGGCCCACGTCTGGACACAAGGTGACTGGGTCACCCGCTCGGTGGCCATCGTGCTGCTGGCGATGTCCCTGACCACCTGGGTCATCATCCTGTGGAAGGCCCTGGACCAGCGCGCCCAGCGCGCCCAGGCCAAGGGCATCGAAGGCTTCTGGCACAGCGCCGATTTCGCCGAAGGCCTGGACAAGCTGGGCTCGTCCGAAGGCAACCCCTTCCGCAGCGTGGCCCTGGAAGGCCGCGAAGCCACCCGCCACATCCTGCACAAGGACGGCCACAACGGCACGCCGCCGCAGCGCCAGCTGCACGACAGCCTGGACGTGAGCGACTGGGTCGAGCGTTCGCTGCGCAAGAGCGTGGACGACCACACCGCCCGCGCCCAGAGCGGCCTGTCGGTGCTCGCCTCGGTGGCCTCCACCGCGCCTTTCGTGGGCCTGTTCGGCCCCGTCGGGGGCATCTACCACGCCCTGCTGAGCATCGGCGCGGCCGGCCAGGTCAGCATCGACCGCGTGGCCGGCCCGATCGGCGAGGCGCTGATCATGACCGCGCTCGGCCTGCTGGTCGCCATTCCCGCCGTGCTCGGCTACAACGCCCTGGTGCGCGGCAACAAGGGCATCAGCCACCAGCTCAACCGCTTCGCGCACGACCTGCATGCCTACTTCGTCACCGGCGCCCGCGTCACCGCCGGCGCGGCCGACGTCAAGGTGCTGCCGATGAAGAAGGCCTCGTAAGGACCCGCCCTGGCCATCGGAACCCAATCGGACAGCGACGAGGTGATGAGCGAGATCAACATGATCCCGTTCATCGACGTCATGCTGGTCCTGCTGATCATCTTCATCATCACAGTGCCCGTGATCAAGCACTCGGTCAACATCGAGCTGCCCCAGGCGAGCGTGGAGAAGGTGCTGGACAAGCCCGAGAACATCCGCCTGTCGGTGGATGCGGACGGTGTCTACTACTGGAACGACCAGCGCGTGGAAGACGCCGACTTCGCCAACCGCCTCGCGGCGGCGGCCGCGCAAGATCCCCAGCCCGAGCTGCACATCCGTGGCGACAAGGCGGTGCGCTATGAGCGCGTGGCGCAAGCCATGGCCAGCGCGCAGCGCAGCGGTGTGCGCAAGATCGGCTTCATCACGGAACCAGGCACGCCATGAACCCGAACCCGGACACCACCCCCGCGCCCGCCGACGCAACCGCATCCGATGCGCCGACGACGCTGCAGCTCCTGCACGAAGGCCATCCCGTGCCGGTGCTGCCCAGCGCCGAACTGCTTCGCGGCCAGAAGGTGGTGGCCATCCATCACAACGGATCGCTCTACCGGCTGCACGCGACGCGGCAGGGCAAGCTGATCCTCACCAAGTAACCAGGCGGCACCGCCAGCCCGCCTCGCACCGTTTTTTCATCGTGGGGCGACCCGGGGACATCACCATCCCCGTGCGTCGTTTTTAGCCAGCCAAGAGACCCCGGGTCTCGTTAGCCAGGCATTTTTTCCGGGCGCGCCGCCCGGATTCGCTTACAGGCCAATCGCCGCGATGCCCGCGCGCGCGATCTGCGCGTCTTCGGTCGACTTCACACCGCTCACCCCCACCGCGCCCAGGCACTGGCCATCCTTGAGGATGGGCACGCCACCTTCGAGCATGCCCGAAAGCGTGGGCGCGCTCAGGAAGGACATGCGGCCCTGGTTGATGACATCTTCGTAGATCTTGCTCTCGCGCCGGCCCATCGCGGCCGTGTGGGCCTTGGCGGGGGCGATGTGGGCGGAAATCGCGGCCGCGCCGTCCAGCCGCTGCAGCCAGAGCAGGTGCCCGCCGTCGTCCACGATGGCGATGGTCACGGCCCAGTTGTTCTTCACCGCCTCGGCTTCGGCCGCGGCGGCGATGAGTTTGACGTCGGCGATTTCGAGCATTGCCTTGTTTTTCATGAACTTGGTCCTAAATGGGGGATCAGAGAAGGAATTGCAGAGCGGGAGCTTACCGCCCGGGCGCAATGTGCGAACGATAACGCGTGCATTGGCACACCCCAGGTCACAAGTGACCATACCAAAAATGCGTTGTCCCGCGCCGGGTGCTCACGGCGAACCAGCCTCCTACAATGCAATTTCGCCGGTTGCGCGTCATTCCGACGCGCAGCGACCGGCCCACGTCGTCAGATGATGAAGGAGATCACCACCATGACCGACCAAGCACAGACCAGCGGCCGCTTCGGCACCGCCGTCTCTTCCGATGCACTGCGCAACAAAGTCATGCGCAACACCTACTGGCTGCTGGCCCTGTCCATGCTGCCGACCGTGCTGGGCGCCTGGATCGGCGTGCAGACCGGCATCACCGCCGCGCTCACGGGCGGCCTGGGCCTGATCGTCTTCCTGGGCGGCGCATTCGCCTTCATGTTCGCGATCGAGAAGACCAAGAACTCTGCCGCCGGCGTGCCCGTGCTGCTGGCTTTCACCTTCTTCATGGGCCTGATGCTTTCGCGCCTGCTGGCTTCGGTGCTGGGCTTTTCCAACGGCTCCAGCCTGATCATGACCGCCTTTGGCGGCACGGCCGGCGTGTTCTTCATCATGGCCAACCTCTCTGCCGTGATCAAGCGCGACCTCTCCGGCCTGGGCAAGTGGCTCTTCGTGGGCGCCCTGGCCATCATGATCGGCGCGATCATCAACGTGTTCGTGGGCAGCCCGGCCGGCATGGCCGTGATCGCCACCCTGGCGATCGTGGTGTTCAGCCTGTACCTGCTCTACGACCTCAAGCGCATCGTGGACGGCGGCGAGACCAACTACATCACCGCCACCCTGGGCCTGTACCTGAGCCTGTTCAACATCTTCCAGAGCCTGCTGATGCTGCTGGGCATGTTCGGCGGCGACCGCGAGTAAGCCCCGGCTCTCGCCCCAAGAAAAAGGACCTTCGGGTCCTTTTTCTTGGCCTGCCGCGCGGGCGGCGTGACTTTTTTGCCGCCAGAGGCGTCAAGTTCGGGGCCCAGGCGCCGAAACAAGGCTGAAACCCACTGAACAGCCATGCGACACACCGCCCTCACCCTCTGCCTCCTGGCCGCCGTCAGCCTGCTGACCGGCTGCGAAGCCCTGGGCATCGAGACCGCCACGCAGGTCGCGGCCAAGAAGGAAGCCGAGGGCAAGGCCATCGGCAGCGCGTGCCGGCATGCGGTGCGCAGCATCGAAAGCTGCTTCAGCAACTACCCGCGCGCCGGCAAGGCCGCCGTGTTCGCCGGCTGGCGGGAGATGGACCAGTACATGCGCGAGAACTCGGTGGTGGGCATGCCCTCCGAACCCGAGTCCGGCACCGCGCCCGCGGCGGCCGACGGCGCCAAGCACGGCGCCGAATCGCAGAAGTCCTGACTCAGCCCTCGTCGGCCACCGCCGGCGCCGCATCGGCGCCCGGCACCTTCGACGGGTCCAGCTCGAACACCGCCATGCTCTCGACGTGCGCCGTGTGGGCAAACATATTGACCACCCCCGCCGCCACGCAGCGGTAGCCCGCCTGGTGCACCAGCAGCCCCGCGTCGCGCGCGAGCGTGGCCGGGTTGCAGCTCACGTAGACGATGCGCTGCGGCGGCGTCCAGCCACCGCGCAGTGCCGGGTTCTGGTGCAGGTCGGCCATGGCCTTGGCCAGGGCGAACGCGCCCTCGCGCGGCGGGTCCACCAGCCACTTCTGTGCCACGCCATCGGCCACCAGTTGCTCGGGCGTCATCTCGAACAGGTTGCGCGCCGCGAAGGTGGTGGGCGCAAGCGGGCGGTCCCGGCCGGCCTGGTTGCCCGCCAGGTTCTCGCGGGAGCGCGCCACCAGGGCCTCGCTGCCCTCGATGCCCAGCACCTCGCCCGCCGTCGTGGCGATCGGCAGCGTGAAGTTGCCCAGACCGCAGAACCAGTCGATCACACGCTCATCGGCCCGGGCGTCGAGCAGGCGCAGGGCGCGCACCACCAGCACACGGTTGATGTACGGGTTGACCTGGGTGAAGTCGGTCGGCTTGAACGGCATGGTGATGCCGAACTCGGGCAGGGAATACGACAGCACCGCCCCACCCTCGTCGAGCAGCTTGACCGTGTCCGGCCCTTTGGCCTGCAGCCACCATTGCACGCCATGCTGGAGGCCGAAGGCCCGCAGGCGCGCGCGGTCGTCCTCGCTCAGCGGCTCCAGGTGGCGCAGCACGAGCGCTGTCACGTCGTCGCCGCTGGCCAGCTCGATCTGCGGGCAGGTGTCGCGCGCGTCCATGCCGAAGATGAGTTCGCGCAAGGGCATGAGCATGTTGCTCACGTGCGCGGGCAGCACCGGGCAGACCTTCATGTCGGCCACATAGCGGCTCTTGCGCTCGTGGAAGCCGATCAGCACCTCGCCCTTCTTGTGCACGTGGCGCACCGAAAGGCGCGCGCGGTGGCGGTAGCCCCAGGCCGGGCCTTCGATGGGCCGCATCATGGTCTCGGCCTTGACTTTGCCCAGGTGCCACAGGTTGTCTTCCAGCACGCGTTGCTTGACGGCCACCTGGGCGGCCTCGTGAAGGTGCTGCATCTTGCAGCCGCCGCAAGCGCCAGCGTGCAGGCCGAAGTGCGGGCAGCCGGGCCGCACGCGCTGCGAGGATTCGCGGTGGATCGCCGTCACCGTGCCGGCTTCCCAGTTGTTCTTCTTGCGGTGCACGTTCACGCTGACCTGTTCGAAGGGCAGCGCACCTTCGATGAACACCACCTTGCCGTCGGGCCGGCGGGCGATGCCCTGGGCGTCGATGTCGAGGGATTCGATCGCGAGCCAGCCCTCAGGCAGGGTGCTGGCCGGTGTTTCGTGGGCCGCCTCGGTGCTGGCGGTGGTGAGAAGGCTGTTTTCGTGGAGGGAGGACGCTGTCATCCCCCGATTGTCTCAGGCCCAGGCCCGCAGGTACTCGTCCCAGTGCGGCTCGGCCGGCGCCAGGTTGCCAGCGTCTCCTTGACCATGGCGATTTCCTGCCCGTATTCGGCCTCGGTCAACCCGCCGCGCATCTTCTGGAAACGGCAGTACACCAGGTAGGTGTTCATCACGTCGGTCTCGCAATAGCGGCGAATCTCTTCGGTCTGCCCCGCCAGGTACTGCGCGTACACCTGCG
>SXGT01255549.1_pt1 | contig 16462 bp, 10 predicted proteins | sample 3176221 | NCBI WGS metagenome assembly SXGT01 (sample SAMN11356862, study PRJNA531348) | freshwater metagenome | isolation source: freshwater sample F1-120 | place: China: Fuxian Lake, Yuxi | collected 2017-12-25 | reverse complement strand
TGCTGCGACTGATCGGTCGAGGAACGGCCACGCGAGCGATTCAATCGTTCGTAAACGGTGGTCAGCAAGTCCGCCATCGATTCGCCATCGACATGCTTCAAGGGCCGCACATTCACGTCGGGAACCGAGCCGGCCAGCATCGTTCCGATTTGGTCGATCAGCTTCATGACCGCTTCGACGTCCGCCTCATTGCCGCGTAAGATCAGTACATCACCCAGTTCTTCGACCGTGACATCCCCCTTGAGCGGACCGCTGATCGTCGGCGAATTCGATTTGTCCGTCGTCGCTTCCATTTCACCGGCATCGCTCGGTTGCTTGGGATCGGCGGGATTGGTCGGAGCCGCCGGCTTGGATGCAGGCTTCTTCTTGGCCGCCTTTTTCTTTTTGGCATTGGCCGGCGTTTCCGCTTGCGCGAGTTCAGTCTCGTCCGTCCCATCTACAGCACGGGCCTGAGCCAACTGCTTGATCGCGGAGTTGAGCGTCTGAGCAACTTCATGGGCATCGCGTTTCGTGGAGACAAGTCGCACGCTGGCGTCGCCGGCATTCGAGACCGTGTCGAGTTTCATCACCAGATTCTTGATCGCCGTGATCTCGGAAGGCGGACCGTCGATCAATAGACGCTCACCTTTCGTATCCACGCCAACGGCGAAGCGAGCGACACGCTTGGGTGCCCCTTTCGGCAGGCGTGAGGCGGCTGGATTCCGGTTCGTTGTTGGCGCGTCTCTCCAGACCACGAAGCCGGGCAGGCCGTTTGGTCCTTGGTCGATCAGCTCGGCGTCTTGCTCGAATGCCTGATACAGCGATCGCGAAACATTCCTTGCCGACTGATGCTTCAATGAGACGGCGACCCAACGGCGAGTCGGTTCCGCAATTTCGAGATCCTCTTCTTGGCCGTCATCGTCATCCATCTCATCATGCGCAACTTGCTGGATCATGCTGTTGCGCTTCGGGCTTGCCGTCTTGCTCGCCGTCGTCTCCTTGGGCAGCTTCCGAGACGCTGCCTCGCCAGCGTTGTTGGAATCCACATCCGCAAGCGCCGGCGTGCCGTTGCTCACGACCGGCCGCGCGTATTCGCTGCGCGCATCGCGCAGGAAGACGAGATCGAGGTACTGTCCCCGTTCAAGAATGCGAAAGCCCTTCGGTTCCAATTCGCGGTTGAGAATCTTCAGTGTGTCGCTGACGGAATAGCGGCTCCAGTCACTGCGAGAGAATCGTCCTGGTGGCACCTTATCCATGATCAACTGCCGGCTGCTCTGCTGCGCGACATCGCGCAGCACGTCGCCCCAAGTCTTGCTGAAGTAATTCAGTTTGATTGACTTGTCGTTGGAGATGGGGGCCGCGTTGTTCTGCAGGATGGCTTCGGTGGCAGCTTGTTGAGCGGCTTGCTCGGACGGGTTGGGCTGTGTGGCCGCTGGCTTTCCCGCCTTCTTGCCGAAGAGCTTCACATCGGCCGACAGGAACTCCGCATGCCACACGCTCAGCGAGCATGTAATTGCCGTCAGTCCTAAACCGATCCATCTCAGTCGTCGCGGTTTCAAGGCAGCCTCCTTGCCGATGGGTCTATTCGCAGACGTCATGTCTGCGTAGCGGCGATTTCCGGCGGTACGCTCCGCGCACCCTCCGGGATCGACACGACCCGTCATCTCTTCGTTATCGGCAAATTTTCACAGGCTGGTGAGACAAACCGAATCGGAAATGTCGGCGACGTTCGCGGCAAACCTCGCAGATTACCGAATCGCCCTGGGTTATTTCGGCTCTCCGCCATTCGTGTTGATTTCGGTGTCATGTGAGCCGCAAGGCGCTAGCCGCGGGTTCTTTTCCTCGACCCGCGGATAGCGCCTTGCGGCTCACGAATTCGTCTTCAACACGAATGGCGAAGAGCCGTTATTTCGTAGGGTGGGACAAGCTCGCTTCGAGCGCCGGCCCACCACCATCAGCGCGATCAAGCCGGAAAAATGGTGAGCCGGCGCTCGAAGCGAGCTTGTCCCACCCTACCCGCCGATCAATCCAGCTTCTTCGGAGATTCCGGTGCGGCAGCCGGCTCCAGCTTGCGGAGTTGGCTCAGTGTCTCACCGAGATCCAACCGCCAGAGCACGTCGTCCTTCTTGAGCAGGATCGCCTTCTTGTCGATACGCACGATCGTCCCTTCGACGTCGGCATAGCGCAGTACGTCTCCCTCGTGCAGCACGAGCGAGCGATTGTTGGCCAAGTCCGAGAGACGCATCTCCTTCTTGCCGTCCACTTCAAGGATTCCGGTCAGCTTCGTCAACTGAGCCAGGTCATCGCCGACGTTGATCGTGATGTCCTGCTTGACGGTGTTGGGCGGGTTGCCGTTGTCGGCGACTTGCACGGTGACTTTGACCGGGCCGGGGACGAGCGTGGCTGCAGGAGTCCATTTGAGCTCGCCGGTCGCGGCGTCGATCTTTGCTCCTTCGGGCGCGCCGGTGGCGAGCGAATAGGTCAGCTTAGTTTCCGGATCTTCGTCGGTTGCTTTGACCGTGAGAACGAACTCCTTGCCGAGCACCGCTTGTCGCTCGCTGACGGGCGCGAACTTCGGCGGCAAGTTCGTTTGCTTGAGGGTGACGGTCAGTGATTCCGCGAGCGCCTCGCGCAGCCCCGAAGCTTTCACCATCACTTGCAGCTTGAAGTCGCCGAGTGCTTGTTCGTCGCCCGGCTTCCAAGTCAACTTGCCAGAACGTCCATCGAGCGACAGGCCACTGGGGGCGTCTCCTTCGAGCGTGAAGAGCGGCTCACCCGCCGACAGATCAAAGCCGGTGGCTCGGCACAGCAGATCGAGCGCCCCACCGCGCGAGACCGACTTCGTGCCGACAAACTCCAGCTTGGGCGCGTATGGCACTGGCTTCACGAAAGGGTTCCGTTTCAGGATCGGATCGAAGTTCGCGATCGTCCGTTTCGAGAACTCCGGATGGATCGGCACCAACTCTACGACCTCATCCGTCAATAGCGCGACCGATTTCTTGGCCGTGCCAGTCATCGAGTTCACATCGGGCGTGAGCGTCAAACTGTTGCCGCTGACCTCGGTCACATCGAAGTAATGTTTGCCGACGCGAACCAGGAACGGCGTCTTCGTCGGAAATCCTTCGGCATGCCGGACTGTCAGCGGTTGCGTGGGGTCTTGCCAGTCTTCCGTGATTTCCGTGCGGGGGAACAACGACGGCCCGCGCGGCGGAGCGTCTCGCAGCGACAACGCCTCGAACTTCATGACGACCGCCAGCCTCGGATTGCCGGTCGCGGCCGGACTGTCGAGGCTCAATTGCGTGATGCTGTGCAGCACATCGGCTTGGAAGAACCGAAACAAAAACAGCCGCACCTGAGCTAGCGTGGCATCCGCTTTCAACGTGGCTCCGATGGCGACGAACGGTTGATTCGCGGCCGTCCGGGGTGGATCGGGAACGATCGACACATTCGAGAACTCAGCCACCACCTCGGCCATGTCGGTCAGCCACTGCTGATACTGCGTCGCCGCCTCGGTCGGCTTGGGAGAGAGGCTGCGGCCCTTCCACTCCTTGAGTTGCCTTTGCTTGGTCAAAACTTGTAGTTGCTTGTATTCGCGGTCATTTCGCAGCGACTCGGCGTTCTTTCGAGCAGACTCCGCGACCACAACCGGCTCGATGTACCACGACCAGAGCGTGGGAGCGAAGGCAATCGCGACCACGGCCGCTAATCCGCCCGCCAAGAGTTTTTCGCGCATCTGCATGGGATGACCTTTTTACTTCCGGACGACTATTTCTTGACGCTCTTCAAATCCTTCTTCACCGGCCGCCAGGCCACATCCAAATCAAACTTGAAGGGATAGTCGCCGTCGGCTCCGTCCCGCTTCTGTTCGTGCGGGACGACCGAGACACCCTCATTGCTCAACAGCTTCGAGGTCAGATCGTCGATGTCGTCCCGTTCTTTCGCGAAGCCGCCGCCACGCACTGTGCCCACCACTCCCCCTGATCCTGGCACACAATTCACATTGCGAAGGTAGCGGCGATCGGTTCCCTGCATCGCCTCGGTCAGCTCGAACAAACGATCCAGCCACGCCACGCGCTGATCGGTCCAGCGGCCGATCGAATCCACGTTCTTAACCATGCCTGCCGCGGCATCCAGGTCTTGCTTGAGCTGCGCTGCTTTTTCCTTGTGATCGAGCGTCTCGGCTTCCAGCGAATTGACGTCGAACCAGCGCCACCCGAAGGCTCCGACGAGTAACGCGGCTGCTGTCGCACTGCCGACAGTGCCCCATAATCTCCGCAGATCGCGCGGCACGACTGGCTGACGCGGATGTAAGAAGTCGAGCGGCTGGGCCAGTCGTCCGACTTGACCAAACAGCAAACCCATCGGGCCAGTGAATAAGGCGTGCGAGGAAACCTCGTCGCTTGCATCAAACGTCAATCCCGGCAGCACCAGCGGGTCTTCGACATGCACGTCGCAAGCAAACCGCTTGCGGAGCACCGCCGCCAATCCATGCAGCTTTGTTGGCTCACCCCACAACCAGGTGCGAGACAACGTCAACTCCGGATGCTGTCGCTTGAGCGAAACGAGGCTGCGATTGACCTCAGCGACAATCGCTTGCTGTTCACGTTCCGGCGTCGTCGCGTCGTCGGGCAACCGCGCGGAGTGCGTGAGTAACAACGCTCGATCGCGCAGCAGCGAGATTTCCACATGCTGCTCGTTCGCGACGATCGCCAACTCGACCGCGTGACGTGGAGGCGGATCGGTCTTCTCCAATCGCGCGATCAATTCCGCCATTGCCGGAGCGGTCAAACTGACTCCCGCTAACTCGCAACCCGTGCGAGACAGAACGAGGCTCAGTGAGTCGAGCACTTCGCGACCGATCGTTGCCACCAGCACTTCGCGTCCGGCCACTCCGTCTCGCGGCGGCAGCGGCAGGAAGTCCAAACGCAAGGTGTCCAGCGGCCGCGCGGACTTCGCCGCCGCTTGAAACCTCACGACGTTGGGCAACTCCGCATCCGGGACGTTGGGAACTTCGATGACTCGGACAACGGCATCCTCGCGCGGCAACGTGACCAGCACGCTCTTGGCCGTCAGCCCCAGCGAGGCGAATTGCTCGATCAACCAACTGCCGGCCGCCGGCACATCGACATCGGGCGACTTCCCTTCGGGCCACACGAGCGTGAAGGCTTTTCGGATACGCACACCGGCGTGCGTGACTTCCGCATCGAGTCCGCAGACTTGCCGATGTTCCCAATCCAGAGCCAGAAAGTCGGGCATGATTTGTTCCGTCGAGACGAGGCGCAGCAGGTGTTCGCTCTAGTTGCGCAACCGCGACATCTTCCGCCGGAACGACCGCGAAAAACAAGCGGCGAGTGACAGGAACGGCCACCTGCCACCGACTTGTGCCCACAAAACCGGTTCAACCGCGCGGTCGCGCCGGAGCAGCGTCGCGATTGGATCACTCGACGGTCACGCTCTTCGCCAGATTTCTCGGCCGATCCACGTTGCAGCCGCGCAGCACGGCAATCTGATACGACAAGAGCTGTAAGGGGATCGAGCAGACCAGCGGCTGCAAGTATTCCTCGACGAACGGCACATAGATCACGTCGTCGGCCAACTGATCGAGCTTCGCGTCCCCTTCGCACGCCAACGCGATGACCGGGCCTTTGCGCGCTTTGATCTCTTCGAGATTGCTCATCACCTTCGGATAGATGTGGCCTCTCGGAGCGATGAAGACGCTTGGCGTTCGCTCATCGACCAGCGCGATTGGGCCGTGCTTCATCTCGGCTGCCGGGTAGCCTTCGGCGTGGATGTAGCTAATCTCTTTCAGCTTGAGCGCCCCTTCCAGTGCGACCGGAAAGTTGTAGAGCCGGCCGAGATACAGGAAGTTGTCGTAGTCGCAGTAACGCTGCGCGATGTCTTTGATCTGCTCGTAGCATTCCAGCGTCTTGCGAATGGCGTCGGGGATCGCTTGCAGGTGCGAGATGATCCGCTGCCCGGCCGGGTACGACATGTTCCGCAATCGGCCCAGGTACAACGCCAGCAATGTCAGCACGGTGACTTGCGAGGTAAACGCCTTTGTCGAAGCGACGCCGACTTCCGGGCCGGCGTGCAAGAAGATGCCTCCGTCAGCCTCGCGCGCAATCGTCGAACCGACGACGTTGCAGATCGCGAGCGTCGGATGTCCCTTCCGTTTGCATTCGCGCATCGCGGCCAGCGTGTCAGCGGTCTCGCCGCTTTGCGTGATCGCGAAGACCATCGTGCTGGTCGAGAGAGGTGGGTTGCGATATCGCAACTCACTCGCGTACTCGACTTCGGTCGGGATGCGCGCGAACTCTTCGATGAGGTACTCGCCGACGAGCCCCGCGTGCCAACTGGTTCCGCAACCGGTCAGCACAATCCGGTCGATGCGGCGCAGTTGCTGAGGCGTCAGATTCAAGCCGCCGAACTTCGCAGTCGCTTCGTCTTCGTCCAAGCGGCCGCGCATGGCGTTCTCGATCGTTTCCGGCTGCTCGAAGATTTCCTTGAGCATGAAGTGCTCGAAGCCGTTCAAACCCGAACCGGCCTCGGCCTGTTCCAGTACCTGCACGTCGGGAGCATGTTTGCCGGTGTCGCGATGATGCAGTTGCATCCCTTGCGACGTGAGCACGACCAGCTCGTGATCGGAGAGGTAAACCACTTCTTGCGTATGTCCGGCGAGCGGTCCGGCATCGCTGGCGAGAAAGTATTCGCCCTGTCCCATGCCGATCACCAGCGGGCTGCCCAACCGCGCGGCGATCAGGAAATCCGGGATGTCGCGAAACAACACTCCGAGCCCATAAGTCCCTTTGAACTGTTTGATCGCCGCCTCGACCGCCTGAATCGCGGTGTTCGGCGATTCGGGATCTTCGCCCATCTTGAGGAGTTCGCTGTACTCGTAAGCGATCAGGTGCGCGGCGACTTCGGTATCGGTGCTGCTGCGGAAGACATAGCCCAGTGTCTGCAAGTTCGCCTTCAAGGTCGAATAGTTTTCGATCACGCCGTTATGAACGACAACGACTTCACCGTTACCACCGACGTGAGGATGTGAATTGACATCGCTGGGTTGTCCGTGCGTCGCCCAGCGTGTGTGTCCGATGCCCAGCGAACCGCTGACCGGATGCTTTTCCAACAGCCGAGCCAACTCTTGCACGCGGCCGGCTTTCTTGCGAATAGAAATCTCACCCGCATCAATCACCGCGATCCCCGCGCTGTCGTAGCCGCGATATTCCAATCGTCGGAGTCCCTCCAACAGGATGTCCGCCGCAGGTCGAAAGCCGACATAACCAACAATGCCACACATGGTGATCGTGCTCCGTCACACGGGAGTAAGGAATCGGACAACCAGACAACCCACGTTGTTCGGTCGCTGAGGAGGGAATTGATTAGCGAAGAGTGCCGAGAGAATTCCGGCAGGAGAGAAGCGAAGCCAGTCAGAGAAACCAGCAGCGGGACCGTATAAGAATTTGGCCGAATGGGTCAACACGATTCGCGGAGGCTTCGACGATTGTTTGTGGCGTTCCTCCGAGAGGGAAGCAGGTTTGCCTATGAGGGAATGCGATTCCAAATTGAAAGTTGCAAATTGAACGCAAACAGAAACCGCACAATCGTTGAGTTGTCATTCAATTTGCAATTCTCAATTTGCAATCAGCGGTTCTCCAAAAGGAAAACCCGGCTTCTGGAGAAGAAGCCGGGTTCGGGGGGAAGGATTCGATTTGGGCGATCGGGCTGATGCCGAACACCGCGAGGGAGGGAGAGAGATTCTGAGGAACCGGAGGGAGGAGGGAGAGGAGAGACGTGACCTTGTCGTTGGTTGTCATCGAGGCTGAGGAGAGAGAGTTCAGCGAGTTCGATGACAGGAGGTTGGAGAGAGCACTAAAAAGAGTTTCGAGAAAGACCGGCGACGGACGTCCTTGTCCATCGCCTTCCATGAGCCGGGCATCCTTGCCCGGCTCGAATTTCCTGGACCTTACCGAGCATTTTCGGCGATGGTGATGATGGGACGCGGAGTCGTCTTTTCGGCAGACGCTGTCCGTGTCGGATGCCAACCGGTGACACGGGCTGAGTCCGGCATCTTGGCGGCAACGAATCGAACTGCTGGTGTCGCGGCCGGTTCACGAGTCGCTTGCGGGCTGTCGTCGAACTCGTCGTTCGCCGAGCTGCGTCGTTCGTAGGAGGATTTTTTGGCAGGGGTCTCTCCAGCATCAGACGAGCGGGCCTTTTCGGTATCGCGAGTTGCGGATCTGGTTCTCGGCAATTCGGTTTCCGGAGTCGGACGCAGAGCGGTGTCGGTGCTGGCCGGACCGAACGCCAACGCGCTGCCGGCTGGGACGAAGCGATAAGTCGTCTGAGTGGTCGGCACCTGCTTCACCACCGTGACTGGTTGCATCACCAACACTTCTTCGTTGATGTAATTCATCGTGTTGACCGCGACCTTGCGGGTCGTCTGGACCGCGATCGTGCGTGGAACGTTGTACGTGACTTGCTTCGTCCCTTGGATGGCGACGCGGCGAGTCACCGGGATTTGCTGAGCAACCGTTTGATTGACGTACTCGCGTGTCGCGAACTGCGACGGAGTAAGGGCTTGGCGAGTCGCGAAGCCGATGCGGTTCATCTCGGCCATGAAGCCGGGGCGGTTGTCATACTGGCACGGGTCGATCTTCTGATTGACGTGCCACTTCGTGACCCATTGACCGCAGTTGCGTTGGACCGTCTGGCACTCAGTGACGTCTTGGTACGAGCAAGTCGGCACGTTGACCGTCTTTTGATCGACGACCTGCCGGTACTCGGTGACCGGTTGATCGACATAGCTGGTCTGCATGACCGGCTTGCGAACGGTCTGTCGCACTTGGCGGTATTCGACAACGGGGACTTGTCGCATGACCGTCTCGGTCACGGGCTGAGCCACCATCGCCGGAGCACATCCACACGAATTGCTGTAGGCAACCGGCTGGACTCCGCAAGCACCGCTGCTGCATCCACCTGCCGGAGCCCAAGCGGCTGGCTGGCAAACCGGACCGCAACTTGGTGCGCACGGATACGGACGAAACAGGCCACCGAAGGGTGCCCATTGCGCGGAGACCGGAGTAGCAGACGCGAGGCACAACAACGCTCCCAGTGCGGGAGCAAAACGAGAAGGCTTCCCAATCATGGCACCATCCTGTTGAGGGCGAAGTGGGGCGAGGCAAAAATTTGCTCGGACGAACGGCTTATCAGAAGGACACGGAACTGTGTCAGAGAGGCATCGAGAAGTGACACGCGAGCTGCATTCGAAGAGTCGTTTTCAAAGCGGCCAGTTGCGTGAGGGGCGGGTGTGTATGGCAGGCCGCTCGAAAGGGTCAAGACGGCTTTCAAGAATTTGATCGCGAATGCCGACACGTCGAAATCGTCGGGGAAAACGAAAGCTGTCTATTCGCGTTTGCGCGATTCGAACTAGATTTCAAGTGAGAAGTTTTCATCCAAACACGATTTGTCTCCGTGCTGGAAATAAGGATTGCAGTAAAAAATTGCAGAAGGCAAAAGGCCGGACTGAACTGTTCTCCTTCTCACTTCTGCACTCCTTATTCTTCTCATTCACTCGAACCGTCAAACAGATTTCGCCCGCATGACATTGCTACGCCGATGTTTGTTCGCCGCCGCGTGCGGTGCCGGGATGAGTGGTTGCCATCCACTGCATACTCGCGCGCCGGACCTTGTGCCGCGAACCAGTGAGGAAGACAGAGCGTTGTGGAACTATCACGATCCGTTCCCGGATGACTCGCAAGGACCGACGACAGATCATCGTCCGTCCGGCGGGCGACTCCAGCGGGCGATGCCTCGGCAGGCGCTCGAAAAGGATTCCATGACGATCCGCCCGCGTGGCGTCTTCGAGCCAGCTCGGCCTGAGGCGAGGCTGGATGCCAAGACCGCGAACGTCGTGCAACCGTGACAATCCTCCGAGTTTGCCGGGATTTCACGTGGTTTTCACCGAGTTTCCGCCAAAGATCGGCTTTCGGCCTGCTGGGCCGACCGCTATAGTCCCCGCCCCTTCGAGCTTGCCTCGCGTTGGCCCACCCGCTTTTTTCTCCTGACTGAACTGATTTCGTTATGTCTGTCGCAGCGACTTTGGATCGCCCACTCAAAGTGTCTTTGCACACTCCTACGACCCCGCACGGTCACACGCACATGCCCAAACCGGAACCTGTTTCCGAACCGGAAACTCCGATTCGCCGCGGCGACATTCGCAACATCGCGATCATCGCACACGTTGACCACGGCAAGACAACGCTCGTCGATGCACTGCTCAAGCAGAGTGGGCAGTTCCGCGATTCCGAACTGCGTGAGACGATGCTCGATTCGAACGATCTCGAACGCGAGCGCGGCATCACGATTCTCGCGAAGAACATCGCGGTGAATTACAAGGGCGTGAAGATCAACATCATGGACACGCCCGGCCACGCCGACTTCGGTGGCGAGGTCGAACGGGTCCTCGGCATGGCCGACGGCGTGCTGATCCTGGTCGATGCCTTTGAAGGCCCGAAGCCGCAAACGCGATTCGTGACTCAGAAGGCGTTCGAGCGCGGACTCAAGCCGATCGTCGTGGTCAACAAGATCGACCGCGCGGAAGCTCGTCCGCACGAAGTGCTCAACGAAGTCTTCGACTTGTTCGTGGAACTTGGAGCGACCGACGACATCCTCGACTTCCCGTATGTGTTCGCATCCGGCCGCGAAGGCTACGCCAGCGATGATCCGAAGGCGCGATCGGGCGACGTGCAACCGCTGCTCGACAAAGTGCTGGAGTTCGTCCCTGGTCCGGTCGTCGATCCCGACAGCCCGTTGCAGATGATGGTCACCACGCTGGATTGGTCCGACTACGTCGGCCGTATCGCAACCGGCCGCATCGTCAGCGGCAGCGTGACGACGGGGCAGAAGATTGCGGTGATGAAAGCGGACGGCAAAGCGCTCAACGGCGATGTCACCGAAGTTCATCTGTTTGACAAGCTCGGCCGTGTGAAGACCGAGAGCGCGGAAGCCGGCGACATCGTGGCTCTGATCGGTCTGCCCAACCCGGAGATCGGCGACACGATTTGCGATCGCTTCAATCAGCGAGCCTTGCCGCGCATCAGCGTCGATGAGCCGACGCTGTCGATGTTGTTCACGATCAACGACTCACCGCTGGCCGGCAAGGACGGCGGCAAGTTTCTCACCAGCCGTCACATTCGTGACCGGCTCGACCGCGAACTGGAACACAACGTCGCGCTGCGTGTGGAAGAGGCCGGCTCGAAAGAAAAATTCCTGGTATCTGGCCGAGGCATCCTACATCTCTCGGTGCTCATCGAGACGATGCGCCGCGAAGGCTACGAACTCTCGGTCGGCAAGCCGCAGGTCATCATCAAGACGATCGACGGCAAGAAAAACGAACCGTTCGAGACGCTGACGATCGACGTCCCCTCCGCCTACGTCGGGGCCGTGATGGAGCCGACCTGTACACGCCGCGGACAACTCCTCGACCTGATCGCCAGCGACAACGGTATCAGCCACCTGACGTTCTCGATCCCCGCTCGCGGCCTGATCGGTTTGCGAACGCGATTGCTCAACGCGACCAAGGGCGAGGCGGTCATTCATCACCGCTTTGATTGCTTCAAACCCTGCGAAGGGGAAGTTCCGCATCGCCCGAACGGCGTGCTGATCAGCCAGGAGAACGGCCGAGTGGTCGCCTTCGCGATGGGCAAGCTGCAAGAACGGACCGACCTGTTCGTCAAACCAGGTGACGAGGTTTATGAAGGCATGGTTGTCGGCGAGAACTCGCGCGACAACGACATGGTCGTCAACCCGATCCGCGAGAAGAAGCTGAGCAACATGCGCGCTTCCGGCAGCGACGAAAACATCATCCTCAAACCACCCCGCGATATGTCGCTGGAGATGGCCCTCGAATACATCGAGGACGACGAGTACGTCGAAGTCACTCCGAAGACGATCCGCCTGCGCAAAGTGGTTCTGCTCGAAAGCGAGCGAAAGCGTCTGCGTCTGCGATAGGCCGCTTGGTGTGTGAGCGGCACGGCGCTAGCCGCCGGTAATTTGCTGGTAATCGTCGATCCCGAATCACCGGTGGCTAGCGCCATTCCGCTCACAGTCGGCCGTTCTGATACAGCCCGTTCTGCCGGATGTATTCCTCGACCGCGCGAGGCACTCGGAAACGCAAGCTGCGTCTCGAGTGTGTTCGCTCGCGAATCTCCGTGGCCGAGAGGTCGATGGCCGGCATGGTGACCAGCCGCACGCGATCACGGACGCTTGGTCCCAAGCGACTTTCCAAAGATGACCAGTCGGGCGGCGGACGATGTCCGCGATTCACCGCCACGATGGTCGCGAGTTCCAGAATCGCGAGCGGCTCGCGCCACAATGGCAAGTCCGCCAGTGAGTCCGCTCCCATCAGGAAGAAGAGCTCGCTGTCGGGTTGCTCGACGCGCAGTTGCCGCAATGTCTCGACCGTGAACGACGGCCCGCTTCGTTCGAGTTCAATCCGGCAGACGCCGAATCGCGGATCACCTGCGATGGCGAACTCCAACATCTCCGCGCGCTGCTGGCCGCTCGCAATCGCGCCGCGCGGTTTGTGAGGCGACTGCCCGCACGGCAGGAACAACACGCGATCCAGCTCGCACGCTTCGCGGCAGGTCTCGGCCAACAGCAGGTGCCCGAGATGAATCGGATCAAACGAGCCGCCGAACAGGCCGAGGCGAATAGGTGGTTGGTCGTTGCTCATTGGTCATTGGTCCTACGAAGGCCGGCGAATCGTAGCAGGCACACTCCGAGAATCGCATGAGCGCGGGTGAGGATCGTCCTGGCGTGAGGCGTTTTCTCCAATCCGCCAGACAAAAACGCTGGCGTCGGCGATCTATGCTCGAAATCATTCTGCGCCCATCGTTCTGCCAACTGGTTTTTGGCAGAACGATCAGGCTGCACGTCGCGATCATTTCGACAGGGGTATTCAACGATGGCCATCACTTCGGTACGCCGATCTCTTGGATTTGCAGCAACCATCGGAGTCGTCCTTTCGAGTTGGAGTCTGGCTCAGAACGACAAGGCCGAACCAGCGAAGCCGAAGGCCGCCGTGCCTCAGCCGAAGATCACGGTTTCCAAGGAGACAACTTGGGCGACAGAGCCGCTCCGAGCGGACGGGACCGTCGACTATTTGGAGGCGGTCAACCGACTGTTCAGCAAAGGCGTGACGCCGGAGAACAACGCCTGCGTGCTGCTTTACCAGGCGATGGGGCCGAGTCCTGAGGGAGGAAAGGGGCAGCCGGACGCCTTCTTCCGGCGGATGGGGGTCGAACCGATTCCGGCGGATGGAAAGTACTTTCAGACGCTTCACACTTGGGCTCGCGCGCAGCCGAAGGACAACAACGCGTTGAACGACATGGAGTCGAAGACCGGCGAGCGTCCGTGGACGAAGGCTGAGTTTCCGCTGGTCGCCGAATGGCTCAAGCAGAATGAAGTCCCTCTGAGAACGATCGAGCTGGCGACTGAGCGTCCGATGTATTTCTCGCCGCTGGTCGGCACCGACGCGGAACCCGACGGTGCCTTGATCTTCGTCTTGCTGCCGGGCGTCCAGAAGTCGCGTGAGTTGGCTCGTACGTTGGCCTCGCGTGCGATGTGGGAGTTGGCTGAGGGGAGCCAAGTCGATGCGTGGCGCGATCTGATGACGATGCACCGGCTCGGTCGGCTGGTCGGGCAAGGGCCGACGCTGATCGAGTACCTCGTCGGTGTGTCGATCGAATCCATCGCCATCCGGGGTGAGCTGCTATTCCTCTCCGAAACGAGACCGTCGGCGAAGATGCTGGCGATGTACCACAAGCAACTCGGCCGCCTACCTCCGCGAGCGTCCGTGGCGGATAAGCTCGACTACTGTGAGCGAGTCATGTTCCTCGACTGCGCGTACCGCATGGGTCGCGGCCAGATGAAATTGCATGCGATCGTCAACGGAGCTGAAGGGGGCGACGGCACTCTGGTCGAAAAACTGGCCGATGGAGCGATCATGCAATCCGTCGATTGGGACGTGGTGCTCAAGTCCGCCAACAAGTGGTACGACCGGTTGTCGGCGACGCTCCGCAAGCCCGACTACCGCGAGCGCAACGCCGAAGTCAAACAGTTCAACGAAGACGTCAAAAAGCTGGTCGAGAAAAGCCGAGGACCGCAAGCACTGCTGTCTCTGCTCGGAGGCAAGCCGGCTATCAGTCAGACAATGTCCGACGCGTTGATCGCGTTGTTGCTTCCCGCCGTTCAACAAGTGGGAATCGCCGAGGGCCGTGCGATCCAAAAAATGCGAAATCTGGAACTCGCGTTCGCACTCGAATCGTACCGAGCCGATCATGGCTCGTACCCTGATTCACTGAAGCCGCTCGCTCCGAAACACATTGCCGAAATTCCAACCGACCTGTTCTCCGGACAAACTCAGAAGTACGCCAAGACGGCCGAGGGCTACCTGCTCTACAGCGTCGGCGACAACGAGAAAGACGAAGAAGGCCGCAGCTTCGACGACGACCCGCGCGGCGATGACCTCGTGGTGCGGATGCCGGTGCCGGCACCGAAAGAAGCCAAGTAGCCACACTCGCCAGAGTGTGGGCCGAACGTCAAATGGCCCACGTTCTGGCGAACGTGGCTACGAGGGTCAGGCCAGCATCTCGGTGACGACGTGGCTTCCTTCCGGAAGCATCGGCTGCGGGCGGCCGACTTTGTCCGGCAGAGTCGCGTGCGGGTCGATCCCCAGCAGGTGGTACATCGTCGCCAGCATGTCCTTCGGCGAAAGCGGATGGTCGGTGACTTCCGCAGCGTGAGCGTCCGTCGCTCCGATGACTCGGCCCTTCGCGATGCCGCCACCAGCGAACTGAGCACAGTACGCCTGCGACCAGTGATCGCGGCCGCCGTCTTTTGCTTGGTTGATCTTCGGCGTGCGACCGTGCTCGCTGATGCAGACGACGAGCGTGTCGTCGAGCATCCCGCGCTGCTCCAGATCGAGAATCAAACCAGCATACGCTCGGTCCAAACCGGGGAGCAGTTGGTCGATCATGCGCGGGAAGTGCTCGTAATGCGTGTCCCACGCATCGCCCGCCAGTCCGAATTCGTCCCAGAAGACCGAGACCAATCGAGTCCCCGCTTCCAGCATTCGTCGAGCGGCGAGGCACGACTGACCGAACAGCGTGTGACCGTACAACTCGCGAGTCGCCGGCGATTCCTTCCGCACATCGAGCGCATCGGCAACTTTCGTCGAGCTGATCAAGTTGAACGCCATCTCCTGCATCTTGCTGTGCGACGTGCCGGCCAGCGTCCGTTCAAGATCGCGGCGTTCACCCTCGAACTGTTGCAGCAGTGAACGGCGGCGGCTCATGCGATCGACGGTCATGTCTTTCGGAGCGTCCGTTGCAGCCATGCGGAAATACGAGTCTGGCGTGCAGCCGAGATACGGTTCGAGACCCGTCCACGAAAAACCAGGACGAGCCTTTGTGATCTGCTTCGTCCCTTGGCCGATGAACTCGGTCCAGGTTGGGTTGTACGCGGCTCCGAGGAACGCGCCGTATGGGCCGGCTCGGAAAGGTTGATCGACGCGCTGACTGCTGAACGGGAAGGGCAACGCGGCGTTCTGCACGAAGTCGCCGAGCTTGCCGCCACGACGTTGACGATCGAAGTACTCGACCACCGAGCCAAAGTACGGGTGATGCCGCGGGTCATTCGGTTCGAGTTCCGCATTCACATCAAGTGCCGACGCGCCAGTCATCGCATACGCGACGCCATGAATCGGATGCGGGTGCGTTAGCGATCGCACGACGGTCGTGCGATCCATGATCTTGGCCATGTTCGGCAAGTGCTCGCAGACGTCGCAGCCGGGGAGCGATGACGGGATGGATTCCATCGTGCCGCGAATCTCAACGGGAGCGTTCGGCTTCATGTCGAACGTCTCTAGTTGACTCGGCGATCCATACAAAAACAGGACGATGCAACGCTTGGCTTTGCCGAACGAATTGCTGAGTTCCCCTTGAATTCGTGGTCCGTTCGCCGCGTTCGCCGACTCGTGGGAGAGGAGGTTGTCCAAGCCCAGCCCCATCATCCCCAGCCCGCCGACTTGCAGCAGATCGCGCCGCGTCAGGCCGGTACACAACTGGCGGGGGTGACTGAGAACTCGCAGCATGGCGGAACTCCGTGGCGGACGAAGCTGAAAACGGAAGGCATCAACGCGGGTCGATGCTATCGGTGAAAATCGGCACCAGCAAGCCGAGACCCGCTGTCAGAACCAGTCCCGCCGGTCGAGTTTCGCAACTCCCCCGATGCGATCCGCCCGATGCGGTGAATCCACGTCCGAGACTGCGGTTCATAGCCTGACTCTCCGACTCGGGCAGTTTCGAAATCACAGGTCCCGACTCGGCGAAACTGCGAAAGTATTGGCGAGCGGGGCGGCGTCAGCCCCCCGGTGGGCATGATCGCCACGAAGTACCGGGGGGCTGACGCCGCCCCGCTC
>SXGT01944424.1_pt1 | contig 16467 bp, 8 predicted proteins | sample 3176221 | NCBI WGS metagenome assembly SXGT01 (sample SAMN11356862, study PRJNA531348) | freshwater metagenome | isolation source: freshwater sample F1-120 | place: China: Fuxian Lake, Yuxi | collected 2017-12-25 | reverse complement strand
GGCTCCCGCCGAGCCGCTGCCGCCATCGACGCCCGTTTCCAATTCGCGGCTCGGCGGGAGCCTCGCCCTCCCGTCGTCGGCACCCAGCAAAAGATCGGCGAGGCGGTCAGTCAATTCTCGGTCGCTCAGCCATTGCGTGAAGACGGAATGCCGCGAGTGCGCCTGCTTGAGCCGCCGAATCGTGTGGCCTCCCTCGGCTGCCAGCGAGGCTGGCGCGCCGGGATAGTGCAGCTCGGCTTCGTATTCGATCGGCCCGATCTCCCGTTCGACGCCGTCCAGCGTCACGGCCAGCATCTGCTCATGCACCACCGCCGGAATGAGCTGCCGAAACACCAAAAATCCGTCGCGCTGAAACCGCTCCCACTCCGCCACGCTCAGATGCCGCAATCGTTCCGCCGGCGAAGCGGGTGTCGGAACGGGATCGAGCAAATCCGCAGCGGTGTCCATCGAGTTGGGTCCTCGGTTCGTGATTTTCGGCCGTTGGCACGTCTTGGCAGGCAAAGTCCAACAACAAAACGCGGACGGCATCGTCTTGTGTGCCGACGAAGGTCGCAAGAGAGGGCTTCGTTGGAGTTCCGCCTTTAGGCGGTGGCACAACCGGCTAAAGTCGGGACTCCAGCTATGCCCGCAAAGTCATTCATCTTCCGCATGAGGTCAGCTATACCACCCACATGGCGAGCGATGCGGATAGCAAGTTGGGCAAGTACCAATTGAAATCCCGGCTGGGACAAGGCGGGATGGGGATTGTCTATTTGGCGACGGACACGCGGTTAAAACGAGACGTCGCGCTGAAGCTGCTGCCGAAGGAGATGGCTTCGGACGAGGCTACGGTGAAGCGTTTTTTGCGTGAGGCTCGCGCGGCGGCGCGGCTGAATCATCCGAACGTCGTCGCGGTTTACGATGTCGATCAGCAGCGCGGTGACTGCTATCTCGTGATGGAGTTGGTCAACGGCTGCACGGCGTCGGAACTGCTGGCTCAAGGACCGCTGTCATGGTCCGAGGCGACGCGGTTGATCGCCGAGGCGTGTCGTGGGTTGGCGGCGGCTCACGAGGCAGGGCTGGTGCATCGGGACATCAAGCCCTCGAACATCATGCGGACGCACGATGGGCTGGTGAAGCTGGCGGACTTTGGGTTGGCCAAGGCGGCGGAGGATTCGGAGCACGCGAAGAACCCGCTCACGCAATCGGGAACGATTCTCGGCACGCCGCAGTACATGAGTCCCGAACAGTGCCGGGGTGAGCCGATCGATGCACGCAGCGATTTGTATTCGCTTGGCGCAACGTACTTCACGCTGCTGACAGGACAGGCTCCCTTCGAGGACGCGAGTCCGTTGCAGGTGATGTTCGCGCACTGCTCGAAGCCGACTCCCGACCCGCGTGATCGGCAAGCCGATTTGCCGCCGGGATGTTCGGCGATCGTGATGAAGTCGATGGCGAAGAGCCGCGTCGAGCGATTCGGCTCGGCGAAAGAAATGCTCACGGCGTTGACCGAGTTACTTGCGGCGGCCCCACAGCAGGAGTTGGCCACGTCGCCTGTGAATGTGGCCTGTGTGTCCGCCAACTCCGTGAGCGCGACGACGTCCCCTGCGACGGTCGTGCCTGCACTCAATGGTGAGCGAACCGCTCTTTTCGATGACGCGACTCGAACGTCCGTGATCGTTGCTCCGAAACGAATGGCGTCGGAGCAGCGGCGAGTCATCGCACTGTCGATCGTCAGCGTGGTCATGCTCGTGGCCTGCGCGGCGTTGTGGAATTGGCCGCCGTCGAGTAACTCAAAGCCCGGCAATCACAATGCTGGCGACCCGTCGTCCGATTCACGCGCCGACTCGACTCCGCAAGAGCCGATCGCGGCGAGTGCGACAGCTCTGAAACTGTTGATCGACTTTCCGGAGATCCGTTCGGAGGTGCGTGGCGTGGCGTTCGCGCACGATTCGAAGTCGGTGTTCACGGCGTCTCGCGACGGTAGCGTGCGACAGTGGAGCCTTGCCGATCCGAAGCTCGCTCGCGAATGGTTGTCGAGCGAAAAGCCGATGCAAGCCGTCGCGGCCAGCCGGGACTGGTTGGCTGCGGGGGGTGACGATCGAACGCTCTGGCTGTGGTCGCTCAAGTCCGAACGACCGCCGATCAAGCTGGCCGAGCTGTCTCACGAACTTCAATCGCTGGCGATCAGCCCGAACGGCGAACGGCTGGCGGTCGGCACTGCGGGGTCGGTCGAACTCTTCGAGCTGACTGAACGTGGCGGCAAGCGGCTCCTTCAAGTGGCGACAGCCGACGATCGTGCCGAGTTCGTCGCTCGGCAGGTGTATTGCGTGGCGTTTTCGTCCGACAGTCGCTGGCTGGCGGCGACCAGTTGGGAAAAGAGGATCGCTGTCTGGAACGCCAACGACGGGTCGCTGCGTGAAGTTCGGAAGGAGCAGGCTCACGAGTTGATGAGCGTGGGCTTCGTGCCGGAGCAGGAACGACTCATCTTCGGAGCCAGCTACGACGCAGGACTGTTCGTATGGGATTTCAAAACGCCGAACTCGGAGATTCGTCCGCTGCGATCGAGTCACGGACGTAGCGCTCGTTCGTTCGCCGTGACCCCGCACTCCGTGGCGTTCGTGAACGGCGAATGGGGCGGCCTGATTCGCGTCTACGATGTGAACCGCGATACGCTGCTCGGCACGGCTCAGCAATCGACCAGCGCGGGAGCGACCGACCTGGCGATGTCTCGCGACGGACGACTGCTCGCCACTTGCGGCGGCGAAAAATCCAAGGCACAGGGTTATTTGCAGGTCTGGGGCATCGTCCCGACGGAAGAGAAGTGACGGATGAACGACCCGACCCCGAGGCCAATGGACCCGACGCCGAAATCGTTGCTCGAACAAATTTCGACCTGCTGGCCGATGATTCACAACCCCGTGCAGTTTGTGATGCGTTACGCGCGAGCGATTCAAAAATATGTCGCCGCGATCGTCCGCGACCCGCACGACGCCGAAGAGGTCGCTCAAGATTTTCTGGTCCAGGTCTTCGACAAGGGCTTCTGCCCGGAGAACGTCTCGCGCGGCCGGTTTCGCGACTACTTGAAGTCGGCCGTGCGGTACGTCGCGATCAGCCATCTCCGTAAACGCCGCTCGTCCGAGCTGAGCGAAGAGATGCTGTCTTCGATCATCCAGCCGAACTCGGAGGCCGATCGAGCTTGGTCGCATGAGTGGCACGACTGCCTGCTCGAACGAGTCTGGCAATCGCTGGAGCTGCATCAACAACAGACGCCGGACAACCTGTACTACTCGGTGCTGCGACAGCACACGAACAACCCGAAGGCGAGTTCCGACGAGCACGCCGCCCGCCTGAGCGAACAACTCGGCCGCCCCGTCCGAGCCGACGCCTTCCGCCAGCAGCTCCGCCGAGCACGCAAGCACTTCGCCAAACTGATCGTGGCCGAGGTCCGACAAACACTGCAAGACGCAACCGGCGACGCCGTCGAGCAAGAACTCATCGACCTCGACCTGATGCCGTTCGTCCGCGAGTTCCTGTGATGGCCGTGACCGATGTTGACGGGACGGAAGTGACGAATGACACAACACGCTGGCCTGGATCGAAGTGATCTGTGGATTCCTGTGTCCCAGAGGCTTGGCGGCTTTTGCGCGACGGTGTCATTTGGGTGCCGGCGGCGCGGATGGCTCGACGGTGCTGGATGTGCCCACGTTGACGACTTGTGGCAGATGGGCCGGCGGTACGAGCGAAGGATCGAGTTCTGTCGCTCGCTGAAAGTCGCGCTGGGCTTCCGAGTCGCGACCCAGCGCGGCCAATGACACGCCGCGGTTGTAGAAGCAGGCGGCCATACGCGGGCTGGCTCCGAGACAAACGCTGAAGGCGTTGACCGCCTCGTCGTGGCGGCCCAGGCGATGCGCGCACTGCCCAAAGTAAAAGTTGGGCCAGAGTCCGGCTGGCTCCAACATTCGCGCTTGATCGAGTTGCACGGCGGCCTCGGCGAAGTCGCCGGATTGCAAGAGTGCTCGGCCGAGCGCGTAGTGCTCCCAGGCAGACGTCGAGCCGTGCTCGTTGTTGTCACAGACCGCGGAAACGAGTTGCTTGGTACTCGCTTCCCGGCGATGAAATGCGCAGTCGAATTCCAGCACGGGGCTGCGACCGAACTGTGCTTCGGCTTCGGACAACGTGCGCAGCGCCAGCTCGCGCCCCGATTCCGCATCGGTGGCCAGGTGACGTTGCAAGCGTGCCCAGAAGATCGCGACGTCCAGCAAATCGGCCGCAACCTCGCCGCGTGCGGGAGCAACCTCGGCTGGCGTGAGCTGGGCTGCGAATTGTGCTCGCTGGTTCCAGATCGAGCCGCAGAGGTCAGCGAGCGATGCGAGTGATTCGCGTGGACCGGCTGGAGCGAAGTCCTGGTTCCACAACACTCGGGTCCGGTTGGCCAACTCATGCAGTTCCGCGCGCAGACACGAACGGCGGGCAACGTCTCGCTGGGCACGCAATTGGTCGGCGAGTTCTGGCCGCAACGGAGTGAAACTCGTCAGTCTCAGACCTCGCTCGAGCGACTGCAGCGCGTCGCGCGGTCGGCCATGCTCCAACGCTTGCCGGCCTTCGCGCAGGGCTTGTTCGGCCTCGGCCGTGCGATGTCGAAATTGGAGTGCCGCGCTGCCCGCCGCAATACTGATCGCCGCTACCACGACACCGGACAGTCCCGCGAGTCGGATCGTGTGCGGTTGGCGGCGTCGCCATTTGTGCCAGCGTTCAGCCAGGCTGCGATTCGCCACATGTGCGAGCGGCTGATCGGCGAGGTGTCGCCGCAAGTCTTCCGCCAACTGACTCGCCGAGGCGTAGCGCTGCGCGGGGGCCGGGCTCTGGCACTTCGCCACGAGGTCGCACAGGCCGCGACTGACTTGCGGATTCGTGCGGTTCAGCGGTTGAACCCGTGGATCGCCCAGCGGCACACTGGCCAGCAGTTCGTACAGCAGTGCTCCCAACGCGAACACATCGGCGCGTGCGTCCACGGCCGTGCCGATGGGCCGCGACTCTTGCAGCGCGAGCATCGCCTCACGCTGTTCGGGGGCCATGTATTCGAGAGTGCCACCCAGGCGTCCCACAACGGTCTGCTCGCAAGGAATCGCCGCGCGAGCCAAATGAAAATCCAGCAGCATGGGCTGGCCGTCGGTCGCCAGCAGCACGTTGGAAGGCTTCACGTCCAGATGAATCAAGCCGCGATCGTGAGCATATTGCAATCCGTCGGCCAGACACGCGCCGATCCAACACACGGCCTGAGTGTACGAGACATGGGCGAGCATCTGGCGAATCGGCGCGGTCGCCGGCACGGGCAACTGCGGATCGTGCGCCGCGTCGAGCGCCGCAACCAGATGCTCTCCCCGCCGAGCCGCCAGCGGGATGTCGGCCAGCCAATTCAACAGCGTCGCCAGTGTCGTGCGTCCGAAGTACGGCATGACCAACATTCGCAATCGGTGTTCCGCGTCATCCACGACCGAATACACCGGCACGATGTTGGTGTGCTGCAAGCGAGCCAGCGACAAGTGCTCGACCCCTTCCAATGGAGTGAGCTTGAGGACGACCAGGCGATCCGCCAATCCGGATTGCGACGCAACGAAGACTCGGCCGTAGGCTCCCTGCCCCAATTCGCTCAGCAATGAGAATTCCCCCAACCGATCGCCAACGGCTGGGTAATCCGATCTCGAATCGACGGGACGGAGCAAGCGATCGCATTCCAGGAGCATTCGCAACGCCTGCTCCCAGGGCGCAAACCGGCGCAGCAGGTCTTCCTCCGCATGCGGATCGCCGTCGGCGGTGCGCTGCAAATACTCTTCGTAAATGACGTCGAGCGCCTTGTCGGGCTGATCGCGGAGTTCTGGATATCGTTCAAGCACCGCTTCGGCGCGGACTGGTTCACCGCGACGCCAGCGCTCCCGCAGCTCACGAGCGGCCCGCTGTCCCAGAGGTTCCAGTTCCGCGGAGGTCATGGAACGACCTCCTGGCACACTGCCGCCGAGCGTGGTCGCAAGCTCGCGGACTCGCCGGCGAATTTCACGGCCAAGTCCCTGAGGATGCGCCGCACGCTGCCTTCGTGCAGCCCGACTCGGCGCGCGATTTCCTCCAGCGAAAAGCCGTCGCGGCGCAGACGCAGAATCGCGTGATGTTGTGCGGGGCAGGCCGCGAGCAACCGCGTCCAGAGTTCCTGGGCTTGAGCCAATTGACTGGCCCGCGGTTGCTGCGAGGCCGGCGACTCATCGGGCATGGCGACCGACAAGGATCGCTCGTTCTGCGACGCCGCACGCGTTTGCCGCACGTGATCAATGAACCGATTGTGCGTGGCTCGAACCAGGAAGGCGCGCAACTGAGCCGACGACTGGAACTGCATGTCGCCGCGACGAAAGCGAGTCAGAACGTCACCCCAAACCGATTGCACGACATCCAGCGAATCGAACTTCGGCCGCAGACGATTCGGCAACAGCCTCCGGACTACGCGCCGCAAGTACGGCTCGTAGGCTCGATACGCCTCCTCGGCCACCACGTCGTTGCCGCGGCCGAGTCGGTCCCAAAGTTCGCTCAGGGATTTCATCGGTTTTTGGATTTCGGAGTGGATTCGTTTGTTGATTCGGTCAGGTTCAGTACCCAGGACCAGCTTGAACGGCGACTCTTGGTCAACACGGGATTGTGTTGCGCGCGACGGTCCACGAGCAGCCGCTCCGTCAGGCACAGGATCGCCAGCACTGTCACGCCGGTGGGAGCCCAGCGCACGATGCTGCCTCCGACGGAGGAGTCCTGCGTCAGCCAATCCACGTCAGCGAGCAATTGTCGCATTGCTTGCTCGATCGCGGCGACGTCGAGCGGCAGCGCGTCGGTCAGCGCCTGCACGGCTGGCGACACGACGGGCAGCACCGTTGCCACGGTCGGAGCAACGGCCCGTGCAGCCGCGCGGCGGGCAACGCCCACAAGCATCGACTCGACACCGCGAGGCGGCACCGCTTCGGCAGGTTCTCGTTCCTCGTGCCGGCTTGAGTCTTGTACGAGCGCTGCGCGGCGAGAGTCTTCGGAACCCTCCGCCACTGAGACGGACCTGGATTTGGTGGGCTTGTCGTTTGTCGCCGGCGAATCCGCAGGAGTCTCCGTCGGTGTGACATCGGAGAGCGGCGACGTCGCTCGCTCTTCGACTTCGATCGTTGGAACGGCCGTCGCGTTGCTGGCTCCACCTGCGGTGAGTTGCCAAGTGGCTTCGAGCGACTGTTGCGCCACCGTGAGGAATTCCACTTCGTAGCTTCGGGAGTTCCCGGCGGTGATCAGTTCGACCTTTTGAATCGCAACACCGGGGTATTCGCGGGCGAGCCAGTCCTGCATCGCCTGCGGCAACTCGGCCACGTCCAGAGGCTGAGCCGTTTCCAAGAATTCCCCGTCGCGGGTCAGCTTGAGTTCCCAACGTACTCCTGACCACTGGACTGCGACATCGATTGCCGCTGGCTCGTCGTGGTCCAGAGTGACCGACTCGATCGTGGCTCCCACGAAGTGCGTTTCAATCGTCCGCGCGACTTCGGTCGGCAGGTCCGTCGGCACGGATTCGGGATCGCTGCCGGAGGACGCGGAATCCACGAACGCCGCCACTTCGGCCGCTAACAAAGCTCGGCCTTCCAACAGTTCGCCACCTCGTCGCCGCATCCCAGAGCGAGCACCCAATCGTCTGGCAGTGATCATCCTCGCCTCCTTCGCAACTCTCGAATCGCCCAATGGCACGCACTTTGTGAGCGGCACGGCGCTAGCCGTCCGGTCAAACACCGAAAATCGTCGATCCCGAATCACCGGTGGCTAGCCCCATTCCGTTCAAAGTGAGTGCCATTCAGCGAAATGCCTGCGGCCCCGTCAAAGGGATCGCGCGGCTCGATCCGCGAGGGGATCATACCCAGCCACTGCTTGGAATGTCCCCTTTTCCCCATCTCGTTGAACGGAAACCAGCACTTCGAGCGGGCGCGAAATTTTGAGCAATTCCGTGGGCAGGCCCCTTTCGCCACATGCCGCCGCGATTTTTTTCGCGCCCGCTTTCCGACGAAACCTCCGTTTGATCGCTGCAACGGACGCCGCGTCCGCGGACACCAACCCGTTTCGATCACTCGGAGGTCATCATGCTCTTTCGCCGATTTCGCAAACACCGTCGCCAATCCCTGGCCCGCTTGCCGCGCGTGGCCGTGGAATCGCTCGAACCCCGCAGCCTGTTGTCCGCCAGCCTTCGCGAGGGCGTGCTGTCGATCACCGGCGGCAGCGGCAAGGACCAAATCCTGCTGTCCCTCAACGCGCCCGACGCCGACCGATTGCTCGTGTCGCAGAACGGTCGAGTACGGTCCTTCGAGTTGGCGGACGTGACTGCGATCGTCGTCAACGGCCGCGGCGGCCACGACCTGATTGAACTCGATCAGGGCAATGGACCCATCGAGATTCCCACGACGCTGCTGGGTGGAAACGGCAACGACACGTTGATCGGCGGCGCGGAGTCCGATCGCCTCGACGGAGGCACCGGCAACGACTTACTGCGAGGCCAGGCCGGCGACGATTTCATTCTCGGCGGCGTCGGCAGCGACGATGCCAACGGCGGCAACGGCGATGATACGGTCTCCGGAGACGCCGGTGACGACACGTTGATCGGACATCATGGCGAGGACTCGATTAGCGGAGGCGCAGGGGACGATCTGTTCCACGCGAACGACGACGTGACCGCCGAAATCCATGACGCGGGGACCGGTAGCGATGAAATCGAATTGACGCTGGGTGAAGCACCGACAGCGATCCAAGATGCCGTCGCCGCCGTGCTCGGCGACGGAACGCTCACGCGCCTGACGAACGAATTCGAGAACGGCGAGTCGTTCTACGACGCCGAATTTGAGGCGGACGGGCAGACGCAGTCGGTCAAATTGTCCGATTCCGGCGACGTGCTCGAGACCGCGATCGACGTGGACGTGGTCTCGCTCCCCACGACCGTCACCGATGCGCTGAGGCAGCGGTATCGACGAGGCATCATCGAGAGCGCCCAGTTCATCACCACGGAAACCGAGAGGCTCTTTGAAGTGGACCTGAAGGTCCGCGGTGTACATCGCGAATTGACGCTCGTCGCCGACGGAACGATCCAGTCCGATATCGTTCGACCGCCCGAGTCCGCGTCGGCTGGTGCGGAACGGTATCGCCAATTCACGACCGAGGCGGAGACCCCGTTCTTCATTCTGACGATCGGTGCCGTCGCCACGTTCGAAGGCGTCAACGATGCCGGAGAGAACGAGCAACTGATCGTCAGCGTGCTCGACGCGGTGAAGATGATCAACGGTGTCGAAACGCGGATCGTCGAAGAGCGCCACCTCGTCGATGGCAACCTGGTCGAAGTCTCTCGCAACTTTGTGGCCGTCGATCGCGGCACCGGCAACGTCTATTACTTCGGCGAAGATGTGGACGATTACGAGGACGGTGAGATCACCGGCCATCCCGGCGAATGGCGCGACGGCGTGCGCGGTGCCGGTTTCGGACTGCTGGTTCCCGCGGTTCCCCGAGTCGGATTGGTCTTCCTGCAAGAGCGAGCCCCCGGAGTGGCGCTCGACACCGTCGAGATTCTCAGTACCACGGCCACCGTCGTGACCCCCTTCGGAACCTTCACGAATTGCGTGCAATTCCGCGAAACGACGCCGCTGGAACCGGGTGCGGAGAGCATCAAGTTCTATGCCCCTGGCATCGGCCTGGTCCTAGATGACACACTCCATCTGACGAACTTCGCGACGAACTAAAGTCCGGGGGGCTTGCGGCAAACCGTTGCTCCTGGAGTTTTGCGGTCACGATGCGTCCTCCGTTCCGACCAGGGTGCTGAAGGCGGCCGAGTGGCTGCTCAACATCACGAACTGAATGAGGGGACGCATCATGCTGCTGGCGACGAAACTGACAGATTGGCTAGGACTTTCGGGAGTTTCTGGTCTCGGGCACTCGCGTCGCAAGACGCGCGGGACGCGAGTCGCCCGGTCGGAGACGCTCGAAGATCGGCGGCTGCTGTCGGCCGAGTATTTCGTCGCGAACTCCGGCGACGATTGGGGAACCGGTGCGATCGGCGATCCGTTCCAGACCGTTCGCCGAGCACTCGATGCGGCCGAGGCCGGCGACACGATCACGCTGCGGAACGGCGTGTACGAAGGCGGATTCCAGATCGACATCGACAACTTGACGATGCGGTCGATGCCGGGCGAGTGGGCGGTCATCGAATCGCCCCTGACGCGGTTCACTGACGGGCATCAGAACTCGGTCATCCGCTACAGCTACGATGTCGAAGGGGGCCGGCTGGAGAATCTCGAAATCGCCGGCGGCTACTACTACGGCGTCATGTTCTGGGACTGGTGGGATTACCCGTCGTTCGACGCCGGTTCGACCCACATGGGAGCCAGCGGCGTGACGCTCGACGGCGTGAAGGTTCACGACACGGGCGTGGACGGCATCAAGATCACTCCGGCGGCGAACGACATCTCGATTCTCAACAGCGAAATCTACAACACCGGCCGCCGCTCCAAGTCCAGCGCCGACGGCATCGACAACAATAACGGCGACCGGATGATCGCTCGCGGCAACTACATTCACGACGTGCCCGGCATTGGCATCCTCACGTCCGGCGGCACCGAAGATTCGCTGATCGAGCAGAACTTCATCGAAAACACTGGCGGAGCGGGCATCGTCAATGGCTTCTACACGGAACTGGAATGGATCGAACCGGACGCCAACCCCGGTCACTTCGCCAGCATCGACACGATCGTCCGCAACAACATCGTGGTCGATGCGGGACAGGCGGGGATCGGCATCTACGGAGCGCTCAACGCTCAGGTTTACAACAACACGCTGGTCAACGCGGCGGATGATGCTCAGGCCCCGATTCAGTTCGGCGGTTACGAAATGTGGGTCTCGAACACGGCTCCGTCCTACGAGCACATCGCGTCGGTTAATCCGAGCGTGCTCAACAACATCATCGTCACGAACCCGGAGAACCTCACGCGGATGGTCGATATCCGCGAAGGCTCGATCACCGGCCCGCTCACGCTCGACTACAACCAGTACTACGGGACGAGCACTCGCGGAGTTCTGTTCATCGACCGCAACCTGACCGGCGACGGCACGCCCGAGCAAACGCTGTCGCAGTGGCAAACGAACTACGGCTACGACACGCACAGCTTCATCGCCGATCCGCAGCTCGACGCGAACTGGCATCTGACGGCGGCCAGCCCGGCCATCGGCAAAGCGATCGCGCTGGCCGGATTGACGAACGATTTTGATGGAAACTCGCGAGCGGATGGCTCGGCCGATCTCGGTGCCGACGAATTCGCCGCCGGAGCGAATCTCTCGCTGCCCCCCGCGCCGTTCGGAGCACCTTCGCTAGAGATCGCTCAGCGCAGCTACCACGACTATGAAGCGAACACGATCAATGTGAAGGTCATGCGCAACGGCACATCAAGCGAAACTATCACCGTGCAGTTTGCAACAATGGATGGCTCGGCGAAGAGTGGCCTCGATTTCAACGCTGTCACCGGCACGCTGGTGTTCGCTCCGGGCGAGACCGAGAAGATCGTTGCCGTGCAATTGCTCGGCGATGATGTCAGCGAAGGGGACGAGCACTTCCTGTTCACGCTCAGCAACCCGACCGTTGGAGTTCCGGCTTTAGCCGGCGCACAACCGCCTGAAGGCGGAACTCCAGCGGAAGGCGGAAATCCAGCGGTGCGGCTCGGCCATCAATCGACCGCGTCAATGACGATCGACGACGAAGACACGCCGATCACACTGCACTACGCAACGAAGTTCGTCAGCGGCGACGGCAACGACGCGAATGGCGACGGCAGCGAGGCGAATCCGTGGCACTCGCTGCAACACGCGGCGGACAATGTTGGCCCTGGCGACTACGTCATCGTGAAGCCCGGCAAATACTGGGGCTTCAATCTGACGACCGACGGCAAGCCTGATGCGCGGATCACGTTCCACGCGCTTCCCGGCGTCGAGATCGATGAGGCGTTTCCCGGCCAGCAGGACGGCATCAATCTCGAAGGGGCCGACTTCGTCACCATCGAAGGCTTCTACGTCCACGACATGCCGCGAGCCGGCATTCGCTCGGTCAACAACGATGGAGTCATCCTGCGAGGCAACCACTCCGATCACAACTCGATGTGGGGCGTGCTCACCGGATGGTCAGAAAACATCATCGTCGAGAACAATGTCGCGTCTCAGTCGCAAGGCGAGCACGGGATCTACATCAGCAACTCGGCCGACGGCGCAATCGTGCGGAACAACGTCGTCTGGGGCAACAACGCCTGCGGCATCCAGTTCAACGCCGACCGCTCCTTGCCCGGCGATGGAGTGCATTCCAACAACTTGGTTGAAGGAAACGTGATCTTCGAGAACGGTCACGGTGGCGGAGCGGCTCTCAACTTCGACGGCTTCCAAGACAGCGTGGTTCAGAACAACCTGCTCTACAACAACCACGCGACCGGCATCGTTCTGTACGTTGGTTCGGCGGCCGATTCTTCGACAAATAATCTCGTCACGAACAACACGGTCGTGATGGCCGAGGACGCTCGCTGGGCGTTGCTGATGACCGATGGCAGCAGCGGCAACGTGGTCACGAACAACATCCTGCTCAACAAGAACCCGAACCGCGGCTCGATGACTGTCGAATCCAACAGCCTGCCAGCGTTATCCGACAACAACATCGTCCAAGACCTGTTCCAGATGGACGGCTCCAACGGCTCGTTTGCGCAGTGGCAGGCGTTCTCCGGTGGACTTGATGCGAACTCGATCGTCATCAATTTCGCGGATCCATCAGGTGTGCTCGACAGCCTGTTCGTGAACCCAGCCGCGAACGATTACCACCTCAAGTCCAGCAGCGCGGCGATCGACGTGGGCGATCCGACGGGTGCGCCGGCAACCGATATCTTCGGACACGCTCGCCCGACGGGAGCCGGTATCGACATCGGAGCCTACGAAGCCGGCACGTTCCTTCCCGCTGTGGAATTCGAGTGGTCGAACGTCATCGGCTACGAGTTCATCGGCATGTCCGAAGTCGCGATCACTCGCACGGGCGACACTGAAGGCACGCTGACCGTCGATGTCACATCCACCAATGGAACCGCCAGCAGCAGCGATTACACGCCGGTCAACGAGTCAGTCACATTCCAACCGGGTGAGACTCGCAAGACGATCCGCGTCTTCGTCAACGACGACGCACTGATCGAAGGGACCGAGACGGTTGAGCTGAGCATCGTGGGGCACGACACCGCAACGCTGCACATCGTCAGCGACGACGCGTGGCGACCGGGCACGTTCCAGTTCGACTCGAAGAGCGTCACGTTCAACGAGACCGACGGAACCGCGACCGTCACCGTGCATCGCGTCGGAGGCAGCAGCGGCGAGGTGAGCCTAAACTTCGCGACGGACCTCTTCACCCCACCGAAGCAAGCAACGTGGATCAAGAAGCACACCGATCTGCTCTACCCGACCGACCGCGACACTTCCGCGACCGCCGGAGCCGACTATCTGGCCACCAACGGCACGCTGATTTTCGCCGACGGCGAGATGTCGAAGACGATCACCGTCCCGCTGATCAACGACGACTGGTACGAAGGGGGCGAAGCGTTCCTGCTGAAGCTCAGCAATCCGACCGCAGGAGTTGGAGTTCCGGCTATAGCCGGTTCCGAACCACCTAAAGTCGGGACTCCAGCGGAAATCAAAGTCCGCATCGAAAGCGAGGACGTTAAGCTTCCTGGCACGTTCGTATTCTCCAACGCCGCCTACTCGGTCGTCGAAGGGACGCCGTTTGTGAACGTGACCGTCAATCGACTCAACGGCGGCAACGTTGAGGCCAGCGTCAGCCTGTACGACACCGGAGCCGGCAACGGTTCGACCACGGGCTCGGCTTGGGCACCGTCGGACTACAGCGGCGTTCCAACCCTGCTGACATTCGCACCCGGCGAGTTGTCGAAGACCATCAGCATCCCGATCGTCGATAATACCGCCATCGAGATCGACGAAGTCTTCTCGGTCCAACTCCACAGCCCGACGAACGACGCGACGGTCGGATCGACACCGAAGACCTTCGTGACGATTCGAGACAATGACGCGGGCAGCGGTCAGTTCGGACTATCGGCCGCGGCGTTCTCCGTCGCCGAAAACGGCGGCATGTTGAACGTCACGATCCATCGAGTCGGCGGCAGTGCCGGCACGACGACGGTCCAATACCGCACGCTCGACGGAGCCGCCGGCAAACCGACCGATCAAACCGCCTACGCCGGCAGCGACTACTCGTCAAAGAGCGGCACCGTCACGTTCGCTCCGGGCGAGACATCGAAAGTCATCAGCATCCCGATCACGAACGACACGCGCGTCGAGAAGAACGAGTTCTTCACCGTCGAACTCCGCACCCCAACCGGCGGTGCCACTCTCGGAGCCGTTGCCAAAGCGGTCGTGACGATCGTCGAAGACGACAGCGCGATCGAGTTCGGTACGAGCAATTACTCCGTCAACGAGAGCGCCGGCTACATCACCATCACGCTCGTCCGCAAAGGGAGTACCGCCGGGACGGCAACCGTCGATCTCAACATCAACAGCGGCAGCGCGACCGCCGGCCTGGACTTCGTGAAGCCAGCCTCGCCGACCGTCACCTTCGCCGACGGCGAGTCGGTGAAGACGATCCAAATCCAACTGATCGACGACGTCTTCAAAGAGGCCGACGAGTCGTTCTACCTCAGCCTGAGCAACGCCGTCGGTGCCAAGCTCGGCAGCTCCCTCTACGGCAACGTGAAGATTCTGGCGAACGACTAAAGCCGGCCCGTTGCTGCCCCAATGCCCGCCTTCGCAACTCGATCCGAGTTGTGACGGCGGGTTTTTTCATTGCACGACCGCTGATTCTCATAGACGCTGTCTTCCCACGCTCAGCCGCCGCAATCGCTCCGGCGTTGGAACGGGATCGAGCAAATCAGCAGCAGTGTCGATCGAGGTTTCCCTGGTGTGCGGCGGCATGATGCAGCCCTCCATCCAATGGAATTAGCGACACTGATACCCCACGCGGCCTCGAATGAGATGTTTTTGGCGAGCGGCAGGGCGTCAGCCCTCCGAGTGAATCCCTCAGTTTTGACTCGGAGGGCTGACGCCCTGCCGCTCGCCGGATCTCTCATGACTCTCCGCGCGAGGTATAGAATTCCAAAACCGCCGCCACGAGAGCCGTGTCACTGACGAACGACGGTTGGCGGTTCAACGCCGTCATTCCAAATGAATGGAGGGCTGTGTCGAGCCACAGCACTCCAGGGAAAGTCCTCGAAAACAAAAACCGCCGGACGGCGGAACGACGAACAGATCGTCTTGCTTGCCACCGCGGCCTGCAAGGGATGCAATTGTCGCGGCCGTGAAGGAAGCCGAGCGACGGATTTCACGGATCGACACGGATGAGGCACGAAACGGTTGAGCAAATAACTTGACGATGCGAATTCACGTTCTGAGCGACTTACATTTGGAGTTTGCAGATTTCACGCCACCACAGGTCGAGGCCGACGTCATTGTTCTTGCCGGTGACACACATCTTGGAGAACGTGGAGTTCGTTGGGCAGCAAAGACATTTGCTGGACGCGAACTGATCTACTTGCTGGGCAACCACGAATATTACAGGAAAGCGTTCCCCAAGTTGGCTGGCACATTGAAGACACTGGGGCGTGAAGTTGGCATTCATGTTTTGGATCGGGACAGTGTCGAGGTCGGGGGCGTGCGATTTCTTGGGGCAACACTTTGGACCGACTTCATGCTCTCGCCAAATCGCGAACTTGGAATGATCACTGCTCACTCGCAGATGTCTGATTACAAAATGATTCGAGTCAATCCTCAATACCGCCGCCTTCGTCCCATCGACACAACGGCGGACCATGCAGCAACGATGAACTGGTTACGGCACACGGTCAAAGAGGGAAATCAGCCCACAGTGATTGTCACGCATCACGCGCCGAGTGCTCGTTCGTTGCGCCCTGGATTGAAGGATGAATGGCTCAACGGAGCGTACGCATCCAACCTCGACGAATTCATCGCAGCCTCAGGTGCGCGGCTATGGATTCACGGTCACACTCATTACAGCGTCGATTATGAAATCGGTTCGACACGAGTCGTCAGCAACCAACGCGGCTATCCAGACGAACCCGCACCGGGATTTCGTCCTGAGTTAGTCGTCGAAATTTGAAAACCACGATCGCTCTTTTTCTCGCCTCAAGGAGTCTTCCCATGCGAACGATTCTCTCGTCCCTGTTCGTCTTTTTTGCGGCATCGACTTGTTTCGCGGCTGACTTGCCGCTCGTCACGGAGGTTGAGCATCAGCCGCTGGTGGCGGCGACGGAGCGGTTGCTCGAAGCGTTGGAGTTTGTCGGTGCTCCGTTGCCGGCGGAGGATACGAAGGCGTTGCAGGGGGCGTTGAAGGAGACCGATGCCAAGGTCGCG
>SXGT01246145.1_pt1 | contig 16467 bp, 9 predicted proteins | sample 3176221 | NCBI WGS metagenome assembly SXGT01 (sample SAMN11356862, study PRJNA531348) | freshwater metagenome | isolation source: freshwater sample F1-120 | place: China: Fuxian Lake, Yuxi | collected 2017-12-25 | reverse complement strand
GGCCCACGCCGGCCAAAACACGCTGGTAGAGTACGCCCGCGGCGTAAAAGCCAGCGCCAGCCACACCTTTTTGGTCCACGGTGAAGAACGCGGTGCCCTGCCGTTGTATGCCCGATTAAAGGAAGAAGGCCTGCGCGGCGTCACCTACCCCCGCCAGCACGAATCCTTTGCCCTGTAAACCAAAGCACGGCAAGCCCGCGGCGCGGGCGCCGGGGCGACGACCCCTACGCTGTCGTGTGCCCCCGTAGGGGGCGATCGGCCGGAGAGCGGTTCGGCGCCGGCGCGCCACCCGGCAACATGGGGTTCGGTGCCGGACGAAGGGAAAGATCGCCCCGCCGTGCCGACAGGCACGGGGTTCCGCGGCGTGGACGCCGCGCGGGTCGCCTTTGTTCCGTTGCGTGGCGCCGATTGCCGGCATACCGGGTGGATGCGCCCGGCAAGACCCGCCTGCCTGGGCGACGCCCCCTACGCTGTCGTGTGCACCCGCCGCGTACCGCCTGCACGGGCAACGCCCCCCCTGCTTTCTTGGCTTTTCGTCACGCAATCGGCCCCAATTTGCTTATTTTTTACCTTTTTCCCCTATAATGTACTTTAAAGAAATTACAGATCCAAATCATGATGACACTCCGACCCAACCATCCCGCACCATCCCTTGCCGATGTCCTCGACAGAGTGACCGACGGTGTGGTTTGCATGGATGCCGACCTGCGCTACACCTATTGCAATTCCAAGGCCATCGCCTACCTGGGTGGCCAAGCGGATAAGATCCTCAACCACCATTATTTGGAAGTGAACCCCAACAACGACAACAGCGATCTTTACCGCCTGTACAAACAAGCGCTAAAAACCCAAAAAACACAAACCCTGGAGTTTGTAGATGACAAGGACGTGTGGTGGGTTGCCCGGGTGTACCCCTCGCCAGATGGTTTGACGATCACCTACAGCGATATCAGCCACCAGCGCAAGGCCCAGCAGACCGGTGTTCGCAGCCACAGCCTTGGCGACGCCCTGCTGAACAACATCTCCACCGGCGCCATTTTGGTTAACGCCGATGGCACCCTCATCGATTTGAACCAGCACGCCGCCGACCTGATCGGCGCCCTTTCTGCGCGGGATCCTGTTGGCAAGCCTGTGGCAGGGTTCATTCATCCGGTGGCGCGGGTTGCCTTTGGTGCCATGTTGGCCGATATTTCTCGCCGCCCTGGCGCCAGCCTGCAGTTGGAACTGGCCATGCAAACCCCCGCTGGCGCGCCAAGATGGGTGTCTGGCGTGCTCAACAACCACCTCTCAGACCCATCCGTCCGCGCGGTATCGTTTATCTTCAATGACATTTCTACCAGCAAAGACCTGCAAAATTCGCTGCGCGCGTACGAGGCCAAGTATTGGGAATTGTTTCATCGCAGCGCCGAGCCTTTGTTGGTGGTTAGGCGCAGCGATGATGTGCTTTTGCAAGCGAACCAGGCTTTTTGTGACCTTACAGGCTACCCGCTCCAACATTTGCTCGGCAAACCCATATTAGACCTGATCGCAAAGCCTTCCTCCGCGAACATCAGGCGCTTTTTGTCTGAGTTGGCCCGGCAAGGCGAGCTGCACGATTTTGAAACCCAATTGCGCTTTGCCGATGGGGAACTTCGGCCAGTGTTGGTTTCAGCCCACAGGCTAAGCCTTACCGGGGTAGAGAGCATCGTGCTGCAAACCCGCCAACCGGGGCAGCCCTTTGGCACCGAAGCGGACCCACAAAGCCATACCCATTTGTTAAGCCAGCTAAAAGAAGCCCAGCTGGGCATGGAAACGCGCACCCGCGACCTTGCCAATGCCACCCGCCACGGCGATTTGATGGCCAGAAACGCCAATGTGCTGTACGAGGTAAGCCGTTACCTGTTGGATAACGAAAGCCTGGAAAGCGGCCTGGCTGAGATGAGCGATGTTTTGGCCCGCACGCTGGATTACGACCGTGTGGCCATCTTTACCCTCAACCCGCCCAAGCGCCAAATAACGGGTGCCTATTTTGGCGGCCCGGGCATTGCCAACATTGCCATGGTAGATTATGCCGAGCTGGAACAAGGGCTAACAGGCTGGGTACTGCGCGAAGCCAAGACCGCCATCTCTGCCAAGGGAGTGCCCGATGAGCGCGAGAGCGCGTTGGTTCAGGCACGGCGGGCAGAGTCCGACGCCGGGGCCGTTTTGGTGGTGCCGGTGTTGATCAGTGGCCAGGTCCGTGGCACCATTACCGCCATCAACACCCCCCAGCAACGCAATTTTGACCAAAACGACGTCGCCCTGATGGAAAGCCTGGCAACACAGATCGCGATCGCCATCAACAACAAAACCCTTTACCACTCGCTGCGGGATGAGATCGAGAACCGAAAACGGGTGGAAGAACAACTGAACCGCAGCCAACAAGAGCTGGACCTGAAGGTGAGCCAGCGCACACAGGCCTTGCGGATGGTCGGCGAATGCAACCAGCTGATCGCCAAGGCAGAGCAGGAAGAAAACCTGCTGATGGATGTGTGCCAGGTGTGCGTAAAAACAGGCGGCTACCTGTTTGCCTGGGTAGGTTTGGTAATAGAAGACGAAGCCAAGACCATTTTGCCGGTTGCCAGCGCCGGGTTTACCACCGACTATTTAAACAACATTCCGTTTACCTATGCCGATAGCAAATATGGCAATAGCGCTACCGGCCGTAGTGTGCGCGAAAACCGCCCGGTGGTCATTAGCGACCTGCAGCACTCACAAGACCTAACCCGCTGGAGAGACGACGCCATAGCGCGCGGCTACCACTCCATCGTGGCACTGCCGATCCGCTGGCAACAAAAGATCATCGGCGCCATCACTTTGTATTCTCCACAAAACCGCGGCTATCAGGAGGATGAATTGCTGGACCTTCTGGCTCTGGCCCAAAATGTGGCCGTGGGCATCAACAGTATGCGCGCCAAAGACGCGCTAAAAAGGTCTGAGACGCGTTTTAGAAAGAGTTTTGAAAACAACCCCGGCGCAATGGCCATCGTTCGCCAGGCAGACCAGCGCATTGTAGATGCAAACCGGGCCGCCGAAAAATGGGCCGGACTGCCCCGCGAGCAACTGCTGGACCGAAAATTGGCATCCCTGGGGGTGATGAACCCCGAAGATGTTCAGTACATAATCAACCTGGTTGCCAAAGGCGAGCCCGTAAGCGACCGCCGCCTGGAAGCGCACCGGCCCACTGGCGAAATAGCCTATGTGCTGCTATCGCTGGAGCGGATAGAGTTGGACGAACAACCCCACATGCTGCTAACGGTGATCGACATCACCGACCAGGTGTTGGCCAGCGAGGGGTTGGCCCAGGCGCAACGGTTGGCACGGCTTGGCAACTGGGAATTTGACCCCCGCACGCTGGAAAGCAGCTGGAGCCGCAACCTGTATGCTATCTTTAACTTCCCCGCCGATGAGCCACCCCCCTGGGTAGATGACCTGATCGCGCGGGTTCACCCCGAAGACCGCCTTGGTTTTCGGCGCACGCTGGATGAAGTTCAACAAAAAAAGACTACCCTGCACAATAGCTACCGCTATTTTCCCATCCCCAACGACCCAACCATGCTCTACCTGGAAGGCACCTATTCGGTTGTTTTTGACCCCGCCGGCAAGGTGTACAAAACAGTGGGCACCGTACAAGATGTTACCGAAAGCAGGCTGGCGGAAATAAGCCTGCTGGATGCACAGCAGCAGCTGAAGATGGCCCAGGCGCTTGCCCATGTTGGCAACTGGTACCTGGACCTAAACACCTTTCAGTTCGGCGGGTCCGATGAATCTTTCAACATCTTTGGCTGGCACAACCCCGGCCAGCCGCGCAGCATGCGCGAATTCCTGGGCCTAATCGACAAGGACGATCTTCGCACGGTCAAGCCGATCTTTAAAAACGCGGCCTATGGCGGCAGCCTGATGGATGTGGAATATCGAATAAATGTGCACGGTGCCAGCCGTTGGGTGCATATTTTGGGCCAAAGAGAGCAAGACCAAGCCCTGGGCCTGAACCGGCTGATCGGTTCTTTGCAGGATATTACCGAACGCAAAAATTTTGAGCTGGCATTGCAGGAAAACGAGAACCGCTGGAAGGCTTTTAATGATCGCGCGCCGGTTGGGGCTACCCTGATCGATGAGCAAGGGCGTTATATTAGCTGGAACCGCGCCATGGCTGAACTCAGCGGCATCTCTGAGCAGCAGGCACTTGGCAAATTTGCCTGGGAGCTTTTTGGCGATGTAAATGAGGTTGCCGATGATGGCCTGGACCTGAACACCCGCACCAAGATCCGCATTCAGGCGTTGTTGGCTACCGGTGATCTGCCAGAAAGCATTCGGCAGCAAACGCGCGTGTTCGACAGGATCGATGGCCTTCACAGGGTCTTGCAACAAACCACCTTCCTATTGCCAACACCAAAAGGGTTCCGCATTGGTTCCACATTTATGGATGTCACCAATGTGACCAGGGAACAACAGTTGCTCAACACGCGGCTCAAGTTCATCAACTACCTCAACGAACACAGCGTAGAGGATTCGATACGCAACATGCTGGATCGCGTGGAAGAGTTGTTGGGCAGCCAATATTCCTTCCTCCATTATGTTCGCGGCCATGCCACTATGGTAGAAGATTCCATTTTTAGCACCAAAACCCAACCATTGGAAGCCGGTATCCTTCACCGCAAAAACGTACCCGTCCGCGAAAACAGCATGTGGCAGAGCTCCATAGAGCAGCAGCAACCCGCTTTCTATAACCATACTGATGGCGAAGCGCAAGCCCATAAATACCCTGCTGGCCACCCCACCTTTAGCAGCGTGTTGATGGTGCCGCTTGTGCATCAGGGCAAGACCCATGCCGTGGTGGGCATGGCCAACAAACCCACCCCCTACACCCAGCAAGATGCCGATCTGGCTTCGGCCTTCCTCAATTTTGCCTGGGAGGCGCTGGACCACAAGGCCTCGATCGAAGAGGCGTTGCGCCTGGGCACCATTATTGAGACCGCCGCCGATATGGTAGCCCGCCTTAGGCCAGATGGCGGCATTGGTTACCTGAACCTGGCCGGCCGCGCCATGCTGGGCCTAAAGGAGGATGAGAAATTGCCAGGCATCAACCTGGAGCAATTTTTGCCGCCCGCAAGCCTGCAAACCTACCGCGATGAGATTTCCAGCGCGTTGCAGGCAAACGGCCGTTGGACGGGCGAGCTCACCCTGCAAGACACAACCGGCAATATGCTGGTGGGCTTGCTCAAGTTTGTTGCCTACAACGATGGCAAAGAGACCTTTTTGATCCTGAATGATATTACCCACCTCAAAAAGATCGAGGAAGCCTTGCGGCTAAGCGAGTACCGCATCAGCTCTTTGCTGAACGCCATACCCGATATGATCTTTAGGCAGGATATGAACGGCGTGTACCTGGACTACAAGGGAGACAGCTCCTCGAAGACCGTGCTCCCGCCATCGGTGTTCTTGGGCAAGAACATGTCTGAAGTGTTGCCCGCGGAATTGGTGGAGGTATTTAAACCCGTTTTTGTGAGGGCGTTTGAAACCGGCATGCTGCAAACGGTAGAGTACTCGCTGGAAGTGGCCGGGGTAACCGAGTATTTTGAAGCCAGGATGGAGCCCGATTTAAAGAGCGGCGAAGTGACCACCATTGTGCGCGACTTTACAGCCCGCAAAAAGATCGAGCAGGAGTTGCTGCAGCACCGCGAACATTTGGAATCGATGGTGTGGCAAAGGACCCTGGAACTGCAAGCCGCCCGCGACCAAGCCGAAAAGGCCAGCCAGGCCAAGAGTGAATTTTTGGCGGTAATGAGCCATGAGATCCGCACACCGCTGAACGGCGTATTGGGGCTTACCAGCCTGGCACTAAACACCCGCCTAACCGAACACCAGCGCAACTATCTCGAACATATCCGCACCAGCGGCGAAACCTTATTGGCCATCATCAACGAGATCCTCGATTTTAGCAAGATCGAGGCCGGCAAGCTGGTGATCGAATACATCGATTTTGACCTGGACGAAGTTTTGCACAGCTTTAGCCACATGTTGGCCATTAGGGCAGCAGAAAAGCGGCTGGAATTGGTATTTGAAATTGGACAGGAAGTACCGCGCATGCTGCATGGCGACCCTGCCCGTTTGCGCCAGGTGCTGCTAAACATCACCAACAACGCCGTCAAATTCACCATGGCAGGGCAGGTGGTATTGCGCGTTACCAGCAAACCGGCAGCCAAAGGCCAAGCCCTGTTGGAGTTCAGCGTAAGCGATACCGGCATAGGCATGACAGAGAACCAAATATCCAATTTGTTTCAGCCGTTTACCCAGGCCGATAGCAGCACCACCCGCAAATTTGGCGGCACAGGCTTGGGGTTGGTGGTTAGCCAACGGCTTGTGCGCCTGTTGGGCGGCGATATTTTGGTTCAGAGTGAATATGGCAAGGGCAGCACGTTTACCTTTGCCCTGCCCTTTGCGCTAAGCGCCAACACCGCACAAATTAAACTAAGGGTAGACCCCGACCTGCGCGGCGCGAAGGTGGTGGTAGCAGATGCCAACTTGTCCAGTTTGCGCGCCATCAGCGGCGTGCTTAACGGGCTGGGCTTTAAGGTGGTCAGTGTTCCGAGCCTTGGTTTGTTGCTCTTGGAACTGGACCCGCAAAAAGGCCGGCCAGACCTGCTGGTGGTGGATGCCAGCCTGCCTGGGCTGGCAGAGCCAAACGGGTTGCGCGAGCGGTTGCCGGCCGGCACAAAGTTGTTTTTGTTGCGCCAGGCAGATGGTTTTAAACCCACCCCCGCCGACCTGGGCGCCGATGGTGTGATCGAAAAACCGTTCACTGCCAGCGCCGTCTTCGACGCCATCATCACCGCCTACGGGCATGGCGATGTGCCACGCCCCTTTAAAGCCAAACCCAGCCCCGGCATTGGCATGCGCAGCGAATTGCTGAACCGCAACGTGCTGCTGGTGGAAGACAACGAGATCAACCAGATGGTGGCAAGGGACCTGTTGGAGCAACTTGGCTTGCGGGTAGAAATAGCCGCCAACGGCCAGGAAGCCCTGGACGCGGTAGGCCGGGCACAGTTCGACCTGCTGCTGATGGATATTCAGATGCCAGAAATGGATGGCTACCAGGCGACCCGCGCCATTAGGGCAATGAAGCCCGGGCAAGGCGCCACCCCAGCCACGGTACCGATCGTGGCCATGACGGCCCACGCGATGGGTAGCGAGCGAGACAAGGCGGCCAAGGCCGGCATGAACGATTACCTGACCAAGCCGATCGACATCGGCGCGATGGTTGCCACCCTCAGTAAATGGATCGGCCCCCGCCGCACCGGCACCTTGCAGGTGAGCGCCAAGGGTTTTGGAACCACCAAGCCGCTAAACCTGCCAGAAGGCAAAACCGAAGATGAAAGCCAACCAGTGTTGGATGCCGAAGGAGCCTTGGGCCGGCTTGGCGGCAATATGGTGTTGTACCGCAAGATCCTGGGCATGTTTAAGCCCGAACATGGCGGAGATGGCGCCGAGCTGACCCGCATGTTAAACCAGGCAGATCATGCCAACGCGCGGCTGGTTGCCCACACCCTTAAGGGGGTGGCAGCCTCGCTGGGTGCTTTGCGGCTAAGCGCCGCAGCCTACGCAATGGAGCGCGCCTGCACCGAGCCCGACAGAAACACGCCCGCCGAACTGTTGCCGGCACTGGATGCAGCCCTTACAGAAGCGGTGGAGGCGATCCGCGCTTATTTGGGCACCACCCGGTAGAGGATCCCGTTTGCCCACAACAGCAGGGCCGCCCCATGGTTAAGGGGGCGGCCCTGTTTTTTTACGCGGGGGTGGTGTTGATCATTGCGCCAGCACGATCAGCTTGTCTCCTTCGCTCAGCGATACGATCTCCAATTTGTTGGGGTTGGTAACCACGCCAAAGCCTTTTTCGGCGTCATCCTTTTGGGCCCTAATGCGGTAGCCAATGGCGGTTTCGCCCATTTGGCGGGCACTTTCTACCAGGGTGGCAAAGGTTACCGGCGTGCCAGGCTGGGCATAATGCCGGGCGGGTTTTAGGTAAATCTCGCTGCCATCGGCATTAAACAGGTCCTCGAAGACCGGCAGCAGGGCGGGGTTCTCAGAGAGTTGGGCCATAAGCATGCTAATGAGGTGATTGCTGACGATGAAGTCATCTACCTTGGTAACGCTGGCCAGCTCGCGGGTGCGCACATCCAGCATCTCTGCCACAATGTTGTACCTGGCGCCGGCATGTTGTTGGATGTCCCTCAGGTGCAGCAGTGTCACCAGCACCTGGGCATCGCTGTTTTGCAGGCTGGTATGGGGGTCGGCCTGTACGATCACATGGTGGTATTGCTCCAGGTTCAGCGAGTCCATCAGCGCCCGGCTGGTGGGGTCACCCTGGCGGGTACTGGCAGAGAAGTTGGCCAGCGGGGGCAGCTCTACCTGGTGGGGCTGGGGGCATACCACCAGCGCGCTACTGCCAGCCTGCACATAGTGGTCCATTTCGCTCAGTACGGCGGCGCTTTGCGGGTTCCAGCCCAAAAACAAGATCGCCTCGCTGGCGGCAGTGGCTGGCAGGCGCTCTGACACAATGGCAGAGCGGTTAATGGCGGCGTGGATGGCGGCGGGGTCTGCCAGGGTGCCGGCATGGTCATCCTCGGCCAGTACGATCAGCCGGTCGCCATCGGCCAGCAGGCTGTCCATCGGCGGGTTCAGTTCGGCGCCGCCATTGGCGCGCAACACGCCCATTACGCTGGCATCGGTGTAGGCTTGCAGGGTCTCGCCATAGGGCTTGCCCGCCAAGTGGGGCAGGTGCCTAAAATAGATCTCGTCGCCGCCAAAGTCCATCAGGTCGGTATAGACCAGCGAGAGGCCGGCCAGGCGCGATGTTTGGGCGGTGATGCGGCTGATGATCTCTCGCGGGTTCAGCACCGAGAGGTTGTCTTCGCGGCCGAGGATGCGTGCCAGGTCCAGGTTGGCGGGCTGACTTAGCTCTGCCACAATATTGTAGCGTTTTGGCAGGCGGTTGGGGTGGTTGGTAATGGCCAAAATAGATTTGATGGTGTTGAAATCGGGCTGGTCACCCTCGCCGGCCAAAATGATGATCGAACGGGCTTCGTGCGGGCTAACCACCTCGATCTCGGCCGGGTCGGCGGGGTCACCGCTGCGGCAGATCAGCTGGCAATTGGCGCTGCGGGGCAGTCGGGCGCGCAGGTCGTCTTCCATTTCCACCTTGTCTCGGTTGGCCAAAATGGCAATCGCATGGTGGCGCTGGCTGGCGTTGGCAAGGGTGATCTCGGCGATGATGGAGTAGATCTGCGGGTTCCAGCCCAAAATAACGGTGTGGTCATTCTCCAGCACCAGAGAGCGCCCTTTGCGCAGGTCCTCCAGCTTGGCCTCTACCGCGCTGGAAAGAACGCCGATCAGCGAGGAGATGATAAAGATGCCGCCCAGGGTGGGCAACACCAGCATCAAAATGCGAAAACCCCAACCGGCGTCGCCGCCCATGGTGCCGGCATCCAGGGTGCGCATCAGCGAAAGCCAGATCGCCTCCACAAAGCCAACCGGGGCAGCCCCTTCGGGCGCCAGCAGGCGGCCACCCAGGGTAAGCATGGCGGCAGAGAGCAAGATAACGGCCAGCGAGAGGACCCCCAGCATGGCGATCATGGCGGGGGCGCCGGCGGCCATCAGGTTGTCGAAGCGGTATTGCAGTTTTTGGCGGGGTGTTGGCTTCATAGGCTCCTTATTTGGTTTTGGGGGGGTTATTAATGGGCTAAGTGTATACTACTTTTTTCCAAATAGGTACCCCTTGGCGGGCTGGTATAATGCGATCTATGGACCCTTCAACCAATATCAACCTCACCACGCCGGCGTTGTTGTTTCCGGCCATTAGTTTGCTTTTGCTGGCGTATACCAACCGCTTTTTAACCCTTGCCAACCTTATGCGCGAGCTGTACAAGGCCTATAAAAACGAACCCAGCGACAAGATCCGCGGGCAGATCGAAAACCTGAAGTACCGCGTCACCATCATCCGCAATATGCAGGTGGCGGGGGTCAGTTCGTTCTTCTGCAGCGCGCTTACCATGCTGGCCATTTTTGTTGGCCAAACCATGCTGGCACAGTGGGTTTTCGGTTTTTCTCTGGTGCTGCTGCTGGTATCTCTGGCGCTCTCGCTGCGCGAATTGCAGGTATCGATCGACGCGCTAAACCTGCACGTGAGCGATATTTAACCTTCCTGCTTGCTGGCAGCCAGCCACATATAAGGTATTGACAAGCCTGCCTTAAAAGAATTACTATGTTAATAGTGTTTTTTCTTTAATATTCAAGGAGGCAGGTATGTTTCGTAAGGTAGTGATCGTGTTTGTAATTAGCCTTTTGTGTTTGGCAGTGCCGCTGAGTGTATTTGCGGCGGAACCAGCCGAAATAAAGGTGTTTGTACGCAACCAAACCGGTGGCCCGGTAGAACTGGCGCTAACCGATGCTGACGGGCTAAAGACCTTCTACAGCCTGCCGGCCGGCATCACCGAATTGGAGTTGCTGGATGGTTGGTATGATTATTATGCCAGCACCCAATGCGGCGCCCAAAGCGGTGTTTGGAACTTGCCCACCACCCGCTCGTTATATATTGGCTGCAAAGACGGCATGGTATCTACCGCGGTTGTGGTAAATGGCTGCCAGAAGACCGGCCTGTATATTTACCACGATTTTATGAACCCCATTTTTATTCCATGGACGAATTATGGTGAGCGTTGGGCTGAGAAAGCCCCGTGGGATAATGAGCATCAGTTCGTTGATTTTTACCTGAACCAATGGTACCTGTATGATGGCTGGCATTGGGGTTGCTTCGATTCTGAAACAGATATTGAGTTCGGCGGCCCAGATATCGAGTAGACTACGATTTGGGATGTTTTTCACACCGGCAGGCATTCGGCTTGCCGGTGGTTTTATTTTTTAGTGATTTGCCGCTTGTATTGGTTTTTTGGTTTTCGAAGTTTGCAATAAACCCAAACATTATTAAGGAGGTTAGGATGCGTAAAAAAGTACTGTTTGTGCTGATCGTGGCTTTGTTGGTGATGGCGTTGCCAACGGCAGTTTTTGCCGCGGCGCCGGCACCGGTGATGTTGCATGTGCGAAATACCACCGGCGGCCCGGTAGAGTTATCGCTGACCGATGAGGTTGGCAATGTGATGTTCTACAGCCTGGTAGAAGGCACCAATCCCATTGAGCTGGTAGATGGCTCGTACGATTTTTATGCCAATACCATGTGTGGCGTGCAAAGCGGGGTTTGGAACCTCTCGGCAACCGATACGTACATCCTAAAATGCCAAAATGGCGCGCTGGGGATTGAGAAACCCGCCAATGCCTGTGACGTTGGTTTGTACATCTTCCACCATCGGTCTGTCTATCGAACGCGCATTTTCATTCCGTGGGCGGAATATGGCCGCAAGTGGGCCGGGATCGCCCCGTGGGATAACGAATCTGAATTCATCGATTATTATCTGAACGAGTACTTCCTCTATTCCGGCTACGACTGGGGTTGTTACAATGGTGACACCCGCGTGCAGTATGGGTTGGAGGATTAGCGATTAGGAACGGTTCGCGCGATAAAAAAAAGCCCGGGTGTTGTTGATCCCGGGCTTTTTTGTTGGGGGTGGTGGGGTGGTTTAGCACTCGCCAGGCACGCACACTTTGTTTTTGCCGTGCTGTTTGGCGTTCAGCTCGGCCTGGTCGGCCGCACGCACCAGTTCTTCCTGGGTGCTGCCGTGCTGTGGGTAGGCTGCCATGCCAATGCTAAAGGTAACCCGCTTGCCTTGCAGGCTTTCTGGCAGGTCGCAGTGCATGCTGGTGTGCAAAAAGCGGCTGATGATCGCCAGCGCGTCGCTTTGGGTGATGTTGGGCAATATCACGGCGAACTCATCGCCGCCATAGCGGGCAATCGAATCGCTGGCGCGGAAGACCTGCCTAAGAAGATCGGCAACATAGATCAGGCAGTCATCGCCCACGGGGTGGCCAAGGGTGTCGTTGATTTTTTTAAAGTCATCCACATCCATGATCAGTACGGCAAAGGGTTGGGTATAACGCCGAGCGCGGGTCAGTTCTCTTTGCAGCAGTTCGGTAAACGAGCGCCGGTTGTGCAGGTTGGTTAGCGGGTCGGTGAGGGCAAGGTCCAAAACTTCCTGGTGCAGGCGGGCGTTCTCAATGGCAATGCCCACAGGGGTAGCGAGTTGGGTCAGCAGGTCGAGGTCCTTTTGGCCAAGCGGGCGTGCCTCGGTGCTTTCAATCATCAAACCGCCTATGGCGCGTTTGTTGGTTACCACCGGCACGCATACTTCGCTTCTCACATCGGGCAATAGGCGTACAAAATCGGGGTCTTCATCCACATTGGGCACAAATTGGGCTTTTTGGGTTCGCAAGCAGCGGCCAAACACGCCTGTATTTTTTTTGTCGCCCAGCAAGTGGCGTATGGGGTCGTAGCCGATCGACGCTTCCAGGGCAAGTTGCTCTCCCTGAATGCTGAAGATGGCGATATAGGGGTAGTTATAGGTTTGCCGCAATTGGTTCAGCACGGTTTGGAAGATCTGGCGCAACTCGGTTTCGGTAAGGATGACCTGGCTGGCGGTTTGGATGGTGGTTAGCAGGTTGAGTTGTTCTTGTACGGTGGCATGGTAGGCGGCTTTTTCCAAGGCCAGGCGGGCTTGGTTGCACACCGCCAACAGGGTTTGCTTGTGGTTCTCATCCAGCTCTTGGCCGGGGGCCTGCTGAAACCACAAGGCCACCGGGCTGGTACCGCCATTGGCACCCAAGGGCAATATGGCGGCGGCAGGTTGTTGTAGAAAGAAAGCCTGGCCGCTTTTTAGGCTGGCCTGTAGTTGGGCCTTGTGTTGGTTAATGATGCTGGTTTGGGCACGGTTAAGTTTGGCGCTGGAAGCAAGAATGCCGGGATGCCCGCCATTGGTTGCTTTGGTGCAAATGGCGGTAAACTCGGCGCCCAGGTTGGCCTTCACCATCGTAAGCAGCGGGGCAAAGATCTGGTCGCTGTTGGTGGCAAGGGCAAATCGCTCGCCGGCCTGGGTCAGCATGTCCATATGGTCCATGCGGTGGGTTAATTCGGCGTTGGCCAATTCCAGCCCGTTATAGGCGGTGGCCAGCTCCATGCTTTGGCGCGTACTGTTAAGGAGCACCGTGCTAAAGGCCAGGCCGATGTTTAACAACACCGCCGCCAGCATTATCAACATGGCGCGCTCGTCTGTGACCAGGGTGGTGGGCGGATTGGTGATGGTAATAACCAGGCGCACTGCCGATAAAGCAACCAAAAAGATCATTATGCTGGCAGAAAATCGGTTGATGCGCCGGTAGGTTGGCTGGGGCAACCTCCATAACCAGATCGCCATCCAAAGCAGGCTGGTGGCAAGTACCACCGAAATGAGCACGATCCGCAAGACCAGGCTGGGGTACAGGTATACCAGCGCCAATTGCGCCGCGGTATACATGGCCCACAGGGCGGCCAAACGCGCAAAAGGCACCGGGTAGCCAAAAAATTGGTTGTAGCCGATCACGATCGCGAATAGCGCCAACACCAGCAGCGAATTGGGCAATACCAGGCTGCCAAAAGTGCCGAGGCGGTCTGCCACGCTAAAAAGAACAAAAGCAACCGTAAATGTAAAATTGGCAATCCCCCATGCCCAAACGCCGCTATAGACCTTGGCAAGGCGGGTATAGGCAAACATCACCATCGCCAACAACAATGGGATGCTAATGATGAAAAGGTAGATATATTGTAAGCTTATTTGGCCCATAGGCAGAAAGCGGCACCACTTCCATTTATTTTCATTACCTTTTATTGTAGCCCTTAAATGTTAAAAAATACAATAAGCAATTTTACCTCTTTTTTTAAGGTATTGTTTGCCAACACGGCCCCCATGGCTGGCTCACCCGGGCCGGGCTACCCCCACTGGCTTGCCCCCCCAATGGTGTCCCCCATTAATCAACCTCTGCCCTTATTGGGGCTTGCTGTAAAGTAAGGGTGCAGGCAAAAGCAGGCGCCCGCGGCCCGCAAAGCGGGACGGAAAGCGCACACACCGAGGGAGGAATTCGCGATCCCGATCCCTCGCGGAGCGGGCGCCCTTTTGCCCAAATCGTTGACCCACCAAGAGGAGGAAAGGATGCTTTTTCAAACCCCAAACCTGGCCATACCCAGCGAGCCCAACCCTGCCCTTACCGCCGAGAACCTGGCGATGATGCTGGCAAGCGCGATGGCGATGGCCTTTGACCACCTGCCAGCCTTACGAGGCTGGTTTGGCGCGCTGGAACCTGCAACCAAACGGTTGTGGATGAGCGCGCTTTTGGCGTTGTTGGCTGGCGCGGTAGCCTTTGCCGGCTGCCAGGGCTGGTTGCAAACCGATCTTGCCTGCCAGCCAGACCAATGGCCGCGGCTGGCCCAGCTGCTAATGCTGGCCATGGCCAGCAACCAGGCCGCCCATATGCTGGCCAAACCCGCCCAGGATCGATGATGTTGCCGCGCCGCGGTATGCCCGCCCCCGCCCTCCAACCCGCCGACCCGCGCGCGTTTTACCAAATGCTGGAGGCCTATTACCTCAACAACGGCCTGTACCAGGCCTGGCCGCCGCAAGAGCTTTTTGGCGCGCCGGGCGGGCCCATGCGCTCGTTGCGCAACCCCGCCAACCGCGCGGTGGAATTCCACGTGACGCATACCTGGCCGGGCAGCCTGCAACGCGCGTTGCCACTGGTGGGCGCAAGCCCCCAGCTGGCAAAGGCGATCGGCCAGCTGTGGGCATGGAGCAACTGGGAGGTGAAAAAACAACTGGCCGTGCGCTGGTTCGCCCTGTTCGGAGATTGGTTCTGCAAGGTGGCGGCACGCCCCAATGCCCAGGGCCGCCCGGCCAGCGTCTACTTGCAAAATATCAAGCCAGAGATGGTGACCGATTTCGAGCTCGACGAGCGCGGCAACCTGGTCAGCATTCGGCTGGATTGGCTGACCGGCGAGGGGCCGAATGCGCTGGCCACCACCGAGCTGTGGAGCAAGCAACAAGGCTATGCCCTTTACCAGGGCCGCCGCCCACTGGGCGACCAGCAAAACAGGCTGGGCCAGCCGCTTGTTCGCCGCCCGCTGGCCGATTTCGGCATCGATTTTGTGCCCTTTGTGCATGCCAGCTTCATCGATATTGGCGAAAAGCGCGGCATGGGCGTGTTTGCCCACGCGCTGGATAAGATCGACGAGGTGAACCGCATGAGCACCCGCCTGCACCAGCTCATCTTCCGCTATAACCGGCCCACCCTGGCGCTGCTGGCCAATGGCACCGATGCCGCCGGACGGCCCTTGCCACCACCGCGCCTGTTTGGCGAGGGGGCATTGGCCCCCACGGATGAAACCGATGCGGATGGCGAGATGTTAAGCCTGCCCGGCAACAGCCGGATAGAGTACCTGGTGCCACCGCTCAATTACAGCGCCCACCTCGATGCCATTGGCGCCATGGCGGCCGAACTGGAAGAAGACCTGCCAGAACTGGCCTACTACCGCCAGCGCGAACTGGGCAGCAACCTTAGCGGCAAGGCAGTGCGCCTGCTATTGGCCCAGGCGGTAAACCGCACCGCCGAGGCGCGCGGCAACATGGAAGCGGCATTGGTACGCGCGCACAAAATGGCGCTGACCATGGGCGCGCAGGCCGGCTTGTTTGCCGGCATCGGCAGCTATGCCGCCGGCAATTTTGAGCACAGCTTTGCAGAGCGCGATGTGCTGCCGCTGAGCGCGGAAGAACGCGCCGCCACCCTGGCCAGCGAAGTGGCCGCCGGCGTACCGCTACCCCTGGCCGCCCAACGCCAGGGCTGGTACCCCGCCGAACTTGGCCAACTCAACCAGCTGTTGGCACACCAACAGCCCACCCAACAAGGAGGAAATGAATGCAACCCAACCCACCCGTAGAAGGCATGGCACGGCCAAACCTGGCCAATGCCGCCACACCGCCGGCCGCGGCTGGCAATCCGCCCCAGCCAACCGCTGAAACCGCAGGTCCGGCAGCGCAACCACCCGCCATGCCCGTGGCAGAAGCGGCCCAACCCGCCCAAACGCCAGCCACCCCAGCCGCGCTGCCCGGCGATGCTGCCCAGGCAAGCCCAGATCTGCCCCACACCGGCCTGCCCAAACTGGCACAGGCATTTCGGCAGATCTTGCAGGAAGAAAAGCGCGGCCTGCCGGCCCACATTGTAGACCTGCTGGAGACAATGCCAGAAGCCAGCCAGCTGGAGTACCTGCTGCGCCACCGCCAGCCGCTGGGCATTTTGGGCTTTGCGGCCAACCCGCCAGCCGCCGTGCCCGCCAGCCCCCAGGCTGCCCCCGTGCCGCCGGCCAACCCGCCAGCGCCAACCGGCCGCCGCCTGTACGAGAACTTCTAACCCGATCGCCCAACCCTATTTAAAGGAGAGAAACCTATGGCAGATATCACCCCCAACAGCGCCGGCATTGCC
>SXGT01187037.1_pt1 | contig 16470 bp, 13 predicted proteins | sample 3176221 | NCBI WGS metagenome assembly SXGT01 (sample SAMN11356862, study PRJNA531348) | freshwater metagenome | isolation source: freshwater sample F1-120 | place: China: Fuxian Lake, Yuxi | collected 2017-12-25 | reverse complement strand
GGCGAACGCCGCGGGCGCCCCGGCGAAGCGGGTGATCGGAAACGCGAGGAGCGCGCCCAAGGTGTCGGGGAACCACAGGACCCCCCCGTCGGGGACCGCGAAGCTCCCGGCCTCCCACGGCAGACGACCGGCCGCCAACGCCTCGGACACCCACCAGTACCCGTGCACGTGTTCGAAGACGTCGCCCTGGGGGTGGCCGGGAACGGCCGCGCCGAGCTGCGTGAGCGCGGGGCCGACCACGAGCGCGGCGAGCCCGACGAGGAGCACGAGCGGGACCAGGTGGGGACGGAGGGCGCGCAGGCGGAGGGACCGGGTGGGACATCGCTGCCCCACGGTGGGGCACGCGTACCCGATTGCCGATCGGGCGGAAACCGTGTATCCGAAACGGATCTCTGGAGCCGTCGTGCGCCCCATCTCCGTCCTGTTCCTGCTCGCCGCGTGCTCCGACTACAACCTCACCGGCAATCCCAACCCCGACGGCGACGGCGACTCGGGCGACGACTTCGACCCCGACGACGACACCATCGACTTGGGCCAGTGCGGTGAAGCCGACCTCGATCGCCGCGATGTAGGCATCGACGAGTCCTGTGTGGCCGAGGCCATCACCGGGACGTTCACCCCGGTCATCAAGTGGCAGCAGCGCGCCGTGGGCGACACCTATGTCACCCCCATCGTCGGCCAGCTCACCGACGACAACGGCAACGGCATGCTCGACTCCGGCGACACGCCCGACGTGGTCGCCTCCAACGGGGTCGGCGTCACCTACGCGCTCGACGGCGCCACCGGCGCGGTCCTGTGGTCCTCGGGCAACCTCGGCGCCGAGCCGATGACGCCCGCGCTCGGCGACCTCGACGGCGACGGGTGGACCGAGGTGGTCGGCGCCGGCGCCAGCGGCATCCAGGCCTACGACGGCCGCACCGGCGCGGTGAAGTGGAGCATCGGGGCGTACGCCGGCGGGCACACCCCCCAGTGCGGCGCGGTCGGCGTCTACGACTTGTCGGGCGACGGCGCGGCCGAGGTGGTCATCGGCCACGCAGCCTACGACGGCGCGACGGGCAGCCAGTTGTGGAACGTCAACGGCGTGGGCGACGGCGCCGGGCACTCGTGGGCCGCGCCCATGGGCGTGGCCGCCGACGTCGACCGGGACGGGAAGCTCGAGGTGGTGGTCGGGAACGCGCTGTTGGGCGCCAACGGCAAGATCAAGTGGCAGAACGGCAAGTCCGACGGGTTCGTGGCCGTCGCCAACTTCGACAGCGACGACTACGGCGAGATCGTGGTCGCCGGCGAGGGCAACGTGCGCCTGCAGGACGACGACGGGACCGTGCTCTGGTCGCGCAACGGCCTCACCGGCTCGACCACGGGCGCGCCCACGGTCGCCGACTTCGACGGGGACGGCGAGCCGGAGATCGGCGTCGCCGGCATGGGCCAGTACGTCGTGCTCGAAGGCGACGGCGCGGTCAAGTGGACGCGCACCACCAACGACTACAGCTCCGGCTTCACCGGCAGCGCGGTGTTCGACTTCGAAGGCGACGGGGCCGCCGAGGTCGTGTACGCCGACGAGAACGACGTCTTCGCGTTCGACGGCGCCACCGGCGCGGTGAAGATGCGCGAAGCCAGCCACAGCAGCGCCACGTGCTCGGAGTACCCCTCGATCGCCGACGTCGACAACGACGGCCACGCCGACATCATCTACACCTCGAGCGCCTACAGCGGCAGCGAGACGGGCGTGACGGTCATCACCGACGCCGACGCGTCGTGGATGGCGGGCCGCCCGGTGTGGAACCAGCACGGCTACTCCATCACGCACATCGAGGACGACGGGTCGATCCCCGCCGTGCCCGACGTCAACTGGGACAGCTACAACAGCTTCCGCTCCGGCGACATGGCCGCGGCCGAAGGGGGCCTGTTGACCGACGCGGTGCCGGTGCTCCACGACGTGTGCAACGACGAGTGCGACCAGGGCCACCTGTACATCACCGTCAGCCTCGGCAACATGGGCATGACGACGATGCCCGCCGGCGTGCCGCTCACGCTCTACTCCGACGGTGCCGCGCTCGCGACGGAGTACACGACCGAGGAGCTCGAGCCGGGCGAAGGCAGCAAGGGCATGGTGTTCGACCTCGATCCGGAGCTCGTCGGCGACGTGGTGTCGGTCAAGGCCGACGTGTCCGACGCGGGCTCGGTCCTCGCCGAGTGCAACGAGGACAACAACAACCTCAAGATCGAGAAGGGGTTGTGTAAGTAGGGCGGCGCGCCGCGACCGTCCCGAGCTCGAGGGGGGCTCGCGCGCGCCGCGCGACGTCCGACGGCCTCGGCCGCCTTCGCGGACGGTCGCGGGCCGTCGCCCCCACGCCCTCCTTGCGTTAGCTCGCGGCATGTTCGCGCTCCTCATCGTCCTGTCCGCGTGCGACAGCGAGGCCCCCCCCGCGGCCGCGCCCGTCGCCCCTCTCGTCGCCCTGCCGCCCACTCCCGGGGCCGCACCGACCGCGCCCTCGGCCCCGAGCGCCGACGTGGTGTCGGGCACCGTGGCCGAGACCGTGCCGGCCGGGGCCTACACCTACGCCCGGGTCACCACGGCCGACGGCGAGGTGTGGGCCGCTTCCACGGGCGATGCGCCGGCGGTGGGCGCCACGGTGAAGATCAGCACCCACCTCCCGATGAAGGACTTCCACAGCGAGTCGTTGGGCCGGGACTTCCCCCTGGTGTACTTCGTCGAAGCCTGGGACGGCTCCGGGCCGCCGGCGCGCACGGGCGGGGCCAGCCTGCCGTCGGGGCACCCGTCGGTCGCGGCCGACGCGGCGCCCAGCGGGCCCACCGGCATCGAGCAGGTCGCGCCGGCCGCCCCCGCCGCCGAGACGGGCCCCCCCGCCGGCGACAAGACCGTGGCCGAGGTGTGGGCGGGGCGCAAGGCGCTCGCCGGCCGGCAGGTGACCGTGAAGGGCAAGGTGGTGAAATTCACCCGCGGCGTCCTCGGCAGCAATTGGGCGCACATCCAGGACGGGTCCGGCGAGCCGGGCACCAACGATCTCACCGTCACGACCAAGGCCGAAGCGACGATCGGCGACACGGTGATGGCCACGGGGGTGGTCGCCGTCGATCGCGACTTCGGGGCCGGCTACACCTACGAGGTCATCGTCACCGACGCGTCGTTGGCGATCGCGAAGTAGGCGGTCGAAAAACGAGGGAGCCGCCCTCCCGAAGCGGGGGGGCGGCTCGATGCGCCTCTGGGCGCCTGATGGGGAGGGGCAAGGGCCCCCACCCCGTTTTTCGGTCCGAACTACTTGTTGTACTCGTGGACGGACTCGACCTCGAAGGCGCTGCCCTCACCGTGACACACGTCGCAGCTCTCGCCGTAGGTGTCGTCGGTGTTGATGGCCGCGTGGGCCTCGGTGTCGGTGGAGTCGTGGCAGGTCACGCAGCCGCGGGTGCTCGGGTCCTTCCACTCCTCGTTGTCGCCGTGGCAGGCTTCGCAGGCGCGGACGCCGCCGTCCTGCCGCGGGAACGCGACCGAGTACTCCTCGCCGCAGGTGCCGTCGTCTTCGTACTCGAAGCACCACGACCCGCCGTCCATCTCACTCGACCCGTGGATCTTGTGGATCATGATCGGGAAGTCGGAGTTCTCGTTGCCCGCCGTGTGGCACATCACGCAGTAGTTGACGCCCACGCGCCCGCTGCCGTGGAACTCGATCGTGTTGTGGCAGTTCTCACAGCCCGCCTCGCTGATGACCTCGCGGGGCTCGATCGTGGTGGCGTCGCCGAGCAGCACGTCGATGTAGTCGGAGTCGGCCACGCGCCAGCGCACGCAGTCGTCGTCCCACAGGTTGGTGTAGAGGTCGATGCCGAGGCGGTAGGTACCGCTCTGCAGCTCCGCACCGTACCAGTCGCCGTCGTCGCTCATCTGCGCGGGGTAGGTCGACGGGATCGTGTAGTTGGTACCATCACTGTTGGTGAAGGTGTACGTCCACACGCCCGTCGACTCGTCCTGCGTGGAGGAGCCGCGCATCGACCCGACGATGTTGCTGCTGCTCGGGCTCGGCGAGTACATCGTCCGCGTCATGTGCTCGGACGGGCCGGTGAAGACCGCGGTCGCGCTGCCCGCCACGGTGTCGCAGGTGCTCGAGCTCGACGAGTAGGCCCAGAGGGTGTCGTCGAGGTCGTTGCCCGCGTCGTCCTTCACCGTGTAGGTGATGACGATGCTGTCGCCGACCTGGAAGGTCGAGAGGCCGTCCTGGTTGGTGACCGTGAGCAGGTCGACGTTGAAGCCCACGTTGAACGAGGTGTCGTCGCGCTGATCCTGGTGGTAGCCCTCGATGGTCGAGCTCGAGTGACACACGTCGCAGGTCGTGTCGTCGGTCATCGGGCCACCGGGGTGGTAGTCCTCGGCCGCGCTGTCGCTCTGCGTGAAGTCGATGCCGTCGTGGCACGAACCACAGGCCAGCCGGCTCGGCTTCTCGGACACGTTGCCGTCGGCGGCGCCGCCGTGACACTCGTCACAGGTGGCGGCCTCCATCGGCCACGCCGGGAACCCGACATCCGAGTAGTCGTGCGAGTTGTAGTTCGGGTAGCCCGGGTCGGTGTCGTCCGACGGGTAGCCGTTGTACACCACGCCGTCTTCCAGGTTGCGGCCGTTGTGGATCTTGTGGATCATCGAGTTGAACCCGACGGTCGCGCCCGGCGTCGTGGTCGAGTCGGTGGCGGAGTAACGATCCTCCGCGCCGTCGACGTGACACACCATGCAGACCTCGAGGTCGCGCCGGCTGCCGCCGTGCGCCATGAACTCGTCGCCGTGGCAGTCCGCGCAGTTGTCCATGAGGACGACCTCGCGCGTGTCGACTTCGGTGGCCGTGCCGAACAGAACGTCCTGCGACGCGTTGTCGGCCTCGTACCAGTACGAGCCGTCGTCGTTGTACTGGCGGACGTAGGTCCACGCGGCGACGGTGTAGGTGCCGTCGACGAGGGCTTCGCCGCCGAGGTCGCCATCGTCCACGCCGAGGTCGGTCGTGTCGTTGGGGACCGCGTGGTAGGTCGCGGGGATGGGGGTCGAGAAGGTGTACGACCAGGTCTCGGTGGTCCAGTCGTAGACCGCCGTGCTCGAGACGCTCGCGAGGTCGCTGTAGTACACCGCGATCTGGTAGTGGCTGGTCGGGCCGGCCATCTGGAACGAGAAGCCCGTCATCTCGGACAGGGCGTACTCGACGTCGTCATCGTCCTTCAACGTGAAGGTCACCGTGGGGTAGTCGCCGACCTGGAACGCGCCGCCGGCGCCCGATCCGCCGGAGATGGACACGATCTCGAGGTTGACGCCCCAGGGACCAACCCCGTTGTGACCCTCCTTGCCGTCGTGCCCGTCGGTGCCGTTGGTGCCGTCGGTGCCGTTGGTGCCGTCGGTGCCGTTGGTGCCGTTGGTGCCGTCGGTGCCGTTGGTGCCGTTGGTGCCGTTGACGCCGTCGACACCGTCGGTGCCGTCGGTGCCATCGGCGCCGGGGGTTCCTTCGCAGCCGGCCAACGCCAGGAGGAAGAGAGTGGGGATGCTGAGCTTGTACATTGTTTCACTCCACGCCAGGGTTCGATGTGTAAGCAAGAGTCACGCCAAGTTGAAAAACCGTTGAAGATGCGCCACCTCCGCGGCCTGCCGCGGTGCGGCCGGTACCGGCCGGCCGCCTCGCCGTGCGTTGTGCCACACGGTCCTGTGCGAGTTCGCACAGGCCATCAGGGCCCCCCGCCGACGACGCCACCGGTGCCCACGAAGCCGCGGCCGTGGCAGTCCAGGCAGCTCAGGACACCGCCGGCTTCGTCGTGCGGACGGATGCCCTCGTGGCACTCCTCGCACGCCTCCGAGACCGCCGGGAACCCGTGCACCCGCAGGTCCTGGCCACCGTGGCAGTCCAGGCACTCGATGTGGCCTTCGGCCGGTCCCGCCCCGCCGCCTGCGTAGGCGCTGGGCGTGCGCGTCTTGGACTCCAGGTGCACGTCGTGCAGCGGGCTGTCATCGACGTGGACCACCTGCGCACGCAGCTCGGCGGACATCGGCCCGGTGAGTGGCTCGTCGCCGCCATCGTCGGCGTGGCACTGCTCGCAGATGGCCTCGGTGACCTCGGGACGCGGGATGTCCTCGGGCTTCTCGGGCGTGTGGAAGAGCGTGACCACCAGGTTCTTCGGGTAGTGCCGGATGGGCACGCGGTGGCAGTCGTGGCAGGTCGTGAGCTGCCCGTGCACCGAGCGCTCCCACGCCTGGTTGGCGTAGTCGTGCACGTGGCAGTCGTCGCAGAACCGGGGGTCCCGCCACATGTAGTCGTAGAGCTTGTCCTTCACCGGCACGCCGGCGAGCGAGCCCGCGACGAGCGCAGCGCCCACCACGCCCAGCGACGACGGGTGGCCCCACAACCACACGCCGGTGCCCCGCACCCACCCGATCGCGGCGCCGAACATCACAGGCCCCCGTGGTGGTACGCGGACCACAAGAACTGCACCTGGCCGACCCCCACGCCCACGCCGAGGAGGCCGAGGACGAAGGCCAGCACAGCCAGCGTGAGGGTGCGACGGACCGGCGCTTCGCTCATGGTGTCCTCTCGGCCGTGTGGAAGTCCTGGTACAGGACCAGGGCCTCGTCCCCGTGGCACGACGCGCACGCCGTCTGCCAGCCCTCCGCGCGACGGAGCTTGCCGGTCCGCTTCTCGTCGGGGCCGTGCACGAGGTGGCAGCTCTGGCAGGTGAGGTCGCCGTTTTCGGTGGCACCGACCTCGGCGCCCGACTTGTCGAAGAGGGGGAGGCCGCCGAGCGGCGTCCACCGCGTGCCGTCCGGCTTGAACATCGGCGCCGGGTGCTCGAACTGGGCCACCTTGGGCGCGTTGGCACCGGCTGCCGTCGGCGCGTGGCACGCCAGGCAGCGACCGCTCGCGGGGTTGAGCTTGCTGCTGCCGATGCGGGTGAGCGTCAGCGTGGACTCGTGCGCCGCGTGGCAGTCGATGCACGTGGCCTTCCCGTGTCCTCCCCGCGCGGCCGCGGACGCTTCGGTCTGGTGGCACTCGGTACAGCTTCCCGCCGTGGGGCGCTCGGCTTCGTGGGCGTCGTGGCAGCTCAGGCAGGTGAGCGGCTCGCCGTCCGCGTCGCGCCCGTCGACTGGATGGCCGACCTTGCCGGGCTGGACCCCGCGCTTGTCGGCGCGCCCGCCCGGGCCGTGGCAGCTCAGGCAGCCCCGCGGATCGCCGGCGGAGGCCGACGACAAGGTCGTCAGGAAGTGCTCCGCGCGGGCGCCACCGTGCACGTCGTGACAGGCGATGCACGTGGGCGCGGTGCCCTTGACCAGGTCGGCGTGACCGCCGCCCTGGAGGTCCTTCCGCGCCGTGTGGCAGTCCAGGCAGACGGCCTTCCCGCGGTCGAGGGTACGCACCAGGTGGGACTCGGGCCGTCCGGCCAGGTCGTGACAGGTGAGGCACCCGATGCCGCCACCGGCGGCGAGCACGACCGACTCGTCCTTGTGGTTGCGGAGGAGGTCGGAGCCGGGCACCCGGCCGAGCGGGTGGTTGGTGGCGTCGCGACCGGCCGCGGGGTGGCAACCGAGGCACGCTTCCCCGTCGCCGGGGTCGCGCATGATCGGATCGCCGCTGGCGCCGTGCATCGCGTGGCACGACAAGCAGCTCCCGTCCGTGGGCTGCGCCGGCGCGTCCGGGTCGTCGGCCCGCCGCTCGAGCGCGGCGCGGAGCGCGGCGCCGGTGAGGTGGCCGGAGTGGTCCTCGCCGAGCACCGACGACCCCGCCGTGACGTGGGCGTCGCCCTGGTGGCAGGCCAGGCACAGCGCGTCGGCCTCCTTCTCGAGCCGGGTGAACGGCGAGGCCTCGCTCTGGTGGCGCACCAGCGGCGCCGCTTCGCCCTTGGTGGAGTCGACCACCCCGTGCGGCGAGTGGCAGGTGGTGCACGCCAGCTTGCCCTCGGCGTCGAGCTCGAACACCTCGGGGAGCGGCTTCTCCGGCACCACGCCGACGGGGTGGTGTTTGCGCGCCGGGTCCCACACCTCGCGACTGTCGAGGACCAGCCCGTCGTGACACGACAAGCACGACTCGCCCCCGGCCCCGGCGGGATCCGCGTCCTGGCCGACGAGCGGGGTCTTCAGGAGCGAACGCGGAGGCGCCGCCGGCACCGCGCCCTCGAGCTCCAAGACCTGCAGCCGCGCCGGCATCGCCTCGAGCACCACGATGCGGTTGCCCGCGACCGCGACCGCGACCGGGTGCTCCAACTTCAGGCTGGCACCGCCCACCGCGAGCACGCCGACGAGGTCGCCGTCGGCTTCGAAGACCTGCGCCGCTCCGAGCGTCGCGTCGGTCACGACGAGCGCGGCTGCGTCGAGGCGCGCGATCGCGGTGGGCCGCGCGAACTGCCCGACGTTGAGGCCCGGCCGGCCGAACCCGAAGCCGGGGACGCCCGCGGCGTCGGTGCGCACCACCTGCGTCCCGAACGAGTCGACCGCCCACACGCCGTCGGTGTCGGCGAGGAGGTCGACCGGGCGGCGCAGGGCCTTCCCGTCGGCGGCCGCCGCCACCTGCCGCGTGGCGCGGGCCGTGGTGAGGTCCAACCACATCACCCCGTGGGTACGGTCGGCGATGACCAGCTCTCCGCCGAGCTCCACGACATCGACCGGCGTGAGCGCCGCGGCGTCGTCGGTCGTGCGCGGCGCCCGGATGGTGTCGACCACGCCGTTGGCGTCGAGGTGCACCAGGAGCCCCGGGTCGGGCGCGGCCCCCGGCACCGCCGCCCAGACCCCGCCGTCGGCCGCGTTGCTGATGCGCACCGCGCGGCCGACGCCCGCCCCCCACTCGCCCGACGGCACACCGTCGGCGGAGAAGGTGAGCACCCGACCCCGGTAGCCGTCGAGCACCAGGAGGCTCCCGTCCGGGCGGATCAGCACGTCGGTGGGCAGGATGGCGTCGAGCTCGACGCTGGCCACCGAGCGCACCGCGACCTGGGGCGCGGCGACGGTGCCGGGCGCGATGCCGTAGGGTTCGCACGCGAGGAGGAGGAGGGGCAAGGCCACCAGGCGGTTCATCGCGGTCCACTCCCGTGGCAAGCCCGGCACAGCGCCCCGTCCGCCGCCGGCAGCGCGAGGAGCTTCGGGTGGGCGGCCGAAGGCGACGCCGCCAGGGTCGCGCCGCGCGCGGCGACGATGCGGCCGGACACCCCGTCGGCGGACGGCGCGCCGGGACCGCCCGCCGCGTGCACGTCGTGGCAGGTCCAGCACTGGATGGAGCCGTCGGCACCGAGCGGCAACGCGGCCGCGTCGGCCGGCGCCAGCGGCGCGACCTGCGGCTTGCCGAGGTGCTCGGCCACGCCGGAGTGCACCACCCCCGGGTGGCAGGTGGCGCACGACTCGGCGGGGGCCACCCGGAGGTCGGCGCGCGCGGGCGCTGCGCCCTTCTCGGGGCGTCGCGTGTGGCACGCCGCGCACGAGTCTTCCTGCCCCGCGGTGGTCGCGAGGTGGGGGTTGGACCGCTGCATCGCCTGCGGTTGGTGGCAGCGGTAGCAGAACTCCGACTTGCGCTCCACCGCTCCGCCGCGGAACCACGGCGCGGTGGGCGTGCGCCCCTTGTCGCACGCAGGCTCGGCGTGGCAGGTCGCGCACGAGAGCTTCCCGTCCTCCAGCGGCCACCCGGCGGCGACCGGCACCTTGTCGGGCACCACGCCCACCGGGTGCATGTCGGCGTCGGGGTGGCACTCGCGGCAGGTCGCGGTGGCCGGGCGGGGCGCGCCCGGCTTGCCGTCGGCGCCGGGCTGGTGACACGCCGGACACCCATCGGCCTTTCCGTGTGGGCTCGTGCCCAGGCGCGTGGTGGCCTCGACGCCGGGCGCCGTCGCCAGGAGCATGCCGCCCGCGAAGAGCGCCCCGAGGGCCGCCCGGGTCCAGCGCGACATCACTCCTCCTCCACGAGCGCGGCCCACGCCGCGACACCGTTGGCCCCGTGGCACGCCACGCACGCTTCGGGGTCGCTCACCTCGAACGGCTCCATCGCGACCGGCACCGCGTCGACGCAGTCCTCGGCGTGGATGTCCCAGGCCTGGTGGCACTGGAAACACTCGGTCCGGCCCCAGCCCGAGGGGTGCTCGCCCTCGGTGAGGTCCAGGCCGGCGGGGGACGTGGCGAGGTCGCGCCGGCCCGCGCAGGGCTCGTCGTCGCCGCACCCGAGGAGCAACAGCAGCCAGGTCACGGGGTCCTCCCGAAGCCGAGGCCGCTCTGGTGGCAGCTCGTACACTCCGCCTGCACGTGGCAGGAGTCGCACGCGCCCGGGTTGGCGCGGGCTTCGATGCCATGGACGGTCAGCCACGTGGGGTCGTGCACCCGGTGTTCACTGTTCTCGCGCCGGTCGTGACAGTCGACGCAGTCCGAACGTTCGTGACAGTCGCGACACGTCGCGCCGGAGGCGGTCGCGTCGAGACCATGGTGCTGCACCCAGCCGGCGACGTGCGTGTCGGGGCGGGGGGTTTCGGCGTGGCAGGACCCGCACGCCCGCGGCGCGCCCCGCTGGCCGGGCCCGACGCCGAGGGCGCCCTCCCCGGGGGCGTGGCACTCGTGGCACACGGCCTTGGGGGCACCGAGCCACGTCGCCGCGAGCTGCGCCGCGTCCTGCCCCGCGGCGGGCGCGCCGACCTGGTGGCACGCCACGCAGCCCACCTTGGCCCGCACGAGCGCCTTCTCGTGCGCCGCGTGGTCGAAACGTTCGAAGATCGCTTCCTGCTCGCCCGCGAGCGCCGCCGACCCGAGGGCCACGCCGAGCCCGAGCGCCGCCGCCAGGCGCGCCCACCCCGCCGACGTGCGCGCCCTCACGGCGTCTCCATGCGGAACGCCAACCAGCCGCGAGGACTCACCGTCGCCGTCGTGTCCCGCGCGACCTCGCCGCCGAGGCGCAGCGACCACACCGCCTCGGCCGGCTCGAGCCCCACGGTGGCGCCGACGGCGACCGCGGTGTCCCACGCCAGGAACGGCTTCCGGAACGGGACCACGACCCCGTGCACCGCGAGCGCGACCGGGTGCGGCGTGGGCACCGCGAGGTTGGCCGAGACCGCGTGGTACACCCCGCCCGGCCCGCTGGCCGCCCGCCACCCGGGACTGAGGCACCACGTCGACGCGCCGCAGGTGGGGCGCCAACTCACCTGGCCGGTGAAGCCGGTCGAGGGGTCTTCGTCGGCCGCCGCGATCCACGACTGCACCCCGCCCTCGACCCAGAGCTGATCGCGCCGGGTGTCGGTGAAGCCCACGCCCGCGCCGAGCTCGTCGACCCCGTCGGGGGCAAAGGCGGCGAGGATGCTCTGCCCGAGCGCGGAGACGGGCGCCGCCACCTCGCGGTGTTCGCCCCACACCCGCACGTCGACCCCGGACACCGGGCGCAACCCGGCGTCGAACCGGAGCCGCTCGAAGGCGGGTTCATCGCCGCCGAGCGCCACCGACCCGAGCACCGCGACGTCGGGCCGCACACGCGACCGCACGTCCTGCCACCGGGCCCGCAGGTCGGTGTGCACATTCGCCGCGTCGCCGAGCTCGGCCCAGGCCCCGAGCGTCGAGGAGAACCGCTGCCGCCGGTAGCTGGCCGCCGCGCGCACCAGCGGGGCGCCCGACGCGAACCCGTCGAGCCCCACGTGCCGCGCGTGGCCGGCCCAGGCCTCGACGCGCACCACGTCGTTGGGGCTCCAGCCGATGCGACCGCCGTCCAGCATCCGCCCGAACGTGGGGAGGTCGATCCGATGGCGGCCGACCGTCCAGTCGACCGTGGCCCCGCCACCGTCGGCGGCGAGCACGTACATCTCGGGCAACACCTCGCGGTCCACCCCCGCGGACCAGGCCAGGTCGCCGTAGCCCTCGATCGCGACGCCGCCGAACTGGCCCTGGCCCCACAACGACTGCCGCAGCGGGACGAAGACGTCGCCCAGCATGTCCGGGCGGGCCTGGACCACCGTCGTGGAGACCGCCTGGACCTCGGCGCCGGCGGCCAGTGACACCAGGAGGGCGATCACGGGGTGCCTCCGTGGCAGCGGGCACCGCACGCCGCAGGCAGGGTGGGGGCGGCACCGTCATCGTGACACACCAGGCACGACGACTGGCCCTGGAGCTCGACCGCGGGCATGTGGGCGACGCCCCAGTCGGCGGCGTGCGGGAAGCCCGCGTGGCACTGGGCGCACGCGACGCCGGCGCTGCCACCGGAGAGGTCCGCGCCGTGGCAGGTGGCACAGGTCGTGAGGTCGGCCACGCCGTGCAGCCGCGGATCGGCGTACCCGTCGGGGTGCGGCCACGCGGCGTGACACGCGGTGCACGCCGGCGCGGTGACCGACCCTTCGAGCGCGGCGCCGTGGCAACTGCCGCATGCAGCGGTGGCCGAGCCGCGCGCCCGCACCCACGCACCGTGCTGTCCGGTGCCGTCCCAACCGTCGACGTGCGGGTAGCTGCTGTGGCAGGAGGTACACGTGGGCGAGCGGCTGCCGTCGACGCCGTGGCATTCCGCGCACGGGGCGCGCGCGGCCGCGCCGCTGTCGCCGGTGAGCCCGACCCCGTGGGTCGCGCCCGCCAACCACCCGACCGGGTGGGGGTAGCCTTCGTGGCAGGAGGCGCACGTGGGTGCGGTCGTGTCGTCGCGGTGGCAGGCGTCGCACGCCGCGGTGCCCACGGTCAGCGCCTCGGCGCCGTGCAACGCCGCGGCGTCGTAGCCCTCGGCGTGCGGGAAGCGCACGCCGGAGTCGGCCCCCGGCAACGGCGGCGCCAACCCGCAGCCCACCATGAGCCAGACGAGCGCGCTCATGGGTACTTCTCCACGTACGAGGTGGCCAGGGCCTCGTGCAGCGCCCGGGTCGTGAAGTCCCCGGTGGGGCCCGGGAAGCCACCCCGGAAGTAGTGGTCGTTCCAGGCGTGGCATTCCTGGCACCCGTTCACCGGGAAGGTGCCGGGGGCGAGGGTGTCGACGCCAGCGGCGTCGAACGCCGCGACGCTGTCGGACGGCGGGACGGTGAGGAACCGGTGGCTCGCGAGGTCGCCCGCGGCGCTCGTTTCGCTCCACGCGAGACGGGTGGCGGTGCCGGGCATGTGGCACCCCGAGCAGCGCCCGCTCTCGGTGCGCGTGTCCGGCAGGTAGAGGTGCTGGGTGTGCGCCCCCATCGCCTCGGCGTCGTCGGCGAAGCTGAGGCCGAGGTGGCACGACGAACAGAGCGTGTTGTCGGCCTCGGGGAGCCGCAGGCCGCTCGGGTAGGCGGCGCCGTGCGGATCGTGGCAGTCGGTGCACCGGGCCGACCACGCCCCGGTGCCGTGGCCGCTCAGCGCAAGTTCGTCGTGCATGGCGTTGGGCACCGCGGCGGTACCATTGCCCCAGTCGACGTACGCCGAGCCCACGAGGTCGCCCAGCCGCATCCCCGGGCGGAACGCCTCGTGGGTGGCGCTCCACGCAAACGGCGTACCTTCGGCGCCTTCGAGCGCACCGTGGCACTGCCCGCAGACGTCGTTGGCCTCGGTGGTGTCGAGGTCGGCGGGGTTGGTGACCCGACCGATCATCCCCGCCTCGCCGCCGGAGGTGTGGTCGAGGCCCGGCCCGTGGCACGCTTCGCACCCCACGACGCCCTGGTCCCAGCGGCTCCCCGAGCGGGACACCGCCCGCATCCCGACGACGCCGTCGGTGACGCTCAGCGTGTAGCCGGTGACGTGACAACCGAAACAGCTTGCTTCGGCCGAACGATCGGCCGCCGGCGTGCCCGCGTACAGGAACCGCCCCTCGGCGGTGAACCACGGCTCGGCGTCGCCGACCGTCCACCCGCCGGGTGCCCAATCTTCTTTGCCGGACTCGGCCGGCACCCACGCCAGGGGAAGGGGCCAGGCCAGGCCGTCGCGCTCGGCCCACGGGACGGCCCCCCGCGCTTCGCCGCCCAGAAACCCGGAGACGGGCCAGGTGTCCACGGCGCCGTCGATGTCGCGGAGGTGCACGACCGCCGCGCCGTCCTCCCAGCCGAAGGTGGCGCTCGGCCCGCCGAGGTCGACGACCAGGGCTTCGTCGAAGGCCACCGCGGGCTCGCCGACGACCGCCGTCATCGAAGACGCGTGCGCGGTGACCCCCCACGCTTCGCCGATCTCGGCGTGGCACATCACACACTGGCTCCCCCCGGAGTACCCGGAGTCGGGCGCCGCGCGCCCGGCGAGCTGCACGGCGACATCGACGTTTCCGCCGGCGGGCACCGCGAGGCCGGAGAGGGTGCGCGTCCAGTGTGCCTCGGCGTCGGAGACGACGAGGTCGATCAGCACCTGGCCGTCGACCCCCGTGATCACCACCACGCCGTCGGCATCGGTGTACTCGCTGACCTCGCCGCCGTGGTCGTAGGTGACCCGGGCGCCCTCGATCGGCGCGTCGTCGGGCCCCGTGACGGTGAGGGTGAGCCGCCCGACCGCGGCCGACTCGACCGCGCCGAGCCGCACGTCGAGCGCGACCGTGGCGCCCTCCGCGACCGGCGCGACCTCGGACCAGCCCGCGGCGTAGCCGGTGGCAGCGCCCACCACGCGGTAGCTCCCCGGCGTGAGCCGCGCGATGACGTACCGACCGGCCGTGTCGGTGACGGCCTCGACCCCCCCGGGCTCGGTGGTGACCCACGCGCCCGCCACCGGCGAGCCGTCCGGGTCGGTGACCACGCCGGAGAGCCCGCCCGCCGGTGAGCTGCCCCGCACGCCCACTTCTACGTCATCGCCCGGAAACTCGGTCGCGACGGCGCAGCCCGCCCCCAGGAGGAGGAGCAATCCAGTGCAGACAGGGGAAGGCAATCGAGGCGTCACAGGATGTCACCACGTAGCAAGCGGTGGGCCAACTCGCACGGGGGGGGGGGAGGGCGCCGCGCCGAGACCGTCCCGAGGCCGGAACGAGGCCGGCGCGCGGCGCGGCGACCACCGGCGCCCAAACGCTTCCCCGCGGGTGTGTCATTTTCAGCAGAATTTCTGTGCGTTCTCACACAGCCGCGCGGCGCGCGGCCACGGCGCCGCTCGCAGCGGCCGGTCGCGGCGCGCCGCCCCACTCACCCCGTGCGCCAGGTCTGGAGCATGCGCGCGTAATTGGCGCGCTCGAACGCGGCGGGATCGGGACACCGCAGCAGGCTCATGCTGCCGCGGGCCTGCGAGAGGGAGGCGTACTCGTGCTCCTCGAACCACTTCGCGACGCCGTCCCGCAGCGCGGCGATGTGGCCGGGGCCGTGGCGCACCAACGACGAAGCGACCTGCACCACCTCGGCGCCCGCCATCACCGCCTTGATGACGTCCTCGGGGCGATGCACCCCGCCGGTCGCCGCCAACTCGAGCGAAGTACGACCGTACAACAACGCGATCCAGCGCAGGCGCAGGAGCAGGTCGCGCGGGTCGGAGAGCGTGAGGCGCGGCACCGCCTCCAACGTCTCGATTTCGATGTCGGGCTGGTAGAACCGGTTGAACAGCACGACGCTGCGTACCCCTGCCGCTTCGAGGCGCCGCACCGTGTGGGGCAGGCTCGAGTGGAACGGCGAGAGCTTGACCGCCACCTGCAACTTGACGTCGGCGACCACGGCCGCCGCCGCCGCCACGACGCGGTCCTCGACCTCGTTGGGCGTCTCGTCGGCGTCGGTGGCCATGAAGTAGAGGTTGAGCTCGAGCGCCGAGGCGCCGGCGCTCTCGAGCTCCTTCGCGTAGTGCACCCACCCGGTCGCGGTGCTGCCGTTGAGCGACGCGACGACCGGGACATCGACCGCACGACGGGCCTTTTCCAGAAGGCGAAGGTAGGCCGCCGGACCGGTCGCGAAGGTGTCCGGCTCCGGGAAGTAGCCCATGGCCTCGGCGCTGAGGTGCGCGTGGCGGTCGACGGCTTCCCAGGTGGCCTCCGATTCGCGGCGGATCTGCTCCTCGAACAAGGAGTGCAGCACGATCGCGGCGGCGCCGCCGTCGGCGGCCTGCCGGATGCCGTCGAGCGTGTGCGTGAGCGCCGAAGCGCCGAAGACGACGGGGTGGCTCAGGTCGAGGCCCAGCCAACGGGTGCGCAGGTCCATCAGGAGGTTCCTCCGGCGCTCGGCGGCGTGGCCAGCGCGGTGAGCAGGGCGTAGCGGGCACGGAGCTCGGCCTCGGCGCGGCGCACGACCTCGGGGAAGCCCTCGGGGTGCTGCTGTTCGTTGGCCCGGAAGCGGGTCTCGGCGAGCATGAAGCGGGACAGGTCGCCCTTGGGGGCGCCCGAGTCGAGCTTCAGCGCGGGTTGACCCTCGGCGACGTTCCGCGGATCGAAGCGGTACAACGGCCAGTAGCCCGTGTCCACCGCGGCCTTCTGCTGATCCAGCCCGTGCACCAGGTCATAGCCGTGGGCGATGCAATGGCTGTACGCGATGATGAGCGACGGCCCCTTCCAGCTCTCGGCTTCCTGGAACGCCTTGACCGTCTGCGCGTCCTTGGCCCCGTAGGCGACCCGCGCCACGTAGACGTTGCCGTAGGTCTTCGCCAACAAGCCGAGGTCC
>SXGT01159112.1_pt1 | contig 16475 bp, 10 predicted proteins | sample 3176221 | NCBI WGS metagenome assembly SXGT01 (sample SAMN11356862, study PRJNA531348) | freshwater metagenome | isolation source: freshwater sample F1-120 | place: China: Fuxian Lake, Yuxi | collected 2017-12-25 | reverse complement strand
TTCTTCAATTGCAGGCTTCAGGTTTGTGTCCACATCATCAATGATAAGAGTTGACGCTATTGATGAGTACATGCGTGCAATGCCAAGAGCCGATGACTCGTGGCCAAGTTCGCTGAGCATTCGATCGGCAGGACCCTTGATCGCGCGTCCACCGACTATCGGTGAAATAGCAACGACCCGGTTCTTGATTTTGGCAAGTGTTGCGTCAAATCCGCCAAGAGCACGTATCGGGCCGACTGAAACGATTGGATTGGACGGCGCGATCACGACTGCGTCGGCGCTTTTTAGTTGGGGCAGTGCATTTGGTTTTGCGTTTTCGATGCCGACGAATTGAATTGACCGCACTGCAACGCCATGTTTGTACTTGACGAAATATTCTTGAAAACTGATCTTTTCTCCGGCTCTTCCAGCGATGCAGTCTTCGGCCAGTTCGACGACGGTCGCCACATCTTGATTTGTCATTGGCACAATTTGTTGTTCAACCGCCCAGGCTTGGGCAATTTCGCCGGTGATTTGTGAGGCGTCGGCACCTTCTTTGCGACGCGCAGTTCGGTAAAAGTGGGTTGCGAGATCTTGGTCGCCGAGGTTAAACCAGTCTGAAGCAGCGTCTGAATTTGTTGGCCTGACCTTTGCGTACCGTTTGAGCGACTCCATTGCTCGCCACGACTCGTTGGTCAAACCCCAACCTCGCTGCGCATCGATTGCTTCACTAAGTGTGTAAATTACAGTGTCGATGTCGGGTGAAATATTTAATCCATGCAACACGGTGTCGTCACCGGTGTTGACAATCACGGTTGTTGATCGGGGTTCGTTGACCAACGCCAACCCCCGCAAAAAGCGCGCGGCTCCAACGCCGCCCGCGAGCACGACGACCGAGAGTGAACTCTTGTTTGCAACCACGACTACTGAGCGTACGGCTGCGTAGCCACTAGATTGATACTCCGTTATGTCTAGAGCACTGATCACAGGTATCACGGGTCAAGATGGCCGCCATCTTGCCGAGTTCTTGAATTCGAAGGGCTATGAAGTTTTCGGGCTCGTAAAGGGACAAAACAACCCGAAGGCCGAGTCAATTCGTGACGAGTTCCCATTCGTTCAATTGGTGCCGGGCGACCTCGCCGACTTTTCGAGTCTTGTCAGCGCGCTTGAAACGTCGCAACCAGACGAGGTCTACAACCTCGGTGCAATTTCATTCGTCGCAATGTCGTTTAATCAGGCTGAACTGACCGGCAACATTACGGGGCTTGGCGTGTTGAGAATGCTCGAGGCAATCCGCTTGATCGGTGGCACACGAAAGAATCCGATTCGTTTTTATCAAGCGTCATCATCCGAGATGTTCGGCAAAGTCCGCGAGACTCCGCAGACTGAGATGACACCATTTCATCCGCGTTCGCCATATGGAGTGGCAAAAGTGTTTGCCCATGACATCACCGTCAATTATCGCGAGAGTTACGGAATGTTCGCTTGCTCAGGCATTTTGTTCAATCACGAGGGCCCGCGTCGCGGTCTTGAATTCGTCACGAGAAAAGTCACGAATTCGGTTGCTCGCATCAAACTAGGTCTGCAAAGCGAATTGGTTCTCGGCAATCTTGAAGCAAAACGTGATTGGGGTTATGCGGGCGACTATGTGGAAGCAATGTGGATGATGTTGCAACAGCCGACCCCAGATGACTTTGTGGTTGCAACTGGCAAGAGCCATTCAATTGAGCAACTGCTTGAGGTTGCTTTTAAATCGGCAGGACTAAAAGACTGGCGCGAATATGTTCGTCAAGATAAAAGATTTTTCCGTCCCGCCGAAGTTGATTTGTTGATCGGCGATCCCGCCAAGGCGAATACAAAACTTGGTTGGCAACCAAAAGTTGGTTTCAATGAACTCATTGAGATGATGGTGCGACACGATATTGACTACGAGTCAAAGCGCGCAAGATAGCCCGCAAACTCAGCACTAACGCGACCAGCGCCACCGTCGAACTCACCACTAGCGCAACCTCGACACGTAGAAAAAGATCGTCGCTTACGGTCAAGGCACAAACGACATAGCTGGCAAACGCCAAAATCCAACCGAGTGCCACATGTCTGTGACCGTTCAAGGCGATGACCGCCTGGGCAATCGCCAGGGCCATCATATAAATGCCGCTTGCCAGGGCCAACAGTGTGAGCGTTCGACGATCGATCCCGCCGCCGTAAACCAGATTCAGAAAAAATGGCCCGAATAAAAACGCTCCGACAGTTCCAATCATTCCAACACTGATCACGAGAATGACCAATCTCCGAAATCCAATTTTGAATTCAGCTATGTCCCCGCGTGCGGCCAGGCGAGCGAGGCGTGGCAGAAGTGCCGCCTGCACCGCTTGAAACAAAAATAACGGCACTCTGGTTAGCAACACAGCATTGCCGAATTGTGTCACTTGAATCGCATCAGATTCGTCACCGAGTAGGTCGACTGTTATCGGGCCGGCATTCACGAGTGCTGCAGCAAAAATTGAGCCACCAAGCAACCACCCAAGATTTTCGGTTATCTCAGACCAGGCTGCGGGTGGTCCATCTGGTGTGCGTAGATGTCCAGCAAAATAAATTATCAGCACACCGATAATCGGTGTGCCGATAATCACGAACGAATAAGTCGTGAGTTGTGTTATGCCCATGACCAAAAGAATCGTGCAGATGATTACACGTATTGCCCCGTCAGATCCGACGATAAAGCCGTAGTCCGTGAACTTTCCAAGACCCGACGAAAGGCCTTTCGTGAAATAAAGTGACCCGTAGGTGAAAATAGCGATCGCCAAACTTGCGGTGATTATTGCGTTGCCTCCAAATAGGTTTTCGGTGATGAACGGTGAGAGCAACAAAATCAACACGATCAAAAACACGGCGATTGCACCTGATAAGAGTGCGACTTTTCTCACGACCGGTGCGGTGCCCTGACCCAGCGCACGACGGTGGGCGACAGCGCGGCTCAGTTCTTGTTCTACGGGCAAAAAGAAGCCTGGTGCGACTGCAAACATTACGAACCACAACGAGACAAGCGGCGCAAATTTTTCTTGTCCTAGTGCTTGTTGACCAACTTTGAAAAATACATAAATTGTCAAACCTGCGACGAGCAGTCCGATCGCGATAGGCACAGTGCCCTCAGGAATCGTGCTGCGCTTTTGGTCAGTCGACAACTGTGAATTGGGTGATTGTTGTGACACTGAGGTCAAGGTTAGTAGTAAGTCGCAAATTAGTAGTCTTATGGCATCGTGAGTAATGAGCCAGTAGACGAATCTCAAAGCCAATCTGTGTCGGCGCCGCCGGTAGTCACGGCAATGGTCGTGCATCAACCAGGTTCTTGGTTTGAAGATGTGCTGGCAGGGCTCGTGACTCAGGATTATCCGAATATCAGCAATGTTTTTTTCTTAACAACACCGGTCACTAAGTCGGGTGCCGATACTTCTGATGCAAGTTTGCTGTCAAAGCAGATCACCGATGCGTTGCCCAATGCGGTAGTTCGAATCGTTGAAGGCAATCCTGGTTTTGGTCGGCTGATCAACGAGTTGCAGCGGATAGTGGAAGGACAAGGTTCCCTGTTTTGTGTGATGCACGACGATGTCGCGTTGTCGCCCTCAACCATTCGGCTACTTGTCGAGGAGTTGTTTATTTCAAATGCCGCCGTAATCGGTCCAAAGCTGATGCAATGGGATTCTCCTGCAATTTTGCAGTCTGTGGGTTTCGGCATTGATCGATGTGGAGAAGTAGATCCGTTCATCGAACAAAACGAGCGTGACCAAGAACAGTACGACTCGGTTCGGGATGTTTTCTACGTCAGTTCAGCATGCATGCTCGTGCGGTCTGATCTGTTTGTCGAACTTGGTGGTTTTAGCCAAGATATTTCGTTCTTTGGAGAAGACCTGGAATTTTGTTGGCGCTCCCACTTGAGCGGCGCACGCGTCCTTATTGCGCCCATGGCTGTCGCTCGCCATCGCCAAAATTTTGAGGGTCGTTCACCGAATATTGTTTCACGAAGCGCGATCGCCCAGCATCGTGCCCGAACAGTGGCGACCCTGACGAGCCGTATGCGACTGCCATTTGTTTGGCTGCAAATGTTGCTCACATCAACGATAGAAACCGTGGTCGGGGTGTTCGCCGGGTCGTTTCGTGGGTCACTCGCCAGTTTGCGGGCAACCCTTGGTCTGATAATCGACGGGGCATACATCTGGCGGCGAAGACAAGCCGTGCGACCATTGCGACGAGTAGCACCAAGTGAAATCGCCAAACTACAAGTGAGGGGCTCGGCGCGCTTGACCAGATTTTTTCGTCATCGTACCGCAATGGCATTCCAAGAAATCGCTTCGTCAATTGACGCAAAAAAACGCTGGAAACAAAGTTCGACAAGAACTGCAGGCATGGTTTTGTCGGTTTTTGTCGTGCTGGTTATCTTGGGGAGCCGAAAAATCATCGCCGATTCAACCCAGGTTGTTGGCGAAATGCTGCCGTTTGACTCCGGCTCAGCAACACCTGGTTCTTTGTTCTCCAGCTTCTTGTCGGGTTGGTGGTCGAGTGGCTTTGGTGAAGCCTCTGCGAATCCGACCGCGGTGGGGTTGGTGGCTCTCGGCTCGATCGTGACTTTCGGAAGCTTTGCGTTTTTGCAAACCTTGATGATTGTTGGCGCAATTTTCATGGGGCTAATCGGTATGTGGCGTCTTTGTGGTGCGTTTGCCAGTACACGCGTGCGTCTCGTTGGTGCGGTTATTTACTCTGCATTGCCGTTGTCGTTTGATGCGATCGGCCGTGGAAGATTCTCGGCGCTGCTTTGTATCGCGACAATGCCATGGCTCTTTGATCTGTTGAATCGATATCAGGATGCGATAACAGCGGGTCTTGCGCGCCGAACCCAACTCGTGTCTGGTGCGATTTTGATTCTCGGGCTCGTCTTTGCGTTTACTTCAAGTATCGTCGTCGTTTCGCTGATCGCGGTCGCGTTGTGGTGCTTCGGTTCAATTTTGGGTGGCGCGTCACTCAAAAGTTTTTTGACGACTGCCACGGTTGGTCTGGTGATCATTTTGGGTGCGGCTTTCATAAACTTGCCGTGGTCATTGCATTTCGTTTCTGCAGACTGGTGGTTGTTGCTTGCAGGCGATCATGGCGTAACGAATCGCAGAATTGGGCTTGCTTCACTCGCACGTCTGGACATGGGCAATATGAGTGGTGGATATTTGGTTGTTGCCGCTTATTTTTGCGTCGTTTGCGCTTTGATCGTGGCCAACTCTTGGCGCAGACTTTGGGCGATTCGCTCCGCGGTGATGGTGACGTTTTCGATGCTGATTATCCTGCTTGACGATCGTGGACTGTTGCCGTTTGAGGTTCCAGAGCCATCTGTGATGCTGGCAATTGTCGCCTGTGGTCTGGCGCTTTCCGTCGCAACTTGTTTGAGCATGTTCGCCGAAGCGAATGTTCATCGCGACTCTGACTGGCGAAGATCTTTGGGTTTGCTGGTGCCAGTTTCAATTGTTTTGAGCATCGCGCCAGTTCTATTGAGCGTCACTGACGGTCGGTGGAATCAACCCGAGACATCGGTTGCACAACTTTTGGTTCAACTACCCGACAATCCGGTTGAGGGAAACTATCGCACTCTGTTTATAGGTGATCGCGACCTTCTGCCTGTTTCGACCAATTATGTGACCGACGAGATCTCCTATGGTGTAGCCGACGATGGGTCATTAAATTTCACATCAATTTGGGCGCCCCAAGAGACATCAATGAACGTGTCTGCGCAACGCGCGCTCAATTTGCTGGTCACCAACGACACGATTCGCGTTGGTCGTCTGGTTTCGCCGCTGGCAATTCGTTACTTGGTCGTGCCGTTGGGTCAAAACCCATCGGCCGTCGCAAAAGAGTTGGTCGAGTCGCTTTCAAATCAATTAGACCTGCGTCGAACATACTTTGCCCGTGACCTTGTAATTTTTGAAAATATCTCTTGGTTGCCGATCATCGGCGTCTTGGATCAAGAGACTTCAGTCGCCAGTGAGCAGGCGAGTGACGTGTCGCTGATTAGTCAAGATCTTAAATCGATCAGCGCATTGCTTGTCGATGAAAACTCCGCAGCAGAAAAGAGAGTCAAGACTCGTTTCTCGGGCGGCACGGTGCATGTCGCCGTTCCGTTTGATTCGCGTTGGCATCTGACGGTGGATGGTGCCCAAATCTCACCTCGTGTCGCGTTTGGCGCGTCAACGGCCTTTGACGCGCCGATTGCCGGTGTGGTGCAAGTCAGCTACGAAACATCTGTTTTGAGATACATCTATTTGGCTCTTCAAGCCACAGGTTGGCTCGTTCTCTTGGTTTTGGCTGCAAATTTTTCGCGATTCAGAGGTCGAATTCAAAAGATAGATGAGCAACGGATAACCATGATTAATGGCGCATCGAGAAATGCGAAAAAATAGCTTGGGCTCGCCGATGAAAAGATTCGACCGCCGATTTTTCTTGGCGATTTCTTTATTGACGGCGGTTTTGATCGCGACTATTTTCGTGAATCAAATTGAACAAGACGACTCGACCGGTGATTTTGGACAAGTCAAAGATGACTCGCTGCTTGCATCCTCGATGCCCGAGATCGTTGGTGGCAGCCGCTCATCCTCGTCATGGTTTTGCCCTGGTGTTCCCGGTTTGGACAAATCGGTTTCTGGCGAAATTGTTGTTGCTAACTCGGCCGAAGTTCCGATCACAGGCAAGATCACTTTTTTGTCGAGTGATGGGCCCGCAGTCTCGGCGACTCTCGTCATTCAACCCTTTTCACAAAACATTTTTGATGCCAAAGGTGGTCGACGAAGCAAATTTGTCAGTGCAATTGTCGAACTTGATAGCGGATTTGCCGCGGTCGAACAAAGAATTATCCACCCTGCTGGCGACTCGGTTGCCCTTTGTGCCAACAAGCCGTCTGATAGTTGGTTTTTCGCAGATGGCTTTACTGGTGCGGAGAGTTTGTTCAACATTTTGCTGACGAATCCATTTCCTGATGCGACTGTCGTAGATGTCAGTTTTGTTACGGCCGAAGGCAAACGCGAACCTGCAGAGTTAAAAGGTCTGATCATCGAACCAGAAAGCGTCTTTTCGCTTGCGATGGACGAGCAAGGTGCGCGTAACGAAACTGTTTTGGCGGTGATAGTTCGGGCGACCACCGGACGTCTGGTCGCTGGCAAGCTTCAACATTTTCTCGGTCGCGGTCGACTTGGCTACACAAGCGCTTTAGGAGCACCATCGGCGAGTCGGCAGTGGTGGTTTGCTGGCGGGCAAAAGAATCTGGATGTTGATGAACAACTCGTCGTGCTCAACCCAACAGACCAAGACAAGTCGGTGAGTGTCGCATTTTTGACGGGTGTCGGCGAAGAAATTTTTCGAGAGCCTCTTGTTCTGACGATTCCAGCTGGTCGAGTCATCACGCTTGCCACGTCAACCCTGCCCGCGATTACCGACGGGCGATACGGGATTTTTGTTTCAAGCATCACCGATGATTTTGTGACGGGTACCCAAGACGATTCGCTCGAGTACATCGTCGCAGAACAGGTATTGTCTCGCAAGGTTGAAAAGAAAACTGGAACGACAGTCACCCTCGGGGCTCCTTTTGGTGCTCCATCGAAGACATGGACCATCCCCAGTGGGGTTCCGCCTGTGGGTGGCTCGCTGGTAGTTGCAAATACAACTTCGCTGAACGCAAAACTTCGCTTTTCAACAATCGGCCCGGCGGGTTTGGTCGCGATCGAGGGGCTTGAGCAAATTGAACTGGGTGCTGCTGGAGTGGTCGAGGTCAAAATTCCGGCGACTGCAACCGGGTTACAACTTGTACTCGAGTCTGATGCTGAAGTAGTGGTGCAACGAGAAATAACACGTGGCCAGGAGTTAGTCGGCGTTTCAAGCGTGCTTGGTTTGCCGTATCGATCGACTGGCATCAGTGGGCAAGGCAACAAATAATGAAGTCAGCCTTTGCTGCGATTGTCCTGCTATTGGCCGCGGGGTTGGGCTACACGTTGCGCAAGCGCAAGCCCGATGCGCCAGCGCAGATTCGCGGTGCCGTGCCGCATCAACTCAGCCGAGGAGATTTCGATGACCCGCAGAAAAATTGGCTCGTTGCAGTCTTCACTTCGTCGACCTGTGATGCGTGTCGTGATGTCGCGACCAAAGCTTCAGTTCTTGAAAGTGGGGAAGTCTCGGTGCAGATCATTGACTTCACCAAGATGCGCGATTTGCACAGGCGATATCAAATAGATTCGGTGCCGACGATGGTGATCGCCGACAAGGACGGTGTCGTCAGGTTTGCAACAGTCGGCCCAATTACGGCAACCGATCTTTGGGCAGCACTAGCGAAGTGTCGCGACCCGAAAATCTTGAGTGATGTGCCGTCGTGTAGCGATGCGAAGCACGATCACCGAACAAATTAGTTGTCGGTCGACTCGCTGGTTTTTCGGGGTGTGCCAGGCGAGGGCTCGACAATTTGAGGTCGGCCCAGACCTTCTTGAACCAAGCGAGCGACGGTTGCACCGTCGATAGTCTCTTGTTCGAGAAGTGCTTGGGCCACCAGGTCAAGACCGGCACGATTTTTTTCGAGCAACAACTTGGCGCGAGATTCTTGATCGCGCAAAATCAAACCAATTTCTGAGTCGATCATTCGCGCGGTTTCATCCGAATATTCGCGTCCGCTCGTCATCAGGTCTTCACCGAGGAACACTTGCTGTTGCGAGCTCCACGCCATTGGACCGACTGCGTCGCTCATGCCCCATTCGCGGACCATGCGACGTGCGATTGAGGTTGCTTGTTCGAGATCGTTGGCCGCACCACTGTTTAGATGGCCGAAAACGATCATCTCTGCGACTCTGCCACCCATGGCTTTGCAAATCATGTCCTTGAAATAATCGCGCGAATAGGTGTGGCGTTCTTCTGGAAGTGTCCAAGTCACGCCGAGTGCCATGCCGCGGGGCAAGATCGTCACTTTATGTAACGGATCACTGTGGGGAAGTACCGTCGCCAAAACCGCGTGTCCACCCTCGTGGTATGCGGTTGCACGCTTTTCTTCGGCGTTAAGAATCAGGCTTTCACGACGCGCGCCCATGATTACCCGATCGCGGGCGTTTTCAAAGTCGATGTGTTCGATGACTTTGGAGCCTCGACGAACGGCAAGCAATGCTGCTTCATTGACCAGGTTTGCAAGATCGGCACCACTCATGCCGGGCGTCGCCTTGGCCATCGTGTCGAGCACGATATCCGTGCCCATTCGCTTGCCTTTTGAATGCACGGTGAGAATTGCGAGACGCTCTTCGCATTCTGGCAACGGCATTATCACCTGACGGTCAAAGCGACCTGGTCGCAACAACGCCGCATCCAAAATGTCTGGGCGGTTCGTCGCCGCCATCACGATGACGCCCTCGGTGGTCTCAAAGCCATCCATTTCGGCGAGCAACTGATTGAGTGTTTGTTCACGCTCGTCGTGGCCACCACCAAGGCCGGCGCCGCGCTTGCGACCGATTGAATCTATTTCGTCGACGAAGATGATCGCACGGCCCATTTTTCGTGCCTGTTGAAACAGATCACGAACTCGGCTCGCGCCGACACCGACGTACATTTCCATGAAGTCAGAACCGGTGACCGACAAGAAATCCACACCAGCTTCGCCCGCAACTGCGCGTGCGAAAAGAGTCTTTCCGGTGCCCGGAGGGCCGACCAACAGCACACCTTTGGGAACGCGTGCGCCGATCTCCTTGAAGCTTTCTGGCATCTTCAAGAAATCGACGACTTCTCTGATTTCTTGTTTAACGCCCTCGTAGCCGGCAACATCAGCGAAAGTGGTTGCAGGTTTATCGGCGTTGTAATTTTTGGCGCGGCTACGGCCAATTGACATGATGCTTCCGGCTTGACCCATTGCACGCTTTTGCATCCAGAAGAAAAAGCCCATGATCAAAATAAAGGGCAACAACAGCGGAATCAGGTTGGTGAAGAAGTTGCCTTGTGGCGTCGAATAGTCGTAGTCGACACCCTTTTCTTTGAGCAAGGTTTCGTCCGCATCAGAAAGCGCAACGGCACCTGTGGTTGCGAATTCGCTGCCATCTCTGAGCGTGCCACTGATTTGGTTGGACAGGTTGTTGATTTCTACCTGCTGAATTTCACCTTTTTTGACGAGATCCAAGAATTCGGTGTAGGTAAGTTTTGTAGCAGTGGAAGTTGGCCAAATTCTCGGGCCGGCAATCAACAAAACTACGACGGCGATAATTGCCCAAGTTGCCCAACGAGGCATGGATGGTTTTTCGTCGGTATTTTTGACGTTTGAGTTGGCGGTGGTCTTTTTGCGTGATTTTTTGCCCAGAAAGCCCGACGGTTTTTTGCGTGCGGCCGGTTTTCGCTTTGACGACGATGGCTTTGCTGGTGGTGGTGGGGGTGGCAGTTTGGTCACGTTGTCAATGATACGACCCGTTACCCAAATCGTGCAGCGGCGGATACTTGATAATTGCTTGATTTGAAATCCACTGTGGCATACGGCTCATCAATTATTGTGAAAGACATGGTTCGTCGATGCTCGCGTTGTACTTGTAACGAACTTGCCTCGATTACTTTGACTTACCAATACAGCCGCGCACTTGTGTGGATAGACGACCTGACCATCGAGCGAGATCCGCACGCGTACGACTTGTGTGATCGCCACGGCGTAAGAATTACGGCTCCGTCCGGTTGGAGGCTTGAAGATCGTCGCAACCGATTCAGAATTGTGATACCAAACCGCCTCGCCGGATGAACCAGTCGCCCTGGGCTCCGCCCGCCGGGCAAGAGCCTCAAAGGTACAAGAATTTTTCACTGAGAATTGTCATTTTGACGTGGGCCATCAGTTATGCGATTGCACTCCTGGTCAGTTCGGCAGTCCTGGTATCGACCGGCAATGTCGATCTGGTCGCAGGCAAAGAGCCGAAATGGTTTCTTGGCGTTTCTGCACTCGCACTGTGGGTTCCATTCGTAGTTGGTTTATTTATTGTTTCAAAAAAATTCGGTAGCCATAAATTTGCGCGGGATTATTTTTTAAGTTTTCGAATCGTCGATGTTTGGGGTATTCCGATTGGTGTTTTTAGTCAACTCGTGCTCGTAGGTCTAGTCACGTGGCCGTTTCGGCTGGCTTTTCCAAATAAGTTTGCATCAGATGCAGTAGCAAAGCGTGCGCAAGACCTTTTTGACAACGCCACGGGTCCATGGTTGGTCGTTTTAATTGTGGTCGTTGTGTTCGGTGCACCACTTGTCGAAGAGTTGGTTTATCGTGGATTTATTCAGCCTGGTTTGAACAATCGTTTCAATGACTCAGTTGCTTTAATTTTGACTGCGGTCTGGTTCGCCGGGGTGCATCTGCAAGTCGTCGAGTTGCCGGGACTGCTTGCGTTCGCTCTAGTCCTGGGGTATTGCTTTCATCGCACGAAAAGACTCGGCATGTCAGTAGTTGCACATATCGCGTTTAACGCCACGGGTATTTTGCTGGTCGCTCTTTTGTAATTTGGTTCAAATTTGTGAAGGGTAGAGTTTGGTCGCAGTGAAACAACTCAGTTCTAAGCGTTGGTCTGCTCAGCAAATTACGTCGGCAGCCATAGTCGCTGGTTCGACATTGATGTTGCTGATGACGCTGCATCCTGAGTTGATTTTGCGCAACAACACCCCAACAGGTGGTGACATGGGCGCACATGTTTACGGTCCTGCGTATTTGCGAGATTTCTTGTTGCCGCATTTTCGCTTGACTGGTTGGAGCAACGATTGGTACTCGGGATTTCCGATGTATCGGTTCTATATGGTCGTGCCGGCGATAGCAGTTTTGCTCATCGATCTGGTCCTGCCCTACGGCATTGCGTTGAAGATCGTTGCGGTGCTCGGCATATTGGCTTTGCCAGTTTGTACCTGGCTGTTTGGCAAGTTCGCAAAGTTTGTGTTTCCGATTCCAGAATTGTTGACCCTCGCATCGGTTGTTTTTTTGTATGACGAGAGTTTCACGATTTACGGTGGCAACATCGCATCGACCATGGCGGGTGAGTTTTCGTTTTCGATCTCGTTGTCTTTGGCGGTTTTGGGTTTTGGTCTTTTGATTCGAGCATTCGAAGAACATCGTGGCAAAATGCTCACAGCGCTAGTTGTCGCATTGAGTGCGCTGAGCCACGGCATCGTGCTGTTGTTTGTTTTTGGTGGAGTGGTTTTGCTGGCGGTCGTTTGGTACAACCGTCGAAGCACAATTACCGCTGCGACGATTTCGATAACGGCGGTTTTACTCTCTGCATTTTGGGTCCTGCCATTCTTGACCGGTCATGCCTATATGACCGACATGAAGTACGAGCCACGACCGAGTGGGGCGAGCGACTCTTTTTGGAGCATGTACTTTCCATTGACAACTTTTTGGGACGTGGTGATAACTGGCTTTGCGATCCTCGCATTCGTCAATTTCGTCAAGACGCGAAATCGAACGGGCATTTGGATGGGGGTCTACTGCATCGTGCTCGTGTTGGGCGTTTATTTCGGGCGCGAGAGTTTGCCCATAATCGGCCTGTTATGGAATCCGCGCTTGTTGCCGTTTTTCTATCTGTTGCGCTATTTCTTGATGATCGTCGGCATCTACGAGTCGGCCGTCCGGCTTTTTGGTTTCTATCAACTGCAACGCGTCGGTCGTCAAGCCTTGTCGGAGCAATCTGTCGACGGGCTAAAACCAGTCACTTTGATCAGTGCGAACCCAAAGTTCAACTTGTCGTGGATCACCGTGATGACGGTTCTCGTCGTGAGCATAATTGGTTTTCGATTTCAAGAAATACCATTTGGCAAGCTGACCACCAATGCCGCCGGCGAAACCATTTACCGATGGGGCGTCATCTCGACTAAGGCCACGAATGACGGCTTTGTAGACGGATGGGCACGGTGGAACTTCACTGGATACGAAGGCAAGAGTGCCTACGCCGAGTATCGCGGGTTAGTAGAAACGATGAAAGAGATCGGCAAAGATCCGAACTTGGGTTGTGGTCGCGCTCTGTGGGAGAACAACGGTGAACTAAATAAATATGGCACGACGATGTCGTTGATGCTCTTGCCGCACTGGACAAAAGGTTGCATCGGCTCAATGGAGGGACTGAACTTTGAGGCAGCGGGCACCACGCCGTATCACTTCATTACCGCTGCCGCAATGTCGAAACAGAGCAGCAATCCGGTGCGCGAGTTGCGTTATGACGACAACAACGCCGGCCTTGGCGTGCGATATCTGCAGGAACTTGGTGTGCGGTACTACATGGCTTTCACCGCCGAGGCGATCAATCAAGCCAATATGCAAGCAGCGCTGTTAAAAATTGCCGAGAGCGGCCCGTGGGTGATTTACAAAGTTGAAAATAGCGATTTGGTGGTGTCGATGTCGGTGCAGCCAGTGATTGTCGAAAGCAATGTCGGCGATCCGAAAGAGCGCTGGTTGGAAATTGGCACGAGTTGGTTTCAGCACCCCGAAGACTGGGCGGCAATTCCAGTTGATAATGGCCCGGACGAGTGGCAGAAAGTAGAGGCCGTCGTTGACCTGAATCGTCGACAGGGTGAACCAAATGATCCTTCACGTCGGGTCGACATCGTCAAGCCATCAGAAACAATAAATTTAGTTGCATTGCCGCCCGTGCAAATCAGCAACACGGTGCTCGAAGACGAGGCGATTAGTTTCAAAGTGGACAAAGTTGGCGTGCCAGTGCTCGTGAGGATGAGTTATTTTCCAAATTGGAAAGCACACGGTGCACAAGGCCCTTTTCGTGTCGCCCCGAACTTGATGGTTGTGATTCCAACAGAAAATGAAGTCCGTCTGCACTATGGATATACCACGGTAGATTTTTTTTCATATTTTTTGACGCTTGTTGGCGTCGGCATGATGGTCGTGCGATGGCGAGGTCGGCAAGTTGCGCTAAAGCGTAAATCGCTAAACCGCTAGTCTTGACGCTCGTGCCAAACTTAGATGCGATCGTCAAGGCATACGACATTCGTGGCACGGTGCCCGACCAATTAGACGTAACTCTCGCTCACGCGCTCGGCGTCGCCTTCGCCACTTTTTCAAAGGCAAGAATGATTATCGTCGCCCACGACATGCGACCGAGTGGTCCCGATCTCGTGTCGGCATTTCAAAATGGACTGACCGAGCAGGGTGTCAACGTAATCAATCTTGGTCTGGCCAGCACCGACATGCTTTATTTCGCCTCCGGCAAGTTAGACGCACCAGGTGCAATGTTCACGGCATCTCATAACCCTGCCCAATACAACGGAATCAAGTGTTGTCTGTCGGGCGCCCGATCAATTGGCATCGACAATGGGCTTCGTGAGATCAAGCTGTTTGCCGAAGAGTTCTTGGCGGGGAGAGGTCCGGTTGCTGTTAAAGCACCCGGTGAAGTCACGAAGAAAAACATGTTGGCAGAATTCGTAGATCATGTTGTGGGTTTCATCGATGTAGATGCAACAAAAAAATTGCGGGTGGTTGCCGACACGGCGAACGGCATGGGTGGGCTAGTTGCACCTGCGGTTTTTGACCGACTAGAAAAGTTCGAAGTCGAAGTCATGTATGGGGAACTTGATGGCACCTTTCCGAATCATCCAGCCGACCCGATTCAGCCCGCAAATCAGCGTGACTTGCAAGCACGGGTCGTTGCGGGCAAGTTTGATGTCGGTTTGGCTTTTGACGGCGACGCCGATCGCGTGTTTTTGGTTGATGAGACCGGCAAAAGCGTCTCGGGCAGCACGACGACTGCATTGTTGGCTTCAGTATTCCTTCGCGAAAATCCAAACACCACAATTTTGTACAACCTAATTTGTTCGAGAATTGTGCCTGAGACGATTACTGCTCTCGGTGGAAAACCGATTCGCACCAAGAACGGCCATAGTTACATGAAGCAGGTCATGGCGCAGACCGGCGCGATTTTCGCCGGAGAGCACTCTGGTCATTATTATTTCGCCGACAATTATCGTGCCGATAGCGGGTTGATCGCAACCATGGTCGTGCTGGGCGAAATGTGTCGCACAGGAAAGACGCTTTCAGAGTTGCGTAAACCTTTTGAAAAATATGCAAACAGCGGGGAAATCAACATGCAAGTCGCCGACATGCAAAGTGTGATTGATCGGGTGACAAAAAAATATGCAAGTTTTCCGCAAGACCACCTAGACGGGCTCACAGTCGACTGTGGCTCGTGGTGGTTCAATGTTCGACCGTCGAATACCGAGCCACTTTTGCGATTGAATCTTGAAGCCGCAACGCGCGAAGAATGTGATGAGCATGTCGCCGAGTTGCTGATGCTGCTCACGGCTTAAGTGCCTTAAGTGTTATCGTGATAGCCGTGTCAGTCGGTCACTCTTCGATTAATCCGCGCCTGCTTGAAATTTTGGCGTGCCCAAAAGACAAAGGCAGTCTGATCTATTTTGAAGACGAAGAGATGTTGTACAACCCGCGCCTGCAGATGCGCTACGAAGTGCGTCAGGGTATTCCGGTGATGTTGATCGACGAGGCGATCGTCGTGACCCAAGTCGAGCACGAGCGTTTGCTCGCAAAAGCAGAACAACTCAACTTGAAACCAACTTTTCAGTAAAACCTGTTAACAAAACCGAGGGAGCACCATGTCATCATCTTCGTTTGCGGCGCGCAAAGATTATCGCGTAGCCGATCTTTCGCTGGCGCCGTTTGGTCGCAAAGAGATTCATCTAGCCGAACACGAAATGCCAGGTTTGCGATCGTTGCGCAAAGAGTTTGGTGCATCGAAACCCCTGAAGGGTGCTCGAATTTCCGGCTCGCTGCATATGACGATTCAGACGGCTGTCTTGATCGAAACGCTGGTTCATCTCGGCGCCGAGGTGCGATGGGCAAGTTGTAATATTTTCTCAACCCAAGATCACGCGGCTGCCGCGGTCGTCGTTGGTCCCGAAGGCACGCAAGAAAATCCGAGCGGTGTGCCGGTTTATGCATGGAAGGGCGAGACCCTCGAAGAATATTGGTGGGCGACAGATCAAATGATGACTTGGCCAGACGGTGACGGCCCGAACATGATTTTGGATGACGGTGGCGACGCAACGATGTTGTTGCACAAAGGTGTTGAATACGAAAAAACTGGCGTTGTTCCTGACCCGACTACGGCGTCGAATCCAGAACTAGCAATCGTGCTGGGGCTTTTGCAGCGAGGACTGAAAACGAGTCCGAATCGGTGGACGAAAATGTCGAAACTTATAAAAGGCGTCACCGAAGAGACGACCACGGGCGTGAAGCGCTTGTACAAGATGGCTCAGGACAAAGAACTTTTGTTTCCGGCGATCAATGTCAACGACAGCGTGACGAAAAGTAAGTTCGACAATCTTTACGGTTGTCGACACTCACTAATTGACGCGTTGAATCGCGCGACAGACGTGATGATCGCCGGGAAGATGGCCGTCGTCTGCGGCTACGGCGATGTGGGTAAAGGCTGTGCACAAAGTTTGCGCGGACAGGGTGCGCGAGTTGTAGTGAC
>SXGT01049305.1_pt1 | contig 16478 bp, 14 predicted proteins | sample 3176221 | NCBI WGS metagenome assembly SXGT01 (sample SAMN11356862, study PRJNA531348) | freshwater metagenome | isolation source: freshwater sample F1-120 | place: China: Fuxian Lake, Yuxi | collected 2017-12-25 | reverse complement strand
CCTTGATGCGTGCGGCCAAACGGGGGGTGCAGTGTCGCGTATTGTTGGATGACGTAGGGAGTCGGGAGTTCCTGCGTGGTCCGCTGGCGAAGCGATTGCGCGGTGCGGGGGTCGAAGTGCAGGGGGCCTTACCCGTGGGTTTGTTGCGTGTCCTATTCGCCCGACTCGATCTGCGATTGCACCGGAAGATCGTGGTGATCGATCATCGCCTTGGGTACACCGGCAGTTTGAACCTCGTCGATCCTCGTTACTTCAAGACCTCCTCGCACGTGGGGGAGTGGGTGGATGCCATGGTGCGTGTGGAAGGGCCGGCGGTCGAGTGGTTAGGAGCTATTTTTGCCGCCGATTGGGACATGGAAACAAGGCGCGGATCCGAAGCCATCGCGCTCGCGACTTCCCAGAACACGATTCGGACCCCGTTGGCAGAGATGCCGCATAGCGCCGTAGTCCAAGTGATTCCCACGGGGCCCTTAACCGCCCCCACGGCCGCGCAAGAGATTCTGCTCACCGCGCTCTACGCAGCCCGTCATGAGCTGATCATGACCACCCCCTACTTCGTTCCCGACGACGCGCTGCTGATGGCCCTGGTCTCCGCCGCGCGACGTGGCGTCGCCGTCACGTTGATTGTGCCGGCCAAGGTCGATTCACGGTTGGTCCGCTGGGCCAGTCAAGCCCACAAGGACGACCTCTTGGCGTCCGGTGTCCGTGTCGCCCTGTTTGAAGGGGGCCTGTTGCATACCAAATCCGTGACCATCGACGGACATTTGAGCCTGTTCGGTTCGTTGAATCTGGATCCACGCAGCTTGAAGCTTAATTTCGAGATCACGATGGCCATGTATGACACTGCCTTCACCGCCGAGTTGCGGCGGTTGCAGCAGTCCTACCTGCTCGATTCACAGGAGATGAGCTTGGCGCAGGTGCAGCAGCGTCCGTACGTACAGCGATTGGGATATAATATGTCTCGCTTGTTGACGCCCCTGCTCTAAATCACCGAGCGTGGGACCGCAATCAGGCATCGCCGGTTGGGTCCACTTGTCAACCGTGTTGTTGAGGTGTACAAATGTGGAGACGATAAGGAGCTCACGATGTACCGCGCCGCCATGACATTTTCGCTGAAACCCGGCCATTACGACATCTATAAAGAGGCCCATGATGCCTTGTGGCCTGAGATTGCTGACAGCATGTCGCGCAATCAGATCAACATGGTCATCTATCACTATCAGGGACGGCTGTTCCTGTTTGCCACGGCACCGAGCCAAGAGCACTGGCAACGCAGCCGCGACGATCCCCGCCTGGAAAAGTGGTCAACCTTTATGGCGACGATGATGGTCACCGACGGCGCCGGAAAGTCCATTGTCGATTCCATGGACGAGGCCTTTGTATTTGGACAGTTCGCCGAAAGCGGGTGAATGGTTGGGATGAGATTCCATGCACAGGGTGGCAGCCGAGGAACGTGGTGATGTTCGCAGGCCGTTTCCGGTGTTGGTCGCGGTCTTGGCAGGAGTGGCGACGGGCATGTGCGTTGATCGCGCGTGGGCGCCGCCACTAGCTGCCGAGTGGATCGCGTCGTTGTTGTGTTTGTGTGGGTGGTGGTACGGCTCTCGCTGTGCCTGGCCCATGCCTCGGGTAGGGCTCTTGCTGGGGGCGATTGCGGCGGCCAGTGCCGCTTGGCATCACGATCGCTGGCATTGCTTCTCCAGCCACGAGTTGGCGCTCTTTGCTTCCGAGATACCGATGCCCGTCTACGTGGAAGGGGAGGCCCTGCAGCGACCGCGGTCGGTACCGGCTCCCCCCTTGGACCCCCTATGCACACTTCCGCGTGGCGATCAGTCACGATTCTTGATGGTCGTGGACCGACTGCGCGATGGCGGATGCCTGCGTGAGGTGCGTGGCCGCGTGGAACTCGTCGTGCAGGGGCATGTGTTGGACGTTCGCGCGGGAGACCGCGTGGCAGTGCATGCCCATTTGACCCGTTTGGTCGCGCCCCTCAATCCCGGTCAAGTGGACCACGCCGCGCTGCGTCGCGGCGATCGGCAATTGTGTCGTTTGTCGGCAGATCATCCGGACTGTGTTCAGCGAATCTCCTCGGGTTCCAGCGGGTTGGGACGCTGGGATCCCCGTTGGATCTTGGATACTTTGCGTTGGCGCGGCAGCGACATGCTGTGGCATTACCTAGGCCAACGGCAAGGCGAACTGGCGTCGGCCCTGTTGCTGGGGGCTCGCGAGCAGTTGCAACGTGAGCGCACGGCGGCCTTTTTTTACACAGGAACCTTACACATCCTGGCGATATCGGGGATGCATGTTGGAATCGTGGCGGGGTTGTTCTTCATGATTCTGCGGACGAGTGTGCTGCCCAGGCGCGCGGCGCTTTGGTTGGTTATGGGGCTGACAATCGGTTACGCCGTTATGGTGGACGCACGGGCGCCCGTGCTGCGCGCCGCCGTGTTGGTAGTGGTCGTTTGCCTGGGACGACTTGGGGGGCGGCCCGCCTTCGCGTGGAACTCGTTGGCGGCTGCGGCCTTGATTGTGCTGGCCTGGAACCCTAGTGAGCTATTCAGCACCGGCGCGCAGTTGTCGTTTCTGGCGGTGGCCACGTTGGTGGGGTTATCCGAGTGGGTACTCCGACTTCAGGGAACTCCCGATGCACTGCAGAAGTTGCTACGGTCAGTGGAACCGTGGCCGTGGCGTTGGGTGCGGCGCCTCGGTTCCCAGGCACTCACGATCACGGTGGCCGGCTGCGCCATCTGGTTGGTCACGCTGCCATTGGTGATGTTGCGGTTCCACTTGTTGTCTCCGGCAGCGCTGATCTTGAATGTCGTGCTGTGGATTCCCGTCGTGGGGGCGATGTTCGCTGGTTTCATCGTGTTGTTGACGGGGTGGCTCTGTCCTCCAGTGGCCCAGGTGATGGGGTGGATTGCCGGGCTAAATCTGTGGTGCCTCGAGGCCACTGTGGAGGCCGTCCAACATTGGCCCGCCAGTCATTACTGGGTCGCGGGTCCGGCTGCCTGGTGGGTTGCGGGTTATTACGCCGGACTGGGCATCTACGCTTGCTGGCCGGCTGCCCGCCGCAATACGCGAGTCTCAGTCGCCGGCCTGGCATGTTGGTTTGTGGTGGGCTGGTTGGCCCCGATCATGTGGGACGGTGCAGTGGGCACTTCAGACGAGCCCCATTTATGTTGCACTTTTCTCGCCGTTGGGCATGGGACGAGCGTCGTGCTGCACACGGCTGATGGCGAGGCCGTGCTGTACGACGCAGGGAGCCTGGGATCTCCGGATGCCCCGATGCAGATCATCTCCAACTATTTGTGGCACGCTGGGATCACTCGGCTGCGCGCGGTGATCGTCTCGCACGCCGACGCCGATCACTACAATGCGTTGCCGGGCTTGCTGGAGCGATTTCCGGTTGAAACCCTTTATGTTTCCAACATGATGTTTCGCCACGATTCCCCGGCCTTGGATGTCTTGGCGGCGGCCATGCGAGAATCCGGAGCCGCGATTCGCTGCCTGCACGATGGCGATCTGTGGTCTCTGGATCGACGATCCAGCGCGCGCGTCCTTCATCCTCCACGCCAAGGCGTGCGCGGGAGTGACAATGCCAACAGTATCGTTCTGTTCACGGAGTGCGCGGGACGATCGCTATTACTGCCGGGCGACTTGGAAGGGAGCGGCTTGGAACGCCTTTTGAGCCAGCCGCCGCAGAGATGTGACGTGGCGATGGTGCCGCACCACGGTAGTCCTCATAGTGCGCCCGATCGGTTTGCGCGTTGGTGTCAAGCCGACTGGATGATGATCAGCGGCCAGCCCCACGAAGAAATGGATCACGTGCGCCACGCGCTACAGGCTACGGGCTGCCGAGTCCTGCATACGGCGGTGGACGGCGCGATTCGTGTCCGATTGCATGCGCAGCAGGTACATGTAGAACGTTGGCGGACTTCCGGATGGCAGCCGGTCACAAGCCGCTCTCTCCATGTCCGGACCAAGCCAAGGCCGTTATCAGGCCGCTAAAGTTTGTCCATAACGCACGAGCCGAACAAAGCGACCTGGCAACCCGATAAAGCGACGCAGAACAACGAGAAAATGCTTGTGATCATTCCAAGCCATTTGGTAAGCTGGGCTGCATGGAGTTCAAAGATGGATTGACCGTCGTGACCTTGGTGACCGCCACAGTGGCGTTGGCCATGTCGTGTATGGCGCTTTGGCCCCATTGCAAAGGGGGCTTGGCGGTCGTCCGCGACGCCTTGCTGTGGTTTGTCTTGGTCGTTGTTGTGACGGTCTTTGGTTTTGCGGGTTGGCGCCATGCGCGCGGCCCGGCTGCCACAGTTGACGCGCCGCCAGGCCAATCAGACCGGCTTCGTGTTGTGGACGAGTGGCCGTTCGAATCGCGCTCCATGACCTCGCAACGCAGTCCTGCGTCTTGGCCGGCACCGGCCGATCCGCGCGGAACGGGTTCCGTTCCCACATCGGCCTACGCGGACCTCAATCACTAGTGTTACGAACACTAGCGTTACGGACGCTAGCGAGACTAGCTGGCATCGCCGGCCATCGATTTGCTGGATGACACAGATGAATCTGTCATCGTGGCGTTGCCGGGTCGGCAAAGTCAAAGTTTAACGCCGCGACCGTCGATGAAGAATGTGAAGGCTGTAGCGATAGTCTAGAAGTGGCTGCGGCCTGCCAGTCCGACGCGATCATGGGACGCCTCGCTGTTCGTCAGACGAATGAGGAATCTGGTATGGACGGGCCCTTGGCTCCAGTATCGAATATGGCCCAATTCGCTGAGCCGCTCCAGCTATGGATCAACGATGTGTTGGTGTGGATCGGCTTTGGGACATTGGTTGGACTCTTGGCCAAGGCGATCATGCCGGGGCGTGATCCGGGTGGCGCGATCGCAACTTTGGCGATGGGAATCGGCGGTGCCGTCATCGGCTGCGGTACCTGCTCGCTTTTTTTTGAAGGCCAACGCGTCACGCCAGTCAGTCCGTTGGGGGTGGTGGTCGCGACCGCAGGTGCCTTCAGCCTCTTGTTTTTCTACCGGCTGCTCAGCGGCCGCTGGTTCATCGAAGACGATGCACTTCTCCACGCGGCCCCTCGACGCGCTACTCCGCGGCGGCGGCGCCGGTACTACGCGCAATACGAAGACTAGCTGGGATTGGCCGGCGCCTTCGGCTTGGCGGTAAACGAAGCGTGGGATCAGGCCGGTGCGTTCGGCTTGGCGGTAAACGAAGCGGCCGATATGCGTTCTCTGCCGGATGCATTAGACTAAGGCCTGAGGTGGAGGCCTGAGGTGCGGCCGCCACCAATTTCAGACCGTTTATCGACTTGCGACGGCTCGGGGGACGGGCATGCATAGAGGGGCTGGATTTCGACTGTGGGCGTTGGCCCCATTGTTGATCACCGTCACTGGTTGCGGTGGTTGCGGAACCGCCAAGCCGCCGCAAAAAAAAGACGAAATCAAGTCGCTGGAGCAATTGGCCAAGGAGCGGGCCAAACCGGACTTCGAGCCGCTGAAGCTCTCCCTGCTGCCACATGCCGATGGCGGTCCCATTAATCCGGCCAAGCCCGGGCATTGGGTCAGTGGCGCCCTGCGGGCCTGTGCCAACCGGTCGGATTTCAAGGGGGAGCTGACGACCACCACCGTGAGTGGTAGCGGTGTCATGATCCCGCTGGAGAGATCGCCGTTTCGTTTGACCGTGACCCGCCCGGTCTCGCTTCCCAAAGGCCAGCCGAAATTGCTGGATGTGGCCTGTTACATTCCTCGCCCGGAAGACACTCAAGTAGCGCTCGCCGTTCAGAATCAGTTGCTGCTACCGGACGGCGGGGGTGAGATCCAACGTGAACCTAGCTTCACGACGAAGCTGTTACCGCACCAATACTTCGTGGTGGTACTAACGCAGTCGTCCGACCGGTGGGGCTACCTGCGAAAATTGGCTTCCGTGCGCCCCCCACGCCCGGACTGGACGGCACCAGCCGATCACGTGGTGATTCTTCCCAAGAAAGATCAATGGCCACTTTCCACCAATCCCCTGATGTGGAGCACGGTGTCCTACCTGGTATGGGATGACGCATTGCCAGGGGGCTTGGGCGAAGCCCAGCAGCGTGCGTTGCTGGACTGGTTGCATTGGGGGGGCCAGTTGATTGTGAATGGCACGCGCGGGTTGGATGCCCTGCGCAATAGCTTCTTACACGACTACCTACCAGCCACGGCGGGAGAGACTCAAACGCTCACCAGTGATCAAATGGATGCGCTCGACCGCTTCTGGCTCCAGCCGTTGGTCGGAAAGCTGGTGGCCCCCAAGTCCGTGGAAGTGGGCAAGGAGTATTATCCGAATTATTTGAGAACGGCGGCCGAACCGGCTGAAGGATCCGCAGGCCAGGCGGAATCGGACCAAGATCGCGACGCCACTCCCCTGGTGCCCTTGACCTTGCGCGACGACGGGCATTTTGTGGCCGGAACGGAGAACTTGGTCGCCGAACGTCGTGTGGGGCGTGGCCGAATCGCCGTCACGGCCATGTCGTTGACGTCTCCACGGTTCGTGCGCTGGTCCGGGTTCGATGGCTTCTGGCATGTTGGTGTGTTGCGGCGGCCGCGGCGGATGTTTGAGGTCAACGCCGAAGAGTTCGTTGCCGATACGCAATACTTGGACTCTGGCCATCGGTATGATCCGCGCGCGAGCACGGCTGTGCGATATTTCAGCCGCGATGCGGGGGCTATGGACCCGGCCATGTCCCAACACTTGGACGAATCGGATAGCGCTAGGGCGATTCTAGGTCCGAATCCCGTTGGTCTCCAGCAGGCCAGCCAGGCGGATCAGCCTGCACTTCCGATGGCGACCGGCCGCCCCCAGCTGCCCGAGGGGCATGTCCCGTCTGGGCGGGGGGAGGAGTTATTTGAGAGAAGTGGCTACCAATCTGATTCACGCTCCGGCGTAGGCGGGTGGAATGATTTCAGCGCCGCGGCCCGCGCGGCACGGTCGGCTCTTCAAAGGGCAGCGGGGGTGGCGGTGCCGAATGCTCGCTTCGTGTTGAGCATCCTCGCTGGCTACCTGGTAGTACTGGTACCCGTCAATTGGTTGTTCTTCCGGTTGCTGGGGCGGATGGAGTGGGCGTGGATTGCGGCGCCGATCATTGCACTAGGAGGGGCTGCCGCCGTGATCTACTTCGCTCAGCTGGACATTGGCTTCGTCCGCAGTCGAACGGAGGTCGCTCTGGTCGAGGTGCAAGGTACGCACCCCCGCGCGCATGTGACGCGTTACTGTGGGTTCTACACATCCTTGTCGAGCAATTACCAGCTGGTGTCTGAATCCGCCGACACGCTGGTGCAACCGTTTTCGCTGGACCCGGCAGGAGATCGCTTGCAGCAACAGACCCTGGAGACGGTTCGTTTGCGTCGCGGCATACGAAACGAGCTGGACGGCTATCCGATCATTTCCAATTCCACCGGCATGTTGCATGCGGAGCAGATGATGGATTTGCCGGGGCAGGTCACGTTTCGCGGTGCGGGTGCCGATGGAACGTTGAACAATGCGACCGATTTTGTGCTCCAGGACGTGGCATTGGTGACTCGTGATACGACCGGCCGAGTGCTGACGGGCACACTCGACACGCTGGCCGCCGGCCAATCTATGGCGATCGCACTACAGCCGGATCACGGCCTGGACGCGGTTCATGAAATTTGGGAACGTAGCGCGACGACTCGAGCCGATTCGGCATTGGGTGACTTGAACGTGCGACAGCTGTTGGACTTGGCGATCGATCCGGCCAGCTTACGGGCGGGCGATCAACGCCTGGTGGCCTGGAGTGATCAGGAAGTGCCTGGGATCCACGTTGTTCCCGCGGCGCGGCAGAACGTGTTTCGCACGGTTGTGGTCGTTCATTTGCGTCGGGGTAGGATGTCGGATCCGTTGCCGGACGTGAACACGGCGGAAGAAGCAAGGCATCTGGCAAAACAGGCACTGCCGACGGAAACGACGGAAGAGACACCGGATGAGGCGACACCATGATTGAGCTAACGGGGTTCGGCAAGGATTACGGCGAGTTTGTGGCCGTGCAAGATCTGAATCTTAAGATCGAGCAAGGGGAATTATTCGGCTTTATTGGTCCCAATGGAGCGGGTAAGAGCACCACAATCCGCTTCTTGGCGACGCTCGTGAAGGCGACTCGCGGCGATGGGACAGTGAATGGTTGCAGCGTTTCTGGGGATCCCATGGGTGTGCGGCGCAGCGTGGGCTACATGCCGGACGACTTTGGCGTGTATGACGGCATGAAGGTATGGGAATTTTTGGATTTTTTTGCGGTTGCCTATGCGATCGGCCGCTCCAAGCGTAAGCAGGTGATCCACGATGTTTTGGAATTATTGGATCTGACCCATAAGCGGGATGACTATGTGAACAGCCTGTCGCGCGGTATGAAGCAGCGACTTTGTCTGGCCAAGACGTTGGTGCACGACCCGCCCGTGCTCATCTTGGACGAACCCTCCAGCGGTCTGGATCCCCGCGCACGGCTGGAAGTCAAGGCGCTATTGAAAGAGCTGCGTCGCATGGGGAAAACGATTCTGATATCGAGCCATATCTTGACCGAATTGGCCGACTGTTGCAGTTCCATCGGAATCATCGAGCGTGGCCAACTGCTGATGCACGGTCCCATCGACGAGGTGTATCGAAAGATCCGACGAAATCGCATCCTGAATGTACGGTTCACCTCCAATGCTGAGCGAGGCATTTCCATCATGCGCAGTTCTGCAGAGTGTTTGAACCTGGAACAAGACAACGGCCAGGTCACATTGGAGTGGGGAGGGGACGACGAAAGCGTCAGCCAATTGTTGAAGCGGTTGGTCGATCAGCACATTGGCATCCGCAGCTTCGCGGAAAAGGAACCTTCGCTCGAAGATGTCTTCATGATGGTCACCAAAGGGCTTGTGTCGTGAGGGTATGCGTCAGGGGCCCAGCAGCAACGGCGGGGGAGGGCGATCATCTACATCGCGCCGTTCCCACTCGCTACGGATCTCTCGCAGGCCGAACGCGCACACTTCGAAGTTACGACTGAGCCGCTCCAAGACATCGGCTGGCGGCTCGACTTGGCTACCGGACTGGATGGTACTGGCAATCCAATAGGCCCGCTTCCCCTCTTCCTGATAGTCCACGACCGGGTCGCCGCCCCGCCGCGGCGTGGGCGCACCACGCAACGTCTCGGGATACACGCCACTCCAAAACAGCGTGTAATCACCGATGTGCCGATGTACTTCGCGGCGCGCGTCCCCCACGCGTTCCTGAGCCTCCCCCAGCATCGCGTGGACATCCTGCAATCTCTGACCGCTCGGATCGCGCACGTGATAGATGACATCGTGACGTACGAAGCGAGTGAGCAAATCACTGATGTAATCGATGAGCGGCGGGTCCGCCATGCCCAAGCGAACACCAAAGGTGTACTCGGAAATTCCCGAGAAGAAACGTCGCAACACGCTTGGTGACTCAGCGTACATAGCCAGTCCCTCGTGCCCAATCGCCGGGGTGGTCGGCGGAGATAAGACGGCGCACCCACCACCCGACTACTTAATTGTAGCTCGGAAAAAAGAGTCCGGTCAAGACAGATCGGTCCGGTTTTTCCGGTGGATCCGGAGTGGCCCCGGTGCTCGTTCAGGTCTTGGCTACCGGCAGGGCATCCAGCAGGGTTTGCACGTATTGGCCAATCTCCGCGACGACCTGTGTTTCGTTTGTGGCCAACTCGCGTGCCGCAGCAACGCGGCGCATGATGGCTGATCCGACGATAAGGCCATCGGCGACTGGTGCCAGATGGCGCACATGCTCGGGTTGGCTGATGCCAAAGCCGATGCAGACGGGACACGCCGTGCGTTCGCGCACCCAGCGTACATTGTCCACCAGATCCGGCGGCAATTCGCTACGCTCGCCGGTGATACCGGCGATGGAGACGTAGTAGAGAAATCCTGTTGATTGCTCGGCGATGCGAATCGCCCGCTCCCGCGGGGTAGTGGGGGTCACGAGTCGGATCAACGAAAGGTCGGCCTGGCGGCATAGTTCCGCCATGGGCGCGGCTTCCTCCAAGAGCAGGTCGGGGATGATCAGCCCCGAGACCCCCGCCTGCACGGCTTCGGACACGAAACGGGACGGATTGCGGCGCTGGATGATCGCCAGGCTGACCATCATGACGAGCGGCGTGGTAACGGAACGCGTGAGGTCGCCAGTCGTGGCCAAGATATTGCTCAGGGTGACGCCAGCCGCGAGTGCATGCGTGTACGAGGCCTGAATCACAGGGCCATCGGCGATGGGGTCGCTGTAGGGAATACCCAACTCGCAAAGACTACAGCCCCGTCGGTCGAGTTCTTCGACCACGGCACGGGTGAAGGTCAAACTCGGATCACCAGCCGTGATGAAGGGGATGAGGGCCTTGCGTCCAGCGGCGCGCATTTCCTGGAATCGGGTATCAATGGCGGACATGCGTGTGAGTACTCGCTCTTGGTACGGGAGTTCGGATCTTGGGACCTTACGTCCTGCTGGCAATGCTGTCGCGCAGGCGGGCGATTTCTGCTGCATCCTTATCCCCGCGGCCCGAGAGACAGACCACCACCGCTTCGTGGGGGGGGAGTTGGGCGGCCAGCTGCATGGTGTGGGCGATCGCATGAGACGACTCGAGCGCGGCCAGAATGCCTTCGCTACGTGCCAGGCTATCGAAGGCGTCCAAGGCGGCTTGATCGCCGCAGGTCGTGTACTGCACCCGCCCGGTCGCCTTCCAGTAGCTATGTTCGGGGCCAACGCCGGGATAATCGAGTCCCGCGCTGATGGAATGCACATCGCATGTTTGGCCGTCCGCATCCTGCATCACATAGCTGTAGGAACCATGCAGAATGCCCGGATCGCCGTAGGTCAATGGGGAGGCATGATCGCCCGGTTGGCTACCGCGACCTCCCGCTTCGACGCCGATCAGTTTTACTTGGGGGACATCGACGAACGGATAGAACATGCCGGCGGCATTGCTGCCACCCCCCACACAGGCCACGACTCGGTCGGGAAGTCGCCCAAGTTGTCGCAGGCATTGTTCGCGCGTTTCGCAACCGATGACCGACTGGAAGTCGCGGACGATACGAGGAAACGGGTGAGGACCCACGACGGAGCCAATGATGTAGTGGGTCGATTCCACGCTGGACATCCAGTCGCGCATGGCATCGTTAATGGCATCTCGTAAGGTGCGAGATCCCGTGGTGACCGGGCGGACCTCAGCCCCGAGCATGCGCATGCTGGTAACGTTTGGCGATTGGCGGCGGATATCCTCGCTCCCCATATAAACCACACACTCCAGGCCGAATCTCGCACAGGCCGTGGCGGTGGCGACCCCATGTTGCCCCGCTCCGGTCTCCGCGATCACTCGTGACTTGCCCATGCGTCGCGTCAACAGTGCTTGGCCTAGCGTGTTGTTGATCTTGTGGGCCCCGGTGTGGTTTAGATCCTCACGCTTCAACCATATCTGAGCGCCGCCACATTGTTGGCTCAGCCGCTGCGCGTGGTAGAGGGGGGAAGGGCGGCCAACGTAATGGGTCAGCAGACCATCCAACTCCGCCTGAAATGTGGGATCGTTGCGAGCCGCGTCATACGCGGCCAGAAGCTGGTCGAGCGCGTAGGTCAACGTCTCGGGTACGTAGCGGCCCCCGAAGGGACCGAATCGACCGGAAGCGTCCGGCACATTTTGTGAGGCGGTGGGTTCTGAAGCGGTGGAGGGATTCATCAATCACGATCCTCGAAGAGCCGGTGATCCGCGTGCAGCTCGCGCGACCAGCCCACGCGAAAGGCAGTAAAGGGTCCTACGTTCAGCCCGGCGAGGTCGTAGTCCACGCGCAACATGATGTCATTGGGAAACAGCTGGTTGGCCATGCGCCGCCGCGTGCTGGATGTATCATAGGGGAAATACAAGTCCCCCGCGCCGAATAGATGTAGGATCTCATGCGCGTAGGTGGCCGCCGCCGTGGCCCGTCCGTCGGGATAGCGTCCGAAGCAGACCGTTCGCTCTGCCCGATAACAGTCTTCAACGTTGGCATAGTGGGCCAGATTGTAGGACTGAGAGGGTTTGTTCACATGCAAGCAGAGGACGACGTTATCCGCGTTGTGTTTCCGCGACCATTCCCGCACCAAGGTCATGGCGTCTTGCCCTACGGCCAACTGAATCGCCCGCTCGGTCCATGCGGGGTTCGCAAAGGGATCGCTGGGAACACGGCTGGGCATCGTGGCCGAGCCAAGGTTATGCTGTTCAAATCGCACATCCATCTGGTACGGCTCGGCGCAGGCGGATAAAAATCTCAGCGATTGCTCCATATTTCCCAAGATCGATTGCTTCTGCGCATCGCTCCAATCCGACTCGATGTCGGCGACGAACACGTTGAGCAGCACCGTATGACCGGTCAATATTTGGGCGCTGCCCGTGTTGCGCTTGCTGGACTGATTGGATTTTAACTCTTGTTGACGGACCTCTGTCGCCTGGGCTGTGGCGGCAACCCAGCCCGATGACAGCGTGCATAGGGGTATGGTGCAGAACGCAAACCACATCCACCGGGTGACGGAGATGGGGCGCCAAGAAAGCAGGGGACAACGGGGCAGGGGGCAGGGATCGTGTTTGGGCAAGATGCAAATCTCCGGCGACGCGGTACTGGGCGTCCGTCCAACTGCTATGGTAATGGACGCGCACGGGGGTGCGAAAGTCTACCATGCCCCCGCGGGTTGCCGGGTGTTTTTTTCGGAATTTCCAGATGCCAGAACTCCCAGAAGTCGAAACCATGCGGCGGGGCATAGGTCCGGTGGTAGGATGCCGGATCGTGGCCCTCCACACGCCGCGCAACTCGCTGAAACCGATCCGCCTCGCCCCGCGGTTGGGCGCCTTCCGCGCTCGCCTGTTGGGGCAGGTGGTGACTGAGATCGGCCGCTTGGGGAAGCGAGTCCTCGTCCACACGGCCGGGGGTGAGACCATGGTGTTCGAGCCGCGTATGACCGGGTTGGTGCTGTTGGCGGATCCCCCGGATGGGGCTCACGTACGGTTGGAGCTGCAATTGTCTGGGGGGGATGTTAGCCGCCTGTTGTATTGGGACCGTCGTGGGTTGGGATCGGTGGTTCTATTGCGCACGGACGAGTTGTTGCAGCACTTTCCACCCGATCGTGTTGGTCCGGATGCGCTGACAATTTCGGCGCGGGACCTGCAGACCCGCCTGGGAACGAGCCGGCGGGCGATCAAGGTGGCCCTAATGGACCAGCGGGCTTTGGCCGGGGTTGGCAACCTTTATGCGTCGGAAATTTTGCACTTCGCGAAAGTTTCTCCCGCGCAGATGTGCCATCGACTGGACACGGCCGACTGGCGCCGGGTGCATCGATCCCTGCGACAAGTGTTGCGAGCGGCGATACGCTACGAGGGCTCCACGTTGAACGACGGGACCTATCGCAATGCGCTCAATCAGCAAGGGTCCTACCAGGCGCACCACCTTGTGTATGCTCGCGCCGGGGCGGAATGTCTGACGTGCGGCAGTGGCCGGATCGTGCGCATGGTTCAGGCACAACGGTCCACGTTCTATTGCCCCGTCTGCCAACCTCGGTGATCTAGCCCTTGTGATAGCCGAGTTGTTCGATCACGGCCATGATCTCGTCGTAGGTGATGAATCGACGGCGATGATGGAGCTTGTAGCTATCGATGGCGGTGGCCAATTCCTGAGCGGCGGGGGACAGGTTGTCGTAGCTGTTGGAGAACTGACGACGCTCAACCCCGATGGACGATTCGGGCGTGACCGGCGAGCGGCGATCCATAAAGATGGAACGGGGCGAATCAATGGTTTTTGTCATTGCTACTGAGCTCCTGAATCACCATGCACCGAGGAATGGGACGTACGCCGCGCGGCCGAAGGTCGTACAGGCTAGAAATGGCCGCATGCAGGCCGTTGCCCAGGCGGGGTGGTCGCAGTCGATCTCGGTCGCCACCCAAACCTACGTCGTGCGGTGGCGCGCGTCAAACGGCTCGGGGCGATTTGGCGAACGGAACGCATCGTGCCGGACCCCGGGTGCAACGGGTTCTGTCGACTATGACGCTAGTTGCGGTTCCCCGGCAGGAGCGGATCGAGCAACCGATCCCGGTACAACAGGCCCCAAGTGCGGCCCCCAGGTACCCCCACCAGGCCCACGGGAACCTCGGCATTCTGCAAGCGAACCAACGCGTTCAGATGCGAAGTTGTGGGTGCGATCAGCAGAAAGGGCTGAATGGCGCGCGTCCATGGGTCGGGGGTCGTCAACAGATCGAACACGCGCACGTAGCCCATCAAGCGGCGTCCCCGTTCGTCCCGTACGATCACCAGTGGTGTGCCATGTCGGCGTGCGGCTCGCAGCACCTGCGAGCGACTGGAGTTGGGGCTGACCACGGGGGATTGCCCCAAGGGGGTGCTGAACCGCGTCACCGGGTCGTTCGCGGCTATGAATAGGGCCTGCGACAATTGTCGTTGGATCGGCCGCAGAATACCCGTCTCGTGCCCTTCTTCCAGGAGTCGTTCCAGTTCCTGACGAGCTAGGCGCGAGCGCACGGTCGCCGGAGACTCTCCCAACGTGGCTTGCACCACACGTCCCAAGATCCACAACACGGCCGTAATGGGTGCGAACAAGAACGTGAAGCACAAGAGCGGGATCGCCGCCCGACGAAGGAGCTGATTGGGGGCCGCGTGAAATAAGTACTTTGGCAATAGCTCGCCGTACACAAATAATAGGGGGGTCAAGAGTAGGGGGGCGAGGACTTCTGTGGCGCTGGCTGGGAATGGCGACCACCGTTCCACCAACAAGACCATGGCCAGGGTTGCCACATAGTTGGCTAAATTGTTGCCGGTGAGCGTTGTTGCGATCACCACGGTGGGATTGTTTGCCAACCATACCAGGCAGCGGGCAAGCCAGTTGCCTCCCAGCGCGTCGAGCACCAAGCGGACACGCGTCACGCGATAGAAGCCGGTTTCCGTGCCACTGAACAGCGCGCTCATGCAGATGGCGGAACACAACATCAGTAGAAGCAGCAACGCGATCATGGAGGTGTATCCTCCGGACCTAGCTGTTGCAATTGAAGGATCTGGTTCCCCGACTCGTCGCACTCCGTCACGCGAAACTGAAACGGCCCCCACTCACACGTATCCCCGATTTCTGGTGATCGTCCCAGCACCTCCTGAACCACGCCCCCCACGGTGACATTGCGCGTGGCCGGGAGCTCCACATCAAATTCGCGTGCCAATCGTCGCAAGGTCGTTAAGCTGGTGATCTGCCAACGTTGATCGCTGAGCGGCCGGAACGCGTCTCGATTCAAGAAGCGTTCGCTTCGACCATCACGGTCCGAAAATACGGTCTCCAAGATATCCGCGCGTGTCAACAGGCCTCGCGTCTCGCCTAGTTCATTGACGATGGCGGCGGTCTCACGCTGATGGCCGACCAACATCTGCAACACATCGGCCACACTGGCACACCAAGGGGCATACAGCACGGGTTCCGCCTCCAGTTCCCATTGATCCTCGCGCGGACGCCAGACGTTTCGCAAATCGATCGCCGCGAGGACTTCGTGCTGGTCGTCCTCGATCACCAACAACAAATCGTCGGTCGTCATCTGGCTTTGCAGCTGTTTCAGGCTGACCGGAGCCCGATACGTGCGGAATTGACTGCGCGGGCGCATCCACTCCTCGGCGCGGATATCCGATAACGTCACGATCGCCTGCAATACTTTTTTTTCCTGCTTGACCAATTGCGTGTCCGAGGTGGATAGTTCAATCGCCCGTTCCAAATCGACGATCTCGAGATAGGGTTCGGCGGTGAATGCGGGCCACAATAATCGCCGGGAGAGCAAATTGACCGTACGTAACAGGGGCATCACGGGATCGACCAGTCGCACGAAGCCAGCCAAGGGGACACTGACCCAGCTGGCGACCAGCGCCGGACGTAGCACGGCCAGGCTCTTGGGGAGCAACTCGCCGAAAAATATCAGAGCCAGGATCGATCCGAGCGTGAAAATCAAGACGGGCAATTCGCGATCACCAGCGGCCTGTTTCATGCGCAGGCCCGCAGCTGACGCGGTTGCGAAGTAGCCAATGTTCACGGTCAGGTTACAGAACAACACGCCCGATAGCAGGCGGTCGGGACTCTCCAACAGACGCGATGCGGTTCGTTGCGCACGATTCCCACCGGCCAGTCGTTGCCGATCTTGCCAACGCAAACAGAACAGGGCCGCTTCGCTGGCCGAGAAATAACTCGACAAGCCGATCATGACGGCCATCGCAAAGAGCCAATGCACAAGGTCCCACAACAGGCTCATGATGAAAGTGCGGAATGATCACCATCCGCCGCCGAGCCACGTCCTTGAGCAAAATCGAACTCGTGAATCGCCGGAATCAGCATCGCCGCCGTGGCAAACCCGTAGGCTGCGGTGGAGACCAAAAACACCGCCAAGGGCGAATCCAGTAAAAAGCTCGTCATGGCGTG
>SXGT01696603.1_pt1 | contig 16481 bp, 13 predicted proteins | sample 3176221 | NCBI WGS metagenome assembly SXGT01 (sample SAMN11356862, study PRJNA531348) | freshwater metagenome | isolation source: freshwater sample F1-120 | place: China: Fuxian Lake, Yuxi | collected 2017-12-25 | reverse complement strand
GACCAAACGGTGCTCCGTCTTGCCTTGGCGGGTCCATCCCTCTAAGGTCTTCATCTCTTCGTCGCTGAGCTGAAATTTCGCGGACTTTCGGCGCATGACTCAACATACAGTAGTACCAGAACTAATGCAACTAGACACTAGAACGGTCTTATGTTTGGTCAGATCCGATGATCCGCGCTGTGCTTGTCGCATTCCTGATTTCGATGAACCTGTGCGCCGGCCGGGCATTGCTTGAGTGTACGGCCGACACGGCAGCCGATCTCGTCCGAAAGACGGCTTCAGGGAAGGCGCGCGAGCTGCAGGCTGGTGGCAAAGGCCGTGTGGTCCTGCTCGACTTCCGGACCGCCGTCATCGAAGGTTGGATCGTGGAAAAAGCCACGCTGCTGTTGCACATCGCGGGCGGCGCCGTTCCGCCAAAGCTGGAGATCGCGGCGGCGTCTTTTCCATGGAGCGAATCGGAAAACGGGGTGCATGCCGTGGGATCCACAAAGTTCCATGCCTTTGACGTTCGCGAATCGAAATTTGGGTGGATCGAGATCGACGCAAGCCCGGATCTTCTTCGCGGCCGCGGTCTCATCGTTCGTATTCCTGGCAATTCCGAGACGGTTTTCCACTCCCGCGAGACAGTGCAGCACTCGCCATACTTGATTGTCGAGGGTTCGAAATAGTGGAACCCCTCGAAGGGAAGACCGCTTGTAACGGGATCGAGCAACGGCGCGGCGAAAGGCATTGCTATGGGGTTCGCGCGTAGCGGCTGCAACGTGGCGGTGAACTACAACAAGGACCGGGCCGGCGCGGAAGCTGTGGTTTCCGAAGTCGAAGCGCTGGGCGCGCCTTCGCCGTAAACGCGAAGGTGGGAGCGGCTTCATGACGTGGACCGGCTGCTCTCCGAAATCCGCATCCGTTTCTCAAAGCTCGGTATCGTGGTCAACAACGCGGGCGTCCAGAGCTTGAAGCGACTGCGACCGCACAATCGCCGCCGACTTGAAGGGCTGTTTCCTCGTAACGTAGCGCGGCGCGCGAAGGTGGGGGCGAGCGAGATCGAACGCACGAAGAACGAGGCGGGCTACTATTCCTGCAAATGCCAAAGGCAACGCCGCTCGGCCGCGTGGACCAACCTTTCGACGTGGCGCGGATCGTTGCGTTCCTCGCGAGTGCCGCCGCCGATTTCGTCACCGGACAGACCATCTCGGTGGATGGCGGACTGTTTGCAAAACCTTACTGGCCTTACGAGCAGATTTCAGGGCGGATGACGCCGCAAGGATTCAGAGGTGGCTTGGAAGACCGGCTAAACTAAACCGCCGACGGCTGACGGTACTGCGTCATAACGTTCAAGCCGGGCAGGACATTGATCCCTTCGCCTTGCCTCAGGAGTTGTCCGATTGATTGTCGTTGGCAGATGGCGGCGTCGCCCGGCTGAACATCCGGAAACGTTTTCGACACGCCCGGCAACGGAATGGCGTCAGGAAAAGGGCTCGATAGAGACGGTCGGCCACCGTAGACAGGGCGGACAGGCGGATGTTCTTCGATCCGCACTTCGGGCAAACCCTGGCTGACAAATGTAATTCAGGTTCCGTAGCCATTGAGCTACTCCTCACTCATATGATTCTACAGCAGGTTTTAAGCTCATCCACAAACAACCCGAAAATTCCACGATAATGCATTAATGCCGACTGGTTTGTTTGAGATCAAGTGCCCCTGTTGCGAGGCAACCCTGAAGATTGATCCGGGGACGCGGGCGGTAATCGCGCACACGGTTCCGGTGAAGCCGCCTCCGATTGAAGATTTGGCCGCCGCCGTTCTGAAGCTGAAGGGCGAATCCGGCCGCCGCGAGGATGCATTCCAGAAATCCGTCGCGGCGGAGAAAGTTCACGGTAAGGTGCTTGAGAAAAAATTCGATGAGCTCTTCAGACGGGCCAAGGAGAAACCAGATTTCTCGAAGCCTGTGCGCGACATCGATCTTGACTAAAGCAGTCTTCCGCAGGCTTACAATAGCGTGATGAGAAAGATCGTTCCTTTCCTCCTTGTGTTTCTCGCGGGATGCCGGCTCGTGCCGGAGCCAGGCCAAACCGCTGGCGCCGAAGCGGAAATTGCAACCATCGTTGCATTCACCGAGGGGCCCACGGAGGACGCGGCGGGCGCCGTTTATTTCAGCGAGACCACCAGCCGCCGCATCATGAAGCTCTCGCCATCGGGGGAACTGACGACCTTTCGCGAGAACAGCGGCGGAGCGAACGGACTGATCTTCGATGAGTTGTGGCGTCTGGTGGCGTGCGAAGGCCAAGCCGGCCGGGTGACGCGCACGGACATGAAGACCGGACGGGTCGAGGTGCTGGCCGAAACCTTTCAGGGCAAGCGGCTGAACGCGCCGAACGATGTCACCTTTGACGGCATGGGCCGAGTCTATTTTACCGATATGGCGCGACCCAACCCGCCTGCCGGGGTAAGCGACATCAGCGGCGTCTATCGTATCGACCCCGATGGCAAGGTGTCGCGAATTCTGGCCGTGCCGGAAATCGAACGGCCGAACGGCCTCGTGATTTCGCCGGACGACCGGACGCTTTACCTGATCGAAGCGAATCAGGCGAAGGGCGGGGCGCGCATGATTCGTGCCTACGATCTGTTGCCGGATGGCACCGTGCGAAACATGCGGGTACACTACAATTTCTACCCCGGCCGCAGCGCTGACGGAATGACGATAGACTCGCAGGGCAACATTCATGCCGCGGCCGGACTCAATCGCCCGCGAGGCAGTTCCGAGACGCTCGACACAAAATGCGGAATTCACGTGATTTCGCCGCAGGGAAAATTGGTGCGGTTCGCCCCGATCCCCGAAGACACGATTACAAATTGCGCCTTTGGCGGCCCCGACATGAAGACGCTTTACGTAACGGCAGGAAAGACGCTATTCAAGATCAGGACTGAGATCGCGGGGACGCGGCGGTAGCGGAGGTGCTCGGAACGGCATCGCTACGGATTGCACGGATTGCGGCACGGCTTGCGCAGCCGGCCGCTTTGCGGTACAACGAATCAATGAAAGCTACTCGTTTTTCCCTCCTGATTCTATTCGCGGCCGGATTTCCGATGTCGGCCCAATCGCCCGCCGGACTCCGTGGCGATGTGATCAAGGATCTTGACGCGGTCGAGAAGAAGTACGTGGGCCTGGCGCAGGCCATGCCGCAGGAGAAGTACAGTTGGCGCCCCGCTGAGAAGGTCCGTTCCGTCAGCGAAGTCTTCGTTCACATCGTAGGCGCGAATTTCAGGATTCCGCAGGCCATCGGCGTACAACCGCCGGCAGGCATTCCACGCGACATGGAGAAGACGCTCACGGACAAGACGCAGATAGTAGCCAAGCTCAAGGAATCGTTCGCCCACCTGCGAAAAGGCGTAATGGACACACCAGATGCGGATCTCGATAAAGCTATAAAGCTCTTCGGCAGGGAAAGCACCGTGCGCGGCGCGCTGCTCATTATCTCGACGCACATGCACGAGCACCTGGGACAGGCAATCGCGTACTCGCGCGCAAACGGCGTGACTCCGCCGTGGTCGATGGGCGGCGCTGAATAGCCACCCGCTGCGCGGCGCTATCGTTCCGCGCGGAACTCGAGGAAATACTGGTAGGGAAGCACTTCGAGCATCCGCGACAGGCGGAATCCCGCAGCTTTGAATTCCGCTACCACATCGGCTTCCGCTAGTTTCATGCCTTCGGGCGGTCCTATCGGAAGCGGCTTCTTGCGGAAGTCCACGATCACCACGCGCCCACCCGGTTTCAGCGCTTTGCTGAGCTTTCGATAGTAGGCCGGCCGGTTCTCGACGTGATGCAGCACATCGCAGAAAAAGACGGTGTCCACTCCGCCAGCCGGGAGCTTCGGGTCGTCCGGCGCCGCCAGCACGGTCTCCAGATTCACCGGAGCGTCTTTGCGCGAGATAGTGAGCAATCTCTCGTCGATGTCCACAGCGTACACCTTGCCCGCGTGCTTCGCGAATCGCCGGGCGAAGTAACCGGTTCCGGAGCCGATATCCGCCACCACTTCGTCCGGTTTCAGGCCCAGTTGCGTCACCACCACATGCGGCAATTGCCATGAGTCCCGCTTGGGATCTTCCAGGATCTTTGCATACTCCGCTGCGTCGCGTGGCGGATGGTGCTGGTGCGCCGTCTGCGCCGCGAGCGCCATCGAGGCAAACGTCAGGACGAAAAAACGCATGTCAAACTCCCAGGTGCTTCGCGAGAAAGGGGATCCCCCTGACTCCGTGGAACGTGTGCGGGGCGTCGAATGTCTCGTGCTCAATCCGGTCCGCGGCGCCGAAGACATTGTACACCTGCTTGACGCGCGCGAAGCTCGAACGGCTCGCGTCAATCGGGAAAATGTCGTCGCGATCGCCGGATTCGGCAATCAGAGGTCTCGGCGCGATCAGCCCCGCGACATCGTACATCTCGGCCCAATTCAAGATGCCGGGGACGTAGTTGTCAATACAATGCGAGAGGCTAAACACGCTGTCGCGGAATGTATTAAGGTAGCCGCTGATCATCGCGGCGCGGATGCGCGGCTCGAGCGCCGAGGCGAAGGTCGTGATAGTCCCGCCGCCTGAGATGCCCATGCAGCCCACGCGTTTTGCATCAAGCTCCGCGCGGGTCTCGATCCAGTCTATGGTGCGCATCACGTCGTAAACCCGCCAGGCGACCATCGTCTGGCCTAACAGCAGAGCCGCGCCGGCGACCGGTTGGCAGGCCGAAGCGCCGAGCCCTTTCTTCTTCGTTCGTTCGTCGCGGCGGCACCCGAAGGCGATCGGCTCGATCGCAACAGCAGCCATGCCGCTCTCGACCACCTGAATGGCGAAGTCGTGCTGATACCCGTCCTTGTTCGTGCGGTCTCGTCCCTTGTCGTCGATACCGACAATGTCGTCGACGCCCCGGCCGTGGCCGGGCACGCAGACCGTCGTTGGGAATGGCGCCTTGCTCTTCCCGCTCTTGAGCGGCGTGAGTAGATAGGCGAGGACGTGCAACCCGGGCTGGCTTTGGAAGACGATCTTTTCACGCCGGTAAGCCGGAAATTCCCGCACTTCAAGCGTCTTGGCTTCGAGCGGCGGGCGCTTCGCGGGAAACCCGCCGATCAGCTCCGTGACTTTCACGCGCAGACGCTTTTGCCACTCGGCGGCCTGCTTCGCGTTCTTCGCTGTGAAGGTCATACGTAGCGGCGCGGCGTCGTAGAGAGTCCGGCTGTAACGAACGGGATCGAACGCCGCCACGTCTACCTTCGATTCGAAGCCGTCGAGCGCGGTCTTGTAAGAACCTTCCGCGCTTTGAGCCGCCTGCGGCAGCAACGCCGCGCCACCCGCCACGATTCGACCCAGCCGCCGTCTTGTCATCACATGTTCACCGGTACCACTTCCTCGAATACCGATTGCGGCAGTGTAATGCCGCTGATCCGCAGCCGCTCCAGGATTTTCGGCTGCACGCCCGTCCCCTTGAACCGGCCGAATACCTTGCCGGCATCGTTCACACCGAGCCTCTCGAATGTGAAAATCTCCTGAAGCTCCACCCGATCCTGACCGGCACCCAGGACTTCCGCGATGCTGGTGATCTTTCTGGAGCCGTCCTGCAGGCGCGCCACCTGCACCACAAGTTTGATCGCCGAGGCGAGTTGCTGCAGAATCACGCGCGTCGGGATTTCGAGATCGGCCATAAGTACCATCGTTTCGAGACGCGAGAACGCGTCGCGCGGCGTGTTTGCATGGACTGTGCTCATGGAGCCTTCAATACCGGTAGTCATGGCCTGAAGCATGTCGAGCGCTTCCGCGCCGCGGCACTCGCCGACGATGCTGCGGTCCGGGCGCATGCGAAGCGCGGTACGCAGCAACTGGCGCTGATTGATGCCGCCTTCCTTATTCAGGTTGGGAGGCCGTGTTTCGAATTTCACCACGTGCCGCTGCTGGAGCTGCAATTCGGCGGTGTCTTCGATGGTAACGATGCGCTCTTCCTCCGGGATAAAACGCGAAAGGGCGTTGAGCGTGGTCGTCTTGCCGGAGCCTGTGCCGCCCGAGATCAGGATAGTGGTTTTCGCCTGCGCGCAAGCGGCCAGGAACTTCAGCATGCCCGGCATCACGGTCTTGTACTGGATCATCTCGCTCTGCGTGATGACGTGCCGGCCGAAACGGCGGATACTGAGGCAACAGCCGTCGAGCGCGAGAGGCGGGATGATGGCGTTTACGCGCGAGCCGTCCTGAAGGCGGGCGTCGACAATAGGTTGAGCTTCATCGATGCGGCGGCCCACCTGCGATACGATTTTCTCAATGATGTGAAGCAGGTGTGCGTCGTCGCGGAAGCGGACCTGGGTCTCCTGCAGCTTCCCTCCCCGCTCGATGAAGACCTTGTTGTAACGGTTGACCAGGATATCCGATATGCTAGGTTCCTTGAGCAGCGGCTCCAGCGGACCGAGACCAAGCACCTCGTCGAGCACTTCCTCGACGATACGGTTTTGTTCCTGAGTGGTCATCGGCACGCGCTCTTCTTCGAGAAGGCGCTCGACGACGCGGCCGATTTCCGCCCGGACGCGGTCCTTTGGTATCGAAGAAACGCGATCGAGGTTCAGCACGCCGATCAGTTTCTTATGGATCAGCGACTTGAGTTCGAAGTTGCGGTCCGACGCGCGGCTGATCACCGGCGCGGGTGTCGCGCCTCGAGACGGCTGAGGACGGTAGTTGCTTCCCACTGGCTCTCCTGGGGGTGTTGCCCGGAAAATGGCTTCTAAAACAACAATTATAGCTCCCGTCGTGAGCGGAAGCGCCCGGAAGGTTTAACACGGCGGCGAGGCAGGAGTTTGCAGAGGGTTGCAGGCCAGGTAAATAGGGAGGCTGCTATCCGATGCAACTCCAGTCACAGAAGGATCAGAGTAGTACGGGAGTGGCAGAAGAGGCAGTCAATGCCCTTGAAGATCCCCAAAACAAAACGGATTGAGACCCCTCCGGCCTCACCTGGGCGCAAGGCCCGGTTCCACGCGGAGATAGCCCCGGCGGGGGATCGGGCGGCGCGTTTGGTGGTTCCGGACCTTTGCCCTGCCGCGTGTCGAAATCAAGTGGACCCGAGTTACTTCTCCAGCAGGAAGTTGCCCGTAAACATGGCGTCGATCCCGGACGAGTAAAAGCTTCGCACCGCGTCTCGGGGCGTGCATACCAGTGGGTCGCCAAACAGATTGAATGACGTGTTGTAAAGCACTGGCAAACCGGTGGCCGCTCCGGCCGCGTGGAGCAGTTGCCAATACAGCGGATTGTCCTCGCGCGCGACGGCGTGAACGCGGATCGTGTCCGCCCCCAGGATCGCGCTGCCGAACGTCTTGCCGTGGCCGGGCCTGACGCGGCCGGCTGTCGCGAGGAATCGAGCGTTGGGGCCGACGTCGAAGTACTCCGCGGCAACCTCGGCCGGCACCGACGCGGCGAACTTGCGGAAAGCTTCGCGGTGTTTGATGAACGCGTTGAGATTCTCCGCAGAGTAGGGATCGAGCGGCGACGCGAGCAAGCTGCGGTTGCCCAATGCGCGAGGCCCGAACTCCATACGATCCTGCATCCAGGCGACAATCTTGCCTTCGCCGAGCAGTCTCACCGCGTTGCCGATCAGTTCACCCGTTGTCAACAAGTAGCGGAAACTGAGCTTGCAGTTTTCCAGTACCTGCTTGACTTCCGCTGCCCCAAAAGCCGGTCCAAGACTCATGTTGGGGATCAGGACGCGCTCCTGGTTTCCGAGCGCCGTGTGCCAGGCGTAGAGCACGGCGCCGATGGCAGTGCCCGCGTTGCCGGCGGCCGGCTGCACGAAGACACGCTCGAAATTCGCCGACCGTTCAAGCGACGCGATCAGCAGCGCATTCAACCCCAAGCCACCGGCAAAACAGAGGTTCGTGCCTGAGCCGGCGAGCGCTGCGACCACATCTTCCGTAGCCCGCTGGATTCCCGCGGCAATCGACGGACGCATCTCGCCGGGAATCGGAGCCCCGTCGTCAAGACCAAGGCGGGAGTAGAACTTCGCGCTGAAACCGCCGGCGGTCAGGCGTCCTGCATCGAAGAAAGACCTGTCGATGCGCGGCCAGCCCTCCCGGTCGAAAGGCATTATTTCGGCAAACAGGCTGCCGAACTGGCCGTCGCCCGAAGCGGAAAGCCACTGAACCTTGTGCTCGTCCGCGCGGGCCTGAAAGCCCAGCAGTTCGGTGACTCGCCCGTAAAGATCGCCGAGGGAATCGGGATAGAACAACTCCTTCCGCAGGACCATGCGGTTGTCCACCGCCTCCCAAAGCGAGCCGCAGCGGATGTCGCCGCCCCTGTCGAGCGTCAGGACCGTTGCCTCCTCGAACGGCGAAGCCAGATACGCGGACGCCGCGTGCGCAGTCTGATGCTCCACAAGGACTACGCGGCTTGCCGGGAACACGGACCGCAGTTGAAGGTGGAAATTCGGCGAGAGCGGACGCACGATTGCGACGGTATCCACGTCCGCTGCTGAGACTCCAGCCAGAGTGAGGCAACCGGATATGGCCTCCATGGGCAATTCGCCCCGAGTGGCCCGGCGCACGACCTTCGATTGCTCGATCGCGGCCGCGAGTTCTCCGTCTTTCACCAATGCGGCCGCGCCGTGGCCGAGAATGCCGCCGATACCGAGGACGATCATCGCGCTACACTCCGCCCAGGCGTGCGATGGCCCGATCCCGGCCTATCGCGGTAAACACCGTAAACGCGCTGGGGCCGACAGGCTGTCCCGTCAGAGCCGCGCGGGCCCCATTAATGAGCACGCCGGCTTTAACGCCGCGTGCATCTGCAAGTGCGCGAAGGTCAGCCTCGACGCTTTGTTCCGTGAATTCGGGGTTCGCTTGAAGACGCTCCGAAAGTTCGCGAAGCAACTCCCGCGCGCCGGGTTTGTTGAGTTTGTCGAGGGCATCGGCCTCGATCGGAAAATCGTCGGCGAAGTAGGCGCGGCCGCGAATGGGGAAATCCTTGATCGTGAAGAAACGGCTTCGAATCGCGTCGACCGTGGTTCGGAGTCCAGTCTCATCGTAGGGAACGGCAAGGCCTGTGGCCTCCAGTTCCGCGCGCACCAGAGGCGCAAGTTCGTCCACGGGCATCGCGCGCAAGTGTTGCGAATTCAGCCAGAGAGCTTTCGCGTCGATGGGGTCTTCCTCGCTGAAATTTACCACGGCGTTCGCGCGATTCACTCCCTCAAGCGTGAAGGCATCGATCAATTCCTGGCGCGACAACTGCTCGCGGTTGTCTTTGGGTGACCAGCCGAGCAGACACAGGAAATTGACGTAGGCGTGCGAAAGAAATCCACGGTCGCGGTATGTGGTGACGCTAACGACGGGACCGTGCCGGCGCTTCGAAAGTTTCGCCCCATCGGGCGCCACCAGCAGCGGGAGGTGGCCGAAGCGGGGCGGTTCGACGCCGAGAGCCTCGAAGATCAGGATATGCTTGAACGTGTTCGACAGGTGATCCTGGCCGCGGATGATGGAACTGATGCGCAGGTCCGCGTCGTCGGCACAGGAGGCCAGGTGATAGGTGGGAGCCCCGTTCGAACGGAGCAGGGCGAAATCTTCGATGTCGGTGGTAAGCTTCGATTGCCCGCCGTACACGGCATCGGCAAAGGCGACGGCGGTACGCGACTCGCGCGGCACGCGGAAGCGGAGGACAAACGGCTCGCCCGCGGCGGCGCGGCGATCGCTTTCTGCCGCGGCCAGTTCCCTCATGTCTGAGTTGAAGAGCCAGGGTCCGGTTGCGCGCGATTTCGCGCCTTCGTCGCCTGTGGCCGGCGTAAAGTCCCGGTAGGCGAGGCCCTTTGCAAAGATGGCTTCGGCGGCCTGCCGGTGGAGAGCCAGCCGGTCGGACTGCCGGTACAACTCGTCCCATCCCAGGCCAAGCCAGTTGAGGCCTTCGAATATGGATGCAAGGGACGCTTCAGTGTTGCGCTCAACGTCGGTGTCGTCGATGCGCAGAATCATCGCTCCGCCGTTATGGCGCGCATAGAGCCAGTTGAAGATGAAGGTGCGGGCGCTCCCGATGTGGAGAAAGCCAGTTGGAGATGGCGCGAAACGGACTCTTTGCATGGGAAAGACCAGTATAGCGGTTCGGCGGGCGTGGAGCGTTGTGCGGACGGGGAAAAAGGAGGCCGGCGGCGGCTCAGCGATGCGCGGATCGGTACGACCGCCGGTGTCGGGAGGGATTGCTGTAATGCAACCGGATCGGTCTTCCCACTCCCACGACATGAGAGCATGGTTTAGCTGGCCATTCTTTTCCAGACTACGGCGATAGGGTGTCTTTCGGGGGTACGCGCTGGCGCGGGATTCGCGAGAACCGGTAACGCAGAGCACGACATGCCATTCGCGCTCGATGCGTCAAAGGCCGAGCTGAATATCATCGCATCGCCGCCCAACGCAGGGCTATCCGCGAGCATCCCGCGCCACGCCGAAGGATCGCCCGAGATCGGACCGCCGGGTCTTTTCCCCAGATGCGAAGGGCGTGGTCCCTTACAAAAGAACATGAGCGCAGCAAGGCGCCAAAAGGTTCGCGATTAGAAAGTAAGCCGCAGACCAAATTCGGTCTGGCGGCTTAGATTCGCCTGCCCGCTAATGCGGCCGAAACTGGCATTGCCAACGGTGGTGTTTGGTCCGCCGAAGACAGGGTGATTTGCTGCATTAAACATGGACGCCCGGAACTCCATCACCGCCTTCTCGGCAATATTGAAATCTTTGGCGAGCGTGAGATTCAGATTATTCATGCCAGGAGTTCGGACGGTGTGCAGGTAAGACCCAAGGTTACCCAGCGTGAAGTCCGGGGGGCGAACGAACGCATCGGTATTGAAGTAACGCCCGAGACGCTGGCCATGCTCGCCGCTTGCGCCGCTGGTGGGATCGCCCACGACGTTGGGACGAACTCCCCCCACACCGATGGGAAAAGTGCCTCCCTGGACGCCGAAGCGACTTGGAAAACCCGCCTGAAATGTGGCGAAAGTGGAAAGCTGCCACCCGCCGATGACGTAGTTCACGACGGGGTTCGCATTTGGCGCAAGAAACTTGCCCCGGCCAAAGGGCAACTCCCAGGCACCCGCGATGGTCAGGCGCTGAGGGACATCGAGGTTGGTAACCCCCCGTTCCACTCGGCGATCATAGGCATTCTGCGCAGTCGATGTATCTCCGATGTTCTTGGCGATGGTATAGGAAACCAATCCGGTCAGACCGGCCGCCATGCGCTTCTCGTACTTGATCTGCACGGAATGATAAACGGTGTTGCCGTAAGCCGGATTCAGCCGGGAGACGCCCGTATATTGCGGGTAGGGACGGAGGAGTTGCTGGCGCTGAACCGTACGGCCCGAGAGCGGCCCGGACAGAGTCCCGAAGAAAGGATTCTCCACCAACTGCGTGAGCGCCGCGCCTTGCGAGAAGAACTGGGTGGGTAATTGATTCAACTGCTCTGTGTCCGAAACAAGACCGATGGCACGGGATCCGACGTAGGCGACCTCGATCAGACCCCGCGAGGGCAGTTCGCGCTGAAGGTTGAAGTTCCAGCTGTGAAACTTAGGGACCCGGTCGGAGGGTTCGACGAAATCGACGTTCTGACCGAGCAGCGTGGAAAGGCCGAGCGAATTGCCGACTGGCGGCAGGAGACCGGATGGAAACGGGTTGCTGAGACGGTTGACGACGCTGATACCGCCGTCGGTGGAACTCACCCAGGGCGTGTCGTTGCTATAGCCGGTCGCAAGAACGGAGCCGATAACCGGGATGTAGCTAAGTGCGTACCCGCCTCGAAGAACGGTGCCTTTCCTGAGGCTATAGGCAAAGCCAATGCGCGGAGCGAAATTGTTGCGGTCGGTATCGTAAAGCCCGCGCGGGAGTCCACCTACGCCCGCGTATTGTAACCCACCTGTTAGATTGAGGCCGGCGACGCGGAGGGGGCTGGGCGCGCCGAATGCAAAGCCGCGTACTGTGCGGTCGTAGCGCTCCGTGCGAGGGGATTCATATTCCCACCGAACGCCGAGATTCAGCGTTAGCTTGGCGTTCACGCGGAAATCATCTTGCACGTAAAGACCGTAGTACACGTTCTGGATACTTACACCGGTGTTGATGGGCAACGCGCCCGAGCCAAACCCGACGAGCATGGAGGCCAGGCCGAAACCACCCGCGGGAGTTGCCGCATTCGGTCCGCCCGTTTGATTGGGCACAAAACTGAAGCGCCCGCTTGGCGCGAGATTGCGAAAAAAATGGCCGCGAATCAGCCTGGTCTCGCCGCCGAACTTCAGCAGGTGCCGGCCGCGCTGGTGGGTCATCGCCGGCTGAAGGGACCAGGTGTCCCCGGGATCGAAGATGTAAGGACTGCTCGCGAGCGGCTGGAAATCGGACACGGTGATGTTAGGAAAGGCACGGCTTTGGATCAGTCCGCCGAAGGACGAGGGGAATCCGAGGGAGACCGGGTCAAATCCATCCGACCAGGGACGGTTGTTCTCGATTCCGCGGGAATAACCGAGCCGGATATCGAGTGTGGTACGCGGGCTGATGGTTGTGGTGTCGCTGATGGCAATGCCGAGATGCGGCCGTTTCACGTTGTTTCTGCCGCTGGTGGCAATACCGTCAAAATCGAAAGGAAACACCAGGCGGCCCTCGCCTGTGTTCACCCGGACGAACATCTGGTTACTGGAACTGATTTGCTGGTCGAACTTAATTACGATGGATTCGTAATCCCGCGGCCACTTCGTGGAGAACGCATAGTTCTGCACGTAGGATCGGCCCGCGCCCGGAAGATTGGCTTCAGGCCAGTGGTTCATGATATTGCGGCCCACGGGATCCTGGGCGTTCGCGGGGATCACATTGTTTGGAAACGGCGTGCGCGTCGGCGTCCCGGTGGCATTCGACAACGAGAGCGGGTCGAAGATGGCGGTGGGCACCTCCCCGAAATCCCCTCTGCGCATGCGGGCGGTGGGAACGCTGATCAGCGGGCTGATTCCATTGCCTTCGCGGGAGCCTTCGTAGTTAAAAAAGAAGAAGCTTCGATTATGGCCATTGTAAATCTTGGGAAGAAATATTGGACCACCGAGTGACGCGCCATAGGTGTTGGATCCATAGCGGGCAAGCCGGCGTCCAGCCGCATTGTTGAAGAAGAGATTTGCGTCGAGCGCCGCGTTGCGCAAGAACTCATAGGCATCACCGTGGAACTGATTGGTGCCGCTCTTGATGACGAGACTCATGATGCTTCCGCCAGAGCGGCCATGCTCGGCGGACAGGGTTCCGGTCTGAAGCTTGAATTCCTGGACAGCGAAACGCGCCGGTACCCACTGCGAGATATTGACGCCGCGATTGACGTTAACGGTGTTTGCGACGCCGTCCACGCTGACGTCACCCGAAGCGACAGGGGAGCCGTTGGAGGTGTAGCTGACGTTGGTGATCGTATCGTTGGGCCTTGTATCTTCGCCATAGCGATTGTTCACGACGCCCGTCGCCAGCGTGAACATGAACAGGCTCGAGTGGCCTTTCAAGGGTAGTGAGTTGATGATGTCCTGGCGGAGGACTGAGCCAAGGCCCGCGTTCTCCGTTTGCAGGGTGCTGACTTCGCCCGCGACCGTGACGGTTTCCGCGGTATCGCCAATAGCGAGCGCGACATCCAGGCGGATGTTTTCGCTAAGGCTGATCTCAAGGTTCTCCCGCATGTCCTGCTTGAAGCCTTGTGCGCGCGTCGCGAGAGAATACTTGCCGGGAGGCAGGAATTGAAAGATGTATCGGCCCTGATCGTCGGTCGTGGTCTTGCGTTCGACGGAGGTGCCGATGTTCTTCACCGTCACCTCAGCTCCAGCAATGGCACTCTGGGTCTGATCGGCAACTTGGCCTTGAAGCGATCCTCGAAATTCCTGACCGGTGGCGGCAAACTGGAAAAGAAAGGCAAAAATTCCGAGAGGTAGCAGACGAGACATGGATTATCCTTACGGTCGATTCCGGGAAGCCGTTTCAAACTCCCGCTTGTGGTGATTGTATCAAGTCGTCGAGGCCTCGTGGACGGCCGCCAATTGGCTTTCGCCGTTTCGCTGCCCGGGCTTCGCCGTCGCCGAACTGGGGGACTGGAGGGCGGCCGAGGATGACAATTATCGCGATCCGTCAACCGGAACTTGAATCACCCGCCTGGGTCGGATGAGAAGGGACCGGCCTCTGGATTTGGCTCCCACCGGGAATGGTCGGGCTGACACCATCGGGCCGATGGATTGTCAATGCATAAGAAAACCCATACGCCTCCTGGGATGGGGCTGGGTGCGGCAGGCCGGCGCTCGAACTCGTTCGGCGCCAGATAGTCCAGGGACCAGTGCAAACGCCGTTCGCTGTACACACCCTCCTGGAATGCGCCGATCCTCGCCCGCGCCTCCGCCAGGTCGCGAACCCGGTCCGGTCTACCTCTTCGTACTACAGGGGGATCGTGAAGGATTCGAGCGCCGGTGTGGCTTCCTTTGATCTCAGTTCGATTGTTTAACCATCGGCTGGCAGATCGTTTTCGAATCGGAGTCGCTAGCTGTCAGGCCCCGGCTACGCTGTGCGAAATGCACTTTGATCAAGAGGATGCGATGCGACAGCCTGTTAATACAGTTTACGCCGGTGGCGATTCCTCGCCGACGGCCTTCATGACCTAGAGCGACTCCCCGGCTGCATGGCCCGACGCCCATGCCCACTGAAAATTGAATCCGCCGAGGTGCCCGGTCACATCCACCACTTCTCCAATGAAGTACAATCCGCGCACTGCTCTCACCCCAAGAGTCTTCGCCGAGAGTTCATCCGTGTCCACGCCGCCCGCCGTAACCTCCGCCTTTTCGTAACCCGCGACGCCGCGCGGCAGAATCTCCCAGCCGTGAAGCGCTCGGGCCAGCCGCTCCAGTTCTCTATCAGAAGCCGTCATCACGGGCCTCGATTGAACATTGCGTTCGAACCACAAATCGGCGAGCCGCTTCGGCAGATGCGCCGCTACGATGGTCTTCGTCTCCGTCCTCTCGAGTCTTCGCGCTATCAGTTCCGCCATAATGTCCACCCTCGGCAGAAGGTCGATTCGCACGCTCGTCCCCGGCTTCCAGTAGGACGAGACCTGGAGGATCGCGGGCCCGCTCAGCCCCTGATGCGTGAACAGCATCCGCTCGCGAAACTCGTGCCCGCCGGCGGCCGCGGCAACATCGGTGGCCACTCCGCTAATTTCTCGGTAGCCTTCGACCAGCAGCGGCGTGAGCGCGGGGCGGCAAGCCCGCACCTTGACGCCAAACTGCTTCGCCACGCGGTATCCGAAGTCTGTCGCGCCCATTTTAGGGATCGAGAGGCCGCCTGTCGCAATCACCACCGCCGGAGCGCGGAACTCGCCTCTGTTCGTCTCCAACACGAACTCCGAGGGCCGCCTCACCTCGGTCACACGGCAACCGGTGACGATTCGGACACCCGCCTCATCGCACTCCCTCCGGAGCATTCGAACGATGTCGTGCGCCGAGCGGTCGCAGAATAGTTGTCCGAGTGTCTTTTCGTGGTATGGAATGCCATGCCTTTCGACCAACGCAATAAAGTCCGCCGGCGTATATCGTGCGAGCGCGGACTTGGGGAAGTGAGGATTCGCCGACAGAAAACTCCGCGGCGAGCAGTGGAGGTTTGTAAAGTTACATCGTCCTCCGCCCGAGATCAGGATTCTCTTCCCGATGTCCGCGGCGTGTTCGATCACCACAATTCGCAGGCCGCGCCGTCCCGCGGCGATCGCGCACATCAGGCCGGCCGCGCCGCCGCCGATTACAACCCCGTCGAACGCTTTGATCGAGTCGGGCGCGCCTGTCACCGCGAATGCCGGTAAATCAGATCGAGCAATTCGCTGTACATCGATTCCGCCTCGCCCGGCGAGCCGCTCGATATCGCCTTCGCCGCACAGTGTCTCAGATGGTTACGCATGAGCGCCCGCCCCACCGCGCGCAGAGCTTCATGGACGCTTGAGATCTGCACGAGGATGTCCGCGCAATACCGGTCCTCCTCCACCATCTTCTGCAGCCCGCGGACCTGGCCTTCGATACGGCGCAGACGCTTCAGGTTCGAACTCCGGATCTCCGGGTCGACCGCGGCCGCCTTCCGCTCGTCCCGGCGGGCTTCACAGCCGCAAGCCGCGGCATCCATCTTGACGATCTTCACTGTCTTCCTTCCTCCGGCTCAAACCGGAACCGCCGCAGCCTCAGACTGTTTGAAACCACGCTCACTGAACTCAGCGCCATCGCCAGACTCGCGAGCACCGGGCTAAGGGACACGCCGAACGCGGGATAAAGCGCGCCTGCCGCGATTGGAATCCCCGCGACGTTGTATAGAAAAGCCCAGAACAGGTTCTGCTTCATGATGCGCATCGCCGCCCTGGCAAGCGCGATCGCCGAGGCCACATCACGGGGATCGCCTCGTAGGAGCGTTACGTCCGCGGCTTCGATGGCGATTTCGGAACCTGATGCCATCGCGATTCCGACATCCGCCTGAGCG
>SXGT01945347.1_pt1 | contig 16483 bp, 15 predicted proteins | sample 3176221 | NCBI WGS metagenome assembly SXGT01 (sample SAMN11356862, study PRJNA531348) | freshwater metagenome | isolation source: freshwater sample F1-120 | place: China: Fuxian Lake, Yuxi | collected 2017-12-25 | reverse complement strand
CGGTGTCGATCAAGGTGTAATGCTTGCCGTTTTTTTCCAAATCGATGGAAATGGAATCGCGCGTGGTACCCGGCTCATCAAAAGCAATCACGCGATCCTCGCCCAGCAAGGCGTTGACCAAAGTGGACTTACCCACATTGGGGCGGCCGACGATGGCCACTTTGGGAATTCTGTCCTCACCTTGCGCTAATTCCGGCTCGTCGTCCGCCACCGAAAAACTTTCCAGCGCCAGATCGATGATGTCTTTCACGCCCTCACCGTGTGCGGAAGATATAGACAGCGGGTCACCTAGGCCCAATTCATGAAATTCGGCACTGACCACCGCCTTATTCATGCCTTCGGTTTTATTGACTGCCAACAAAACCGGGCATTTGCAACGGCGTAAACGGTTGGCAATTTCCATGTCTTGCGGGGTGGCGCCTTGCCTACCGTCGACAATAAATAAAATCACATCGGCCTCGTCTATGGCTAGCAAGGTTTGCACCGCCATGGCTTTCAGGATGCCGCTGTCGGTATTGGGTTCAAAACCGCCGGTATCGACCACCAAATACGGCTGACTGGCACCTATGCCACGACCGTAGTGTCGATCACGGGTTAAGCCAGGCAAGTCGGCGACCAAGGCGTCGCGACTTTTGGTCAGGCGATTGAATAATGTGGATTTGCCAACGTTAGGTCGGCCAACCAAGACTAAGGTAGGTAACATGCAACTCTTCTATTTTAGGTACTGGAACGACAAGCCAGCAGGGCAAGTGCCCAGCTAATTATTTAACTTGTATGGCATAAATCCCGCCATCGCGCGTTTGGGCAATTAAGCTATTACTATTAATCCGCGTCATTCTAGGCATGACCGGGCTGCCACTGGTCTTAATTCTGGACGCCAGCGCGCCATCGTCGCGATTTAAAAAGTGCACATAGCCTTCTACATCACCGACCGCCAGCAAGTTACCCATGGCCAAAGGCACGGACAATTGACGATTTTTAAGTACGGCTTGGCGCCAAAATGATTTGCCTGTGGTGTAATCCAAGGCATACACCGCGCCGGCGGCATGAGCGATAAATAAACGCCCGTCTTCCATGCTCAAACCGGTCAAGCTGGAAATATCCCTATTCCACACGACACGACCGCTCATGCGATCCACCGCGGCTACTTTGCCTTGGTAGGCAACCGCATAAACCAAGGGGCCCTCGACCACAGGCAAACTGGTGATGTCGGCAATGCGCTCTATCTCGGTCACGCCTTTAGGTTGGGCCACCGAGGCCTCCCACAACAACTTACCGTTGTCGGCACGTAAGGCTATCATTTTGCCACCGCCAAAGCCCGCATAGACTGCCCCACCATCAATGACCAGCCCCGCCGAACTGCGCAGGGTCAAAGCCGGTCCAGTGCGGTCATACACCCATTTACGACTGCCATCATTGGCATTGAGGCCATATACACGATTGTCGCCAGTACGCACTATGACCAATCCATCAAAATACATAGGGGCACTTAAGACTTCACTGCTAAGCTTGGCTTTCCATGAGAATTTACCGGCGATGTCGTAGGCATAAACCCAGCCTTTTTGCGTGCCCACCAACACCAAACTGCCGCCCACGCCCACGCCACCGGACAAGACTTCGCCCGCATTAACGCGCCATTCCTGCTTGCCCGTCACTGCATCCAATTTAACCATCTCGCCATTGCTGCTGACTGCGTAAACGAAACCGGCATCAACCACAGGCACAAAATCAAAATCTTGCGCGGGACCGAGCTTGGCTTGCCACAACAGCTTGCTGGCATAAAGCTGTTTAAAATCTGGCAAAGGATCGGGCGCGTCAGCCGGCACGCGGCCCAATAAGGTGTCACTCAAATTATCTTTGACTTCGCCTATCACGCTGCAAGCACTCAATGTCAGCAAACTGAGCAGCAAAATCCAAGTGGCTTTTTTTGATAGATGTAAAAACAATGCGATACCCCAGCTTATTTATTTAACGATGCCCAAGCTTAATTTAAGCCAGCACTTCCAGTTTCTTTTGCGTCACAGCACGCATTTTGCCACTGGGGTCTAATTTCTGCAGTGCTTCTTGGTAAGCAGCTTTGGCCTCGGCATTTTTACCTAGGCCGGCCAATACATCGCCTTTTAAATCAGCGTACAGGCCATCAAAACCGGCATCATGCGGTGCATTCAGCAAAGCCAAGGCGCCGCTTAGATTTTTCTCTTCCAGCAATATACTGGCCAATTGCAATCCGGCTAAAGCGCGTATGCTGGTCTCTTGCGCATTTTTCTGCGCCCAATCCAGTTGCGCTTTAGCGCTGGCAGCTTGCCCAGCTTGGTAATTGGCTTTGGCCGCCAATAAAGCGGCACGACCGGCATACGGTGTGCCGCTGTAGTCGTCCATCAAACTGGCTGATTTGGCTAAAATGGTTTTTAAGTCTTTTTCGTCTGCCACCACCAATTCTTGGTATAAGCCAGACCCGGCCAGCGCTTGCTTATTTTGATACCAATGCCATGCTTGGTAGGCCACGTAGGCCACCAATAGCGCGACAAATAAGCGACTAATCAACTTGCCATGCTGTTTCCACCAAGCTTTAAATTCATCCAACTGTTCTTGCTCTTCTAAATCGTATGCCATGCTTTTTCCTAAACTAATTTAATCTAATTTTATCGATCTGTTTTACCGCTAAATCAACCGTAAAGCGCCCGCTTGCCGGGGATGGCCGCCAGCAAATTCTGCGTATATGCATGTTGTGGCTGTTGATAAATGGCTTCAACCTGACCTTGCTCCACCACCCGACCTTGGCTCATCACCACTACCTCATCGGCAATGTGACGTACCACACGCAAATCATGGCTGATGAACACATAACTCAAGGCCATTTCTGCTTGCAACTCTTTTAATAACAACAATATCTGCGCTTGTATAGACACATCCAAAGCCGAAACCGGCTCATCGCACACCACCACTTTAGGCTCTAGCACCAAAGCGCGCGCAATGCCTATGCGTTGACGCTGTCCACCAGAAAATTCGTGTGGGTATTTCTGCATATCGGCCTCGCTCAAACCCACCCGTTTTAACATGGCGATGACTTTTGCTTGTTGTGCCGTCGCGCTACCTAAACCGTGAATAAGCAAACCTTCGCCGACAATTTCACCGACCCGCATACGTGGATTAAGCGAAGCAAATGGATCTTGAAAGACCATTTGCAGGTTTTTACGCACCTGCCTTAAAGCCGCACCGTCTAATTTAGCTAAATCTTGACCGGCAAATAACACGGCACCGCTGTCCAAGGCTTGCAATTGTAACAGACAACGCGCCAAGGTGGATTTACCACTGCCGGATTCACCGACCACCGCCAGGGTTTGGCCGCGGGTCAAACGGATACTCACGTCGTCCAAAGCCCGCACCAAGTGGCTAGCCAGCCCAAATTTACCGCTGGCTTGGCGGTAGGTTTTAACCAGATTATTCGCTTGCAATATCGTCTCTGTCATAGCATGTCCTGAGCCGACGCCTGGTTTTCTGGCAACCAAGCATAGTCTATGGGCTGCAAGGGTTTTTTGCCGTCAGCATCCGGCACACAAGCGAGCAAGGCCTTGGTATAAGGGTGTTGCGGATGCTCTAGCACCTGTTGCTTGGTGCCCGCCTCGACAATTTCGCCACGGAACATCACCAGCACTTGGTCGGCAATGTCGGCCACCACGCCAAAATCGTGGGTAATGAAGAGCATGCCCATGTTCATACGGGTTTTAAGTTCGTCGAGCAAGTTCAGGATTTGTGCTTGCACGGTCACGTCCAAAGCCGTGGTCGGCTCGTCTGCAATCAGCAAACACGGCTCGCAGGCGATGCTCATGGCTATCATCACCCGTTGCCGCTGGCCACCTGACAGTTCATCCGGGTAACTGTGGGCGCGGGATGCGGGTATGCCGACCATATTCAACAAACTGGCAATCTTACTTTGCAAAGCCTGGCCTTTTAGACCTAAATGGGTGCTTAAACTTTCACCGATTTGATAGCCCATGGTCAACACCGGATTAAGCGAGGTCATCGGCTCTTGAAAGAACATGGCGATATTAGCGCCGCGAATTTCACGCATGCTGGCCGGGGCCAGACTGGTTAAATCTTGCTCGCCCGCCAGCCCATCGTTAAACAGCACCCGACCACTGGTCAAGCTTAATTGTTTGGACAACAAACCCATAATAGATAAGGCCGTCAGACTTTTACCACTGCCGGATTCACCGACCACGCACGTGGTTTTACCGGCCTCTATGCTAAAGCTGACCTGCTTTACCAAAAGCTGGTCTGGGGTTTTTTTAGGCGCAATGCAAATCTGCTGCAATTGCAATAAAGGTGCTGGCTTCATGTCAAGCTTAGGCCGATGCGGCATTTTTATTGGCTGACAAATAGGCCATGGCCTCCGCCACGCTGCACTGCTGTTGCTCACCCGGCGCGTTAGCCCACATCGGTTTTAAGGTGACTTGTTGCTTCAAAACTTCATCGTCACCCAAAATTAAAGCAAAACGTGCTTGGCTTCTATCGGCTTTTTTCATCTGCGCTTTAAAGCTGCCACCGCCTGCGTGTAAGACGACTTGCAGACCGGCCTGGCGCAATTGCTCCGCTAGGCTAAAGGCGGCTTGTTCCGCCAGTTCACCTAAATTGACCAAATACACATCGGGCGCGTCGTCCGCTAGCACGCCGTACTCTTGCATCAACAAGAACACCCGCTCCAAACCTATGCCAAAACCACAGGCCGGCGTCGCCTCACCGCCCAAGCGTTCGACCAGACTGTCGTAACGGCCACCACCGGCTATCGTGCCTTGTGCGCCTAATTTATGGGTAACCCATTCAAACACGGTGCGGTTGTAATAATCCAAACCACGCACCAAGCGCGCGTTGATGGTGTAAGCCACGCCGGCAGCCGTTAACAAAGCACACAGACCCGCAAAATGCGCGCGACTGGCATCGCCTAAGCTATCCAGCAATTTAGGTGCCGCTTCGCAAAGCGCTTGCATGCGTGGATTTTTGCTGTCCAATATGCGCAAGGGGTTGCTGTGCAAACGGCGTTTGGCGTCCTCGTCCAAGCTGTCCAGATGCTGTTCAAAATACGCAATCAACACCCCACGGTAAGCGGCGCGCTCATGCGCATCGCCTATGCTATTGATTTGCAATTCCACATCATGGATGCCAAGCTCGCGCCACAAACGGGCTAGCAGTACGATTTGCTCGGCGTCCACTTGCGGGCCAGCAAAACCAAAAGCTTCCACGCCTATCTGATGAAACTGGCGTTGACGGCCTTTTTGCACATTTTCATGCCTAAACATGGCGCCGCTATACCACAAGCGTACTGGCCCGTTATAAGTGAGGTTGCTTTCTATCACCGCCCGCACACAGCCGGCCGTGCCTTCTGGACGCAAGGTTAATTTGTCACCGTTTAAGGCGTCTTGCCAGGCGTACATTTCTTTTTCGACGATGTCGGTATGCTCCCCGACCGAGCGAACAAATAGATCGGTGCTTTCCACCAAGGGCATGCGTATATTTTTATAGCCATACTGGGCCAATACCCGGCGCGCCGTGTCTTCCAACTTAAACCAGAGCGGCGTATGCTCGGGCAAAATATCGTAAAAACCTTTAATACTTTGAAATTTTGTCGGCTTATTTTTAAGAGTGGTTTCAAGCATGGCTAGATGGCTTTAATGGCTATGGTTTTATGAGAGCGTGGCGCGTCCGAACTGCCAGCCGATTGATGCAATTTACCGCCCAGGGCGTAATGGGTTTGCACATAGTCTTCCACTATCGCTTGAAACTCCTCAGCAATACGGTCGCCTTTTAAGGTCACGGTTTTTTCACCGTCAACAAACACAGGGGCCACTGGGGTTTCGCCGGTACCGGGCAAGCTAATGCCGATATTGGCTAATTTTGATTCACCCGGGCCATTCACCACGCAACCCATTACCGCTACATTGAGGTTTTCCACCCCGGCATAATGCCCGCGCCAATGGGGCATTTGTTGCCGCAAATAGGCTTGGATTTGCATGGCCAACTCTTGAAAATAAGTAGAAGTCGTGCGTCCACAACCCGGGCAAGCGGTCACCAAAGGGGTAAAAGAGCGTATGCCCATGGTTTGTAAAATCTCTTGCGCCACGATCACTTCTTTACTGCGCGAGCTATTCGGTTCCGGGGTTAAGGACACGCGTATGGTGTTACCTATGCCTTGTTGCAGGAGCAAAGCCAGCGCTGCCGTGGACGCAACGATGCCTTTGGAGCCCATGCCCGCCTCGGTTAAGCCTAAGTGCAAAGGGTAATCGCTACGGCGCGCCAAATCGCTGTACACGGTGACCAAATCTTGCACATTGCTCACCTTGCAAGAAATAATAATTTGATTGGGCGACAAACCCAAGGCCACGGCTTGTGCCGCGCTTTCCAGTGCGGATTGAATCAAGGCTTCGCGCATCAAGGCATCGGCAGCAAGTGGCGTGGCTAATTGGGCATTATCGTCCATCATTTGCGCCATCTTCACTTGATCCAAGCTGCCCCAGTTGACGCCGATACGCACCGCTTTTTTATACCTAACGGCCGCCTCTATCATGGCCGCAAACTGCTCATCGCGTTTCGCACCCTTACCCACATTGCCTGGATTAATACGGTATTTAGCCAACGCCATGGCACAATCGGGGTATTGCGCCAACAGTTTATGGCCGTTGTAATGAAAATCGCCCACCAAAGGCACGTCGCAGCCCAAGGCATCCAAGCCTTTACGTATGCTCGCCACTTGCGCAGCCGCTTCTGGCGAATTAACGGTAATGCGCACCAGCTCACTGCCCGCTTGCCACAGCTCAAATACCTGCTGTATGGTCGCCTCTGCATTAGCCGTATCGGTATTGGTCATGCTTTGCACCACCACCGAACTGGGCTTAGTGCCGCCTAGGCCGCCGCCCACAGGCACATGAGCGACCATCACCTGCAAGGTCGGCCGTGGCTGATAAAGCTGGGATAAATTCAAGGTAGACTCCTCCAGTTATTCAAGCCTAAGGCGGGCAATATTATTGTAAGTTTTGCTGGCCACGTCCACGGGATTGCCCATAAAGCTCACCGTCGTCGCTTTCGCGTTACCTAACCATAGATACAAAGGCGGCTGACCTTCAAAGCTATCGCTGCTATTGGCCGCCAACATTTTTTCATAAACGATGGCGCCGGCCTGGTCTTTCACTTGCACCCAAGCCTTATCCGTTGCGGACAAGGTCACTTGAGCCTTAGTCGTGCCTGGGCTGGCTTTAACGGCCGCACTTGGGCTGACCATGTCGGCCGTGGGGCGTAACTGCAAACCGGCAGCCACCGTAGTTGCTGGCAGCGCATTGGCCTCACTGCTAGCGGGCAAGCTCACCACTTCCGGCGGATGCTCGGCTGCCGGCAAAGGCACTTCTGGCAAAGGCACAATCTCCACCACTTCATTGCTGGCAGCCGTACTGACCGGCGCCGGCGGCAAGGTCAAATAATAAGCACCAGCCATGAGCAAACCGAGTAATAAGACCAGCCAGCCGTATTTACCCGCCGACCTATCTTTTTTAATGGACACCTCGCGTGAAATAGAGGTTTGTACATTTAGGGTGGTAGGCGCGCTGTCAGGCATGCGTGCCCGATAACTGGCGAGCAAAGGCTCGGCATCCAACTCTAACAAACGGGCATAATTACGGATAAAACCACGGGTCGCCATGGCTTGTGGCAAGGCAGAAAAATCGTTATTTTCTAAAGCGGCAATTTGTTTAGGGCTTAAACGCAAAGTGGTCGATACATTTTCTACGCTCAAATTTTTAGCATTTCTGGCCGCCGCCAACACCTCCCCCAATGGGGCAAATTGGCCGACCTCACTAGCGCTGGCATGGCTTATATCATCTGTCATGGTTTTTCACCCTGTAATAACTTAGCTTGCTCCGATGCTGGATAACGCTGCCTTAATTCTAAGGCATAACTGGCTACCAGATCGGCATCGCCCAGCACGCGTTCTATTTGTATGGCCAGCCACAACATTTCCGCATTGGCCTGTGACAACAGCGACTGACTCAAGGTTTTTTTAGCCGCCGCCGCATCATTACGCTTAAATTGCAAATTGGCCATTTGATAGGCCGCCACGCTTGCGGTCGGATCCAATTGCAAAGCCCGTTGCAAATACCCCTCAGCCTGCAGGCTGTCATTTTTGCGTATCGCACACACCGCCGCATTGGTGTAAGCCATGGCTGGGGTCGCATACAATGGGTTTTTCAAAGCCGCTAAAAATTCTGTTATCGAGTCATCCAACCTGTTTCGAGCACATAAAAAACTGCCGTAATTATTATGCGCCTCGGAATTCAACGGTTCCAACTGTATGGCTTTTTTAAAGTGAAATTCGGCCAGCGCATCTTGGCCCAAGGCCGCATGCACCAAACCCAAACCATTAAACGCCGCCGCAAAACCAGGCTCAATTTTACTGGCCAAACTAAACTCATCCAAAGCCACATCCAGCCGCCCTTGTTGCAAATAAGCCGCGCCTAAATCCGCATGTGCCCGCGCCCGCTCTTTTGCATGGTCGTTGGGCTTTTCTAGCGGCGTGCTGCAGGCCATTAAGGCCAGCGTCAAGCAGCTTAATAAGGCTATGCGGCTAAATTTAATGCGCATCAAACGGCCTCAATCGCAATGTACTTAGCACTGCGCTTGGTTTTGTCCAAGACCTTGCCGGCCAATTGACCGCAAGCCGCATCAATGTCTTCGCCACGGGTTTTACGCACCGTCACCACGAAACCCGCTTGCATGAGCATGTCTCTAAAGACCCGAACGTGATTGGGCTTGGAAGTGGCGTAACCGCTATTAGGGAAAGGGTTAAACGGGATTAAATTAAATTTACAGGGAACGTGTTTAACCAACGCTATCAATTGCTGCGCGTGCTCTACCGTGTCATTGACGCCATCTAGCATCACGTACTCAAAGGTGACAAAATCGCGCGGGGCTTTTTCTAAATAGCGCTGGCACGCCGCCATCAACTCTTTTAATGGGTATTTTTTATTAATCGGCACTATCACATCACGCAGCGCATCATTGGGCGCGTGCAAACTGACCGCCAAGGCCACCGGGCAATCCTCTTTTAGCCTATCCATGGCCGGCACCAAACCACTGGTGGACAAGGTAACGCGGCGGCGGCTCAAGCCATAGGCGTTGTCATCCAACATGATTTGCATGGCCGTGACCACGTTGTCGTAGTTGGCCAGTGGCTCACCCATGCCCATCATCACCACATTACTGATAATGCGCTCATCGGCGGGCAATAAATCGTAGCCAGGTTCTTGGCGCAAAGAACGATTGGCGATGGCCAGCTGACCTATGATTTCCGCCACGCTTAAATTACGGTTAAAGCCTTGCCTACCGGTGCTGCAAAAAGTGCATTCCAGCGCACAACCCACTTGCGAGGAAATGCACAGTGTGCCTCTGTCGTCCTCTGGAATAAACACGGTTTCTATGCTGTTGGCGGTGTCGGTACCAATCAACCACTTGCGCGTACCGTCATTGGAAACCTGCTCCAACTGCACCTGAGGCAAGCTAATTTCCGCCTCCCTAGCCAATTTCTCGCGCAACACTTTGGCGATGTCCGTCATCTGCTCAAAATCATGCACGCCAAAACGGTGCATCCAGCGCATCAATTGCTTGGCGCGAAAAGGTTTTTCGCCTTGCTCGGCAAACCAAGCGGCCAATTGCGGCTGATTAAAATTGAGTAGATTGATCAAAACAGAGCCTCAAAAGATTAAGCACAAAGCAACAGTCGCTTAGCAAACTCGTGCCGCACAGAAGCGCAGTGTGGCTGACACGCTAGAACACGCATGTTTATTTGTGCTTAAGATTTTAACGATTAGCCAAAGAAATATTTGATTTCGATGGCCGCATTCTCGGCTGAATCAGAGCCATGCACGGCGTTGGCGTCTATGCTTTCGGCAAAATCAGCGCGTATGGTACCGGCGGCCGCTTCTTTAGGATTGGTCGCACCCATCAAATCACGGTTAACTTGCACGGCATTTTCGCCTTCTAGGGCTTGTATCATCACTGGGCCTGAAATCATAAATTTAACCAAATCGTTAAAGAATGGACGCGCAGCGTGCACCGCATAGAAACCTTCGGCTTCGGCTTGGCTCAATTGCGCCATTTTTGCCGCGACTACTTTTAAGCCGGCATTTTCAAAACGGGTGTAGATTTTACCGATTACATTTTTTGCCACGGCATCAGGTTTGATGATAGAAAGCGTGCGTTGAACAGCCATAATTACTCCATTAAATTAACTTATTGAAAAGAACGATAAAATACCATTTTTGGCGCTTAAAATAAACCTAATTTACATGTTCAGTGCTTGTTTTAAGCGCAAGTTAAGCACAATGTGGCAAAATTACGTTTAAATGAAATCCGCAAACCGCCCATCCTTAACCCTCGGTCACGTCTGCCCTGCTTGCGGCCTGCTGTGCGATGACTTGCCCATGGATGGGGTCAATGGCCTTACTGATACGCGCCGCTGCCAGAAAAGTCAGCGCTTCTTTGCCCTCGCCCTAGCAAGTCAAGACAACAGCCCTAGCCTAGCCGGAAAAAAATGTGACCTAAACACGGCGTTGCAGGCCGCCGCCACGATTTTACGCGACAGCCAACAGCCCTTGTTTGCCGGCTTAGGCACCGAGGTGCAAGGCATGCGCGCCGCCTTACGTCTGGCCGAAAAATGCCATGCCACACTGGACCACATGCACAGCGAGGCTACGCTGCGCAACACCTTGGCCATGCAAAACAGCGGTTGGCAAACCACCACCTTGAGTGAAGTTAAAAATCGTGCTGACCTTATTTTGGCCATAGGCACCGACATTGTCAGCAGCCACCCGCGTTTTTTTGAAAAATTGGTCTGGAATAAAGACAGTCTATTCAATAAGGGCACGCCCAGCGTCATCTACCTGGCGGTGGACGAAGCGGATACGCAAGCAGGAATATCGCCTGATGGCACAAAGCCCACGGTGCTGGCGGCGGATAAAAAAGCCTTGCCTGCACTCATGAACACGCTCAATGCGCTATGCAACCCAGCTTATGCAAAATCGAATAAAACGGCATCGGTAGCCGGCCTAAGCATGGCCGCCTTAAGTGCTTTATTGGAAAAAATACAGGCCGCCAAATACGCCGTTGTGGTCTGGTCAGCCAGCGAATTGGCTTACCCACACGCCGAACTGACCGTGCAAAGCATTACCCAGCTTATCGCTAAACTCAATATGCAAACTCGCGTCACCGGCTTGAGCCTAAATAGCGGTGATGGCGACAGCAGTGTCCAACAGACCAGCACCTGGCTTAGTGGCTACCCCAGCCGCAACCGTTTTGTGCGGGGACAAGCGATCTACGACACAAAGCAATTCTCCAGTGCCGAGCAACTCAAAAGCTGTGACGCTTTGTTGTGGCTTAGTACTTTCAATCCACATCCGCCACCCAGTTACCAAGGCCCCATAATCGCCATAGGCCATGCCCACATGCCGTTTGAGCACCCACCGGCGGTGTTTATACCGGTCAGCGTACCGGCAGTGGATGACGGCGGCACCCTATTTAGAATGGACAGCTCGATTGCCCTGCCTTTAAGAAAACTGCGCGACAGCCGCCTGCCACGCTTCGCCGACGTCATTGGGCAAATAGAGGCCTTGATTTAGTGATCACCCTGCTCAAAAATGCCCGTGTATACGATCCGGCCCAGCAAAAAAATGGCGTGCTGGAAGATCTCTACATCAGCCAAGGCCGCCTAGTGGCCAAACCCTTGGATGCCAGTCAAATCACCCAGCGCATAGACCTGAGCGACAAAGTGGTGATGGCCGGCGCCATAGACATGCACAGCCACATCGGCGGCGGCAAAAGCAATATTGCCCGCATGCTGTTGCCAGAATTTCAGGCCAGCAAACACTACAGCGAACCGGAAGCGCACATTTGTACGCCGGGCTGCAGTCACCATGCCACGCCCACCAGCACAGAAACCGGCTTTCGCTACATAGAAATGGGCTACACGGCGGCGTTTGAGCCGGCTTTAATGCCCGTCAACGCCAGGCAAGCGCACCTGGAGATGGCCGACACGCCCATGATAGACAAAGGCGCCTATGCCATGCTCGGCAATGACGATTATTTTTTGCGCATGCTGGCTGGCCAACAAGATCAAAAAGCCATCAACGATTACGTGGCCTGGATACTGCACAGTACCCAATCCATAGGCATTAAGGTGGTGAACCCAGGCGGCATCAATGCCTTTAAATTCAATCAGCGTAAATTGGATTTGGACGAAAATAACCGTCACTACCAAGTCTCGCCACGGCAAATCTTACACAGTTTAAGCCGCGCCGTGCATGAGCTAGGCATAGCCAAACCCTTGCACGTGCATTGCAACAACTTAGGTGCCGCCGGCAATTTTCAAACCACGCTGGACACCATGCGCGCCTCCGATGGCTTGCCCATGCATTTGACCCACATCCAGTTTCACAGCTATGGCAAAGAAGGCGACAAGCAATTCTCCTCGGCCGCAGCCGAAATTGCCCAGGCGCTGAATAAAAACAAACACATCACGGCCGACGTTGGGCAAATTCTGTTTGGTCAAACCGTCACCGCTTCGGGCGACAGCATGATGCAGCACTTAAATGCGCGCCATGCCAACCCGAAAAAAGCCGTGCTGATGGACATAGAGTGCGACGCCGGTTGTGGCGTGCTACCGTTTAAATACCGCGACCAAAACTACGTCAACGCCTTGCAGTGGGCCATAGGTCTGGAGTTGTTCTTATCGGTGGAAGACCCGTGGCGCATCTTTTTAACCACCGACCATCCCAATGGTGCACCGTTTACCAGCTACCCGCATTTAATCCGTTTATTGATGGACAAAAGCTTTAGAAACGAAGCGTTTGCCAAACTGAATTTAGACGCGCAGGCCATGAGCAATTTATTAAGCTTAGACCGCGAATACAGCCTCTATGAAATCGCCATCATGACCCGCGCCGGCGCGGCCGGTTTAATAGGCCTAAACGACAGAGGCCATTTGGGCCTAGGCGCGGCCGCCGACATCACGGTTTATACCGACCAAACTGACCGCGAAGCCATGTTCAGCAAACCTGACTACGTCTTTAAAAATGGTGAGTTGGTGGTTAAAGACGGTAAAGTGATTAAAGTGGTTTGGGGCGCCACCCACACCACCAAGCCGGCGTTTGATTTAAGCGTGGAAAAAGACTTGGGCGATTACTTTGCCAAATATCAAACCATGCAATTGGCTAATTTTAAAATCAGTCACGATGAAATAGTCGGCGATGGCCGTGCTAGCATCGTGGTTCACAGCAAGCAGCCAAGCTAAACCATGTTAATTAACGGCATACACATAGACGACACTTTCGCGGAAGCCTTCAATATGCGCGGCACGCGCGTCATCATCACCGCGCAAAACCTTAAATGGGCTTACCATGCCGCTCAGGCCATGACCGGTTTTGCCACCTCGGTGATAGGCTGCGGTGTGGAAGCCGGCATAGAAGCGGAAATAAACAGCGGCCTCAGCCCAGACGGCAGACCGGGCGTGAGTGTTTTAATGTTTGCCATGGGCAGCAAGGTGCTCATGCAACAATTGGAAACGCGCATGGGCCAATGCGTGCTGACCTGCCCTACGGCCGCAGCCTTTGCCGGCATCAGCAGCGACGAGCCCATCAATTTAGGCAAAAATTTGCGTTTCTTTGGCGACGGTTACCAAACCAGCAAATTGATCAACGCTAAACGCTATTGGCGCATCCCGGTCATGGATGGCGAATTTTTATGCGAAGAAAGCACCGGCATGGTGCGCGCCATAGGCGGCGGTAATTTCTTAATCCTCGCCACCTCACAAAGCGCGGCATTGGCGGCCGCCGAAGTGGCGATTACTGCCATGCAAAGCCTAGCTAATATCATCATGCCTTTCCCAGGGGGCGTGGTGCGTTCTGGCTCTAAGGTAGGCAGTCGCTATGCAGCCCTGTTTGCCTCGACCAATGACGCTTTTTGCCCCACGCTCAAAGGCGTGACGCAAACCGAGTTGTCGGCCGACATAGAAAGCGTGATGGAAATCGTCATAGACGGCTTAAGCTTTGACGACATCGCGCTAGCCATGCGCGTCGGCATACAAGCAATTTGCCAGTTAGGTACGAATAGCGGTGTTAAGCGCATATCGGCCGGCAATTACGGCGGCAAATTAGGCCCACACCATTTTAAATTGCACGACATTATGGCTAAGCCACAGCCATGAGCGCGCTGACCTTTAGCTTGAAAAAGCCACTGCGCTTTTCCGTCAACTGCGCCACGCTGACGCCCGACGTTTTAGCCCCCTTGTCCCTCACCCAAATTGCCGGACTGACCATGTTGCATGGCAAACAAGCGATGCGAGTCGATGAACTGTTTGATCTGAGCGGACACGATAGCGCATCTCTGCGCTTTTTAAACGGCTCCAACAAACTCGATTACCTAGGCGCCAACATGAGTGCAGGCCGCATAGAGATAGAAGGTGAGGCGGGCGCCTATTTAGGCTTGGGCATGAAAGGTGGCGAGATACACTGCCATGGCAACACGCAAAGCTTGGCTGCCTGCAATATGCAAAAGGGCCTCATCGTCATTCATGGCAACACCGGTGATTTTCTAGGGGGCGCCTCTGCCGGTTTACGCAAAGGCATGGCGGGCGGCACGGTGGTAGTTAAAGGCCATGCCGGCGACCGCGTAGGCGACCAAATGCGCCGCGGGCTGATATTGATAGAAGGCAATGCCGGCGATTATTGTGGCAGTCGCATGCTAGCCGGCACCATAGGCGTGCTGGGTAAGGTCGGCCACTGGGCTGGCTTTAGCATGCGCCGTGGCACCCTATTACTCAGTCAAACCCCGCATTTACACGCCAGCATGCAGCATTGCGGTAGCCACCATTTGCCCTTTTTAAATCTGCTGTTTAAATCCTTTGCGCCGTTCTCCAAGTCATTTGCCCAGCTCAAAAACCAGCGTGCCGAACGCTGGCTAGGCGATGCGGCCGCGCAAGGCATGGGTGAAATACTGGTGATGACTGATTAAAAAGAAGCCTGAGCATGAAAAACACCCCCATCCCCACAGAATCAAACGGCGCACCGGCACCGGTCAGCTTGGCACAAGCTGCACTGTACTGGCTTAAATTGGGCTTTATCAGCTTCGGCGGTCCGGCCGGGCAAATTGCCATCATGCACCACGACTTGGTTGAGAAAAAACGCTGGCTCTCAGAAAATCGTTTTCTGCACGCCCTTAATTATTGCATGCTCTTGCCTGGCCCAGAAGCCCAGCAATTAGCCGTCTACATAGGCTGGCTAATGCACCGCACCTGGGGCGGCATCATTGCCGGCAGTCTGTTTTTCTTACCCTCGTTCTTCATCTTGACCGGACTCGCCTGGGTCTACATGGCCTTTGCTAGCGTGCCTGCCATTGCCGGAGCGCTCCACGGCATCAAACCGGCGGTGGTCGCCATTGTGCTGTTTGCCGCTTACCGCATAGGCAGTAAAGCCTTAAAAAACAAGTGGCTGTGGGCCATCGCTGGCTTGTCTTTCATGGCCATATTCGCCTTAAAACTAGCCTTCCCCATCATCGTGCTGGCGGCGGCCTTGATCGGCTATTGGGGTGGCCACATCAGCCCAGAGCATTTTAAAATAGGCGGCGGACACGGGGCCAGCGAGAAAAGCTTTGGTCCGGCCTTGATTGACGACGACAGCCCAACACCTGCACACGCTTTATTTAGTTGGGCCAAGATGGCGCGTATCGCGGCCGTCGGCCTAGCCATATGGCTAGCGGCCATGACCGGCTTATTCCTGCAATACGGCTGGGATGGCGCTTTTACGCAAATGGCTTGGTTCTTTACCAAGGCTGCCTTACTCACCTTCGGTGGCGCCTACGCGGTCCTACCCTATGTCTACCAAGGCGCGGTCGAACACTACCATTGGCTCAATGCCACGCAGATGATGGACGGCCTAGCCCTAGGTGAAACCACACCGGGGCCACTCATCATGGTGGTGACGTTTGTGGGGTTTGTCGGCGGTTGGCTAAACCCAGTGCTAGGCCCTGATGCGGTGTTCGCGTCGGCTTTTGCTGCCGCCACCATTGTCACCTTCTTCACCTTCTTGCCTAGCTTTATATTCATTTTTATGGGCGCACCCTTTATTGAAACGACGCACGGTAAGCTTAAAATCACCGCGCCTTTAACGGCCATTACCGCCGCCATTGTCGGCGTTATTCTTAATCTGGCCCTATTCTTTGCCTACCACGTGTTCTGGCCACAAGGCTTAAGCGGGACGGTGGATGGGTTTGCTATCGGCCTCACCGTTATCGCCAGCGTCGCGCTATTTCGCTTCAAGCTTGGCGTCATTCCGCTCATCTTAAGCTGTGCCGGACTGGGGCTCTTGTTCACGCTCTTGGGCTAACACCGGCGGTGAATACGACGGATTATTGATTTAATAATTTATGGGCGGGTTTGTTTGTTTGTTTGTTT
>SXGT01602971.1_pt1 | contig 16486 bp, 24 predicted proteins | sample 3176221 | NCBI WGS metagenome assembly SXGT01 (sample SAMN11356862, study PRJNA531348) | freshwater metagenome | isolation source: freshwater sample F1-120 | place: China: Fuxian Lake, Yuxi | collected 2017-12-25 | reverse complement strand
CGGCCATGCGCGACGATGGCGTTCTCGACCATGCCGGCGCAGGCGTCAGCTTTCATCAAGTTTGCGCCGTCGTAACGAACCGAAACGCCAGTCTCGCGCTCCAGACCGGAGCGAACGCGCTCGATCTCGGCTGCGTCGCCCAAGCCGTTTAGCGTCACGTCCATGCCTGCCTTGGCATAGGCCGTTGCGACGGCCAGGCCGATACCACTGGTCGATCCCGTCACCAGGGCGGCTTTGCGTGCACTCATCTGCGTATCCCTCATGCTCTTGTGGGGCGGTTGTCTTGCGCGCCTTGCCCGGAACCGCTAGCGCAGGCGCTATATAAGCCGTCGGCGGCGAGCGAGGGACCCGGCATGGACTTTACAGCGCCCATCAACGCGTTCGTGGCGGGCTTCCCCGATTTCATTGTCCAGCTCGGCGTCGCGCTGGGGCTCTTCATTGTCTCGCTCGTTATCTACGTGCTGATGACGCCGCACAAGGAATTGGCCCTCATCCGCGCCGGTAACCCGTCCGCATCGCTCGCATTTGGCGGCGTCGTCGTCGGCCTTGCCATTCCGCTGGGCAATTGCCTCGCACATTCGTTCGGCGTGTTCGACCTCATCATCTGGGGCGTTGTGACGCTGCTGATCCAGCTCATCGCCTTCCGCTTCGCCGACATGTTCCTGCGTGGGCTGCCGCGCCGCATCGCCGAGGGCGACGTCGCTGCTGCGATCTTCCTGATGAGCGTGAAGATTGGCCTCGCCATCATCTTGTCTGGCGCGGTCGCAGACCCCAACGTCTCGATGATCCGAGGCCTCTGACCCAGTGTTGCGTATCGTTCCCGACTGGCTGCTCTACATCATCGTCATCGCGGCGGTGGTGTTTGTGCTGTTCCGGGTGGATCAGCGCGCCGACGCACCAGAAGCGCTGCCGGAGGCGCCGCAGACCGGCTCATATTTGCCGCCGCCCTCGATGTATGATCCGGAAGTGCTGGTCGAAGTTGGCCCCGTCGCCTCCGGCATGGGCACTGCGTTCGCCATCTCCGCCGATGGCTGGTGGCTGACGGCGCGTCACGTCGTGGACGGCTGCCAAAATGTCGGCCTCATCGTTTCGCGTGGCTCCGCGGTGCCCGTGCACGACGTCAAACGCGCGCTCTTTGCCGACCTCGCCTTGCTTCGCACGGATCAAGCGCCGGCAGCGCTCGCACTCGACACATCAGAACGACAATTTCAAATCAATCAGCGCGCCTTCCACGTCGGCTTCCCGCAAGGCCGCCCTGGCGAAGCTTATTCACGCCTGATTGGCCGCGAAACTTTGATCGCACGCGGCCGCTACGATCTTGAAGAGCCTGTACTGGCTTGGGCTGAACAGGGCCGCACATCGGGTCTGCGCGGCTCGCTGGCCGGCATTAGCGGCGGGCCGGCATTCTCCGCCAACGGCCAAGTCATCGGCGTAACAGTCGCGGAATCGGCGCGGCGTGGGCGCATCTACACGGCCGCGCCCTCGTCCATCATGCGCTTCTTACGGCTTGAGCAAGTCGAAGCGGTCGGCGCACCGGCGCCGCGGCTAACAGCGGATAATTACGGGCAAGAATCCGACGATCTGCGCCGTCAGCTTGCAGTGGCGCAAGTCGTCTGCGTTGCGCCCGGCGACGGACCATTCTGATGAACGCCGCTTACGCCGACCGCTTGATCGAAGGCGTCCGCATCAAAGCAACACCACTTTGCGTTGGCCTCGATCCGTTCCCTGACAAAGTGCCAGCGCTGTTCGGCGATCTAAGCGCCGATCCAGCAGCGGTGCTGGTAAAGTTCGGAACCAGCGTCATCGACGTCGCCGCCAAGCACGCCGCGGTCCTGAAACCACAACTCGGCCTCTTCGAGCAGTTTGGTGAGATGGGCTATGCGGCAGCGCGTATGTTGGTCGAGTACGGCCGCGCCGCCGGCATGATCGTATTGCTCGACGCCAAGCGCGGCGACATTGGCACCACCGCAGAGGGCTACGCGCGCGCAACCTTGGGTCAGAAGCCCGGCTTCGACGCCGATTGCGTCACCGTCAATCCGTACATGGGCAAAGACACGCTCGCGCCGTTCGTGAGCACCGCAAAGGCACACGGCAAAGGCGTCGCCGTACTGGTGCGCACATCCAATCCAGGCGCCGGCGATTTCCAGGATTTGCAGGTGGGCGGCGCGCCAGTGTGGCGGCGGGTCGCCGAAATGCTCGCACCGGAAACGCAAGAGCTGATGGGCGCGAGCGGCTGGTCGGGGCTCATGGCGGTGGCCGGCGCCACCTACCCCGAAGAAGCCCGCAGCCTCCGCGAGGCCATGCCGCACGCCCTCTTCTTGGTGCCGGGCTATGGCGCGCAAGGCGCAAGCGCCGCCGATGCGGTCGCCGGTTTCGTTGACACGCCGCAAGGTTTGGAGGGCGGCGTTGTGAGTTCCTCGCGTGCGGTAACCTACCCGGCGTCAGCGCAGTCCGCGAAAAGCATGGGTGAATGGCGCACCGCGATTGATGAGGCGATGCGGGACGCCGCCGCCGAATTGCGCACGGCCTGTAGCCGCTGATCACGCGACAAGCCTAGCTTTTTTCGCTAATCCTGCGATTCGGGACGCCTAAAACGGGCGGCGAGGGAGATGACCCATGCGCAAGAATTTGACGCGTGCGCTGTTTGCGCTGGCTTTGATTGTGGCGCCCGCCGCTCACGCCGATGGCCCCGGCGATGGCGGGCCAAACGTCGCCGCCCCGCCTGTGCGAGCACAACCGACAACGCCGCCGCGCGCAGAGGCGACGCCACCCGCCCAAACCGCCGCCGCGCCGCAAGGCCGCAACGGTGTCATCGCGCTGAATGAAAATCTCTCGCTCAACGTCCCGGCTGATTATCGCTTCTATTCCGCCGAAGAGGCGCGCGCCTACATGCAGCGCAACAATGTTAGCGCCCCCAGCGGTGAGACGCTCGGCATGGTCGCGCGCGCCGGCGCCGATGTGCGCGCGCCCGGCACATGGGCCAGCATCGTGAGCTACGATGAAATTGGCTATGTGCAGCCCGCGACAGCGTCGGGCCTTAGCGATGCTGACTTCGAGGCCGAAGTGCGCGAAGCGCGCGCCCAGCAAAACCGTGCCTTCGAAGGCTTCTTCAGCGCGCCGTCGTTCAACGCCAACGCACCCTACGTTGCGTGGGCGGAACGCTCGGCCGCGCCTGCCGCGCGCGTAAAGGATCTGCGCCATGAGCAAAAGGTGCTCGGCCGCCGCGGTGTCGCCGGGCTGACCACCATCGGCGCAGCCGATCAGATGCCTCAAATTGAAGCCGCCGCATCGACACTGCGCGGCATGCTCACCTTCCCGTCGGGTCGCCGTCACAGCGACTTCGACGCAGCGAACGACACCGTTTCAGCCTACACCGTGCCGGCTTTGGTGACAGGTGTTGCGCCAGTCGATCCGAACGCACAAGCAGCTGCGCCGCCTGTCGAAGGCCAAGCGCAAACAAATTTTGGCGGCCTCGCGGGCTGGTTTCCGTGGATAGCGCTCGGCGTCGTTGGCCTTGCTATTGCTGGCTTTCTGATGATGCGCCGTCGCGGTGACGATGATTTCGACGACGGCGAAGCCTAAGCCCGCAGCAAAATTTCGCCGTTGCGCACTTCGATCGCTAAGCGTTCAAGGCCGTCGCCATTACAGGGCCCGCCAGCGCATGCGCCGTCCGCAAGCGTAAAGCTCGCGCCGTGCGCCCCGCAGACGATGTAGCGACTCTCTTGCACCAGCACGCGGCCGTCCGCGCGTTGCAGCGGATAGCCGGCGTGCGGACATTTGTTGCGAAACGCCGCAACTTGATCGCCCGTCCGCGTGAGGATCAGCGAGAGCCGCACGCCATTGTGTTCGACATCGACAATGATCGCGCCGCGATCCGGCAGTGCGTCAAGGCGCGCGAGCGGAGTCACACGCCTTCCGCCTTGAACGGCCGCGAGAGCAACGCCGCGATCGCATCATCGATGCTGATGCGCTCCGAGACGATCGCGTCCACGGCGGCGGAGATCGGCATTTCCACGTTGAACTTTTGCGCCAGCGCGACAACCGCCGGCGCACTCTCCATGCCTTCAGCGACAGAGCGGCGCTCCGCCAAAATGTCCGCAAGCTTGCGCCCTTCGCCGAGCGCCGCGCCAAGCGAGGTATTGCGCGAGGTGAGCGATGCGCAGGTCAGCACCAGATCGCCAAGACCGCACAGGCCCGAGAGCGTTTCTGCTTTGGCGCCCATGGCGAGGCCAAGGCGTGTAAGTTCAGCAAAGCCGCGCGTTATCAAAGCAGCGCGTGCGCCATCGCCAAGCTTGCGCCCCTCCGCGACACCGCAAGCGATAGCGATGACATTCTTCACCGCGCCGCCAATTTCGGCCCCAATCAGATCGTCGGCGACATAGGGGCGGAACGTCGGCAGGCCGATGGTGGCGACGATACGTTGCGCCAGCGCTTGATCCGGGCTCGCGATTGTCGTGGCGGTGGGTAGTCCGCGCGCGACGTCCTTGGCGAAGCCGGGGCCGGAGAGCACTGCCGGCGTGCGCTCCGGCATCTCCTCCTGCAACACGTCGGTCATCAGCGCCAACGTGCCGCGCTCAACCCCTTTGGCGCAGAGGACCACCGGCGTTTCCAGCGCAAGCAACGGCTTCAGCGACCTCAAGGTGGCGCGCATGTGCTGCGCCGGCGGCACAGCCAAGATCAGATCAGCGGCGGCGGCCTCTTCAAGCTCGCTGGTCGCGCGGATCACCGGATTGAGCCGGATGCCAGGAAGGAACAGCTCGTTCTCGCGGCGGAGGTTTACCGCCTCCACCACCTCAGGTTCCCGGGCATAAAGCGTGACCCCGCGCTTGGCGGCCGCCGCCACCTGCGCCAACGCCGTGCCCCAGGCCCCCGCCCCAATCACCGTCACCGTCTCAAAGGGCTGGCTCAATCGGCTGAATCCTTCATTGAACGTTTAGCAAAAACCCGCTAAATCGTAGGGATGGACGAGAAATCCGCTACCCGCGACCGCATTCTCCAAGCCGCGATGACCCGCATCAAGCACTACGGCTACGGCAAGACAACCATGGCCGAGATCGCCGCCGATTGCGACATGTCCCCCGGCAACATTTATCGCTTTTTCGAAGCCAAGATCGACATCGCCGAGGCGATGGCGCGCAAGCACTACGCTGAAGAACATACCGCTATGGCGCAGGTGGGCCGCCGTAAGGACTGGCCGGCCGACAAAAGATTGCGCGAAATGCTGCTGAAGCGGATGCGTGAAAACTTCCAAATGTTCGAGGAAAACGCGAAAATCTTGGAAGTTGCGGAGGTTCTATCGCGTGAGCGGCCAGTTTTCATGAACGAACTGATCGCACTTGAGCGTGTCGGCATCACCGCTGTGATCGAAGAGGGAATGGAAGCCGGCATCTTCGCCAAGGGCGACGCCGAATTCCTGGCCGAAATGCTCCAGGCCGCGACCGTCAAATATTCCATCCCGCAGCTGATCTCGCGACTGACGTTGGCGAAGCTGGAGCGCGAGTTTGACGGCGTCATGAGCTTGGTGCTGAACGGGCTCTACGCCCCGGGCTTCCAAAGCGCAGAATCGAAGGCCCGCGCCAAGCAAGACGCCAAAGCGTAAGTATCGCTACGCAATTATTGAACGAAACGCGTTTTATTTATTGATCAACGACCAGGGCGATGCTAGCTTCTAGTCATCGACAGCCCACGAGCCCTGGAGCCCCCAAATGACCACCCCGCGCCCCTCCTTCCTGATGATGACCAGCTTCGTTCTCGCGGCCGCCGGCCTCTTTGCCCTGGCGGCGACACCCTTCCTGCAGACGGCAGCGATGGTGGCGCTCTGAGCTCTGCCTGCGGCGCGGCTCCCAGCACGCCGAAGGACTTGTGCAGGCGCGAAGGCTAGCCCTTCGCGTCTTTTCTTTACCTGCGATTATGCGCGGCGAATTAACCTTTGGGCTGCAAATTTGCATAACTGAAGCGGTAAAACGGCCCTAGCAAAGCCACCCTGGAGGGTCCATCTCACCCCTATCGATGTTCGCACGTGCAACATCGAACCTTTTGTGGGGAGAATTTGAATGTCCGCTCAAGACCTGCCGTCGACCGCCAAGGCGCTGTCCCTGGTGATCGCTGTGGCGCTGGTCGCGACCGCATTCGCGCCGCTGTTGTTCACGGCCGCGCGCATCGTCGCTTAAGCCTTCGCCCCTTTGCGCCCCGGCTTGTGGCTGGGGCGCAGTCGGGCCGCCTCGTCATCCAACGGCCAGCGTGGTCGGGCCGGAAATGACAGGTCGTCACTGAATCCGCGGCGCAATCTTTCAGCGCCAGCCAAAGCAATCATCGCAGCATTGTCCGTGCACCAACGCAGCGGCGGCGCGATAAAATCATAATTCCGCTCAGCCGCCAGTGCCTCCAGCCGACCCCGGATTGCCGTATTGGCCGCGACGCCGCCCGCGGCCACCAGCCTCCCTCGCGCGCCATAGACTGGATCAAACACGCGCATCGCGTTGCGCGTGCGGTCCGCCACGATGTCCAGCACTGCAGCTTCAAAGCTGGCGCACAAATCCGCTTTATCCTGCTCGGTCATGGCGCCGAGCCGCTCGGCTTCGCGCGCGCAAGCTGTCTTTAAACCCGCGAATGAAAAGTCGCAGCCATCGCGCCCGAGCAGCGGCCGAGGCAGCGCAAAGCGCCTGGAATCCCCGTTTTTCGCGGCTTTTTCGACGTAAGGCCCACCTGGGAAACCGAAGTCCAATAGCTTGCCTAACTTATCGAACGCTTCACCGAGCGCATCGTCCACCGTCGAGCCCAACCGCCGATAAACACCGACATCGAGCACTGAAATGAACTGGCAGTGCCCGCCGCTCACCAACAGCAAAAGATACGGAAACGTCGCCCCACCAGGCGCGAGACGTGGGCTCAGCGCGTGACCTTCCAAGTGGTTCACAGCTAGCAGCGGCTTGTCGTGCGCCAGTGCGATGGCTTTGCCAGCGAGCAACCCAACCATCACGCCGCCGATAAGGCCCGGCCCCGCCGTCGCGGCGACGCCGTCCAAATCCGCAAAACCGAGCCCGGCATCCCGCATCGCCGCCGCGATGACCCCGTCGAGCCCCTCGACGTGCGCCCGAGCGGCAATTTCAGGCACAACGCCCTTATACGGCGCATGATGCACGGCCTGTCCCAGCACCACGTCCGACAGCACGCGTGGGCCATTTTCGTCCAGACACAGCACTGCGGCCGCGGTTTCATCGCAGCTGGTCTCGATGCCAAGGACGGTGAGTGGCTTCATGGGCCGGACATAGAGGCTGCGGCGCGGTAGCGCGAGTGCGCATATGAACCACTGGCAGACTTGGCCGGCGACGCACCGGCAGTCCATAAGGGCGCGATGACGACACCCCTTTTCCGTATTGGCGCGCGCGGCTCAAAACTCTCCCTGACGCAAACCGGGCAGACGCGCGCACGCTGGGCGGCGCTGCTGGGCGTGGCGGAGGATGCGCTCGAAATCGTGCCGATCGTCACCAGCGGGGATCGCATTCAGGATCGGCGGTTGATCGAGGCCGGTGGCAAAGGCCTGTTCACGAAAGAGCTGGACGACGCGCTGCTCGATGGCCGCATCGATATCGGCGTACATTCGCTGAAGGATCTACCAACTCAACTGCCCGACGGCATCGACCTTGCCTGCGTGCCCGAGCGCGAAGATCCGCGCGACGCGTTCGTAAGCCTGAAGGCGAAGACGCTGGAAGAGCTCGCGCCGAATTCGGTCGTCGGCACCGCGAGCCTGCGCCGGCAAGCGCAAGTGCTGTTCGCGCGTAACGATCTGCGCGTCTCGACGCTGCGCGGCAATGTCGATACGCGTTTGGCGAAGCTCGAAGCCGGCGACGCGGACGCAACGTTCCTGGCGCTGGCCGGACTGAAACGTATGGGCCTCGAATCCCGCGCCACGAGTTTGCTCGATCCGGACGCCATGCCCCCAGCCGCATGCCAAGGCGCGCTCGCGATCACCGCACGTAGCGATGACGCCCGCGTGCGCGACGCATTAGCGGCGTTCGAAAACTCCTCCGCACGCGTGGAAATCGAAGCAGAACGCGCTTTTTTGGCTGCGCTTGACGGCTCGTGCCGGACGCCAATTGGCGCGCTTGCCCGCGCCCGCGGCGATAAGCTTACCTTCCTCGGCGAAACTTTACGCCCCGATGGCGGCGCCCGCTGGCGACGCCGCGAAGACATCGCGCTCGGTCCCGATGCGATAAAGCAAGCGCAATCGCTGGGCGCCCGTCTCGGCGGTGAAATCCGGGAAGAGGCCGGCGACGCGATCGTGTTGGACGCGTGATGTGATCCGCGTCGCCGTCACGCGGGCGCTGCCTGAAGCGATAAAAACAGCGGAGCGCGTTCGCGCGCTTGGCGCCGCTCCTGTTCTCGCGCCGTTGCTCACCATCGTGCCGTGCGCGTTCGATACGAACACAGACGGCGCACAAGCGATCATCTTCACCAGCAGCAACGGTGTGCGCGCTTTCCCCGATGCGCATGGCGCCCGCGCACGCGCCGTGTTCGCGGTCGGCGACGCCACCGCCGCCGCCGCGCGCGATGCCGGTTTCCTTCACGTCCAATCGGCCGATGGCGATGTCCGCGACCTTGCGGCATTGGTGAAAAGCGCTCTCGATCCTGCCGCTGGCAAACTCATCCACATCGCAGGCGATCATGTCGCGGGCGATCTCGGCGGCGAACTCGCAGCGGCCGGGTTCGGATACGAGCGCCGGCTGGCCTTCGCATCCGTGGCCGCGACAACCCTTCCCCCCGCTTTCTTCGAACCGCTCGACGCGGTGCTCTTTCACAGCGCACGGGCGGCGGAGACATTCGTGGCGCTTGGGGCGGCGCGCTCGGCGGAACTCATTGCGGCCTGCCTCAGCGAAGCGGTGGCGGAGGCCGCGCGAAAAACCGCGTGGAAAAGTGTCATCGTGGCGCCCGCGCCACGCGAAGACGCTCTCCTGGCCGCTTTACTCCAGGGCTGAGGCGCCCCTGGACAATCCCGACTGGCGCAATCGCTTGAGCCCCCCACCTCCGAGGCCTAGATTCGTGCCGCGCGACTGCGACTCGTTTCCCGCGCGAAATGCGGAAGTCGCGGAAAAGACTGGGGAGTCCGGATGAGCAGAGACGACGACGCCGAGCGCGGACGCGCCGAGCCGATCGACGTTGAGTACGAGCCGTATCGCGAAGAGGTTCGCGGTGGGCCGGGCGTAGGCATGGGCACAGCTCTGATGCTGGCGCTCGTCGCCGCGGGCGTAGGCGCCGCTGGTGGAGCGATTGCGCCGCGCGTGCCGGCGCTTAGCGCAGCTCTCGACAACGTCGCACCCGCGCCTGCCGTCACCGGGGGAACACCCGACAACACAGCCGCTGCACTTGATGCACGGCTCGATCAGATCGAGACGTTGATCAATGCGCCCTTAGCGGAAGCCGCGGGCGGCGCGCCCGGCGAAGACAATACGACCGCGCGCGTGTTCGCCCTGCAATCTGGTTTGCGCGATGTCGAACAGCGGCTAACGCAAATGCCCTCAAGCGCTGAAGTCTCGGCGCTGGTGGCGGAAGTGCGCCGCTTGCAGGAAGAATTGCCAGCCGTGGCGCAAGAAGCGCGCGCGGCAGCGACTGCGGCGCGTGCATCTTACGCCATTGTAGCGGCGTCTGAAGCCTCGCGCTCCTCCGGCCCGTTCGAGCAAGCCCACGCGCAACTCGCGGCGTTGCTGCCCGGCGATGAAAACGTAGCCGCGCTTGAGCCGCTTTCCCGCACCGGCGCACCGACCCGCTCCGAGCTGCTGACGCGATTTGAACGGCTCGACAACGAGATCATCCGCGCCGCGCGGCAAAGTCAGGCCGGCGCTGGTTTCTGGGGCCGCATCCAAGCGGCCCTCGCACAATGGATCGTGGTGCGCCGCGCTGACGCCGGCGATACGCCGGAAGGCATTGTCGCGCGGGCCGAAGAAGCGCTCGCCGGCGATCGCCTCGATCTTGCCATTCAAGAACTCAACCGCCTGCCCGCGCAGCCGAAGCGTGCGGCCCAGGACTGGATCAACGACGCCCAACGCCGGCTCGAAATCGACCGGCGCATTGCGGCAATCCGACAAGAATTGTCGCGGAGCTAAGCCCGATGTTGCGCCTCGCCTTCCTGCTGATCATCGCCGTGATGGCCATGCTGGCCTCCTGGCAGATCGTCACCACCGATCCCGGGACGGTCGAGATCGAATGGTTCGGCACGCAAGTGTCGACCTCGGCGCTGTTCGGGCTGCTGATCCTGGTGGCGATGATCGCAGTGGCGCTGCCGCTGTTGCGGCTCATCATGTTTTTGATGGATGCGCCTGGCCGGATTGGCAAACACAGTCAGCGCGCACGCGTGCGCCGTGGTCAAGAAGCCTTGGCCTTGGGCTTGATCGCCGCGGAAGCCGGCGAATTCGAAGAAGCCCGCCGCCATGCGGATAAGGCCGAAGACCTCATCGATGAGCCGCGTCTCGCTTTACTCTTGCAAGCACGGGCGGCCGAAGTCGGCGGCGACACTGCCGCGGCGGAGCGCGCCTATTCCGGCATGCTGCAAAACGAAGACACCGAAGTGCTCGGCCGCAAAGGCCTGATGGCGGCGGCGTTGAAACGCGGCGATCGCACAGCAGCGCGCGCGCACGCGGAAGCGGCGCTCAAAGCCTCGAAAACCGCCACCTGGCCATTCCAGTACGCGTTCGATCTCGCCGTGCAAGCGTCGGATTGGGAAAACGCGATCGAAGCGCTCGATATTGGCGATAAGCGCAAGCAGGTCGAAGACAAGGTCGCCAAGCGCCGCCGCGCCGTTTTGATGAGCGCGCAAGCAGCCAAGCTTGAGCGTGAGCGTCGCGCCGACAAAGCCTGCGACATGGCGCAGAAGGCCTTCCGCATCGCGCCGGGTTTCGTTCCGGCTGGCGCACTCGCTGCGCGCTTGCTGGTTGCCGAGGGCAAAGCTGAACGCGCCGCTTCAATTATGGAAGAAGCCTGGGAAAACGGCCCGCACCCGGTGCTCGCACACGCCTACCGTGACCTTGTGCCTGGCGAAACGCGCGAAGCCCGCGCCGAACGCATGCGCATCTTCGCCGAAAAGCGCCGCGACCATCGCGAAAGCAAGATCATTTTGGCAGAACTCGCCATGGAGCGCGGCGATTGGGGCGGCGCGCAAGCCGCTCTTGAAGACGCTTACCGCGAGAACCCATCCTCGCGCATCTGCATCCTGTTCGCGCAAGTCGCACGCGGTCGCGGCGATGAGAACGGCGCACGCACCTGGCTCGCACAAGCCGCTGCAGCGCCGCGCGAAGCCGATTGGTCTGACCTCGATCCGGAAGGCCCCGCCTTCATGTACGACGACAGCGATTGGGCGCGGCTTGTCTATGTGTTCGGCGATGGCGGCCAGCTCATCCATCCGCGCATGGAGCGCGGCGGCAACGACGCGCTTGGCCCGGTGTTAGCGCTGCCGACAGCCGTACTCACCGCTCCGCACGCAAACGCCCATCCTGACGCCAACATGCCGGACGAAGTGGAAGTCGAAGAAGTTCGATAAGGGGATGGTGCCGCCTACGTGACTCGAACACGTGACCCCCGCATTACGAATGCGGTGCTCTACCGGCTGAGCTAAGGCGGCCCCGGGAAGGCCGGTTTCCTAGACGGAGCCGCCGCCGAGGGCAAGGGCGCCAGCCCGCGCTAGGCGCCCTCTCCGTGCAGAGGCGGCAGCGCCCGCGGCGGGATAGCGTCCAGCGGCACGCCGCGGGGCATCGAGCCCAGCACCCAGCGCCACAGCACCGGGAGCATCAAGAGGATCACCACCAGCTTGGCGAGCGAGCTGTATTCCCAGGCATCAAGCGGCGTCGGGATCGCGATCAGCGCATAGGCCAGCGCGCAGAAGGCAACAAGCGCCGCGAGCAAGAGAAAGAAATAGCGTTTTGGCGTCTCGCCGATCAGCACTTGCAAGCGCGGCTTCTCGGACGCCACCCGAGCCAGCGCCGCCCGTACGAACGGCGTGTAGCTTTCACTGCGCTCCTCATAGCTGCCGCGCGCCACGAAGTGTGCGTTGTCGAGGATGATTTTACGTTGATGCTTCGGCTGCAGCTCAAATACATAGCGCCACGGCCGGTGCCGGTTTGGCTCATGGAACAGGCGCACGCTGACCATATCGCGCCACGCATAGCGGCGCTCGTGTCCGGATACGCCGCGGCTCACCAGCGCGTCGTCCTCCACGCGCCATTCGCGTTCGCCGCGCGACATCGCGCCGGCTCTGCGCCGATAGATGACCGACTCCATTGTTCCGTTCGCGTGTCCCGAGCGCCCTCGCTCACTAGCCCTAGGTTTGCCGCGCGCGCTCGGCAAGTGCGCGATGCTGTCACGCTCGCTGGAAGGCTGGGCATTCTCGTTTGAGGCGCTTAGACTTGCGCCATGATTGAGCTCGTTATTGCACAGCGGCGCAAGGATTTGGGCGGATTTGAAGTTGGCCGCGTGCTGCCTTACGCGCCGCGCCGCATGGTCGGACCATTCATCTTCTTCGACCATATGGGCCCAGGCCAGTTTGCGCCAGGTATCCCCAAGACTGTCGATGTCCGCCCGCACCCGCACATCGGGCTTTCGACTGTCACCTATTTGTTCGAAGGCGAGATCATGCACCGCGACAGTGTCGGCTCGGAGCAGCCGATCCGTCCGGGTGAACTCAACTGGATGACATCCGGGCGCGGCATCACGCATTCAGAGCGGTTCGAGCGCGCGCGACAGGAAGGTGGCCCGCTGCATGGCATTCAAGCCTGGGTGGCGTTGCCTGAGAAAGACGAAGAAACCGATCCCGCATTCGACCACTATGGCGCCGCCGCGCTGCCGACGTTTCAAGACGGCGGGGCGTGGGGCCGCTTGATCGCGGGCAAAAGCGCCGGTCTCTCCGCGCCTGTCCGCACCCATTCGCCGATGTTCTATGTTCACTGGGCATTGCACGCCGGCGCGGCGGCGTCTGTGCCGGCGGAATATCCCGAACGCGCGCTTTACGTGGCCGAGGGCGAGATCGATGTCGCTGGCCAGCGCTTTGGTGCGGGGCAGATGATCGTGCTCGCGCCAGGTGACGCCGTGACATTCCGCGCAGAGACGCCCGCCATTGTGATGGCGCTCGGCGGCGAGCCAATAGGCCCCCGCTTTATCGAATGGAATTTCGTGCACTCCTCAAAAGAGCGCATCGAGCAAGCCAAAGCCGATTGGCGCGCCGGCCGCATGAAACTGCCCGACCTCGACCACGACGAATGGATCCCGCTTCCCGATCCTTCGCCGCCGCCAAATCCGATGTCTTAAATCGCCGCTTCCAGCGCCGCGACCACGCTAGCGATCGACCCGGCGACCGTTTCCGTCGCCGGAATGCCGCGAAACAGGATGATGGTCTTGCCGTGGCTGTCGCGCACAGCAGCGACTTCATTCGGGTTGATATGGACTTCGAGCCGCGCATCGGCCGCCGAGATGAATTTCACGAACTTTGCCATATACCGCACACTCCGGCGAATCAGCTCCGCCTGAGCGTTTATGAGCGCCAATCGCGGGCACAGTGCGAATAATCGCACGCCAGGCGCCGAAGCATGTTAAGATTACACGACCAGCAGACCGAACCATCGCTTTCAGCCGCCCGCGAGGGCGGATGCCGCTGCGCGCGATTCATCGGCTCAAACACTGCCCGCAAGGAGCGCTCCGTGCCTTTCATCGTCAACTCATCACCAGGGCCGGGCTTGCGCTTCGAGCCAAGCGAAACGCTTGCGGACGCCAAAGCCGCGCTTAGCTGGGCGGCGGGCCTTGAACGGCGCGGCATGCGTCTCATCCGCATCCGCGACACCGAGACCGGACTTGTGTTCGACGAAAAGGGTCTGCGCGAAGAGATCAAGCGCCTCGCAAGCGCCGAGTCATGAGCAAGCTCAGATTACTTCAAGAAGCGAGCGTCGCTGAAAAAGCGTGGATGCACGAAGTTGCGGCCGTGTTCGGCGCGAGCGACGCCAGCATGGCGCGGTTTCAAGGGCGCGCAACCGGTGAGCCAGGCTCACGCCTGCGCGAGCTTTACAACGCTTACGTCAAAGTGCGCGACGCATACGCCGCACTCTAAGGATCCCCAAAATATGGCTCAACTCTCTGTTGTCAGCGTCGCCGATCGCGCCGGCTTTTACACCTTCGCCGCCGCCCTGCGCGCTAGCGACCACTTTGAAAAACTCGAAGGCCCCGGCCCCTTCACCGTGTTCGCCCCGACAGACGCCGCCTTTACCGCGGCGATGTCTCCCGTCGCGCTCGACAAATTTCTCCGCCACGACCCGGAGCGCCTGCACATAGTGCTCGGCTATCACATTGCCGCCGGCCGCGTGGCCGCAGCGCGCTTCGCCGACAAGCGCATGCGGGCCGTAATGCAAACCGGCGGCGACGTCCGCATCGATGGCCGCACCGAGCTGCGCGTCAATGGCGTCCGCGTCGTGAAGCCCGATCTCAACGCCAGCAACGGCGTGATCCACGGCATCGACGCATTGCTTTGGCCGCCGAAACCAGCGGTCGCCGTCGCGGCGACATGAACGGCACGGTAAAATCCTACGACGTGCGCCGTGGCATGGGACTGATCGCGCCCGATCGCGGCGGCGCCGAAATCTCGGTGCACGCCAACGAACTCGAGCGCGCCGACTTCGCCCGCCTCGACGACGGCGACCGCCTCAGCTTCGACGTCAAAACCGACAGCGCCCTAAAACGCAGCTTCGCCGTGAACCTGAGCCGGATTTAGCCGGGCGAACGCGTTCCGCGATTGGTGCGATGCGCGAGGGCTTGAAGGAGCGACGCGGTCACGCCCGCACTTGCGGAGCTCTGGTTTTTTGGTAGCCAAGGACCATGAGTGGGCTGTCGAAGTTTGTCCGCCTTGGGTTGGCGCTAACCGTCGTCTGCATAGTCGCAGGCGTTTCCGCACTCTCGCCTACGGCCGCGCAAACTGATCCGGCTGAGCGTGCGTTCGCCATGGTGACCGGGCGAATGGAGGCTGCGCGGAGAGTTCAATTCTGCGCCTTCGTTGCTCAGCATGCGATAACGCAGGCTACCGAAGCGCCAACGCCGACGCTGCGAACCAACCGAGAGTTGGAGGCGCAGTCGCTTCAGGCTCGGCTCGCTCCGCATCTCGAGCGCGCCAATGCGTCTCTGTCGGCTACGGACTTGGAGCGCATTGAGCGTGAGAACAACGAATACATGGGGTTGCTTAGCTATGCCCCGTCGCAGGAAATCGGCAGGCGCCTGAACGATCCCGCGGTGGTGGAGGATTTTCTGGGGTTATGGCTGTCCGATATCGGCAGCCGCTGCAACGTAATGTTGGACGCCATGGGCGTCACGCAGGTGGAGGTTCCTGATCCGCCCAAAATAGTGACCGATAGGTGAGCGATGCCGCGGCGCTATTGGAGAGCTCTGTACGATCTCAATTTTTACGGCGCGTATCATGAGCCGCCGCCACCTCAGCCGGAAGCGGTGCATGCGATAGGGGCAGCCGGGCAGTCCCATCCGTTTCGATACCTGAGCAACAATCCAGGCGAGACAAGGGAGGCCGCCGATCTCCCTTATGCTTATGGCGGCGGCGTGCTCATGAACCTGCGCGCTGCCGAGGTGCTGCTGCCGCTGCTTACTCCTTGGGCTAACATTCAATCCGATGTGCTTGTCGATGGTCGGTCGACGCACATTCTGGCCATCGTGAACCATATCTATGACGCGATGAACGAAGCGCGTTCGAGCGGGTCACGCGGCGTCCGATCAGGCATCTGGCTCGCGATGAGAGAACTGCACCTCGTTGACGCCGATATCGGCCCGTCGCCGATCTTTCGTTTGCCAAACCATGGACTGCAATGGGATCACGTCGTTGGAGAAGAGATCGTCAACGCGATTCTAGCCCACAAACTTACAGGCCTCACGCTTCAGGAAGCGGTGGTGGAATGAACAGGAAGGGAAAAATGAGCGTAAGGCATGGCCCCCGATGGCTGTTTGGCGCACTTGTCGGCGTTGCGTTGCTCTGGCCCGTCAATGCTCGTGCAGACGACATTGCCTTCGACGGTCCGGTTCTGTGGACCGAGTACGGCGCTACCCCTGTCCTTGACCAAGCGGATCGCTGCGGGCTCGACACGGAGGCGCTCAGCATCACTCAAGAACTGTATCAGGCAGCGCCGCGCAATGATGAGGAACGCGCCGCTCTCGACGCGCGGCTTTTACAAATCGGCGAACTTGCGGGCTTCGGCCCAGACCCCGGCCAACGATCAGCCAGCCGCGCATTCCTTCGCGCTATGCTCACCACTCGCGTGCTGATGACGCTGAACTACGGCGCCAGAGGAGGCCAAGAAGGAATCGCCTGCTTGGCGCGTTGGTTCATGAGTGAGGGCTTTCGTGAGATTGACGCTAACGAGGCTGAGACGATCAGCGCCCACAGCGTGGATTGAATTGCAACAGATTTTGGAGGGGATGGCGCACCCGACAGGATTCGAACCTGTGACCTCTGCCTTCG
>SXGT01855937.1_pt1 | contig 16489 bp, 12 predicted proteins | sample 3176221 | NCBI WGS metagenome assembly SXGT01 (sample SAMN11356862, study PRJNA531348) | freshwater metagenome | isolation source: freshwater sample F1-120 | place: China: Fuxian Lake, Yuxi | collected 2017-12-25 | reverse complement strand
CCGGCGCCGCTTTGCCCGCGAAGGTGCCGGTGATACGTTTGACCGATGCTGGGATGGGTGTGCAAATGGCGGAGTTTGTGACGCATGCGGTGCTGCGTTATTTCCGTCAGTTCGATGTGTTTGCTGAAGACGCAGCGCAAAAAAAGTGGCAGCCACGATTACCGCAAAAGCGAGAGGATTTTCGGATTGGTGTGTTGGGGATGGGAGTGCTCGGGCAGAAGATTATTCGTGCTTTGCAGACTTTCGAATTTCCTATCAATGCCTGGAGTCGCAGTGCTAAGAATATGGAGGGTGTGCAGAGTTTTTCGGGCGAAGAGGGCTTGGCTGAATTTCTCTCATCCAGCAAAGTATTGGTGTGCATCTTGCCCTTGACCGATGAAACGCGCGGTATTTTGAATTTTAAAAATCTCTCCCAGTTGCCGCGTGGCGCTTACCTGATCAATGTGGCGCGTGGTGCGCATGTGGTTGAGGACGATTTGCTGAGCTTGATTCAAAGTGGTCATTTGGCTGGTGCGACCTTGGATGTGTTTGCGCAAGAGCCTTTGCCTTTGGACCACGCATTTTGGCAGGAAAAACGTATCACGATCACACCGCACGTGGCGGCAGTGACGATGATAGATGAGAGTGCAGAACAGATAGCACAAAAGATCGCACGCTTGGAACACGGTGAAACGGTCGATGGCGTGGTTGATCGCCAGCGCGGTTATTAAACTTTTGCTCTGAATTTGAAACGAGAAAAAAATGCCACAAGAAAATTTACCCAAGTCCGTGAAGATCATCGAAGTCGGCCCACGTGATGGCTTGCAGAACGAGAAGGAAACGATTTCCGCCGAAGTCAAAATTGAGTTGGTGAATCGTTTGACGTCAGCGGGTTTTGTGAATATCGAAGCGGCATCGTTTGTCTCGCCTAAGTGGGTGCCGCAGATGGCGACATCGACGGAGGTGATGGCGGGCATACAGCGCAAAGCGGGTGTGATTTATTCAGCTTTGACGCCGAATATGAAGGGCTTTGAAGCAGCCTTGGCGGCGGGCGCGGACGAGGTGGTGATTTTTAGTTCGGCCTCGGAAGCCTTCGCGCAAAAAAATATCAATTGCTCCATCGCCGAATCGATAGAGCGTTTCCGTGATGTGGCGGCGGCAGCCAAGCAGCACCAGCTGCGCTTGCGTGGCAGTATTTCTTGTTCGTTCGGCTGCCCGTATCAGGGCGAGGTGAGTGCAGAACAAGTCGCGGATGTGGTGAAGTTGATGCGCGATTTGGGCTGCGATGAAATTGATATCGCCGACACCATTGGTGTGGGCACTGCGCGCCATGTGCAGCAAGTGATGCAAAGAGCCGCGCAAGAATTCCCGATAACACAATTGTCGGGGCATTTTCACGATACTTATGGTCAGGCTTTGGCGAATATTTATGCCAGTATGGAAGTTGGCATTCAGATTTTCCATTCATCGGTGGCAGGCTTGGGCGGCTGTCCTTATGCCAAAGGCGCGACTGGCAATGTGGCGACGGAAGACGTGCTATTTATGATGCATGGTTTGGGCGTACACACAGGAATAAATCTTGATGCCGTGGTCGATGCTGGACAGTTTATTTCTCAGCATTTAGGTCGCAAAGCGGTGAGCCGCGCTGGCAATGCGCTGGCGGCGAAGCGTGCTTCGGCCTAAGTTCACATTCGTGAAAGCGACACCACTTTCAAAGCTGGCGGTAGGCAAACATAATCACTTCAATCTGATTCGTTTGCTGGCGGCGCTCGCGGTGTTGTGGAGTCATAGTTATGCCTTGACCGGGCAAGCCGAACCTTTTGCCTATCTTGGGAAAAATTTGGGCAGCATGGCGGTTGATGTGTTTTTTGTGACCAGTGGTTTTTTGGTGACGACCAGCTTGTTACAGCGTGGTGATGCGATTGATTATCTGATCGCACGTATTCTGCGTATCTTCCCCGCACTCTGGCTTATGTTGCTGTTGACCGTGATCACACTTGGGCTTCTGTTGACACATTTAAGTGCAACGGAGTTTTTCAAACACCCACAAACCTGGCGTTATGTATGGAAGACGTCGACCTTGCTTGGGCATGTGGAATATGCTTTGCCGGGCGTATTTGAGTTCAATTCCTATCCGGTGATCGTCAATGGTTCGCTCTGGACCATGGTGTATGAGCTTTCTCTTTATCTGGCACTGTTGGCGATCTGGTCGCTGGCGCGTTTGTTGTCTCTTCTGATGCAGCCCGCCTTGGCTTTCTTGTTGGCGCTGATTTTGACTGTGAGTTTTTTTTACGGCTGCCAGCATTATGCTTTTTACGATACACACTTCTTGTTGCGTTTTTCTTTTTTGTTTTTTGCTGGCAGTGTTTTTTATCTGGTGCGCACCCATGTGCCTATGTCGTCGGCCTTGTTTGCGGTGAGTGTGGGAGCGATGCTGGGTGTCGCCGTTTTCTTTCCTACTTATTTTTCTACCGCGTATCTGTTATGCCTGCCTTATGCCTTGTTTTATCTGGCGTATGTGCCTCAAGGACCTTTGTTGCAGTTTAATCGCATCGGCGATTATTCTTACGGGGTTTATATCTACGCCTTTCCTGTGCAGCAAGCGATTCTCGCCTTTTTTCCTGCTATCGCATTCTGGAAATTTAATTATTTAGCGATCTTGATTACTGTGGTGCTGGCTATGCTGTCGTGGCATTGCATAGAGCAACCCATGTTGCAGCGGCGCGGCAAGTTGCGCGATCTTTTTCGATTCTCTGGTGTGCCAGTATAGAGGGATGGTAATTGGTATTTGCAAAAAAATTTTACCGATAAAAAGCAACTTACAACGCAAGCTTAGTGGTTAAAATGTGCGCCACCCGTCGCCCGTTTTTCGCGGCGTTTTCATCAATTTCTTTTAGGACAAAATCATGGCAATGGACGTAATTGATTATCAAATTTTTGGCGACGATATGCAGTTTGTGGAAATTGAGCTTGATCCACGCGAGGCGGTTGTCGGCGAGGCGGGTTCCATGTTTTATATGGAAGACCAAATTCAAATGGAAACCATTTTTGGTGATGGTGGGGCATCCAATAGCGGACTGATGGGATCTCTTTTAGGTGCGGGTAAGCGTCTGCTGACGGGGGAATCTTTATTTACCACGGTGTATAGTAATCAAGGTAGTGGCAAACGCAAGGTGGCGTTTGGTGCACCCTATCCGGGACGGATTATTCCCGTGCATCTGGATCAAATTGGCGGCACATTATTGTGCCAAAAAGATGCGTTTTTATGTGCGGCAAAGGGTGTCTCGCTTGGAATTGCTTTTCAAAAGCGTCTGGGTGCGGGCTTCTTTGGTGGCGAAGGGTTTATTTTGCAAAAACTCGAGGGCGATGGTTTAGCCTTTGTCCACGCTGGAGGCGCATTGATCGAGAGAAATTTGCAAGCTGGTGAGACCTTGCGTGTCGATACAGGTTGCGTAGTGGCGTTCACCAGCAATGTTGATTTTGATGTGCAATTCGTTGGCGGTGTGAAGACGGCTTTATTCGGCGGCGAAGGCATTTTCTTCACCACATTGCGCGGACCCGGCAAAGTCTGGCTGCAATCTTTGCCTTTGGCACGCATGGCCAATCGCATCGTTGGTGCGTCCAAAATGGGTGGCAGCCGCGGCGGCGAAGAGGGTTCGGTCTTGGGTGGTTTGGGTAATTTATTCGAGCGCGACTAGTTCTCTCTGCGTTGAAGGTAAAAGAGCCTGATGTTCGAAAGACCTCAGGCTCTTTTCACGATATTCATACAAATGATCATGATGAATTACAGTATGATGCCTGATTAAATATTCTTAAGGTTAATCGCGATGCGCATGACACGTTTGAGTCTGATTTGTCCCTCGTTTGCACTGTTGCTGACGGCGTGCGGCGGCGAGAGTGCTGTGAGCGACGCTCAGCGTTTGGCCGCTGCGCCAGCTCCGATATCTGCACCTGCGGCTGATGAAATACAAATGTTCCCCGGCAAGCGCGACACCTACTTGATTACGCCGATTAGCCTTGGTTTTGTGGTGACTGATATCGCTGGAAATTTGGGTTCTGTTACCGTGCGCGATAAGAAGGCGATACAGTTTCTCGATGTGCGCGTGAATTTGGAAATCGGCGCCTTAGCCAATACCATCACCGAAGCGCAATTGAGTTCTCTCATCGATTTATACATAGGATTTTTCAACCGCGTGCCTGATGCTGATGGTTTGGCGTATTGGATACGTGCATTCAAGGCGGGCTCGTCATTAGATCAAATTGCTGATCATTTTTATCGTGCGGCGATCGTGTATTCCGCGCAGACCGGATATTCATCCACAATGACGGCAGAACAGTTTGTTGAGATTATTTATAAGAATGTCTTGGGTCGCAGTGGCAGCGCGACGCCGACTGCTGTCGAAGTGAAATACTGGGCTGATCATTTAAAAGCGGGTATGCCACGCGGCGTTTTGTTGCGTAGCATGTTGGCTTCGGCGCGTAGTTTTGTGGGTGATCTGACGTGGGGCTGGGTGCCGCGCATTTTGGATAATAAGGTAAAGGCGTCGAGTTTGTTTGCGGTGAGTCAGGGTTTGACTTTTAATGATGCTGCGCATGGCATTAGTCAGAGTATGGCGATTGCAGCGGCGGTCGATGTGACGGGCACGACGCAGGCGGCAAATATGATGCCGAGTAAAGATCTCGCCTTCAACTTGAAGGCAGCGCCTGGCTATGCCGCGCTTTCGGGCATCTGTGTTCCTGCAGTGGAAAAAACCTGGGCGCGTGCTCATTTAGATGAACAATATTTGTGGTATCGCGATGTGGTCGAAACCTCGAACACTGCGTATAGCACGCCAACTGCGTATTTTGATTCGCTCTTGGTGAAGTCCAAAGACAAGTTTAGTTTTACCTCACCGCAAGCTGAGATTGATGCCTATTTCGGTTCGGGAAAAAGTTTTAGCTACGGCTATTCTTTGCTGCGGCAAGGCACGCGTTTGCGTGTTTTGTTTGTCGAGCCGGGTTCGCCTGCTGAATTGGCGGGCTTAAAGCGTGGTGAGACTTTGGCGCAAGTGGATGGAACCTCACTGGCACAACCGGCAAACGAAGTGCAATTTGCGGCGCTCTATCCAAGCAAAGCAGAGACGCATAGTTTCGAAGTGCTCGACGTGCAATTGAAGGCACGTACGATCTCAATGACGGCGGCGACTGTGACCAAATCGCCAGTGTTGGATAGCCAGGTGCTGATTGATAATGGGCGCAAATTTGGCTACATGGTGTTCAATGATCATATCACCACCGCGGAGGCGCCACTGATCGCTGCGATGACGAAATTCAAGGATGCGGCAATTGATGACCTCGTATTGGATTTGCGTTATAACGGCGGCGGTTATTTGTATATCGCCAACGAAGTCGCCAGCATGATTGCCGGTAATCGGGTGACGGATAAGGTGTTTGAGAAACTAATCTACAACGATAAAAGCACAGCAAGTCCCGCACTGACCACGGCATATTTCTATCAGTACAGCACAACTGCGGCGCGCTTGCCTTCTTTGAATTTACCACGTGTGTTTGTGTTGACTGGTAGCCGTACATGTTCGGCGAGCGAGTCTATCATCAATGGTTTATCGCCTTTCTTGCAAGTGATTTTGGTTGGTGAGAATACTTGCGGTAAGCCCTATGGTTTCCGGCAGCGGAATAACTGTAAAACGGCGTATTTTGCGATTCAATTTTCCGGTGTGAATGCATTGGGCGTGGGTGATTATGTAAATGGCTTCGCCCCGCAGTGCAAAGTAGCAGATGATTTGGACCATGCTTTGGGAAACCCATCAGAGTCTCGTTTGGCAGCCGCTTTGTATTACGCCAAAAATACGACTTGCCCCGCTCCATCAGGTAATCAGGAAAATCAGCCACAAGGCGCCCCGCAGCCAGCAGTTGAGCGTGATCCGTATCCATGGCAAAGCATTCGTCTCCTTCAATAATCGGGAGGGAAAGCAACGCTTTCTGTTGTGCACTTGTGAACTTGTGGGTGCTTGTATTGAGAGCCTGATCGAAATCTGTTATTTTTGAATCAGGAAGCGTTATTATGTTGCCTTAAGCCAAGAGATTGGCTAGCTGTCAGACGCCGCAGGGTGGGAAGTCTGATGTTGACATAGATGCATTTGCTGATTCTCAATGAAAAAAACCTCTTTTTCGGTTCTTAGCTTCTTTTGCGCGATGAGCGCACAGGAGGCGCGCGCCGATATTTTTCGTTGCACCAATGCCGCCGGTAAGCTGGTTACGTCGGATAAGCCAATTCCCGAGTGTCAGAACCGTGCGACGAAAATCTATAAAAATAATGGTATTTTCAAATCGGAAGTCGCTCCGCCCCTAACGCCAGAACAAAAGAAAAAACAAGAACAAGAAGCAGAGCGTCGCAAGGCCGAGCAATTAGCCGAAATAGAGTTGAAAAGAGAAGAGCGTTATTTGAACGCGCATTTTCGCAGCGAAGCCGACATCGAAGTCGCCAGGAAGCGTGCTGTCGATTCATTAGAAGACAAGCGAAGGCTCGCTTTTGAACAGCTCAATACCATCAATCACAACATCACGTTATTGCAAGTCGAATTGAATAAATCCAAAAAGAGTTCAAGCGAGTATGAGTTACTGCGTCAACGCGCTGAAGATCTGTCGCAATCCGTATTAAATAATCGCTCTGTCATTGCGTTCTATGATCAGGAAATTTTACGCACGCACAAGGAATACGATGAGACCTTGGCGCGCTACAAAAAATATGTGTCAAGCACCCGCAAGTGAGCTCACTTCATTGCAGCAAAGCTGGCTGGAAGTACGTGAGCGATAGTCTTCAATAAACGCATCAAAACTACCACTTTGGTTTGCTTCCATTTGCGCTTGTTCGTGTAGTGATTGTTCTGCCATGCGTATTAATTCCAGCTTCGTTTTTTCATCAACAGGACGTGAGCGGAATTGATCTGCAAAATAGCGGCTTTGCTTTAAAGCGAATTGTGAGAATGAATTGTTCTCTTGCTTGATCGCTTGCAAAACACGAGCCGAGGGTGTTAAGCAAGAATCGCGCAATTTCGCTAACTGTTGATCAAGACTGGCAATATGCACCTGGTCTCCACGTTGCTGATCGAGTAAAGCCGCAACTGGGCGGATTTTTTCTATCAGAGCGATTCCCCATTCTTGCAAGGAAATCGATGAACCAGCGTGGCTTAGCATGAGTCCCGGTTCTCTACCACGTTTAACACACAGCGCAAAGTTGCTGAGATTTTCTTCGCCTTCATCGTGATTGGTCAGCGGGCTTTCTTCCAAGGCGCAATACAACAGGAAGGCATCTAAAAAGCGCGAGCTTTCCAGATTGATGCCTAGCGGTTCAAAGGGGTCAACGTCAATGCAACGCACTTCTATGTATTGCACTCCGCGGGCGCAAAGCGCCTCGACCGGGCGTTCGCCCGTTTTGATGACGCGCTTAGGGCGTATCGTGGCGTAAAACTCATTTTCAATCTGTAGCACATTGGCGTTAATTTGCACCCATTCACCATCTCGCTTCACACCCAGTTGTTCATACGGTGGATGCGGTCTTCTGACTGCCAGTGACAAACTACGCATATAGTCCAAGAGCGTGTTGTAGGGGGGCACCAAGCCATCTTGTGTATTGTTTTGATAGCCAAGATCACTCATGCGCAAACTGGTGGCATAAGGCAGATACAAAGTGTCTTCCGACAGCGTCTCTAATTGATGCGCCTTGCCGCGCAAAAAATTGCACGACAGCGCAGGCGAGGCACCGAAGAGATACATCAAGAGCCAGCTATAACGATGGAAATTACGAATTAAAGCGACATAGCTTTCGGATTGCTTGTCTTGATCAGATGCAGTCTGAGTTTGCTCGCGATTGAGCAACTTCCACAGATCTTCTGATAAAGAATAATTGTAGTGAATGCCTGCGATGCATTGCATGCTCTTACCATAACGCAGCGCTAGACCGCGACGATAAACATGCTTGATCATGCCTATATGTGATTGCCCGTACCAGGCGATTGGGATATCCGCTTCTTCTGGCAAATCGCAAGGCATAGAGTTATTCCATAACATCTGATCGCCAAATTGCTGATAAGTGAAACGATGTACGTCGTCTAATTTGCACAGCGCGGTCGCGATATCTTGTTCGGCTGGCGTGATAAATTCAAGCAGAGATTCAGAATAATCGGTGGTGATATAGGGATGAGTGAGCGCCGATCCCAGTGCAATCGGATGTGCGTCCAGCATCAATTTTCCGGCGGCATCAACGCGTAATGTTTCGCGCTCGATACCGCGCAATCCGCCTTGTAGCAATGGTAGGTGATCGGGGGTGTTGATCAGTTGCAGACGGGTAGTCAACAAGGTGCTATTCAAGATGGTCATCCTTTACTTCCTGGTTTTACATCATTGGTTGGGGTAGATGCATAGCATAACGTAATTTTGAAAATCGCATCTTGCCGTCACCAGTTTTGGATTTGTTGTCCGCCACAGATGGAGCAAAGCTGCATATTTTCAACCCGTAGTTCGGGTATTTCATGTTGGGATACACGCATTTCGTCTCAAGACCAGGAACGCACAGCTTAATCTGTGGTCTGATAGCGCTACTAGTTAAACTTCTGCAGGGAGCACATTCTATGAAATTATTTACTCGCAAGCGTATTTTTATCGCCGTGGCGGCGGTCATCGTTGTCGCTGTTGCTGCAAACTATATGAAAGGCGCAGATCAGCCTAAAGAAGAAGTCTTGCGTTATCGCACAGTGGCCGCCGAGCAGGGAAACATTGCTCAAACTGTGACTGCTAGCGGCACTCTCAATCCTGTGGCGCTCATCAATGTCGGGTCGCAAGTGTCTGGCACAGTGATCGAGCTGAATGCGGATTTCAACGATCATGTGAAGAAGGGGCAGATATTATTGAAACTAGACCCGACCATCTTCAACGCGCAAATTAAACAAAGCATGGCGAGCCTGGCTTCAGCCGAGGCGAATCGCAGATTAGCGCTTGCAAACTTTGAGCGAAATCAAAAATTGGTGGCGCAGAGTTATATCTCCAGCGTCACTTTGGAGCAATCAAAGCGGGAGTTGGATGTTGCGGATGCAAATCTGAAGTTATCGAATGCGCAGCTTGATCGTGTCAATGCGGATTTGGACAACAGCATTATCCGTTCACCGATTGATGGCGTGATCATCAAGCGTACTATCGATCTGGGACAGACGGTGGCAGCATCATTTCAAACGCCAAATCTCTTTCAAATTGCCCGTGATTTAACCAAGATGCAGATTGATACCAGCGTCTCAGAGGCGGACGTGGGCGCTTTGAAATCAGGCTTGCCTGCGCGCTTTGTGGTGGATGCTTACCCTGATCGTGAATTTGAAGCGAGCCTTCGCCAGTTCCGTTTGGCGGCCACCGTGGTGCAAAACGTCGTGACCTATAACGTGGTGTTGGATGTCGATAACAAAGAGGAATTACTCAAGCCTGGCATGACAGCGCAAGTGCGCTTAGTAGTGGGAAGTCGTGACAATGTATTGCGGATTCCGACGGCGGCGCTGCGTTTTAAATTAAGCGATAAAGAAATCGCTGAGAAAGAAAAGAAAGAGAAAGCGGAGAAGGCCAGCGTATCTGCAAGCGCTAGTGCAGTTGCCAGCGCCAGCGCAACAACGGAGCCGGGCGACGATATAGGATTTCGTAGCAAGAACGAAGTCACGCGCTCCTTCAAAATTTATAAGCTCGATGCCAAAAAACAAGCTGTGCCAGTGGATATCAAAATCGGTATTTCTAACTTCCGTTACACCGAAGTCTTATCTGGCGATTTGAAAGCGGGCGATCAGGTTGTGATTCGTTCTTTGGATAAATCGGCTGACGATAAAGAATAAGGCGAGAGATCGTATGCATAGCGTCAAAACGACACAGAAAAATCTGATCGACATCGATCAGATCACCAAGAGTTATTTTTCTGGCGGCGTCGAAACCAAAGTCTTGTTTGGCATCGACTTGCAAGTGCCGCAGGGAGATTTTTTAGCGGTCATGGGACAGTCAGGCTCGGGAAAATCAACCTTGATGAATATTCTTGGTTGCCTTGATCAAGCCACTGGCGGCACCTACTTATTGAATGGGGTAGATACCCTGAGTTTGTCGCGTAGTGAGTTGGCGACGATACGCAATAAAACCATCGGTTTCGTCTTCCAAAGTTTTAATCTGATCAAGCGTATGAGTATAGCTGAGAATGTCGCGCTGCCTTTGATATATGCCGGTGTGTCGCGTTCTAAGGCGCATCAAAAAGCCTTGGTGGAGTTGGAGCGCGTGGGTTTGGCGGAATATGCGAAACGGATGCCAAATCAGCTCTCTGGCGGTCAGCAACAAAGGGTGGCAATTGCGCGCGCATTGGTAGGTGACCCTCCTTTGATCTTGGCAGATGAACCCACTGGTAATCTTGATACCCAAACCAGCGAAGAAATCATGACCTCGCTGCAGCATTTGAATCGGGAACGTGGCATCACGATTTTGTTAGTCACCCACGAGCCAGATATCGCTGCGTATAGCAAACGACTGGTACGTTTGAAGGATGGCCGTGTGTTGTACGATGGTCCAGCGGCGCAGGGCTTGCAGCAACTGGCGAAGAGTCATGAAACACATCATGACAACTTCGCGGAAGGAGAGTCAGCATGAATTTAATGCAGATATGTATCGAGGCTTTTCGCGCTATGAATGCCAATCGATTGCGCACTGCGCTAACGATGTTGGGGATCGTGATTGGTATTACATCGGTGGTCTTGATGATGGCGGTGGGACAAAGCGCGCGCAATTTCATCGATAAAGAACTTGATACTTTAGGAAATAATTTGCTGATTATTTCTCCCGGTGCAAAGCGTGCACAAGGCGTGCGTTCCGCATCCGGCAGTGCACCATCCTTGAGTCTGGATGATGCCCGCGCTTTAAATACCTTACCGAGTCTAAATGGCGCTGCGCCGTCGCTGTATGGTTTTTTTCAAATATCGGTAGGGAACGAGAATTCTAGCAATTCGGTGCAAGGAATTACACCTGAGACGTTTAAGCTGCGCAACTGGAAGGTCGAGGTCGGTAATTACTTTAGTGATTCAGACATACGTGCAGCCTCGCGCATGACCATCATCGGTAAGAAGATTGCAGAGCAGTTTTTTTACAAAGCCAATCCGCTAGGACAATTTATCCGCATTAATGGCATTCCTTTCCAGGTGATCGGTGTGTTGGAGGGGGAAGGGCGCATGTTTGATGGTGGTGATTTGGGTGAAATGGTCTTGGTGCCGATTACCGCCGCCCGTGCCAATTTAATCCGCAGCCCTTTCCCGCGCAATGTGCAATCGATTTTGGTGCAAGCGAAAGATAGCAAGAGCCTCAAAGATGCAGAGCTCGACATCGCAGAAATGCTGCGTGATCGTCATCGTATCCGGGTCGATCAGCCTGATGATTTTAGGATAGATAATCTGGCGGCATTCGCGGAAGCTGGTGCCAAAATCAGTGCAGGTCTGGCGGCAATGCTGGGCGCAATCGGTGCGATTTCTTTGATCGTCGGCGGCATAGGTATTATGAATATTATGCTGGTCTCGGTCACAGAACGTACCCGTGAAATTGGCATACGGATGGCGATAGGCGCTAAACCGCGCGATGTGTTGTGGCAGTTTTTGACCGAAGCTGTGGTGATTTGTCTGGTCGGCGGAGCGGTCGGGATTTCGATTGCAGTCGGCGGCGCAGCTTTAATCACGGCGCAAAGCCCCTTAGAAGTGTTGATTAGCACTAAGTCTATGATCATCGCCTTTGGCTTTGCTAGCTTCATTGGCATTTTCTTTGGGCTTTATCCAGCGAGGCGTGCATCGCGCTTGTTGCCGGTAGATTGTTTGCGGTACGAGTGAGCATAAAACCACTCAACACAGAGACGCAGAGGCACAGAGAAAGGCAGGAGAAAGCTTCAAATTGTTTTTCTCTACCTTTGATGTTCCTCTGTGCCTCTGTGTCTCCGTGTTGAGAGGTTTTTCTGAGAATTTAACATTAGTATGTTCCCGCGCCAGTAGTTTATGATCTCGCCTTTGTGAATGAAGTGAGGCTGGGATGCAGCGCGTATGTGGGCTTGATTTTGGGACGTCGAATTCTACGGTGGCCTGGCACGACGGGAGCCAGGTCAGCTTGTTGACCTTGGAAGACGACAAACCTACCTTGCCTTCGGTGATTTTCTTTAATGCTGATCTGGACGAAGTCGCCTATGGGCGGGCGGCCTTGACTGCATATTTGGACGGCTATGAAGGGCGCTTGATGCGCTCAATGAAAAGTCTGCTCGGTACCAGCATGATGGAAGGGCATACCGAGGTGCAAGGGCGCCGCTTGCCGTATCAGCAATTGTTGACTCAATATATGGCGGAGCTAAAACGTCGTGCCGAGGGCGCGGCGGGGCAAGGTTTTACGCATGCGGTGTTTGGGCGTCCCGTGCATTTTGTGGACGACGACGCACAAGCCGACAGAATAGCTGAACAGAGTTTGCAAGACATCGCCCGCGCTATTGGTTTTCGAGAAGTGGCGTTTCAATTTGAGCCAATTGCGGCGGCGCTTGATTATGAGTCGCGCTTATCTTCTGAAGAACTGGTGCTGGTCGTCGACATCGGTGGTGGAACGGCAGATTGTTCGGTGATCCGTTTATCACCACAAGGACGCGCCAAGATCGACAGGCAAGACGATATTCTCAGCAACACAGGCGTGCACATAGGCGGTACCGATTTTGATAAATACTTGAGTTTGCAGCATTTAATGCCCTTGCTGGGCATGGGTGGGCGTTTGAGTAATGGCATAGAAATGCCGTCCGCAAATTATTTCAATCTGGCGACTTGGCACACGATTAACCTGATTTATTCACAAAAAGTGGTGCGAGAAATTCAGGACATTTGCCGCGATATCGGTGATGCAGAATTGAAGTATCGCTGTGAATGTCTGCTGCACTTGATCGAAGATCGCGATGGACATTGGCTGGCCCTCAAAGCGGAGGAAGCAAAAATTGCCCTGAGTAGCGCGCCGCAAGTGCAGTTGGCTTTAGAGCGTTTGCGGAGCAAAACTGAGCGAATTCCAGTTGAGCTTATGATCGATCAATTGCAATTACAAGCGGCACTGCAGAGTTTATTTTTGCAGTTAAATGCAACAATTGCTTTGGCATTGGAACAGGCGGCGGTGCATCACGACCAGATCGACACTATCTTTTTTACCGGTGGAGCAAGCGGAGTGCGGGGTTTGCGGGAAGATTTAGCGACCTTGTTGCCGCGTGCGAAGATGGTGCAAGGTGATGTATTTGGCAGCATAGGAGCGGGTTTGGCTTGGGATGCGCATCGACGCTTTAGCTGACGGACTGTTTTTCTTGTCTTTTGTTTATGTTGCATAGTGGGGAGAAGTGAAGAGTTTTATTACTGTCTTGGTGGAAATACTTGCTATATACTAGACGAGAACGAGTTTCCATCCCTTTGGAGGCAGCATGTCAGAGCATCTGGATAATGATGAGATTCTGATCGAGGAAGACCTCGAAGCGGAGGCGCTTGAAAACATCTCTCAGCGCACTTGGAAAATCGCTATTGTCGATGATGACGAAGATGTTCATCGTGCCACCGAATTCTCCCTTCTTGACGTCAAAATTCTTGGGCGTCGTCTTGAATTTATTCATACTTACTCTAAAGCTGAGACACATCAGCGCTTCGCCGTTGAATCAAATATCGCTGTGGTTTTACTTGATGTCGTCATGGAGACTGAGCACGCTGGTTTGGAGCTAGTGTGTTTTATTCGTGATGAGTTGAAGTGGCGTGACACGCGGATTATTCTGCGCACCGGTCAGCCTGGTTATGCGCCCGAAGAAGAAGCAATCCGGGATTACGATATTAATGATTACAAAACCAAGAACGAGCTGACGCGGAAAAAGCTATTAACTTCGTTGACTGCTGCGATCCGTTCCTACGATCAGTTACGCACCATAGAAGCAAGCCGGCGTGGTTTGCATCAGATTATTGCCTCCAGCTCGGCGTTCACGATGCAAGATGGTATAGAGGAATTTGCGTCGGGCGTGATTACTCAGATTGCGGCATTGTGCGGCGTGCCATCTGAAGGACTGTTGTGTGCGCAATGTGATGGCGATGCGCAGTTTGATAATAGTATGAAATACAGCGTCATCGCCTCGGCGGGGCAATACCAAAACTTGATGAACCGTTCTATCGATGAAATTGAAAATCCCGTGATTCGCGATTCTCTGCGCAGGGCACTGACAGAACGAGCATCCTTGTTTGAAGAAAATAATATGACCTTGTTTTTTTCGGGACGAGGCAAACGTGCGATTGCTGCATTTATAGAATTACCCTATGCCCTATCAGATGTCGATCTGCAGTTGCTGGAAGTGTTTTGTTTTAATCTCGGTGTTTGTCTCGATAATCTGGGTTTGGTCAGTCAATTAAAAAGCTTTGCTTTCCGCGATCAGTTATTGCTACTACCAAATCGTTTGCGCTTTATTGAGCATATCGATCAAATCATTAGCAATAATGTGCTGGATCAATGGGTGTGCCTGATCGACGTGGATGACTTCGCTGCGATCAATGATGTCCTTGGCCATCGATACGGTGATTTACTCTTGCGTTCGGTAGCAAATCGTTTGCAAAATGCGCTGGGCTCTAAGGCTTTTCTTGCACGCGTTGGCGGGGATGTGTTTGGCTTATTGGGGGCATCTTCTTCGCTGCAGCCCGATGCTTTGCAAAGACTGTTTATCGATCCTTTCGTTATCGACGATACTGTACACTCGGTCTCGATGTCGATGGGTTTAGTCGCATTGGATAGTCAGTCTCAATCAGGTGCCGATGTCTTGAAAGACGCCAGCATCGCCTTGAAGCGTACTAAAGGCTTACAACGCGGATCGCATACTTTATTCACTCGTGAGATGGGAGTGGAAATCCGTGAACGTGCATTGATGATGCAGCATTTGCACAAGGCGTTTGATGCTGAACGTTTGTATCTGATGTATCAGCCGCAAATTAATTTGAATACACGCAAGGTGATCGGTTTTGAAGCATTGCTGCGTTGGCGTACTGACGATGGCCAGATGATCCCGCCGACTGATTTTATTCCGTTGGCGGAGCATTCTGGTTTGATTATGAGCTTAGGAGCGTGGGTGTTGCGCTCGGCCTGTTTCACTATGGTGCAGTTGTTGGAGCGCGAATACGATTTAACGCGGATTGCGGTGAATGTGTCTGCAATTCAGTTCCGTCAGCCTGAGTTTGTCGGCCTGGTACAGACTGCATTGCGTGACAGCGGCTTGGCGCCCCATTATCTGGAATTAGAGATTACGGAATCAGTCACCGTTAACGGCGCCGCACCGTTTGAAGAAGCTTTAACGAAGTTAAAAGAGCTCGGCGTGCAAATTGCCATCGATGATTTTGGAACTGGCTATTCGTCTTTGAGTTATCTCGATAAATTACCGGTGGACAGGCTAAAAATCGATAAAGCCTTTGTAGCACAGATTGATAGCGCGGGTGGTCCGCGCATTGCCGAATTGGTGATACAGCTAGGGAAAAAACTGAATCTGAGCGTGATTGCTGAGGGCATAGAAACCCAGCATCATTGGGATGTTCTTAAGCGCATACAGTGTGATGAAGGGCAGGGCTTTTTTATCGCCCACCCCATGCTGGAAAATGCAATTGATATCTGGCTGAAGAACTGGAAAGTTTAATGATGATCTGGACTTGCGCAAAATTGTGCATAACCTTTGGCCCTTAAGTCACAAGCTGGACAAGTGCCGCAACCATGCCCCCAGTCGTGCATTTGTCCGCGTTCGCCCAGATAGCAAGTATGGGTATCGGTGCGGATCAGATCGACCAAAGGCGTACCGCCCAGAGATTGAGCTAATTGCCAAGTCTGTGCTTTGTTCAACCACATCAGTGGCGTCTCTATGCGTAGCCGACTATCCATGCCTAGATTGAGCGCAACTTGCAAGGCTTTCATACTATCGTCGCGGCAATCGGGATAACCAGAAAAATCAGTCTCGCACATACCCCCCACCAAGACACCGAGCTGGCGACGATAAGCCAGCGTCGCGGCAGTCAGCATAAACATCAAATTGCGTCCCGGTACAAAGGTATTTGGCAAACCATTCGCCTGCATCTCAATCGCGATGTCGGCTGTCATCGCGGTGTGCGACAACTGCGAAATCAGTGACAAATCTAAAAGGTGATCTTCGCCCAGACGGCTATTCCATACGGCAGATTGTTGACGCATTTTTGCCAACAATTGCGGGCGCATACTGAGTTCTACTGCATGTCTTTGGCCATAATCGAAACCTATGGTTTCGACATAATCAAAATGCTGGAGTGCCCACGCCAGACAGGTGGTGGAGTCTTGACCTCCACTAAATAAAACCAGAGCGCGTTGAGAAGTTGCTGTCATAGAAAACGTCAGAAGAAAAAATTAAGGATGCAGTTTTTTGATACCGAGCAGCTTTTGTTCAAGATCGTCGCCGTTGGCATCATGAAAGCTGATT
>SXGT01207886.1_pt1 | contig 16489 bp, 20 predicted proteins | sample 3176221 | NCBI WGS metagenome assembly SXGT01 (sample SAMN11356862, study PRJNA531348) | freshwater metagenome | isolation source: freshwater sample F1-120 | place: China: Fuxian Lake, Yuxi | collected 2017-12-25 | reverse complement strand
TTCTAATGTCACTGTTGTGGTTCTTCGTGGCATGTGGCGGGCAAAGCGTACGAATCACGAGGTGCGAGCAACTGCAGCGAATCTGTTCACCTTTTCCAATGGGCTGGTGAGTTCGTATACCGTGCTCAACAATTCGGCCGCGTTTGCAGAAGCTCTTCAAGCAGGGTGATGGTGGTAGCGCCGACCATAGAGACCATGGTTCGGAAAATCAGGGAGCGCAACACATCTTCTGGTTGACGATTCAACGGGTGCGCGCGCAGGAATGTGATTTCTTTCACTGCGAGTGCGAGGTGTGGCTGCGACGAGCCGGCCTTCAGGTTGTGGCCAACTATATTGACGAACGAGGGAATCATTAATACGATGCCCAAAAGCCTGGCTCACTATAGATTGATGTCGAACACCAGCTGCCGCCACTCCCATTAACCCCTTCAACAATCCAGAGGATGCCCATGCTCCAACTGCGCCCGAACTGCGAATGCTGCAACAAGGATCTTCCGCCGGAATCGACGGAAGCGCGCATGTGTTCCTTCGAATGCACGTTTTGCGTCTCCTGCGCCACGGACAAGCTTGGCGGCAAGTGCCCGAACTGCGGTGGCGAGCTGGTCGCGCGGCCGCGCCGCCCGGCCAACAAGCTGGCCAAGTTTCCTGCTTCCACAGAGCGGGTGTACAAGCCTGCTGGCTGCGCCACAGCGGCCTGAGTTTGTAGGTGCCCCAGGTGCTCCAATGGAAAGTGAAAAGCCAAAGAGTCGCTCCCACCAACGGTTTCATGGCAATGATTCCACGAACATCGGGGCTCGCCGTGGACTTTGCTGAATCCCTTCGGGCGTGGGCAAAACGCATCAAGCGCGATGGTCTTATGCTTTGGTTTGCCCGCAACCACCCACGCACCCCATGGTATGCCAAGGCCCTCGGCGCCTTTGTGGTGGCTTACGCGCTAAGTCCGATTGACTTGATTCCGGATTTCATTCCGGTGTTGGGCTACCTGGATGATGTGATCCTGTTGCCTGCCCTTATTTGGGTTGCCGTCCGCATGATTCCGGCGGACGTGCTGGCCGAGTCGCGCGAGAAGGCGGATGAATGGCTGGCGTCCACTGCAGCCCGGCCCCGCAGTCTCGCAGGCGCAATCGCCATCGTGGTGCTCTGGGTGGTGTGCGGCGCCATGCTGGCGCTTTGGGTGTGGAGGGTGCTTGCGGCTGGCGGGTAGTCTCGCGGAAGCCAGACGTTCACGATGCCGCGTCAGGCCGCCGAAGCGGTGCGTTGGGCTTAAAAGACGCAGTGATGGAAGATGTCTTCCACCCGATCTCGGAAAGGATCATCAGGCCATGAAGAAAATCGCCGCGATACTCGCCCTGCTCACGCTCACCGCCTGCGCCTCCATGCCGGAGAACGAAGGGCCGCCGAACGCCTTTCGCCTCACCTCGCCCGGCATGCCGGACAACGCCAGGCTGCCGGCCAAGGCGGCGGGCAACTTCGAGAAAAACCCGAACTGCACCGGCCAGAATGTCTCACCGCCGCTTGCTTGGAGCAATGTGCCGGACAAGACGCGCAGCTTCGTGCTGATCTGGGACGATCAGGCCGGCCGCGCCGGCCTCGGCGTATCGCACGCGGTGCTGTACGGCATTCCGGCGAACGTGACGTCCTTCGCCGAGAACGAGCTGGGTGGCGCGCCCACCGCCGGCCGCTTTGTGCCGGGCAAGAACACGCTCGGCATGCACTGGCTCGGCCCCTGTTCGCCCAAAGGCAATGCGCCGCAGCACTATGTGATGACCATGATCGCCACCACGCTGGAGCCCAATGCACTGGCGCCCGGTCTCACCAAGGCTGAGGTGCTGAAGGCGCTGTAAGGCGGCAAGGCGCTGCGCGCGGCGAGCCTGTCGTTCCGGTTCTGGCAGTAACTTGAAGGCGAGCCGGGTGCGGCAGTACCAGAAGAGGCGCGCGGTCATGCGCATTGGTGCCAGCATTGACACAGTGTAGCCAACTGGATACAATTTGGTTGTGATCGAACTGCGCAAAACCCAACTCTTTGTGCAGTGGCTTGACGGCCTGAGGGATATCAAGGGGCGGGCGCGGATTCAGGCACGAATTGAGCGCCTGGCCGCGGGTAATCCCGGCGATGTCGAGCCGGTTGGCGAAGGTGTTTCGGAGATGCGGATCGACTACGGCCCCGGTTATCGCGTGTATTTCAGGAAGCGGGGGCGTGAACTGGTCATTTTGCTGGCCGGTGGAGATAAGTCCACGCAAGCCAAGGACATCAAGGTCGCGTTGCGGCTGGCGCGTAATCTTTCGGAGTAAACAGCATGGCAAAAACCGTGACAACCCGCTATGACGTAGCCGAGCACCTCAGGACCCCGCAAGAAATGGCGGCGTATCTTGAAGCCTGCCTTGAAGAGGCCGACGGCGATGCCGCGTTCATTGCCAAGGCGCTTGGTGACATTGCCCGGGCCAAGGGCATGTCTCAGGTTGCGCGAGATGCCGGCTTGTCGCGCGAGAGTCTTTACAAGGCGCTCTCTGGCGAACGCAGTCCGAGCTTCGACACCATTCTCAAGGTGGTGAGCGCGTTGGGGCTGACATTGCACGTGGAAGCCAACACACGCTGACCGCCTGCGCGCTAACACTCACCGGATTCCCGCATGGCCCTGCAAGGCATCAAGCGCAAGATTGTCTACGTCGGCCTGTACGAGGCCATCGCCTTCCTTTGCGGCACGCTCGGTTTCTTCAGCGTCAGCAACACCGGCATCGAACGCGCCGGTGCCCTGGCGATCTTCGCTTCGCTCTTTGCGGTGGCCTGGAACTTCACTTACAACGCGCTGTTCGAGCGTTGGGAAGCGGGACGCGAGACACGCGGGCGCGGCCTCGGCCGGCGCGTGCTGCACGCGGTGGGCTTCGAGATCGGCTTTCTGGTGGTGTTGCTGCCGGTGGCGGCCTGGTGGCTGGAGATCAGCTACCTGCGCTCCTTCATGGTGAACCTGGGACTCAACATTTTCTTTTTCGTCTACACCTTCGCCTTCACCTGGGGCTTTGACCGGGTGTTCGGTTTGCCGGCCTCGGCCGCAGCACGCTGATCCTGCGGTAAAGTTCAGGCGACACCGCACCCCGTTGCAACACCCCAGAAAGCGGTGCATCCGGAGGAGAGAAGACGCATGACAGCGTTAGCGGGCATCAAGGTGCTCGATTTGAGCCGCGTTCTGGCCGGCCCGTCGTGCGGCCAGCTGTTCGCCGACCTGGGCGCCGACGTGATCAAGATCGAAGACCGCGAAGGCGACGAGAACCGCCGCTGGCTGCCGGTGGTCGACGGGCGCGGCGCCAACTTCATGTCCGTCAACCGCGGCAAGCGCGGCATCACGCTCAACCTGAAAAGCCCGCGTGGCCAGGAAATCCTGGCGCGCCTGGTGCGCCGCTCGGATGTGCTGATCGAGAATTTCCCGCCGGATACCGCGGCGCGGCTGGGCTTAAGCTGGGAGAAGCTTTCGGCGATCAACGAAAACCTGATTCACCTCTCGATCACCGGTTACGGTGCGCGCGGGCCGCTGCGCAACCGCCCCGGCTACGACAACATGCTGCAGGCCTTTACCGGCATGATGGCGATGACCGGCGAGGCCGATGCCGGGCCGGCGCGCATGGGCCCTTCGGTGATCGACATGGGCACCGGCATGCTGGCCTTTGCCGGCGCTTGTGCGGCCCTGCTGGCGCGTGCGCGGGGCAAGGCCAAGGGCCAGCACGTCGAAGCCTCGCTGATGCAAACCGCGGTGGCGCAACTGGGTTACCACTTCACTGCCTACACCATGGCCGGCATCGTGCCGCAGCGCACCGGCTCTGCCGTGTGGCACATCGTGCCTTACCAGGCCTTTCGCACGGCGGATGGCTGGGTCCTGGCCGGCGCCACCAATGATGCGGTGTGGGTGCGTCTTGCCGAAACCATTGGCATGGGCCATCTGGCGACGGACCCCTTGTACGTGAACGCGCGCGGCCGGGCCGAGCGGCGTGAAGAATTGATCGCACTGATCAGCCCGAAGTTTCTGGCACACGGCACCGAAGAGTGGGTGAAACGACTGGATGCGGCGCGGGTACCGTGCAGCGCAGTGCAGGATGTGGCGCAAGCAATTGCCCACCCGCAACTGGCCGCGATGGACATGGTGCATGAGGTGGACGACGGGCATGGCGGCACCTTGAAGCTGGCCGGTGTGCCGCTGTGCATGTCAGCCACGCCGCCCAAGCCGGGCGCGCGGCCACCGGATCTGGGGGAACACACGGAAAGCGTGCTGCGGGATGACCTGGGCTATTCGCCCGAGGAGATCGCAGCATTGAGGGCAGAGGAGGCCATATGAAGGGCAGTATCCAGATTGAACGCGGTGAGCGCGGCATTCTCACCTTTCGCATCAACAACCCGGCACATCGCAATGCGCTCAATGACGACATGATCGCCGGCCTCACCGCGGCCTTCAAGGCAGCGGCAGAGGACAAGCAGTGCCGCGTGGTGGTGCTGCGCGGCGCCGAGGGCATGTTCTGCGCCGGGCGCGAGATCAACGACATCCAGGCGCTGCAAGGTTCAAACATGGACGTGCTCAACGCCGCCTATGCGCGCCTGCTGGATCTCAACCTGGCTGCCTATTACTGCCCCAAGCCGGTGGTATCGGTGCTGGAGCGTTATGCCCTCGGGGCGGGCATCATGATCGCCGGCTGGTCGGACATTGCGCTGGCCGAAGAGGATTGCCTGATCGGTTACCCGGAAGTGAAGATCGGCCTGCCGCCGACGCAAACCACGATCCAGCTGATTCGCGGTGTGCATCGCAAGGCGGCGGTGGAACTGTTGCTGACGGCGCGCAACATTCGCGCTCCCGAGGCCGCCCGCCTCGGGCTGATCACGCGCGCGGTGCCAGCCGCCGAATTGCAGGCGGATGTGGATGCGGTGGTGGAAGCCTTGCTGGCTGCCAGCCCGGAAGCGCTGACGCGCACCAAGCAAATGATCTGGAAAACCGAGGATGCCGATTACCGCTCGGCCATCACCATCGGTGTGGACGTGATTTCGGTGGCCGCGGCCACCGCATCGGCCCGTGAGGGCATTAGCGCATTTGTCGAAAAAAGGAGACCCAAATGGTGAATCGCCGCACGTTCGTTAGCGCCGCAACGCTGGCGCCGTTTGCTTTGGCCCGGCCCGCGATGGCGCAAGCCTGGCCGGACCGCCCAATGCGCATGATCATTCCATTTCCGGCCGGCGGCCCGGTGGATGCGGGCGGCCGCCTGATTGCTGCGGCCCTGGGTGAGGTGCTGGGGCAACCGATTGCGATTGACATTCGCACCGGCGCCGGTGGCTCGGTCGGTGTGGAGGCGGCAGCCAAAGCCACGCCCGATGGCAACACCATGGTGTTTGCCACCACCGGGGCGCTGGCGGTGAACGTCACGCTGGTGCCCAACCTGGGCTACGACACCCGGCGCGACCTGATTCCAATTTCGATTGCCATCGGCACGCCGCTCCTGATGGCGTGCCGCGAGGGCTTGCCGGTGCAGGATCTGGCAGGCTTGATTGCGCTCGCCAAATCCAGGCCGGGCACCCTCACGCTGGCGACCTCCGGCGTCGGCGGGCCGCCGCACCTGTTGGCCGAGATGATGCGCCAGCGCGCCGGACTCGATTTCACGGTGGTGCATTACCGCGGCGCCGCTCCGGCAATGGTGGCGATCCTCGCGAACGAAGTGGATGTGACGATCCTCGACCCGGCCGTGATGAATCCGCACGTCAAGGCCGGCAAGATGCGCGCGCTGGCCACCACCAGCCGCAACCGCAACCCGACCATGCCCAACATTCCGAGCATGAATGAAGGCGGCCTGCGCGGTATTGAATTCGAGAACTGGTACGCGCTGATGGTGCCTTCGGCCACACCGCCGGAGCGCATCAAGCGCTTGCGTGAAGGCATGAACCGCGTGATGGCGCGGCCGGGCCTGTTCGACATTTTCATCAACCAGGGCGGGCGCATCATCGACATCGGGCCGGAGGAGGGTGTCGGTTTCATCCGCCGCGAAGTGGAAACCTGGGGTGAAGTGGTGCGCGCCGCCAAGATGACGGCGCAGTAGACGGGTATAGCAAAACACGAAAGCGCAAGCATGCGATTCACGGTTCACGAAGCCCGCCAGCTGGTGGAAGCCACCATGGCGGCAGCCGGCCACACGGCCAAGGAAGCGGCGATAATTGCCGACCACTTGATCGACTGCGAATTGCGCGGCCTCGCCTACGGCGGCCTCGCGCGGGCGATCTCGATTGTCGAGCGGATTCGCCGCACGACCACGCCACGCCGGCCGATCACGCTGCTGCAGGAAACGCCGTTCTCGGCCTCGCTCGATGGGGGCGACAACGTCGGTTACCTGGTCGGCGCGCATTGCACCGGCATCGCGGTGCAAAAGGCGGAAGCGACCGGCATGGCGGTGATCGGCGCTTCCAAAACCTGGTTTACCGGCATGTATTCGTATTACCTCGAACGCATCGTCGCCAAGGGTCTGGTGGGGATGATCGCCGGCAGCGGCACGCAGCTGGTGGCGCCGCACGGCGGCACCGAGGGGCGCTACGGCACCAACCCGATTGCGTTTGGTTTTCCCTCCACCACCACGCCGGTGATCTGGGACATCGGCACCTCCAACGTGATGATTGGCGAGGTGGCGTTGAAGGCGCGATTGGGCGAGCAACTGCCCGAAGGGCAGGCCTTCGATGCCCAAGGGCGGCCAACGCGTGACCCGGCAGCAGCACTTGGCGGCGCCTTTGCCGTGTGGGGCGGCCACAAGGGTTCGGGCCTGGCGATGATGATCCAGATGCTGGCCATGATGACAGGGCAGGTGATCGCGCCGGGGCCGCAGCGCGACAGCGGGCTCTTCATCCTCGCCGTCAAACCTTCGCTGGTGGGTTCAGGCGATGATTTCCCGGCGCGCGTGGCCGAGTATGCACAGAGCATTCGCGATGTGCGGCCGCTCGATCCGGGTAAGCCGGTGCGGGTGCCGTTTGACCGCTCCATCGAGCAGCGCAAACAGCGCCTGGCCGCCGATGCCATCGAAGTGCCGGACAAGGTGGTCGATACCCTGCGCGGCATCATTGCCGAGCGGCGTGACGCCAGCCACTGGACTCTGCCTGCCTGACGGCGCGGGCAGTCTTCTCCCCAAGACAACCTCGCTGGAACCCGCTCGCACCAGGGGTTTCCGGCATTCAGAAGAACGAAACCCGCTCCAGGAGCGGGTTTCCGGGCGGGTTTGCCGCAGGAAGTAGGTCAGTCCGCCTTGATGTTCAATTCCCGTGCCAGCCTGCCATAGCGCTGGGTGTCGGCACGCATGAAATCGGCCAGTACCTGTGGGGAACCACCGAGTATTTCCAGACCGGCAGCGGTCAGCTTCTCGCGCACATCCGGCAGCTTGAGCGCGTCATTGATTTCCTGATTGAGCCTCGTGATGGTGGCAGCCGGCGTCGCAGCCGGCACAAACACGCCGTACCAGGCGTTGACCTCAACGTTGGGCACGCCCTGCTCGGTGGCTGTCGGGATTTCGGGCAGAAGGCTGGAACGGGCCTTCTCTGTGACGGCCAGGGCCACCAGCTTGCCTGCCTTGATGTGCTGCAGGGCGCCACCCAACCCGACATAGAGCAGCTTGACTTCACCGCCAATGGCGGCCGTGACCGAGGGCGCCACGCCGCGGTAGGGCACATGCAGCAAATCTAGCTTGGTCGATTGCTTGAGCATCTCGCCGGCGAAATGCATGGGTGAGCCGTTACCGGCACTGCCGTAAGCCAGCCCGGGAGAGGAGCGCGCCAGAGCGGCCAGTTCCTTGAGGTTCTTCACTCCCAACTGCGGGTTGGCGAGCAGTGCCAGCGGCGTGGTGGCTGGCGCAATCACGGGTGCCAAATCCTTGTTGACATCCAGGTTGGCACTTGCCCCAGCACCGAGTACGTGCGGGGAAATCACCATGGTGTTGGGTGTCAGCAGGAGGGTGTGCCCATCCGCCGGGGCGCGGGCCACTGTGCCCGCGCCAACCAGCGCGCCAGCGCCGGGCCGGTTTTCCACTACGACGGGCTGCCCCAGTTTGGGTGCCATCTTCTCGGCCAGCACGCGTGCCGCGAGGTCAGGTCCGCCACCGGGCGGAAATGGCACCACGATGGTAATTTGCTTTGAGGGGAAGGTCTGCGCCAGGGCCATACCCGTCGGCAATGCCAGCGCAATCGGTAGTAGAGCGGCTCGCGCGATCAGACGAAGTAATGAACGATGTGCTTTGGTCATGGGTTTGGGGATTGACGGGGATGGGGATTTCAAGCTGCCTTCTGTACCGCCTGCCCTGCAGCGATTTCCTTCGCCGCCATGCTCTGCATTACCCGCCGCAGGCGTGAAATGCCGACATCGTGTTCGTACAGATGCTCGCGCAGATTGGCGTCCGGCTCCATCGCTTCCATCATCACCCGGTCTTGCTCGAGCACGGTCCAGTGGCGTGCTTCGAGGCGATTGCGGTAGAGGAAGCGCCACACGTTGCGCTGCCAGCCGCTGACCTTGCGGCAGCGCCAGAAATAGACACCCGCGAGATTCGGGGCAATCGGCACATAACTGCCAACGATGGCGAAGTTGCCGCCGGGGCCGCCGGTTTTCGGGTAGGGAATTTCGAGGCGCATCCAGTGCACGCCGGTATCGCCCCATTCGGTCCAGTCGAAGTTGACGTCGCGCTGGCCTTCCTTTTCGAACACGAAGCCGGACGGCGTCTTGCGGATCTGAAACTTGGCGCCGATGTCGCCTTCGGCCATCGAGTGCGATTGCTTGTGCAGGAAGGTGCCGTGCATCGGGTCCATCACGTTGTCCATCACGTAACGGTAGTCGCCGCGCCATTCGTTGTAGCAAAGGAAATTGGAATACTCGGGGCTGGTCAGTTCTTCCGGAAGGTTGAGCGGCGGCGGCGTTTCGACATAGGTGGCGCTGTTGTAGAGCCAGAGTACGCCATGGGCTTCGGTGACATGAAAGGAGCGCGCGGCACGCTGTCCTTCGAGCGTGCAGCCGGGGCTGCCGGGCACACGCATGACGGTGCCGTCGCAGCGAATTTCGATGCCGTGGTAGGGGCAGGCGAGCGTGTTACCCAGATTGATGCCCTGCGAGAGCGGTGCGCCGCGGTGCGGGCAATGGTCTTCCAGCGCATGGGCAACGCCTTCGCGATCACGCCAGACGGCCAGCTTCCAGCCCAGGCGGCGCAGCGATACCGGACGCTCGGCCACAAAGTGGGAGGGGCAGATCGGATACCAGAGGTTCTTCAGGCCGCGCTGCAGGACGGCTTCAACATCAGGGGCAATGGTGGTCATGATGGTCTCCTTGCAATGTTTGGATGGCTACTGGCCACGTGACGGCTATTGGCAGGTGACGGCTACTGGCAGGTGACGGCTACTGGCAGGTGACGGCTACTGGCAGGTGACGGCTATTGGCAGGTGACGGCTACTGGCCAAGGCGGGCCATTTCGGCCTGAAAGGTGTCTGCGGTCCATGCGGCGCCGTCCGGCCCGCGCGGGCCGGCCTGGTTCAGGTAGGCCATGAGGCCTTCCAGATCGTGGATGCCGGCGGCAAAGGCGCGCTCGATCGAATCGCCCAGCAGGTCCTCATGCGGGGTGGAAGGGCGCTGGCGTGCCTGGTGCGGGTTGAGGTAGCGGTCGGCCTGCAGGGTGATGGGCGTGGTGGACATGGAAAACCTCCGGAGGGGCTTGGCAGGTAAGGAGTGGGGGAAAGGATGCGAAGTGTGGGGCCGTGCAGGGACTATTCGGCGGCGCTATTCGGCTGTGATGCTGCGCGCCTTGATGATGCGCGCCCAAGAGGCGGTTTCGTTACGAATGTGGGTGCGAAATTGCTCGGGTTGCATTACCCACACCACCAGGCCCTGGCCCTTGAGCTGTTCCGTGGTGGCGGGGCGATTGAGAATCTCTGCTACATGCTTGGCCAATTGCGCCGCCACGGCTGGCGGTGTGCCGCGCGGGGCCAAGAGGCCATACCAGGACGTGACTTCGACACCGGCAATGCCCTGCTCGGCGAGCGTGGGGATGTCAGGGGCCACACTGGCGCGCACGTTGTCGGTGACGCCAATGGCGCGCACCTTGCCGGCACGGATATGGGCAAGGGTAGCCGGCAGATTGCTGAACATCACCGGCACGGTGCCGCCAAGCACGTCGTTCAGTGCCGGGCCGGTGCCTTTGTAGGGCACGTGCAACAGGTCAGTGCCGGTTTGCAGCTTGAACAGTTCCCCTGCCAGATGCAGGCCGCTGCCGATGCCGGGGGAGGCAAACGACAGTGCACCCGGCTTGGATTTGGCCAGCGCCACCAGCTCCCGCGCATCCTTGGCCGCCACGCCCGGATGCACCACCAGCACGTTGGGCGCCTTGGCCAGCATGGTCACAGGCACAAAGTCTTCGTCGATGTTGAACGGGAAGTTCTTCATCAGCGTCGGGTTGATGGTGAGGTTGCCAGCGGGGATCGCCAGCAGCGTGCGGCCATCCGGGGCGGCGCGTTTGACCTTGTCGATGCCGAGATTGCCGGCGGCGCCGGGCAGGTTTTCCACTACGGTGTTGGTGCCGCTCCTCTCGCGCAGGCCGTTGGCAATGATGCGCGAGAGCACATCGACCGGGCCGCCCGGCGGGAAGGGGGCCACGATGCGGATTTCATTCGCCGCCGGGGTCTGGGCGTGGGCTCCGCCCGTTGCGAAGAGCAGCGCGCCGGCGATACATGCAAGGCCGGCCAGCAGGTGAGCCGGCAAGCGGGCAGGCAAGCGGGCAGGCAAGTGCGGGGTGTGGCGAAGGGTGTGGCGCATCATCGCTTTTCCGTCAGGAACTTGCCCGAAGCGGCCGCGTTGGGTTGACGCCGGGTCTGGCCGTCGAGGCCGCCTTCGATCGCCCATTCGGCAAACATGGTCGGGCTGGGTTCGAACTCGCGCGGCTGCCAGGCGGCCGTGAGGTGGTCTTCGTCAGCGTTGTATTCGATGAGGCCGCCGCAGGGGTTCTCGAAATACCAGAAGTAGGCGGAGGAGATCGGATGCCGACCGGGCCCGAGCTGGGTCTTCCAGCCGCAGCGGCTCATGTGCAAGCCACCGCCGAACACTTCATGGATGTCACGCACCGCAAAGGCCACATGGTTGATGCCGGCCGGCTTGTTCGGCAATTGCAGAAGGAACAGGTTGTGATGCCCACCCTCAGGCGTGCAGCGCATGAATACGCCGCGGCCGGGGTAGCGGTCCGAGGTGATGAAGCCCAGGCGTGCATAAAACGCTTCGGCTTCGGCGACGCGATCGCTGAACAGCACCACGTGGCCAATGTCGACCGGCGTGGCGCGTTCATACACCGGCGAGGCGGCATCGATGCGTGCCGGAGCGCCCCAGGGGTTGGCCGGCGAGCCTGTGACACCGGGGTCGCGCTTTTGCGTAATGCGGAACACCATCCCGAGGCCATGCGGGTCGCGCGCGCGCAGCGTGCCGTTGCTTGCACGCAGATCGGCAAAACCGTTCGCCTTGGCCAGGAGCGGGGCCAGACGTTCCAGATCCGCTGCGGATTCCACCCCCCAGGTGACTTCACGCAGCGTCGGGCCGGGTTCGATCGGCGGCGGCAGGCTGGCGTCGTCCGGGCGCCGCACTTCGACCAGCGCGCCGGTGAGCGTTTCCCAGAGCTGGCGCGAGGGTTCGTCGGCGAGGCCCTTCAGGCCCCAGTCGGAATAGAACTTGCGCGCGTCGTCCCAGCGCTCGGTCGAGTAGGTGATTGCGTCTATGCCGGTGATGGCCATCAGAGGTTCCGTAGCAAGGATGTCAAATGGTGAGCGGGCTGGCGCGGTTATCGAGAAAGCGCAGCGCCGAGAGCACCGTGAGTGCCGAGGTCTTCGGGTTTTCCGCCAACGGCTTGCCGCGCATGGTCACGCGCATCTCGCCGAAGGCGCCGCGCGCTTCGTATTCGTGGATGTTCTCAGTCACGGCCGGGTCGGCAATCAGCCGCACGCGGGTGGCATCGAGGCCGAGGCCGGCGAGCGACAGCGTAGCGGCAACGTTGGCATTTTTCGGATACAGACGCGCCGCATCACGGGCGCTGCCCTCGAAAATCGGCACCGCCTCGGTCAACGTGCCCAGGTTGACCACCTGTTCGGCGGGGGTGCCCTTCCAGCCGATCGGTGGCTTGCGTCCGGTATAGACCACCTCGGTCAAACCGCCCTGGCGTGCCCCGGCGACGGCATCAATGCCGCCGATGGCACCGGAGAGCAGGTGCAGTTGGGTGCCGCCGCGCTTGGCCGCATCGGCCAGCGTTTCCGGCAGGCCGGGATCGGAGAGGGCACCGATGGAAAGGACAGCACATTCGATGCCGCGTTCCAGTGCCGGCAGCACATGCGCGAGCAGGGCCGCATGGCCGGCGCATTCGAGCACCAGCCGGGCATCGGCAGGTACGGCCGCCGACACGGTGACGCCGGGCCCGCCGTGTGTCTGTGTAGCGGTTTGTGTGGTGGCCACCAGCTCCTGCGGCACCACCACATGGGCGATGCGGATGCCGGTGTGATTTGCCAGGCGTTTGAAAATGGCACCACCGATGGCGCCAAAGCCGATCAGGGTGACATTGATCATGCGGCAGCCTTTCCGGTGGGTGCTTCCTTCTTCGGCGGCCCGGCAAACTTGACGGCGAACGGCCCCCATTTCGTCATGTCCACCTCCACCATCACCAAACCGTTGGTGGACAGGGCTTTCGCGAGGATCGCCGGGGTTTGCGCGGGATCGTCCAGCAACAGGTGCTGCACTTTGAGGCTGGCGCACAGTTGCGCAAAATCGGGCGTGTGCAGATCGGCATAGCAGCGTCGCGCGCCGTAATGCACGTCCTGGATGTTCTTGATCACGCCGTAGGCGCGATCATTCATCACCAGCACCACCAGCGCGGCCTGCTCCTGCACGGCACAGGCGAGCTCACCGACATTGAGCATCAACCCGCCGTCACCGACCAGCGCCACTGCCTTGCGCTGCAGAGCGTGCTCCTGGTTGGCAATCGCCGCGCCGATGCCCATGGCGAGGCCCTGGCCGATGCCGCCGCCGAGGGCGTGCACGCCGGCGCGCGAATCGTCGATGACCAGGCTGCGGTTGCCCCACATGCTGTTGGAAAGCGTGATGTCGCGCACCCACAGGGCCTTGCCCTTCAGTTGCGCATTCAGTTCGTTCTTCAGTGCAAGGTACGGGCCGAGAGTGGCATCGACTGCGGCCTCGGCAGCCTTGCGTGCCCCGGCGAGGTCCGCGTGCAGGGCTGGGTCGGGCGCAAAGCCGGAAGCCTTCTGTTCCAGCCGGTCGGCCAGCGCATGGAGCGTGAGCAGCGCATCGCCCTGCACGAACCACTCGCTCGCGTAGGCGCGGTTCTCGGCGAGCGCGTTGGCATCAATGCGGTAAAGGTGCCGGGGCAGGTGCAGGTGGTAGCCCAGGGTGTCGTTGCTGCGCAGGCGCGAGCCCACCACCAGCATGGCGTCGCAGGTGGCATAAAAGGCTTCGACCGGCTTCTGGGCGTTGAATGCGCCCAGGCTGGCCGGGTGATCGTCCGGCAACACGCCGCGGCCCTGGGTGGAGGTCACGACACCGAAGCCGAGGGCGACCAGCCGTTCCACCGCAGCGCGCGCATGGCGTGCGCCACCGCCCAGCCACAGCAGGGGCCGTTTGGTTTGCGCCAGCCGTTGGGCCAGGGCATCCACATTGGCAGGCGCCGGTACCAAGGGCGCAACACACTGCGCGCCGCCGCGGGTGCCAGTTTCTGCAAGCGCTGTCGGCAGCGGCATCAACGTGTTTTGCACGTCGATGGGAATTTCAATGCTCACCGGGCCGCAGGGCGGGGTGAAGGCGATGCGTACCGCTTCGCGCAGGGTGGCCAGCGCAGTTTCCGGGTTGCTGATGCGAAAGGCGGCCTTGCCGGCGGCTGCCAGCATTGCCAGCTGCTTGGGCGCTTCATGGATGAAGCCCAGATCACGATCGAGATACGGCGAGTCGATCTGCCCGGTCAGATGCAGCATCGGCGTGCCGGCGGTCATCGCTTCGACCAGCGCACCGGCGGCGTTGCCGGCACCCGTGCCGGTGCTGGTGACAACAACGCCCAGCGTGCCGGTGACGCGGGCACAGGCATCGGCCATGTTGCAGGCGCCGGCCTCGCCACGGGCGGAAACAAAGCGGATTTTCCCGCGCCGATGAAAGGCGTCGAGGATCGGCATGTTGTGGATCGAGATCACGCCAAAGGCGGCTTTAACCCCGGCGTGCTCGAGGAAACGCGTGATCAGTTCGCCCACGGTGACCGTGGCAGCAGCGACGGCACTCGCGGTGGCAAGCTCAGCGGATGGGGTGGGTGCGTTCATGCGGGCAGTCGTGGGGAAGGGATGCGGGGTGTCATGCGGGATGGGACGCCGGTGGCAGGATGGGCCGGGACGCGGCTGTCTGCAGGGCGCGGTGTGCCGCTGTGCTGCGGCAGGTGGCGCATGCGCTCTGAGATCTGCGCGGCAGCAGCACAGACCTGCGGCGTGAGCTGCGCAAGCTGCGTCGGCGCGATGGTCTGCGCCGGCACCGTGATGCTGAGGGCGGCCAGAACCTGGCCGGTCTGGTTGCGCACCGCTGAGGCGATGGTCGAGATGCCGGTCTCGAAGCCGCCCTGGCTGACGCCATAGCCCTGTGCCAGATCGGCGTCGACCAGCGCCTTGAGTTTCTTCACGGTGGCGGGCGTGTGCGCCGTGTAGGTCTTGAGCGGTGCCGTGCCGAGGAGATCCGTCAGGGCCTTCAGGTCCATGCCGGCCAGCAGGGTGCGCCCCACCACCGTGGCATGGACGGGCAGGCGGGCACCCACCTGAATCGAATGAAACAGGGCCTGATGGCCCGGCGCTTTGGCGACGAACACCGCGTCGATGCCATCGCGCACCACCAGGTGGGCCGAGAAGCCGGTGGCATCGCGCAGCGCATCGAGCACCGGCTTGCCCAGCTCGGTCAACTCCATCGAGGCCAGATACTCGAATCCCAGGCGCAATACGCCCACGCCAAGGCGAAAGGTGGGCGCATCGCCCACCCGCTCGACAAAGCCCAGTTGTTCCAGGGTGTGCAGGAGGCGAAACACCGAGGCACGCGGGGCGCCGAGGCGGCGTGCCAGCTCGGCACCGGTGAGCTCCTTCTCGTCCCGCGAAAATTGCGTCAGCAACGTCAGGCCGCGCATCAGCGCCGGTACGGCGTAGCGATCATCGGTGCCCACGCTGCTGTTCATGTCGCTGCTCCTGCGATGAGGCGGTTGACGGCGGTGGCGGCTTCGAAGGCGCAGAGGTGCCCGACCGGGCCGAGATCTTGTAGCGGCACGCCGGCGGCCTCGGCCACCCGGGCACAGGCGGCGGGGGGCGTGATCACGTCCGCGCTGCCGCAAGCCACGGCGATTGGCGGGCGGCCCGACGCGTTGCCCTGCCGCAGGGCGGCCAGGTCGCCGGCGAGATCGCCACCGGCGAGCATGCGGCAAGCCTGGGTATAGCCAGCCGGGTCAATCTGTGCCATCACGCTTTTCACAAAGGCAATTGCTTCTGCCGTTGCCGTGGCCGACAGCATGGCCGCACCACGTTTTTCGGCCATGCCGGCCGGACCCAGGTTGGCAAGATTGGTGAGGCGCTCGCGCAGCATGGTCTCGCGCTTTTCCGGATCCGCCTTGCCGTAGCCGCCGGCCGGTGCCAGCAAAATCAGGCGCTCGATGCGCGCAGGCGCACTGCGGGCAGCCGCGCCGGCCATCAGGGCGCCGAGCGAGTGGCAGGTGAGGGTGATGCGCTCGATGCCGAGGGTATCGAGCCAGGCCCACATGCGTGCGGCATAGTCCGCTGCGGTGGGGGCAGGCATCGGCAGCGGACTGCTGTTGCCATACCCGGGGGCATTCCACGCCAGTACCCGGCGTGTGGCACCGAAATACTGCAACTGGCTCAGCCAGCTCGCCGCGCCGGAGCCGATGCCGTGCAGCAGCACCAGCGGCGCAGGCTGCCCGGCGGAAAGGGGATGGTCGACACCGGGGGCACGATAGCTGATGCGGCCGAGCGGGGTCTCCACGCGCTGCAGCGGAAACACGGCAAGTTCGTCGGCGAGGGACATAAAAAAACCAGGAGCGGGCGAGGAACGGGGTACGGACGATCAGTTCCGCTTGAGCTTGGCCAGCGGCGAATCGGGCGGATAAGTCGGGGTGATCGGCTTGGGGCTGCCGAGCATCACGCACATGAGGGCGTCTTCATCGCCGATGTTGTGCTCTTCGCGGTAGACGCCGGGCGGTACGGAGATCAGGTCGCGTTCGCCGACCACGGTTTCCCAGCGCTCGCCGTCCTTCTCGCAAATCACCTTCATCGCGCCGCGCATGACGAAGAACACTTCCTCGACGTCGTGGTGGATGTGCGAGGGGCCGATGTGGCCAGCGGGGATCACCATGGTCGAGAACGTGAAGTGGGAGGCCGGCACGGTGTTGCCGTCGCTGGCCACGCCGGTGCCGCCGGTGCCGACGTAACGCATCTGGGCGC
>SXGT01526991.1_pt1 | contig 16491 bp, 15 predicted proteins | sample 3176221 | NCBI WGS metagenome assembly SXGT01 (sample SAMN11356862, study PRJNA531348) | freshwater metagenome | isolation source: freshwater sample F1-120 | place: China: Fuxian Lake, Yuxi | collected 2017-12-25 | reverse complement strand
GGCGGGTTACCGTCTTCGCTGCCTTCTCTACTCTACTCCAATTCACGGGTAGGCCTTGCCCCGCGTTCACCACCCGCCCACAACCGAGACCACGCATGGCCCTTCCCGCCGAGATCGCCGCCCTCGGACGCGGGCACGGACGTCGACACCATGTTCCTCGCCTATCGGCTGTCGGTGGTGCCGGAGCCCGCGAGCCTCGGCCTGCTGGGCGTGGCTCTCCTCGGCGGGCTGCTCGCCCGCCGCCGCCGCGTCTGATCGCGCAGTACCGGGTCAGGCGAGGGCGTGTTCAGGCCAGCGGCAGGTACACGTCCGTGATCATCTCGTGGTCCTGCACGCCGGGCCCCACGTTCACGTAGTGGAAGAACACCGGGAAGTCGCGCAGGGACTCGCCGCTGGCTGGCAGCCACTCGGTGTACAACGGCTGCGCCACGGGGATGAACTCGCGCGAGCCCACGTGGCGCACGCGCGCGCAGCGGCCACCGGGAATCACCTTGGCGATCACACCCTGCGGGTTGGGCGCGATCTCGCGCTCGAACGCCACGCAGATGTCCATGCGGTAGCCCGAGTCGGCGTGGGTGCGCAGGTCGTGATGCACGCCGTAGGTGGCGTGGCCCTGGGGCGGCACGCGGTTGGCGATGCGCCAGTCGATGAGCCTGCGCGTGCTGTCGTAGACGTTCGCGGTCGAGCCCAGATGCTCGATGGCCGCCACGCGCGTTTCGGGGAAGTCGACGATCTCCACGTTCATCGAGGCATTCTCACCTTGCTCTTCATGTGTCGTCCGGAAGCCGAAAACCCTTCGCCAACGCGACCACTCGGGTGCGCAGCGGAACGCCGAGGGCGACTGCCCGAGACAACGCCGGAAGGCGCGGCTGAAGGATTCCGCGTTGGCATAGCCGGCCTCGAAGGCGATCTCGGTGATGCTGCACCGGGCCTCGAACGCCAGGCGCATCGAGGCGCGCTTCAGGCGCAGCAGCGCCACGTAGCGGGCGGGTGGCACTCCGATGGCGGCCCGGAACAGCCGGTGCGTCCTGAAGGTAGACAGCCCGGTGTGCGCGGCAAGGCGGGCCAGGTCGAGCGGTGCGTCGAGGTTGCGGTGGATGATCCTGCGCAGCCGCTGGGCAGTCGCGTGCTCCTCCTTCAAGGGCATGGCCACGGCTGGAGTTCGGTCTTTCGGTTGCATCCTCATTCGGATTCCCGGGCGCGGCCGCGTCTGGCGTCGATTCTCGCCAGCCCGGCGCACGCTGTCCTGACCGATCTTGCACGCCGACCTGTCGGCGGCCCTGGCGCGTGCAGGTTTTCCTGCGGGCTGGGCCCCCGTCGACGCTGCTGTTCGCTGGCCTCTTGCATGGCCATACTGCCGCGTGGGCTGCACCCGCCAGCGCTCGCCACGAGCGCGGCACGGCAGCCGGCGCAAGCAAGGAGAATCGCGTGAAACGTTCGAAATCGATCCGCCTGGTGTTGCTCGGCACGGTCGGGATGACCGCGCTCACGGGTTGCGGCACGTCCGAGGACGAGGCTGCCGCGACGATCTTCCAGAACGAGGCGCAGTGCGCCCAGGAGAACGACCCCGCCGCGTGTCGCGCGGCGTTTGCCGATGCCCAGGCGGCCCACGCGGCGACGGCGCCGGCATTCACCAGCCAGGCAGCCTGCGAGCAGAAGTTCGGGGCCGAGAACTGTGCGGCGGCCGAGACCACGCCCACGGAGCAACAGCTGGCGGAAGGCGAGGGCACCCAGGCCAATGCCAGCCCGGGCATGGGGTTCTTCATGCCCATGCTGCTCGGCTACACGATGGGCAACATGATGAGCGGCCGCGGCATGGCGCAGCCGGTGTGGCGCGACAGCAAGAACAACGCCTTCGTCGGCGGCCGTGCGGCCGGCACGATCGACCCGAACAGCCTCGGGAAGGCCGCGCCGGCACGCGTCACGCGCGGCGGCTTCGGCACCAGCGCGTTCGGCTCATCCGCGGGCTGACCTCGCCGCCAGGAACCATTCGATGGAACGCATCGCAGTCCCCGAGCGAGCCGACTGGCGCGCGCGCGCTGCCGAACTCGGCTTCTCCTTCCACACGATCGACGGCACGCCGTACTGGACGGAGAACGCCGCCTACGAGTTCACGGAGGCGGAGGTCGACGAGATCGAGGACGCCACGGCAGCGCTCGATGCGATGTGCCTGGATGCCGTCGAGCGGGTGGTGAAGCGCGGGCTGTACGAACCCTTCGGCTTCGATCGCGCGTCTGCGGAGCTCATCGAGGCGAGCTGGAAGCGGCGCGACCGCAATCTCTACGGTCGCTTCGACCTCAGCCTCGCGCCAGGCCAACCGCCGAAGCTGCTCGAGTACAACGCAGACACGCCCACCGCGTTGTTCGAGGCGAGCGTGGTGCAGTGGGAATGGCTGCAGTCGCAGTTCCCGGACGCCGACCAGTTCAACTCGATTCACGAGAAGCTCGTGGACGCCTGGTCGCGGCTCTCCATCCCTGACCGCGCCATGCACTTCACCTGTGTGCGTGATCACGACGAGGACCGCGGCACCGTGGACTACCTGCGCGACACCGCGATCCAGGCTGGACTGGATGCGAAGTTCCTCACGATCGATCAGATCGGCTGGAATGGCCGCGACTTCGTCGATGAGGACGATGCGCCGATCCGCACGCTGTTCAATCTCTACCCCAGGGCGTGGCTCGTGCGCGAGCACTTCGCGGCGAACATCGGGCCGAGCGGGCTGCAGGTCTTCGAGCCGGCATGGAAGATTGTCCTGAGCAACAAGGCCGTGCTGTCGTTGCTGTGGTCGATGGTCCCGGATCACCCGAACCTGCTGCCCGCCGCGTTCCGTCCGGAGGACATCGCGGGCCCATTGGTCGAGAAGCCGCTGCTGGGACGGGAAGGCGCCAATGTTCGGCTGTTCGAGCGCGGGCACGGTGAGGGTGCCACTGTTGCCTCCGACGGTGACTACGGTGGCGCGGGCGTGATCTACCAGGCGCTGGCGCCGCTGCCGGTGTTCACCGGGGCCGATGGCCGCGGCAATCACGCCGTCATCGGCTCCTGGGTCATCGCCTCGCAGCCCGCCGGCATCGGCGTGCGCGAGGACGACGGCGCGATCACGCGCAACAGCAGCCGCTTCGTGCCTCACCTGTTCCGCTGAGGGGCGCGTCGCGCGGCCAGTGGGCGCTCGATGCCGGGCACTCAGTCATCGAGCGGCTGGAACGCCGCGCGGAACACATGCCGCGCGACCTTGCGGCCCTGGCGAATGCCCTCGGTTGCGTCGAACGCCCAGTGGATGCCGAGGTAGATCCGGCTCTGTGCGTTCTCCAGTTCCGCTTCCGAGAGCGAGCGGAAGCTGCGCGGGTGGTACTCGCGCACGTTGCCTTCGTTGTCGCGCGTCTCGCCGTTGTATTCGTCCGACACGAAGGTGAAACGGATGTCGTCGCGGCCGTAGAACTGGCGCAGGGTCTGGAACAGCGCGCCGCCGAACGCCGCGTGGCCCGAGGGGTAGGCCGGGAAGGGCGGCGTGAAGTTCGGGCCATTGAGGTTGCTGGCCGGTGCGCCGAGGGGCATGAACTGCGCATCGCCGCTGGTCGCAGGGTTGCCGTCACCGGCGCCGGTGGGGCCCGTGCCGGCGTCCGACTCGCGGATGCCCGTCACCGGCCGCCAGACCTGGTAGTGGTACTTCGATTCCCAGGCCGCGATGGCAGTGTCGGCCATCGCCGTGTTGAGCAGTGCCAGCAGGCGCAACAGCTCGACGTCATCGGTGCGGCGCTGCCGCGCAATCTGCATCGCCACCTGGTTGTAGAGCCGCGGCGGCGCGCACAGGCTTGGCGTGCCGTCGTAGGCCCAGAACACGCCGATGAAGGTCTGTTCGGCGGTGCGCCGGGTTGGCGTGGTGATGCCGTCCCCGCCGAGACGCATGACCTCCTCGTAGGCGGCGGCATAGGCCGCGCTGCCGAGCGTTGGCGGTGGTGCCAGCCGGAACTGCTCGGCCGATCGCATCGTGAATGGCCGTACCTCCTCCCAGCGTGCACCGACCGCGATCGGCACCCGGCTGATCGGGTCCTGCCGCCACTTGCCGGGAAGATTGCTGGGGTTGAAGCCGACACCGAGCACAGGCTCCGCATGGCTCGAACCGTCCGCGCTGCGGCGAGCGAGGATCGCCGCCGCCGTCCGCTGGCCGAGCGCCACGCCGAGATCACGTGCGCGGACGTTGCGGATGCGCGCGAGGTCCTCGACGAGGGCGGCATCGAAGGCCGGTGCCTGCGAAGGGAACAGGGCGACCAGGCTGTCGCGCGCCGCCTGGGCGATCGCGGCATCCATGCTGGTGCCGGGGGCGGCGCGCAGGGCGGAGGCATAGCCCCGGTACCTGCGCACCACGGCATTCATCGCGTCGAACATTGCGATGTGCACGATCGCCATCGCGCGGCTCGAGCGCGCCGGCCCGAGCTGCTCGCCGAACACGCGCGACTCGCCCACGGCAACCGGCGTGTGGTCGAGCCCGCTCGCGTCGATGGCGATGCTGTTCCAGCGGGCGACGATCGAGCTGTTCGCGCCGTGTCGTCGGCGTGAGTCGCTGTGATCGATGTCCTGCCGTGCCTCGAAGCCGCCGCCGAGCGCCTCGGTGACGCCGCCAGGAAAGCCCCGTGGCCGTGGCTCGCTGCCGCTGTCGGCAGTGGCGGAGTCGGCGTGTGCGGGGGCTGAGGACAGGGAAACGAGGGCAAGGACGCTGACCAGCGCCGCCCAGAAGTGGGTGCGGAGTCGTTTCACGATGATGTACCGATAGTTCCGATAGAGGCTGCAACGGCGACCGCGCGATTCGTCTCGCGCGGCCGTGACACTTCAGGACCGATCGCCCCCTTGTTCCATGCCGGGAGATTCATTCGGGCGTCCGACGCGGGACGCGAAGGTGCCACCCTCCTCAACGGCTGTCGATGGCGAAGTTGTGTGGCATTTTTGCAGGTTGCTGTCGCCGCCTGCCCCGCAATCGCAGGCGGATGCACGCCGTGCCGGCAGCCTCGCCGCGTGGCTCGCCGCGATGGTGATGCTGGACAAGCCGGGCACCGATCTGCTCCCCTTCCGCATATCACGCGGCCGCATATCACAGGGCCGCACATCACGGGGAAGCCCGAGTTCGGAACAACGGGGGAGTGTGGATGGCAGCTTCGACTTCAGTGCTCATCGTCAGCAAGGGCCACGACTACAAGCACGATTCCCTCCTTGCGATGTTCGCCGCGATGGAAGGCATAACGACGACCCTCGTGGAGCAGCCCGCCGCGCAGGTGGTGCTCGCGCCGGAACATGCGGGCGCCTATGACTGCGTGCTGTTCTATGACATGAGCGGCATCCCCGGCGTCGGCTTGCTCCACGATGGCGCCAACAACACGGGGGTGCCGCCTGCTGCCTATGTGCGCGCCATCGAGGGGCTGCTGGAACGCGGCACGGGACTGGTGTTCATCAACCATGCGACCGTGTCCTGGCCGGAGTGGCCGCTCTGGCGGCGCATGCACGGCAGTTCGTTCATGCTGCGCAGGGGCATGCTGAACGGCGTGGAAGTGCCAGGCTCCGGCTATCGCGGTGGTCACGGGCCTTTGCCGAGCGCGAACATCAGGCTGCGCCCTGTGGCGACACATCCCGTGCTCGAAGGCATCGAGGACGGCTTCATGATCAGCGACGAGCTGTACCTCAAGACGCCCGCGTTCGAGGGTGGGGTGCTGCCGTTGCTGCGCGGCGAGTACGACTTCGTGTCGTCCAACTTCACGCCGCCGCCGCTGGCACCGCCGGAAGAACAGGCGAACTGGAACCATCCGCAAGGCAGCGACCTGATCGTGTGGGCGAATGCCTGTGGCAACAGCCCGATCGTGGTGTCCGACGTGGGTGACGCACCGCCGGCCTATGAGAGCCCGGCCTATCGACGCATGCTGCAGAACGCGTTCAAGTGGGTCGCGTCCGACGACGCGAAAGCCTGGGCACGCAGCCGGAAGGGATAAGGCGCGCAGCCGCAAGCGGCAGGGAAGGCGGCGCCCCATGGGGCCGCCTTCCCTGACGGGCGGCGCCCTACGCCCCCACCTTCCTGAACCTCAGCTTGAGGTTCAGCGTGCCGAGCATGATGCCGGGCTGGTGCTTCAGCTCCACGTCGGGCGCGTACTCGAAGGACTCCACGCGATCGAGCAGGCGGTTCCAGGCAACGACCTGTTCCACGCGCGAGATGCCGGCGCCCGGGCACACGCGCGGCCCGGCGGAGAACACCAGGTGCCGCGTGACCGCCTTGCGGTCGAGCTGCAGCTGCATCGGGCAGTCCCACTCGTCCGGGTCGATGTTCGCTGCCGCCCAGCGCAGGTGCAGCAGCGAGCCCTTCGGCACGTGCACGCCCTGGAACACCTCGTCCTGGGTGGTGAAGCGCGTGGACAGCCCCTGGGTCGGCGAACGCAGGCGCATGCCTTCCTCGGTGAAGCCGCGCACCTTCTCGCGGTCCTTCTTCAGGATCGGCCATACCTCGGGGTTCTCGCAGATCAGCTGCGCCTGCTCCTCGAGTGCATACTGGGTAGTCTCGAGGCCGCCGATCATCATCGCGTAGACGATGCCATTGATCTCGAGGTCGGTCAGCTTGCGCTGCAGCGGGCTGTAGGTGACCTGCGTCAGCCAGCTGATCATGTCGTCCTTCGGGTTCTTCCGCTTCTCGATCACGTGCTGCGCCACGTACTCCTTGAAGCCATCGAGCAGCGCGAACTGCTCCTTCATCTGCGCCTCGGTGATCTGGTTGCGGTGGCCCCGGCCCCACACGAAGGACGCCACCTGCGCGGTGCCCCAGTCCGCGAGCTGCGGGATGTCCTCCAGCGGCAGCCCGAGCACGTTCGTCATCACCATCTGCGGCAGCGGACGTGCGAACTCGTGCACGAAGTCGACCTCGCCGCGGTCGATCCACTTGTCGATCAGCTCGTCCGTGCAGCGGGTGATCATCGCCGTATGCCGCGATGCGCCCGGGCCCACCCAGGGGTCCGTGAGCTCCTGCCGGTGCGCGCGCCACAGTTCGATCGTTGGCCGCAGCGTGACCATCGACGCCGTCATGGCATTCACCATCGGCAGCGTCTCCGGATCCACACCGCTATCCACCAACGACTCGATGCCCACCGACATCCCGGGCCTGAAGCGCACCGGGTCGCGCACCACCATCGCGATGTCCTCGTACTTCGAGAGGATGAAGCCGTCCGTGCCCGGCTCGAAGCCCTCGCCCGGGATGCGCAGCACCGGCGCCTCGCGGTGCAGGATCTCGTAGGCCTGGTACCAGTGCTCCTGGGCACCGGGAGCGAACAGGTCGACTTCCTCGAGCGACATCGGGCATTTCGCGGGTTTCGACTGGTCAAGCCAGTGGTCGAAGTTCATGTCGGGTCTCCGCCAGCGGGTGGCAAGGGTGGGGTTGCGATGCGGTAGGGTTGCTATGGCTGGAATGGAACAAGGCCGGAATGGAACATCCGTTGGCGTCGTCGGCGCAAGGGCCGCATGCCCGCGGCTGCGAAACCGTCGGCACTGACTTTTTTGTGCACTGCGACATGCGCCCGCGCCGATGGGCCGCCTGTTGCCATCCGATGAGGAAACCCGGGAATGGAAATGCGCGTGCTGGGCAGGACGGGCGTGAGCGTGAGCAAGCTGTGCTTCGGCGCCGGCATGTTCGGCTATTTCGGCAATGCTGACGAGGCAGAGTGCGAGCGCATGGTGCGCCGCGCGCTCGACGCCGGCATCAACTACTTCGACACCTCCGATGTGTACTCCCACGGCGAGTCCGAGACCATCCTGGGCAAGGCCCTGAAGGGCGTGCGTGACGACGTCGTGCTGGCCACCAAGTTCAGCCTGCCGATGGACGGCAACCCGAACCACCGGGGGAACTCGCGGCGCTGGATCATGCAGGAAGTGGATCGTAGCCTCGCCCGGCTGGGAACGGACTGGATCGACCTCTACCAGGTGCACCGCCCCGACGACAGCGCGGACATCGACGAGACCCTCGGCGCGTTGAGCGACCTCGTGCGCGCGGGCAAGGTGCGCATGCTCGGCTCGTCCACCTTCCCCGCGGAGCAGATCGTGGAGGCGCAATGGGTGGCACAGGACCGCGGGCGCGAGCGCTTCCGCTGCGAGCAGCCGCCCTATTCGATCTTCGCCCGCCGCATCGAGGCCGACGTGCTGCCCACCTGCCAGCGCTACGGCATGGGCGTGGTCGTGTGGAGCCCGCTCTCCCAGGGCTGGCTCACCGGCAAGTGGCGGCGTGGCCAGAAGCCGAACGACACCAACCGGCAGAACCTGCAGCCGCATCTCTATGACATGAACCGGCCGGACAACCAGCGCAAGCTCGACCTCGTGGAGCAGCTCGCAGCGGTGGCGGACCAGGCCGGCATCTCGCTCATGCACATGGCCATCGCATTCACCTGCGCGCATCCGGCGGTGACATCCTCGATCATCGGGCCGCGCACCTTCGAGCAGCTGGAGGGGCTGCTGGCGGGTGCCGAGGTGGTGCTGGGCGACGACGTGCTGGACGCGATCGACGCGATCGTCGCGCCTGGGCAGACGGTGAGCCGCGACGATGATGGTTTCGTGGCCCCGGAGGTTTCGGACAAGCGACTGCGCCGACGCGCAGGTTCGAGCCAGGTGCACGAGAACGCGCGCGAGACGCTGAAGAACATCGAGGCCTACCGCGAGCAGAAGGGGCGCTGATTCCGCCTCAGAACCTGGCCCGATAGCCCACCGCCGCGCCGCCCGGCAGCAGCGTGAGCACGATGGGGCCCTCGCGGTGGTGCTCGTAAGCGCCAACCGCAAGGCCGAGCAGCGCACCGGCAAGCACGTCCGTCTGCCAGTGGTCGCGGGCCTTCACGCGCGCCACCATCTCGTAGGCAGGAAACAGCAGCAGTGCGAATGCCCACGGGTTCTCGCCTGCGTACTCGAGCACGAACGGCATGACCAGCGCCGTGGTGAAGGCGACATGCCCGCTCGGGAAGCTGCCATCGCCCCGTGCCGACCACTCCCCGGGATCATCGGTGTCGTCGGGCGACGCCCGGCGCGTCAGGCGCTGCACGGCCTTCGCCGCCGCGTAGCTCGCCAGGGCGCCTTCGCCCGCCTTCCAGCAGATGTTGCCCAGGCGATCGCTGCTGCCTTGCCACAGCGCGCAGCTCGCCGTCGCCAGGCCGAGCGCGACCGGCAAGGCGTGCTGCGCGGCGTAGATGCCACCGGTGTCCTCACCCAGGCGCTCGTCGATGAACCTGTCCGCGGCCGCATGGCGTGCCGGAACCCCGAACGCGAAGAACGTGACCAGAGTCAGTATCAGGGCCGCGGGCCGCGCGCGGAGTCCGCGCAGCCGAGCCTCGGCGCGTCCTGGGCGTCCTGGGCGATTCATGCGTCCTCGAGCGAGATCGCCTGCGCCGGGCACACCTCGATGGCCTGCTCGGCCTCGATGCGCTGGCGATCCGTGGCGATCACGGCCAGCTGCAGCGATGGCGCGCCGTCCGGGCCCATCTTCATGAGCTCCGGATGGTTGTAGTAGCACTCGCCGGAGCGGATGCACCGTGTGAGGTCGATCTTCAGGTGCGTGGTCATTGCTGGCGATCCAGGCAGGGCATGCGGTGCAGGCAGGGCGTGCGATCCAGGCATGGCCGCAGCGGCCCGTTCGGTTCAACTCGTGTTATCTCGCCCGCGGAGCGATCAGGTGTCGAACTGCAGCCACAGCTCGTCCGGGGAGCGGAAGCCGCCCGAGTCGATCGATGGCGAGCGGATGCCGGGATGGGTCGCGAACTTCGGCCGCACGTTCTTCAGTGCCGCGGCGAGCCGCGTGCAGGCGATCACCGACTCCTGCCGCGCCATCGCATAGCCCATGCAGAAGTGCTGGCCGATGCCGAAGCCGAGATGGCCTGGCTTGCCGTCCGCATATCGCCCCGAGCGGTTCTCGCGGCCCATGTGCAGGTCGTCGCGATGGATGTCGAAGGTGTCCGGGTTCTTGAACGCGCGCTCGTCGCGATTGCCCGCGCCGAGGTACAGGATCACGCCTGCGCGCTGCGGGATCACCTTGCCGTGCAGCTCGATCTCCTTCGTGGTGTAGCGAAACTGCATGTGCACCACGGGGTCGTAGCGCATCATCTCGGTGAACACGTTGGTCCACAGCTCGGGGTTCTTCTTCACGTCCTCGAACTGGTCCGGGCGCGTGTACAGCATGTGGTACCACATGTTGGCGATCGCCTTGTCGGTCGTGTCGCCGCCTGCGGCGAGCAGCAGGGCGACGAAGCCCTTGATCTCCTCGACGCTCATGCGCTCGCCCTCGAGCTGGGCCCCGACGATGCGCGAGAGCAGGTCCTCGCCCGGGTTGCTGCGCCGCTCCTCGATCAGCGGCGTGAGGTACTCCCACATGTCGTTGCGGGCCCTGATGCCGCGTGCGAGGTGCTCGCCGCCGAAGCCGAGCCCGGCGATGAGCGCCTGGTACCAGCCCACGAAGGTGTCCTCGTCCACGCGTGGCAGGCCGAGCATGTTGGAGATGACGCGGATCGGGAACTGCTGCGTGAACTGCTTGACCAGCTCCACCTCGCCGGCGCCCATGAAGCGGTCGATCAGCTCCTGGGCGATGCGGTCGATGATCGGAATGAAGCCATCGAGGCGATTGCCCACGAACTGCCCGGCGACCACGTTGCGCAGCCAGCGGTGCTGTGTGCTGTTGCCGTACTCCAGGATGTTCGGGCCGAACACATGCTCGGAGCCGAACTTGTAGGGGCCGTCGGGCTTGTAGGCAGCCCGGTCGTAGGCGGTGTTGTCCTGGAACGCGCCGTCGATGTCCCAGTAGCGGCTGAGCACCCAGCGGTTGTGGAACCGGTCGTGGTAGATCGGATGGTGGTCCCGCAGGCGCTTGTAGAGCGGGAAGGGATCGTTCTGGAATGCCGGCTGGTCGAACTCGCGCGGGTCGATCGCGCGGGCCAGGAACTCTTCCATCGTGGTCATCTCGTCTCCCCCATTCATCGATCGGTGCTGCACCCGGGTCGCGGCCGCCGCTGCGGCTGCGGAAACCTAACGCCCGCTATTGTCCTGCGCAACGCCTTGGTAGCATCCCGCGCGCCGCAGGGCAGCTGAAACGGGCAGTGCTGACTCTTTTGCGCGCACTGCCGGACCCTCGGGCAGGGGTTGACCGCCTGCTTGCACGGTCGCGCGCGGTGGCGGTGTGGTGGCGGTGTGGTGGCAGTCTGGCGGTGCATGCGCCTGGGAAGAACGCGGGCCATCGAGGAATTCGGACCTGGGAGGATTGATGACAGCGATCGAGGAACTGCTCGAGGTCGAGGCGATCAGGAAGCTCCGCGTCCTGTATTCGCACTACTACGATGGCAACCGCGTGGATGAGCTCGCGGACCTGTTCACCGACGATGCGGTGTGCGAGTTCGGCCCGGACTACGGCGGCGACTGGGTAGGCAAGGCGCAGATCCATGCCAACTACGCCCGCTACACCTCTGGCGAGGGGCTGCCGCACAACGTGATGCACGCGGTCACCAACCAGCACGTGGAACTCATCGACGCAACCAGCGCGCGCGGGCGCTGCTACCTGCTCGACCTGCGCACCACGGAGGGCGTCGAGAATCCGCTCATCCTGTTCGGCATCTACGATGACCTGTACAGGAAGGTGGGCGGCGCGTGGAAGATCCATCGCACGCGCATCGACTTCCTGTGGCCGAAACGCCACGTGTTGCCACCGCGCGAGCGCTAGGCGTTGCCGTGGGTCGCGGGGTTTCCTGCCTCACGGGTTCGCTCGCATCCCCTCTCTCACCACTCCATTTGCGGCCCATCTGCGGCAGACGTTTCGGGAGCAACGGCAGCGCCATGACGTATGTGATCACCCAAGCCTGTGTCGACGTGAAGGACAAGTCCTGCATCGAGGTCTGCCCAGTCAACTGCATCTACGGCGAATCGGAAGACCGCATCTGCTACGTGCACCCGGTCGATTGCATCGACTGCGGCGTCTGCGAGGCCGCGTGCCCGGTGCAGGCGATCTACGCGGAGGCGGACGTACCGGCAGACGCGAAGCCCTTCACCGGAATCAATGCGCTCTGGTTCAGCGACCGCGATGCCGCGCGGAAGGCGGTGGATGAGGCCGCGGGCTGACGCGGTCATCGGTCGCAAGTAACTCACTGCACGGCACGGCATTGCCGGCGCCCCACTACCGGAGCAACGATGGCAGACCAGCCCGTGACCAAGACCCCCTTCGAGCCCGTGGTGCCGGCAGCACTCGACGACATCAACCTGCTCGATTCCGCGCTGCAGAACTGCCCGTACCACGCCTACCAGAAGCTGCGCGACGAGGCACCGGTGTGGCGTGATCCGCGCACCGGCTTCTACGTGGTCACGCGCTTCGACGACATCCGCGACATCCTGCTCGACACCGACCGCTTCCGTAACGGAATGCAGGGTGGCCAGGGTGGCGGGCGCGACCAGATCAACGCGGATCGGCAGCAGCGCATGCGCCAGCTGTACGAGGAGAAGGGCTGGCTGCCCGCGCCCACGCTCGCCGGGCGGGACGATCCGAACCACCGCGAGATGCGGGCGATGTTCAACGAGGCGTTCCGGCCGAAGCGCATCAATGCGATGGATCCCTTCGTGCGCGACACCGCGTACAAGCTCATCGATGCCTTCGTGGCCGATGGCCGCTGCGACTGGGTGAAGCAGTACGCGGTGCCGCTGCCGCTGATCGTGATCGGCCACCAGATGGGCGTTCCCGAAGCCGACATCTGGCGCATCAAGGCGTGGACGGACGCCTGGGTGCAGCGCCTCGGCATGATGCAGACGGAAGCGGAAGAGCGCTGGTCGGTGGAGATGGAGATCGAGGCGCAACACTACTTCCAGGCCGTGTTCGAGCGCCTGCGCAAACAGCCCGATGACACGCTGCTGTCGGAGATGGTGAACCGCGTGATCCCCGAGTGGGGCCGGCCGCTCAACGACAACGAATTGCACGCGGAGATGATGGCCGACACCTTCGTAGGCGGCTCCGAGACGTCCACCAACGCGATCTCCGCGGGGGTGATGCTGCTCATCGAGAACCCGGACGTGTGGGCGCGCCTGAAGGCGGATCCGGAGCAGCACCTGCGCACCTTCGTGGAGGAGGTGGTGCGGCTCGAGGGTCCGGTGCAGGGGCTGTTCCGGCGCACGGCGGAGGACGTGACCCTGCAGGGCGTGACCATTCCAGCGGGGTCGATGGTCAACGTCCGCTATGCGGCAGCGAACCGTGACGAACGCGAGTTCGAGTGCCCCGCGCAGCTGGATCTCGATCGCGACAAGCCTGGTCGCCATCTCGGCTATGGCTCCGGCATTCACCACTGCCTCGGCGCACCACTGGCACGGCGCGAGCTGTACTGGGCCTTCCGGGCGCTGGCGGAGCGTGTGGACGAGATGTGGTTCGCGCCCGGCAAGAACGACTTCACGGTGGCACCGAACTTCTCGCTGCGTGCGCTGAAGGAACTGCACATCGAATTCCGGCCGAAGGTGCGCTGAGCGCACGGCCCGCGAGCAAGCCGTGCTGCGCGCAGGGCGCTGTCGACGAACGAGACGCTGTCGACGAACGAGACACTGACGACGAACGAGACACAAACGCAAGGTTGGGGGCAGGAACATGAGCGGAAGACTGGAAGGCAAGGTCGCGGCGATCACCGGCGCGGCGAGCGGGTTCGGCGCGGCAACGGCGCGACGCTTCGTGGAGGAGGGCGCGCGGCTTGTGCTCGGCGACATCCAGGAGGGTCCCGGCGCGGCGCTGGCGCGTGAGCTCGGCAACTCGGCGATCTTCATCCCCTGCAACGTGACGCGCGAGGAGGACATCGCGGCGATGGTCGACCGCGCGGTGAGCGCCTACGGCCAGCTCGACATCATGTTCAACAACGCAGGAATTGTCGGCGCCGTCGGCCCGATCGCCACCACGCCGGCGAACGAGTGGAGCGCCACGCTCGACATCCTGCTGAATGGCGTGTTCTACGGCATGAAGCACGCCGCGCGCGTGATGCAGCCACGCAAGACCGGCTCCATCATCAGCATGGCGAGCACGGCGGGCATCCTGGGCGGCCTCGGCCCGCACGCCTACGCGGCAGCCAAGCACGCGGTGGTGGGCCTCACCAAGAACGTGGGGGCGGAACTGTGCCGTTACGGCATCCGCGTGAATGCCATCGCGCCTGCCGGCATGGCCACCGCGATGGTGGCGAATGTGATGACCGGCGACCACACCGCGATCGAGGCGACGAAGGCCGCGCTGGCGAAGACCTCGCCGCTGCTCGAGCGCGCGGGCACGGCGGAGGACGTCGCGAACGCTGCGCTGTGGCTGGCAAGCGACGAGTCCGGCTACACCAACGGGCACACGCTCACCACCGATGCAGGCACCACGACGGGATCGTCGCCGAACAATCCGGCGTTCGACACCTATCAGCCGATGTTCCGCGAGGCGGGCAAGAAGGGGGTGTAGCGTTGCCGCCGGCCCGCGAACATTCCCGCCTGCGGGCAGCCGGCCATTCCCGTGTGCCGGCAGCCCGGCCTTACGACATGATCAGCCAGCGATCATGCCCATGAGCGGGCGCGTTTTACTCAGGGAGAGATCGACATGCCGGATGCCCCGACGCTGCGCATAGAGAACCACCGGCTCGTGGGTGAGGGCGTCTCCTGGCGCGCCACCCCCAACGTCGGTGGCGCACTGATGCCACGCTACCTCGTCATGCACTACACCGCCGGCAGCTCGCTGAAGAGTTCCGTGGAATCGCTGTGCACTGTGAAGGCAAAGGGCAATGCCTCCGCGCACATCGTGCTCGGGCGCGACGGCAGCATCGTCCAACTCGCACCCTTCAACCTGGTCACCTGGCACGCGGGCGTCAGCGCCTGGAATGGCGAGAACGGCCTGAACAGCCGCTCCATCGGCATCGAGATGGACAACGCCGGCGTGCTCACGCGCGTGGGCGAGCGCTACATGACGTGGTTCCACAAGGAGATTCCCGCGGCGGAGGTCGTGCACGCCGCACACCGCCACGGTGGCCCCGTGCAACCGTGGCACGCCTACACCGAGAAGCAGATTGCGCGCGCACTCGAGCTCGCCGAACTGCTGGTGCAGCACTACGGCCTGGAGGACGTGCTCGGCCACGAGGACATCGCGCGCGGCCGCAAGACCGACCCCGGTCCTGCGTTCCCGCTCGAGTCCGTGCGCGGGCAGGCGCTCGGGCGCGAGGACGAGGTGGCGCCGCACTATGTGGTGACGGCACCGCTGCTGAACATCCGCAAGGGTCCTGATGCGTCGTTCGACGCGGTCGCCCCTGCGCTCAAGAAGGGCACACGGGTGACGCTGCTCGAGACCGGCGATCGCTGGAACAGGGTGGAGGTGGATGGCCCGACCGACATCGAGGGCTGGGTGAACAACAGGTTCATTGTGCTTGCGACCGAGGTGCCCAAGGTGCGGGCCGCACCCGCAACGCGTACCGCCAGGACACGCGCAACGGGTTCGCGTGCCGCTGCTGCTCGAACCGTGGCCGACTCCCGCACTGGCGCAACGGCGCGCACGGCTGCGGTTCGGCGCAAGGCCCCGTCCGCCACCAAGCGTCAGGGTCACGGCACGCGCGGACGACGCGGCTGAGGCTGATCAGCCGCTGCCCGTCGGCCGCAAGCCCTCGCACTGCCGGCACATTCATCGAACGGGTCAGCGCTGCCGGTCTTGTCGCCGCCTGGCCGTGCGAGTCGCTGCGTCCGCGAGCCTCAGCCTGATCCAGATCAACCCGGTGCCTGGTCCTGCCGCCTAGATTCGTGCGGACTGCCGCTGTTGCGGCCGTCCGCACGAACCTTCCAGCGAGCGCAGGAGCACACTCGATGACCGAGACCCTGACTGGCACCCGCCGTTCCGCGGGTTCCACCTATGCCGAGATTATCGCCACCGACAGCCATCCCGTGCGCGACATCCTGCGCGTCGACTCGCCGCTGGAACCCGGACCCACACTCGTGCCGGTGGAGCGCTACACCTCGCGCGCATTCCATGACATCGAGGTGGAGAAGGTGTGGAAGCGCGTGTGGCAGATGGCCTGCCATGAGGACGACATCCCGGACGTCGGCGACTACCACGTCTACGAGATCGCGCACCTCTCGTTCCTGATCGTCCGCAACGGGCCGGACTCGTTCAAGGCATTCCACAACGCCTGCCTGCACCGCGGCAAGCTGCTGCGCGAGGAGAGCGGCAAGTGGGCGCGCGACCTGCGCTGCTCGTTCCATGGCTGGAGCTGGAACCTCGACGGTTCGCTCAAGGAGATCCCCTGCAAGTGGGACTTCCAGTATCCGCAGGCGGACGCGAAGTGCCTGAACCTCCCCGAGGTCAAGCTCGGTCGTTGGGGCGGCTTCATCTTCGTCAATCCCGATCTCGATGCGGAGCCGCTCGAGGACTACCTCGGCACGCTGTCGGACCACTTCACGCTGCTGCCCTACGAGCGCCGCTACAAGTCCGCGCACGTGGCGAAGGTGCTGCGCTGCAACTGGAAGGTGGCGCAGGAGGCC
>SXGT01635038.1_pt1 | contig 16493 bp, 18 predicted proteins | sample 3176221 | NCBI WGS metagenome assembly SXGT01 (sample SAMN11356862, study PRJNA531348) | freshwater metagenome | isolation source: freshwater sample F1-120 | place: China: Fuxian Lake, Yuxi | collected 2017-12-25 | reverse complement strand
AGTTGGAGTAGCACCGGCAGTAAGACAAATACCTTGTGCTGCCCCTGCACCAATATAGACAGCAGCAGAGGCTGGATTTGAAATCGTTTCATCGCCATCTGCTCGCACGGTTCTGGCCGCAAGCGTTCCTCCCAAAACAACACACAAGAACCACGTGGCGATGAGCCCGCGGAAAAACCGACGATTTCTGGAAGGAAGCATCATAGGAAGTTACGGTTGGACGGATTCGTCAGAAGTGGTGGTTTGAGATTGCAGAAGAGCGGACAGTTCGCCGTTAGCCGAAGCTTGACCGACCACGGAATCGAACAATTTTTGTAGGTCTTCGTCTGCCAACGCATCCACTTTTTCCTGTTCCATGCCCGCATTCACAAGCGCCTTTCGGATTTCATCGACCGTAATGGTTTTCAGATACGCTTGGATGTCGGCTTCTGTACTAAACTGCTGTTGCGAAAAGTTAACCCCAAATGGTGCCAGCGAATCGATGAGACCAGACGTCGCATTGTTTGAGCCTTGCGAATCTGCCGAAATAATCCCAGACCGTCCGCACGACTTCCCTTCCGGACAGTTCGGATCGTGACCAGAATAGGTTTCACCTTTGTCATCGAATCCGTCGGAATCGGAATCGGAAAGATACGGACTGGTTTTAAACACGTAAAGTTCATCGTAATCAGAAAGACCATCTTTGTCGGTGTCACGTGTTTTTTGCGCGGCAATTTCTGCGGTTTCTTTTTCAGAAGAGGTAAGGAACAACTCGCTGGTCGCATCCGCAATTTGAATTTCAAATGGCCGACGAATCATGGCTCCGAAGGAACGGAAACCTAAGAACACACCGCCGATACCGAAAAACACAACAAGAACAAAAGCGATCTTTTGTTCTTTTGAAAGTTCTGTGCCCCGTTGTCGCAATCGGTCGATGAGGCCCATAGTGAGAGTACCTGCAGTATATCAAAGTCGCGCCCGTAACTCCACCCAGTGAGCAGGGGATAATTCTTGTGCTCGGGAGGTTTCGGGGAGTGACATCTCTCGCAGCACTTCCCTCACTCGTGTGGAGGAAGCGAAACCGGCGGAAGCAATATTGTTGTGCAGTTGTTTTCGACGTGAGGAGAAGCCGGCGGCGGCAAGAAAAATTACCGGCTCTAAGGTTGAAGGTCGAAATTCGAAATTCGAAGAAAACTTTAAAGAGGAAGGTTTATGGCTTAAATCTTCAAACTTCAATCTTTTTTCGAATTTCGAATTTCTACCTTCAACCTTCCCACGTACAGCTAGCACAACCACCGCTGAATCCACTTTTGGAATGGGGCGGAACGCGCCGCGAGGGACGATGAATGCTCGACGAACGTCAGCGTAGAGTTGGCAAACCACGGAAAGCAGACTCATATCGCCGGGTTTGGCTGTGATGCGGTCGGCGACTTCTTTTTGAACCATGAGGACAAGACGCGAAGGTCGTGGTTCGGTCGTGAGAAAGTGTTCAAGGACTTGGGATGTGATGTTGTAAGGGATGTTGGCGACGAGTTTATAGTTTCCATCCGTCATCCTGAGTGAAGCCGAAGGATCTCGCGATGGACCCTTCGTCGGATTTACCTCCTCTGGATGACGGACGTTAAAAATATCTCCTTCGATGAGTTCGATCTTGTCGCCGAAGCGTTCTTGCAAAGGTGCAATCAAATCGTGGTCCGCTTCGACCGCTGTTACCTTTGCTCCGGCAGCGACGAGGGCGTACGTTAAAACACCTGTGCCTGGACCAATTTCCAGAACGGATTCGCCTGGCTGGATCTCCGCAACTTGAATAATTCGACGGACCACCGATGGGTCCGCGAGAAAATTCTGTCCAAAAGATTTTTTTGCTTTGGGAAACATGGGGGCTTGTCATCCTGAGCGAAGCCGAAGGATCTCTCGAGGGATCCTTCGTCGGCTTTGCCTCCTCTGGATGACGGGGTGCTAATGATTATGAGGTTCGTACTGAAATTGCTCCTTGTCGCAACACGACGATTTTTCCGTTTTTCTCTGTGATAATGGTTGAAGGTGGAACCTCCGCGAGACGACCAACGTCGAGAATCACGTCAGGAGCAAGTACGACACCCGCTTCTTTCATCTGTCGATCGAACGCTTCGACCGAGTAACACGTCGGCTCCCCCGCCCGGTTCGCCGACGTGGCCACAATCGGCGCGCCAAGCCCACGCGACAACGCACGAGCCGAGGCAAGCGACGAAACCCGCATCGCCACCGTCCCATCGGACCGCACCACATTGCTCGCCAATCCTTTTCGCACCTTCCCAACAATCGTCAGCGGCCCAGGCCAATGTTTTTTGGCTAGTACGAGCAAAGCCGGCGACAATTCCATGTATTCGCCCGCCATCTTCGCCGAAGCCACGATAAGCGGCGGCGTCTTCCCCGCTTCCCGTCCTTTCATGGCAAAAATCTTCTCCACCACCTGCGCTCGCCGAGCATCCGCCGCCAGCCCATACGCCGTCTCCGTCGGAAACAACACAACTCCGCCTTGCTTGAGAATTTCAATAGCCGCTCGAAGAGTCGTGGAGTCGTGGAGTCGTGGAGTGACACGTTTTTTTACCGTTCTAACGAGTTTCATAGGATCATGGGGGCGGAGCGGCAGGGTCCCCGACGCCCACAGCGAGAGGACGGCTTGTCCGAACCGAGCGAGGACGACGGGGTGCCGCGCAGCAGGGGCCCCATGATCCCGCGACTCATCGCGGCTTACCATGTAGCGGCAGGGTGCGGGGACCCCGCCTATTACTTCGAATATTTCCGAAACCAATCGACGGTCCGTTTCAACCCTTCTTCGAGCGAAACCTGCGGCACCCACCCAAGTTCACGCCGAGCCTTCCGCACATCGAGCGCCGAGCGCATCACCTCGCCTGGCTGTGCCGGTGCGTGCATTTCCTTTTGCTTTGCTCCTGTGAGTTTATTGAGCTGACGGAAAAGTGCGTTTACATCTGTCTGAATCCCTGTTCCTACATTGAATACACCAACCGCACCTTTTTCCATGGCAAGCATCTGCGCACGAACCACATCACCGACATACACGTAGTCACGCGTCTGCTTGCCGGTTCCGTTGATCACCGACTGTTTCCCGTGCAACATCTGTCGCGTCAAAATCGAAACCACTCCCGCCTCCCCGCGCAACGCTTGGCGCGGACCGTACACGTTTGCTAACCGTAAAATCGCCACTGGAAACCCGTGCACACGGTGTTCAAACATCAAATACATTTCCGCGGTTCGCTTCGAAATCGCATACGGCGAAAGCGGATCCTCAGGAGTTTTCTCAGAATACGGTGGCTTAAGCGTGTCGGGATACATCGCTCCGCCGCTCGAGGTGAAAATAATTTTCTTCACACCTGCTTTGCCTGCCGTGTGAGCAATGGCTAGCGTTCCCATGATATTCACGCGAGCATCTGCCGGAGGATCGGCAACCGAATTACGCACGTCAGCTTGCGCTGCCAAATGGAAAATAATTTCCGGCTGGAGTTGCTCAATGAGGGCTGGAAACCCAGGTGCCGCAATCGACATCTTAAAAAATGTCGCATTCGGGTTCACATTCGACCTCGAACCCGTCGACAAGTCATCAACCACATAGACTTTAATGTGACGTTTGATGAGTGCGTCCACGATGTGAGATCCAATGAACCCCGCACCACCTGTAACGAGTGCTGATTTGTATTTGGGCATATTACTCTTTATTCGCCACCGCAAACCGATCCGAATCCTCCAACTGCTGACGCAGGTACGCTTCCATAAACGGTTCCAACGCTCCTTCGAGCACCGCAATGGCATCGCTGGTTTCATGGTCTGTTCGATGGTCTTTGACGAGTTTGTAAGGATGGAGCACGTACGAACGAATTTGGTTTCCCCATTCGGCGCTTTGATATTCACCGCGCAGTTTTGCCTTTGCGACGCGTTGTTCATCTAGTTTGAGCTGCAAAAGTTTCCCACGCAATATCGTCATGGCGGTTTCACGATTCTGCAACTGCGAACGTTCGTTTTGGCAGCTCACGGTAATTTTCGTAGGCAAATGAACAATCCGTACCGCCGAATAGGTTGTGTTCACACTTTGTCCACCCTTTCCTCCACTCATGAACGTGTCTATGCGCAAGTCATCTGGTTTGATATCCACGAGTTCATCTTTCTCAATTTCCGGAAGCACCTCGATGAGCGCAAACGTGGTATGCCGCATTTTCTCCGCATCAAACGGCGAAATGCGCACAAGTCTGTGAACACCGTGTTCGCTTTTCAAATAGCCAAATGCGTGGCGACCTTCCACTTTGATAGTCACACTCTTGAATCCTGTTTCTTCACCGCGTGATTCATCGAGAATCGTCAGCACCCAACCTCGCTGTTCGCAAAACCGCATAACCATGCGAAACAACATCTCTGTCCAGTCGTTCGCTTCCGTTCCGCCACTTCCTGCATGAAATGCGACAATCGCATTGTTCGCGTCGTACTCACCGGAAAACAACGTCGCAAATTCCATCTTTGAAAATCGTGCTTCGAGTTCTACGAGCTTTGATGCGATCTCGTCGTGCATCCCTTCGCTCCCATCCGCTTGTGCCATCTCCGCCAACTCTTCCAACTCCGTAATCTCTTTTAAAAACCCTTCCCACTCTCCGAGTTCGACACGCAAGTCCGCCGCTTCCTTCGACACACGCCGCGCCTTCTCCGCATCCGTCCAAAACGACGCATCCTCCATGTCGACTTCCAGTGCTTTCAAATGCGTGCGAACCCGGTCGAGGTCAAAGCAACCCCCACGTACGCAAAGCGCGCCCGCGGAGGTCTTGGAGTTGATGAATGAGTTCTTTCATAATGCTAAAACTGTATTTTCTTTGCGTACTCGCCGAGCCATGGCAGTTCCCAGAGGTCGCCGGAGGCGGCGCGGATGACTCCGAGAGCCGAGAGAACGAACAAAACGATTGAACCAATAAACCACACAAAGCCACCAAGAATCGGCACAGTTGCGGCACCGATCCACAAAATAACCCAAGCAATGAGCAACACAACTCCCTGTCGTGCATGATGCATCGCAAAAGTACTGTCTTTTCTAAACAAAACCGGAAGCACACACAACACCCCAAAATACGAAAGCGCTCCGAGTACTTTTTCTTCGTTTGTCATAGTTTGAAAATCTCACAACTTATACCCGCCAAGTATAGCGGAAAAGCACGAAAAAGCAAACAAAAACGACCAGGAAATTCCGGATCGTTTTTTCGTCATCCAGAGGAGTCCACAGGACGACGAAGGATCTCTCGTGCATAGACACTGGATCCTTTCGGCCTGTGGCCTCTGGGTGACGATAGTTCAAATAAACTTCCTAACTTAGTACATGTCCATTCCGCCCCCATGGCCTCCACCGTGGCCGCCGGCTGCGGGTTCGTCTTTCTTTGGGAGGTCTGTGATAGCCGCTTCGGTCGTGATAACCATGATCGCGATAGAAGCAGCGTTTTGCAGGGCGAAGCGCGTCACCTTGGCTGGATCGATAACGCCAGCAGCCGCGAGGTCTTCAAACATGTTCGTGGCAGCGTTGTAGCCGAACGATCCGGTACCGGCTTTTACTTTTTCCAGCACGACCGAACCATCCTTGCCTGCATTGAACGCAATCATACGCATCGGCTCCTCGAGCGCTCGGCGCAAGATGTCGAGTCCAACACGTTCGTCGCCATCGACGGACACTGAATCGAGCGCGGCAATGGCACGCACAAGTGCCACACCGCCGCCCGGCACAATTCCCTCTTCCACAGCAGCTTTCGTAGCAGCCACCGCGTCTTCGATGCGATGTTTCTTTTCTTTCATCTCGGTTTCTGTTGCCGCACCAACTTTGATGACCGCAACACCACCGGATAATTTCGCCACACGCTCCTTCAACTTTTCCACTTCAAATTCCGACTCCGTCTGTTCCACCTGCTTGCGAATAGCTGACACACGGTCGGCAATCGCCTGCTTTTCGCCGCCTCCACCGATAATTGTTGTGTGCTCCTTGTTCGATACAATTTTATGAGCGCGACCAAGATCGGAAAGTTCCGCTGTTTCAAGCTTGAGTCCAACCTCTTCCGTAATGAGCTTTCCGCCTGTGAGAATCGCAATGTCTTCGAGCATGGCCTTACGACGGTCGCCGAATCCAGGCGCCTTCACCGCCAGCGTGTGGAACGTGCCGCGCAACTTGTTCACGACGAGTGTCGCAAGCGCTTCGCCATCCACATCCTCAGCAATAATCACGAGTTCTTTCTTTCCCGTCTGTGCCACTTTTTCAAGCAACGGCAAAATATCCTGAATCGAGCTGATTTTTTTGTCCGTCACCAAAATAAAAACATCTTGATACTCCGCTTCCATGCGATCTTGCGAGGTAATCATGTACGGCGCCACGTATCCGCGGTCGAACTGCATACCCTCAACCACATCCACATCCACACCAAACGTTTGCGACTCTTCAACCGTGATGACGCCATTCTCGCCAACTTTCTTCATGGCTTCCGCGATCATGGTTCCGATTTCCGGATCGTTGGCGGAAATACTGGCGACCTTCTCAATTTCGTTACCTTTGATTGGCGTAGCAATCTTTTTCACTTCAGCAACGAGCGCGTCCACACCTTTTTCGATTCCACGACGTAACGCCTGAGGATTCGTTCCAGCGGTCACGTTACGCAAGCCTTCAGCAATCATGGCTTGTGCCAAAACGGTTGCGGTTGTGGTTCCATCTCCAGCAACATCGTTCGTCTTGGAGGCAACCTCCTTCACGAGTTCTGCACCAAGATTTTCAAACTTATCTTCAAGTTCAATTTCTTTTGCTACAGTTACTCCATCTTTCGTCACAACCGGCGCGCCATATCCGCGATCCAAAATGACATTGCGCCCCTTTGGCCCAAGTGTCACTTTTACCGCATTGGCGAGCTTGTCGACTCCACGCTTGAGCGCATGTCGTGCATCTTCGTTAAAAGAAATTTGTTTTGCCATAGGTATTGAAAAATTAGGTTCGTAGGTTCTTAGGTTCGTAGGGACCACGGTTCTGAAAACCTGAGGATCTGCGCACCTGCGAACCTACTCGATTACCGCCACCACATCTTCCATGCGAATGACGAGATAATCCACGCCGTCAATCTTCACTTCGTCTGGTGCATATTTTTTAAACACGACTTTGTTCCCAACAACAACGTCCATGGTGGAACGCGTTCCGTTTTCCAACGTTTTTCCTGGACCAACTGCAATGACCTCCCCACGCTCTGGACGCTCCTTATCCACGGTATCCGGAATAATAATTCCCGAAGCAGACACTTCCTCTTTTGAAACAGCTTTTACGATCAAGTGATCGCCGATTGGTCGAAGTTGCATAGAGATTGGACGGATTAAATCCTGGGTCCGTAGATCACCAGCCCACGCGTAATGAACGGCGATCTACGAACACAGGACTAAATAAACCCGCTAGCAGTCTCACCAGTTGAGTGCTAGCGGGGGTATTTTGTCCACTTGAGGTAAGACTGTCAAGCGATTCTATTTTGGCGTCGTTTCTCCCTTTAAAACGAGGGTAAGACAGAGCATACCGAGAACCAGCCCTGCCCAGAGACTCCACAAATAGTGATCAAAAAACACGGGGGGAATAAGTACGGCGGCGAGAGCAAACGGGAGTGGATTCTTTTTTGCTGTCGCCTGAATCGTTGGAAAAAGATTCTTGCTCAGCCGTACGAATCCAACAATTCCAAGAATCCCGAGTTCTGCGATAAACAAAAGGAATACGTTGTGAACAGGTTGGTACATCCACCCCGGCTCGCCCGGGTCGAGGTGTGTGAGAAGTTCTGTATAATTTCCCGGGCCAACGCCTGTGAAAGGATTTGCGCGCAAAACGGATGGAAAGGTGAAGAGTGATTCTTCACGCTCAACAATAGAACGTGTCTCCAGTCGAGCGGATGTGTCGAAACGAACAAAGAGAGCATCGGAAAAGAAGACACAGGTGGCAAGTGTTCCAAACACGGGAATCAATGCAAGCACAAACAATTGTTTCGTCGCACGCACATGATGTTGAAACATCCACACGAACAAACCAATCATCGCAGCCATCACTCCAAGCCAAGCGCTACGCGAAAACGTCACGACAAGTGTTGTAGAAAATACAGTTGCAAGAATCACCGCAACCAGGCGTTGCATACGCGAGCCAGTCCACCCAAGCCATCCAAGAACAACGAGACTGACAGCCAAGTATCCTCCAAACACATTTGGATGTGGAAATGTTCCGTACGCACGAAGCAGTCGACCTGCGTGTGTTTCGATCACGGACACCCCAGCAACCGCCGCGTTTTTTTCCGCAAGCCCAAGCACGCTCGACGCAGGACTCGCTCCAGACATCACCTGCATCCAACCGAGCACACTCGGACCAATGAGCCCTGCACAAAAAGCCCAAGCAACTCGACGCATCTGCGTACGCTCATCCACAAGCACCAGCAAAAATACAAGTGCAGCCACAACATGAAGTCCTGCTCCCAATGCCAATGGAAGCCGAACGGAAAAAGACGTGGAGATGGCTAGAGTGCCGAGAAAAAAGAAGAGAAACTTCGGCAAAGACACCAGGGCCGTGGGTAGATGCGGCCGCCCACGCAAAACCGCCACCAGCACAAACAGTATTTCTACTAGATATAATGAAAGAGTCCCGTACTCCCACGGCGTCCCGCCAACGGTGAGCTGCGCGTAAATCCAACGCGTCTGCCACGGCAACAAGAAGATAGCTGCGTACAACAAAGCGTTAGCGAATTTCTGACGAATCATACATCTGATGCCACCGGTCGCGGAGTTCCGCCCGGCGGTCTTGATCATGAAATTTGAGCATCTGATCGGTAACGACCACACGTGTATCCTGATTCATCATCTCACGAATCGTGTGCGGGAGTCTCTTGAATTGAAAGTGTTTTGCCGAGGACTCAAAATGTGTCAGTCCATTTGGAAACATCCATCGGGTTGGTTTCACGGCGATGGTTGGATGCGCAGCGCGTGGCTGAGTGTGAGGGAGTTCATCGTCCGCCCAGGCGTTTTGATCTTGGAGTTGTTTAAACGTGTTGTTTCGGTCAAGCACGGGAATGAGCGAACGGATCCAATAGGCAAAATACGGATCTGTGGGTGTGAGGCGCACGTCGGAAATTGCCAAACGATCTGTCGATAAGAAAAACGAAAAACAAACAGGATCCTGCGGCGGCTGTGTGGCGGCAGGATTAGGTCTCCAACCAAGTAGAGCAAAAGGAGTTACGCAGACGAGACGCGTCAACCAAATCGTTCCCGGTCGACACACAATCACCAAATCAATATCACTCTCCGGTTTCGTATTCCACCACGCCAACGTATTCCCCACCGCCACTGATTCAATCCACGGAAACAACCGGAACCACCACGTCGCACGTCGCACTCGCTTCATTTTCCGCAATGCATCCACATACCTCCGCCTCCGTTCCACCACTCGCCGTTCACTGTTTCCATCTTTGAGCCCCCAATGTCCGTCGACCGTTTCCAATCGTTCCTGTAACCAAACCGAATTTTCTAGCGATGAAATCACAGCTTCAAGCGTCGTCCCCGCCGGCGGCCGATACAACCATTTCCAAACTTCAAAGGCTGTTGGTATATACTCCATCACCTCAAACCAACATATCGTCCGAAAAATTGCTATTTCGAGGGGAGACATAGAACGCTCAGAGTGTACCAGACTCAAGCGGAGGCGTGGACTTTGGTCTCGTCAGATCATATTTGGCTTGAAAGGCTTGAGAGGGCCGGGAGGTTATCGAATTGATGTGTAACGTCCGGAGGGATTTCCAAAATCTTCCTGAAGACCGAGCTGTGATCCTGTCGCAGGCAGGATCGGCGAGGATTGTCTGACCGACGGAGACAAGCTGGATTGTTAGATCTTACAGTCCAGCGCCGGATCCTAGGAAGTTTCCGCAGCCAAGCGACCGATGAAGGAAGGTTTTGGAGATTCTGGAGGACGTGTGACGCGCCTCATCGCGGCTTACCACGCAGGCGGTGTGCTTACATCGAAAACAAGTGGCTTAGGCCACTTGTTTCTTCTTGCGCAAGACGAGCCATTGTTGAAACACAGAAATCACCGTCACCATCACCCAGTAAAGCGTGAGCCCACCTGGAAGTTTCGCTCCGATAACCACGGTCATCACCGGCATCATGTACATCATGGAAACATTCATGGCCTTGAGCATCTCTTCGTCCTTTGCCCCTTCTTTTCCCTGCACCTGCTCTGGAATTTTCTTTGGCATCAACATTTTTGCCTGCACAAACTGGAGTCCACCCGCCAAAACAGCCAGCGGCAAACTCGCCACGGTCAAATCTAACAGACCAAAAAAGTTTGTATTGATTTGTCCTGGATTGGCCACAAACGGATACAGCAAATCGAGCTTTTGTCCTGCCAAACCATCGGACAACACCTGGTACAAAGCAATCAAGATAGGGATTTGCACCAAAATAGGTAGACATGAAGAAAGTGGATTCACTTTCTCTGCGGCATACAATTCCATCATGGCTTTCGCCAATCCTTCTTTGTCGTCTTTAAATTTCACCTTCAATTCATTCAACTTTGGTTGAAGTTCCTGAAGGGCTTTTTGTGACTTCAGCGATGCCTGAGTGAATGGCCAGAGAATCGCCTTCACGACCACTGTGAGAGCAATAATCGCGAGCCCCATGTCAGCTCCCGGAATCACTTCGTACAGCCAAATGAGCAGGTTAAACAGCGGCTGGAAGAGAACGGTTTGGAAGATGGACATACTTATTCAGCGGGAGTTTCAGGAATATCAGCGGCGACTGGGGTTGCTGTGACTTCTGGGGCGGCCGGGGTGACTGATTCGTCGGTTACTCCCGCTGCCTGCGAAGCAGCAAACTCTGCAGCGGCTTCTTCTTTTTTGTGTCCTTCTACTTCTGCAATATTAATTTTCCAACCCGTAAGGTGAGCCGCGAGCCGCACGTTCTGTCCGCCCTTTCCAATGGCAAGCGAAAGCTGATCCGGATTCACATGCACCATGGCGGAATGCTCATCCTTATTGAGCTCCACCCGGTTTACTTTTGCTGGAGAAAGTGCGTGACCAATAAAGGTTACTGGGTCATCACTCCACTGAATGATATCGACTTTTTCTCCTCCGAGCTCTGCGATAATCGTTTGAATACGCGTTCCGCGCTGACCGATACAGGCACCAATCGGATCGATCTGATCGTCCCCGGTCCACACAGCCACCTTCGAACGAGAACCTGCTTCACGTGCAACCGCTTTTACATCCACCGTGTTTTCTGCCACTTCCGGAATTTCCATCTCAAACATGCGACGGACAAAACCTTCCGAAACCCGTGTAAGGTTAATTTGTGGACCTTTCGTGGTGAGAGCTACTTGAGATACGAACACTTTAATGCGGTCACCGGTGCGATAGCGTTCGCCTGGAAGCTGATCTTCTGGGCGCAAGGCACCTGTCGTACGACCGAGGTCGATGAGCACAAGGCGACCATCCTGACGCTGAACCGTTCCGACCAAAATTTGCCCTTCGTGTTCCTTGAATTCATTGAAAACCACTTCACGTTCAGCTTCGCGGAGTTTCTGTGTAATGACCTGCTTGGCGGTCATGGCAGCCATGCGACCAAAAGCCCCCGGCTGTGGCAAATCGATGCGCATCACATCCCCAATTTCCGAACCACGCTTTAACACACGTGCATCCGAAAGCATGATGTCTGTTTTTGGATTAAACCGAGGTCCGGTATCTTCGTCGATCATGACTGCGTTGACATCCTCGCCTTTCAATCGTGCTTCTTCCAAACGTGTCGAATACGACTCAACACGTGCCTTCCGTTCCTCTTCTAAGCGTTCTAGCTCTGCTGGATCGATATCTTCAACAACGGTTTTGATATCAAACACCTTCGACTCGCCTGTCTGCACATCAAACTCTACTTCAATATTTTGATTCTTATCACCAAAATCTTTGCGATACGCGGCCCCAAGGGCTGCCTGAATCGCTTCTACTACGGCTTCGTATGCAAGACCTTTTTCTTCACAGATTTGTCGAATCGCTTGTTCAATCACTGAAGGCATAGGAGAAAATTGGTATTAGGTATCTTGTATTTGGTATTTCGTATTTTGCCCAATCGTCCTTGCTATCAGATACGAACTATTTGATAGCAAATACGCTGCGTAACAATTGAACCCGTCGTTTCCGACAGGTCCATCATAACCATAGGATAGCAAATCAGGAGAAGACCGTCAACGAATTAACGACCATGAGGACCTTCTACTCCTTCAAAATGAAGGATTTCTGGATCATTTCCACCCGCAACCCGAATCGCAACCACATCAAGTCTCCATGACACATGTTCAAGTGCGTGTATTTGCAAATACGATTCTGCTGAACGCGCCATGTGCAAAAATTTTTGCGATGTAATGGATTCTTCTGGATACCCGTACTGCCGATCCTCACGTGTCTTCACTTCAACAAAAATCCACTCAGTTCCTCGACGACACACCAAATCAATTTCTCCAAACGCCGTTCTTACGTTCTTTTCCACAACAACAAACCCACGGCCTTTCAGGAATTTGCTAGCGAGCTCTTCGCCAGAATCCCCAAATTTTCGCCGTGGGTCGGGCATAGCTTTTTACTTACGTCTCTTTGGCAAATACTTTTCTCGAGCAATTCGTTCTTGTTCGCGGAGGCGCTTTGCAGGAATGTCATTACGGACGTAGCGAACCAGGCATCCGGCCCACACCACAAACCCAACCATCCACACAAGATACAAGAAACGCGACCCCAAAAGCTGAACCTGTTCGTAACTAAGGAAGAACAAAAGGATCCCAAGAAATCCCATTGTGAGGCACAGCGATGCCATGCGTCGATATAAATCGACGGTATATCGATCGATCGCGGTTTGCTTGCGCATGCGAGCAACCACTCCGGCTACCAGCAAAGCAAGAAAGAAAACCACGACAAAACGACCCATCCCTTGCCAAACATTTGGTGGATTCAGTGTCAGCCAGTACGACGGAAGAAGAAAAGAAGGCATGTTCATAATGTGATACGAGATACCAGATAATACCGCGTTCCGTCAAACACGATCGAACACCATTCCCCAGTGGTGCGGACCTGCTTCAAAGGAGGAGCGGCGTCGGAACCCCGCATTTTCGGCGGCGGCGGAAACCGTTTCCGGGTCCACGCGTTTTTCGATGGCGGGCCCAAGCGGGCTCACTTCTCGCTTCCAGTCGATCAGGAGCAACGTGCCGTCTGGTTTCAAAGCGCGCTTCACCTCTTCGAGCACTCCTGGGCTCCGCAGAATTAGCGTTGTGATGTTGTTAACGGAAAGAATGTCCACTTGTCCTTCTGGAATATTGACTCCGTGTGGCCGCTCAATGTCGCCCCACACGGTTTTAATTTGATTTGCTCCCTCCATCGCAATACGACTTTCCACTCCCGCTAGTGCCCCTTTCAAAATATCCACCGCGTATACGTGCCCCGTCGGTCCGACAAGATCTGCTGCAGCAAAGACAAAGTGCCCAAGCGGCCCGCTCCCGAAATCCGCATACGTCTGACCCACATTCAATCCCGCCCGACGCAAAACGAGCGTTGGATCGATGAGCGCGCGACCTGTGGACATCCAGGACATACAAGACTATCGATTTATTGGAGAAGCCCCCGAGGAACCACTGACTCCAGAACCAGCAGAGACCGATCCGCCACTTCCGGTTGTCACCGTAGAACTTCCACCGCTGGTTGTCGTGGTTGTTGAACCGCCGCACGGGCCTGTGATCGTCGAATTTACTGTCGCAGAATTATTCGATTCGCTCGTCTCGGCTATTTGATTTTCTGGGTCTACCTTCGCTGTATCCGTAAGCGTAGACGTTTCTCCACACGCAAGGCCGGACAGACCGATTCCTCCGACGAGTGTAATCGTCGCCGTATCTCCTCCGGCAATCGTCCCTCCCGAACAGGTCACCGTATTCCCAGATGATGTACAGGTAAATCCATTCGACGCCGTAGCCGTTTTGAGCGTCCACAAGTCCGAAGAAAGTTTATCCTGAACAACCACACTTGTTGCCGTAACAGTTCCATCATTCTTCACCGTAATCGAGTACGAAAGAATTTCGTTGTCTTTCACCGATGATGGACTTCCTGCTTTGGTAATCGTGAGATCCGCATTTTGTTCCGAGCAAGCACCAAGCATACTATTGGTGGTGCTGGCTGTATTGTTGAGTTCGTCCGATTCGAGAATCGTGTTATCTGGGTCAATACTGAGTGTGCCGGAAATCGTTCCTGTGCTGTTGCAAGGGAGAGTGTTCACCGCCAATGTCGTTTCCACTTTAATAGACGCTGTTTTTCCCGGAGGAATAATACCTCCGGTACACGTCACGTTTGCGGAAACAAGTGAACAGGTAAATCCGTTGGTACCCACTGCCGTCTTGTACGTAAGGGTGCCTGAAGCAATGCGGTTTGCAATTTTTACGTCTTTTGCAGGCGCGGTTCCAGAATTTTTGACGAGAATGACGTACGGCAGAGCATCTCCTGCATAGGTGACGGACGCCCCATCATTCTTAATCAGACCAGAGAGTTCAGGAACCTTCTCCGCTTGCCCAATGGATGGCATAGCTCCTGCCGCGAGCCCAAGCATCCCGAGCCCAGCAATGATGAGGACGGCTCCCGCAATTTTTGTCCCAACGTTCGACTCTGTTTTTGTCTGCGTTTGTGGCGTTGGCATAGATTAAGAAATAGGTTGAGAAACAGCTTTCCATTGAGCGAGGACTGTTTCGATATCTTTTTTTGAAACCAGTGGAGTTCCCTCTTTCATTTCACGCCCTCCGCCAGAAGCAAGTTCACGAAGATGACCTTCGATGGCCCGATCGGCTTTTTCGATTCCGATGTCGGAGGGATACTCTTTTTCAAGTTCACGTAAGTGACCGAGCTCTGCTTTGAGACTTTCTTCTTCTTGTGCGCGAGCTATGCGTGCCGCTTCGTTGAGCACTCCCATCGCCACTGTGTGTCCCAGAGCCGCTTCGATGGATACGGCCGCGGCGGCTTCGTCAATAAGATCGATGGCTTTATCTGGCAAAAACCGTTCTTTAATGTGTTTGGTGGAGAGATCGACGGCAGACTCGAGTGCTTCGTCAGTAATGTGGACGCCATGGTGCTTTTCGTACACCGGTCGAACCGCATGTAAAATTTGGATGACAGCCTCGCGACTTGGTTCACCCACGAGCACAGGCTGGAAGCGACGGTTCAACGCATCGTCTGGCTTGATAAGTTGATTATATTCACGCCAGGTCGTCGCCCCAATGGCCGCAAGTTCACCGCGCGACAAAGCTGGTTTGAGAATATCCGAAACGTTCATCGAACCTTCGGATCCATTCGCTTGTTCCAGCATGTGCACTTCGTCGATGAAGAGAATAATCGTGCGATTGGCACCCTCGAGTTCATCGGTGAGGTGTCGCATCCGTTGTTCAAATTCACCACGATACTTTGTGCCGGAAATCATCCCGGGCAAATCCAGGGATAGTAATCGCTTATTTTGCAAAACTCCCGGAACAGATCCTTTTGCAATCCGCCGAGCCAATCCCTCAACAATCGCTGTTTTCCCCACTCCAGGTTCACCAAGCAACAACGGATTATTTTTGGAACGCCGAGCCAAAATATGAACAACTCGTTCAATTTCCTCGTCACGCCCAACCACAGGATCAATTTTTCCGTCGCGAGCACGTTGCGTCAGATCCGTCGTGTATTTTTGTAAAATACTTCCACCGGTTTCTTTTTCGTTTCCCCCTCCCGCCTGTCGTTTTTGCGAGAGATAAAATGCCGCTCCTAGAAAGAGGACAACGAGAACCGCGAAAACATTATTTTGCGTCATATACTAACGAACAAAAATCCCGGCAAATGAAGCAAGAATATCACTGATGATGTTGGTGGCAATAAAGATTCCGAGAAATGCCACGCCGATTCCGATGAGTTTATAAAACAGTCGAGTCTGCCCTGTACCCAATTTTTCCTCTGCCCAATCGATGCGACCAAACCACTCAAGAACTGTTTCAGACTTCACAACAATGAAATACCCGGCCACCATCACAGCAAGCCCGAGCAAGACACGCAAAATCGGATTCATATAGCTGAAGTATACCACGGATCTTGCAAATTTTTCTCCCTCTGTTTATACTCACGTCACTTGGTTAGAATTTCACTGTTTGGATGAGATGCGAAGGGCTGGAGGCAAACATTGGCGTGCGTAGCAGAGCTACAGTGAGCCAATGTGCAGCCGAAGCCCGAGCAGATCGCCAAACAGGGGAATTCTAACGCGGACATGGCGGAACTGGCATACGCGCTAGCTTGAGGGGCTAGTGCCCGTAAGGGCTTGGAGGTTCAAATCCTCTTGTCCGCACCAAAAAGGCTCCTGATTTCAGGAGTCTTTTTGTTTGTGGCCGCATCAAAGAAAAGAGCCCCGAACCTTCGGAGCTCTTTTCTGGTGGACGCTGAGGGATTCGAACCCCCGACCCTCTCGGT
>SXGT01320562.1_pt1 | contig 16494 bp, 17 predicted proteins | sample 3176221 | NCBI WGS metagenome assembly SXGT01 (sample SAMN11356862, study PRJNA531348) | freshwater metagenome | isolation source: freshwater sample F1-120 | place: China: Fuxian Lake, Yuxi | collected 2017-12-25 | reverse complement strand
TTGACGAGGCTGTCGATCGGGCCGCGTTCGGCGAGCGCGGCACCGGCCATCGCCTCGCAATCACCGAACGCCGCGACGTCGCCCGCGTACGCGCGGCCACGACGACCGAGCGCCTCGATGTCGGCAACCGTCGCGACCGCCGCCTCGTGGTCGCGGCGGTAGTTGATCGCGACGTCGGCACCGTCGGCGGCGAGACCGAGTGCGATCGCGCGCCCGATGCCGCGACCTCCTCCGGTCACGAAGGCGGTCCGTCCCGCGAGCGGGGCAGCATCGGTGTCGTTCACTGGTCCAACCTCCCGGTTCATCGATCGCCGAAGATCGGCGTGCGCTTCTCCACGAACGCCCGCATCGCCTCGGCGAGGTCGCTCGTCGTGCTGGCGAGGAGCTGGGTGCGGTTCTCGAGGTCGATCCCGGCGTGCAACGAGCCGATCTCGAGTTGGCTCCACATGACCTCCTTGGTCATGTGGACACCGAACGGGCTGTTCGCGAGCACGAGGTCGGCCTGTTCGTACGCGGCGTCGAGCACCGCCCCGTCGTCGGCGACCGTCGTCACCAACCCGATTCGCTCGGCCTCGTCGGCACCGACGAACCGGCCGGTCAGGAGGAGTTGGTGCGCGCGCGATGCCCCGATGAGACGCGGGAGCAGCCAACTGACGCCGATGTCGCAGCCCGACAGCCCGACCCGCACGAACGCCACGTTGAAGCGCGCCGAGCTCGAACAGACTCGGATGTCGCTCGCCAGCGCGAGCGCGAACCCGCCACCGCTCGCGGCGCCGTTCACCGCGGCGATGATCGGCTGGCGGAGCGAACGCATCGCCGGGACGAGGTTCGCGATCGATTGCTGCACCACGAGCCCGGCCTGCGCGCGACCGAGCCCCGCTGCCTCAGGCGGCGAGGCGCCCTCGCGCAGGTCGAGGCCGGCGCAGAAGGCCCGCCCGGCGCCGGTGAGCACGATCACGCGGCAGGAGCGGTCGTGGCGGAGGGACTCGAACGCGTCGTGCAGGCCCGCGATGAGTTCGGCGTTCATCGCGTTGAGCGCCTCGGGTCGGTTGAGCGTGACGAGGGCGACCCCGTCGCGGTCGCGGCTGATCTCGACTGCTCCCATGGTCAACTCCTGGTCGTGTGCGCGAGCGTCGCGACGCGCCCGGCGAGGCTCGCGGATCCGAGCCGGTCGCACCAATCGGCCCACGCCGGCTCCTGCGGGCCGTGCCACTCCCAGTCGTCGACGGTGCCGACCGGTGCGTCGAGGCGCAGGGTCGCGAGCGTCGTGAACCGTGCGGCGAGATCGCGCGAGCCGCGCAACGTCGCCGCCAACTTCGCGGCGCCCCGCACGGCGATGTCCCAGTCGCCCTCGTCGTCGGGGATCGCCGCGATCGATCCGAAGCGCGCCAACAGCAGCGCGGCCGACTTCGCGCCGAAGCCGGGGAGCCCGGGGAAGCCATCCGCCGAGTCGCCGACGAGCGCGAGGTAGTCGGGGATCGCCGCGGGTGGGACGCCGAACTTGTCCTCCACCGCGGCGGCATCGAGGATCCGGTCGTTGCGTCGGTCGAACTGCAGCACCTTGCCGCCGACGCACTGACCGAGGTCCTTGTCGGGAGTGCAGATGAGCACGCGCACCACCCGCGGGTCGGCCGCCGCGAGCGCGGCTGCCGCCCCGAGCGCGTCGTCGGCCTCCACGTCGACCATCGGGAACACCGCGACCCCGAGCGCGACCAACGCGTCTTCGAGCGGGTGCGCCTGCGCCCAGAGGAGCGGATCGATCCCCTCCCCCGTCTTGTACCCGGGCCACAGGTCGTTGCGGAACGACTCGATCACGTGATCAGTCGCCACGCCGACATGGGTCGCTCCGTCCTCGAGCATCTGCACGACGGTCGAGACCACGCCGCGCACGGCGCTGATCTCGATCCCGGTCAGCGGGTCGGTGCGTGAAGGATGCTTGCCGTAGAAGTGGCGGAAGAGTTCGTAGGTGCCGTCGACGAGATGGACTTCCACGCCGGTCAGCTTGACACCTCGGGGCGGAGCAAGTCGCCCGCGGGTGCGTCGGCGAGCTCGTCCGCGGTCGGTTGCCACGGAGCGAACCGGAGCCACGTCGCCAACCCGAAGACGACCGCCGACCCGAAGACATGGAGCGCGACCAGCGCCGGCGGCACCTTGCTGAACCACTGGAGGTAGCCGATCGTCCCCTGGAACACGAGCGCCGCCAACAGCCACTCGGCGCGCTCCGACACCGCCGCGGCGCGATCTCGCCGGGCGAGCGCGACCAGGGCGACGGACGCGGCGACGAGCGCCCACACGGCGACCGAATGCAGGCGCACCGCGTTCGTCACCGGCCAATCCAGTCGCTCGACGTCTGCGTCGCCGCCGTGCGGTCCCGCGCCCGTGACGACCGTCCCGAGCGCGAGCACCAGCGCCGTCAGGCCGAACGCAACCTCGCTCATGACGCGCACGCGTGCCGTTGTGACGACCTTGCGCTCGCCGGGCGGTTCGCCGGCGCGCCGGAGCAGTTCGAGCGCGCCGTAGAGGAGCACGAACGACGCGAGGAAGTGGAGCGCCACCGACTGCCACTGCAGTTCGAGCAGCACGACGACCCCACCGATCACCGCCTGGAGCAACACGCCACCGATGAGCGCGAGCCCGAACCACGCGAGGTCGCGGCGGAACGGGCGGCGGCGAAAGGCCCCGGCGAACGCGCCGACGACGGTGAGGCCGACCGCGCCCGTGAACAGTCGATTGATCTGTTCGACGGCGCGATGCGGCGACGAGATGTCGATCAGGTCGTCGCCGGTGCAGCGCGGCCAGGTCGGGCAACCCAAGCCTGAGCCCGACAGCCGGACGGAAGCGCCGGTGACGATGATCGCGACCACGAAGAACAGGGCGACGACCACGACACGCCGGTACGAGGCGGGGGTGAACGTGGGCAACGACGCCATGACTTCGCGAGTCTACGAACGGCGGGCAGAATGCTCGGATGGTTCCTCGGCGAGCGGTGGCGTGGTTCGGAGGTTGCGCCGTGGTCGCGGTGCTCGCGTTCGCCGCACTCGCACCAACAGAAGAGGGCGGGTCGGCCGATGTCGGCGGGCCCGCGAACGCCGCCGACGACACGAACACCACGTCGACGGCGAGCGACCCGACCTCGCCGGCACCGGCCTCGACCGCCGCGCCCTCGACCACGACGATCGCCATGCCCGCCGGACCGGCCGACCCCGACGACCCCGACCTCGGCAACGGCGAGACGGTGACGATCGCGTTCGGCGGCGACGTGCACTTCGAAGGGATCGTGCGTCAGGGTCTCGATCGCCAGGGCAACAACCTGCTCGGCGCGATCGCCCCGGTGCTCGCGAGCGCCGATCTCGCCGTGGTCAACCTCGAGACCGCGATCACCGAACGGGGCGTCGCGGCCACGAAAGCCTACACCTTCCGAGCCCCGGCGCGTGCGCTCGACTCGCTCCTCGCGGCCGGAGTCGATGTCGCATCGATGGCCAACAACCACGGCGTCGACTACGGCACCGACGGCCTCGCCGACTCACTCGCCGCCGAGGCCACCCAGGGTCTCCCGCTCATCGGTATCGGGGTCGACGCGACCACCGCCTACGCACCCCAGACGTTCGACGTGCGCGGCCAACGCATCAGCGTGATCGCCGCGACGCAGGTGCTCGACGACGCGCTGATCGGATCCTGGACGGCGACCGACACGCACGCCGGTGTCGCCTCCGCCAAGGAGGTCGAGCGTCTGCTCGCAGCGGTGCGCGCCGCACGGGCCGATGCCGACACCGTCGTCGTGTTCCTCCATTGGGGCACCGAGAAGCAGACCTGCCCTCAGGACCGCCAGACCGGGCTCGCCCGCCAACTCGTCGACGCCGGTGCCGACATCGTGATCGGTGGACATGCGCACCGACTCCAGGGCGCCGGCCGGCTCGGGAGCGCGTTCGTCGGGTACGGCCTCGGCAACTTCGTCTTCTACACCCAGGGCGGCCCGGGCGCGGAGACCGGCGTGGTGACCGTGTCGGTCACCGGGCGTCGGATCGACGGCTACACGTTCGCGCCCGCACGGCTCCGCGGTGGAGTACCGGTTCCACTCACCGGCGACGAGGCGACGGCAGCGACGGCCGCCTGGCAGGCTCTGCGCGCCTGCACCGACCTCACGGAGTGACGATGAACGCGATCCCCGACCCGAGCGACCAGCGGGACAGGAGTGTCCACTACGAGGAGTTCTCGCTCCTCGCCGAGAACGCCGCGGAACTCGGGATCCCGTTCCGCCCGCCCCAGGTGCGCCGCGAGTTCGTCGTGGTCGATCAGGAGCCGGGGCCCGAGTCGGGACCCAATTCAGGCCCCAATTCGGGCCCCAATTCGGGGCCCAATTCGGGGCCCAATTCGGGGCAACGGGTGAGCGCACTCGTGTGGGGGAACGCCGCGCCCGACGAGATCGATCTCGTGCTCGTCCACGGCGGCGCGCAGAACGCGCACACCTGGGACTCGGTCGCGCTCGCGCTCGACCGACCCCTCGTCGCCATCGACCTCCCCGGGCACGGACACTCCGATCATCGCGACGATCACGCGTACTGGCCGCACGAGAACGCGGCCGCGATCGCGACGGCGATCCGCGCCCTCGCCCCGACGCCGCGTGTCATCGTCGGGATGTCGCTCGGTGGCTTGACCTCGATCGCGCTCGCCGCGCACGCCCCCGACCTCGTCGGCCACCTCGTCCTCGTCGACGTGACCCCGGGCGTCGACCGCGAGAAGGCGAGCGCGATCGCCCAGTTCGTCGACGGACCCGAGTACTTCGAGTCGTTCGACGAGATCTTGGAACGAACGATCCTGTTCAACCCGACCCGCACCGAACAGTCGCTGCGGCGCGGGGTGCTCCACAACGCGGTCGCGACCGGCGACGGGCGCTGGCGGTGGCGCTACGACCTCCCGCGCCGCGGGAGCGGCGAGGGCGACGACGGACGCGTCCTGCCGGGCCTCGAGCGCCTGTGGGACGCGATCGAAGCTTCGACCATGCCACTCGCGCTCGCCCGGGGCGCGAACTCGCCGGTCGTTTCCGATGACGACGTCGCCGAACTCTTGCGCCGCCGCCCCGATGCCGAGGTCGTGGTCTTCGACGGGGCCGGCCACAGCATCCAGGGCGATCGGCCCGCCGAACTCGCCGAATTCCTGGCCGCCCGGCTCGCCTGACGGCGCGTCCCACCGCGGGCGACGTCGCGCGGCCGGCGCGAACGACGTGCCAGAATCAGCTCATGAGTGCCACCTTCACCCGCATGGACGAGTCGACCGCCGAGGAGTGGGCCGTCATCGGCGCCGCGACCGCGAAGAACCAGGGCCGAGTGGCGGAGCGGACCCTCGCCATGCTGCGCAGTCTGGGCGATGTCACCGACGGGTTCGCCACCGATCAGCTGACGCATTCCCTCCAGACCGCGACGCTTGCCGAGCGCGCGGGCGCCGACCCCGAGATCGTGTTCGCCGCGCTGCTCCACGACATCGGCAAGGCCGTCAGCGTCCCGAATCACCCCGAAATCGCAGCGGCGATCATCAAGCCCTACGTCCGCGACGAGGTGTACTGGATGATCCGAGTGCATCAGGACTTTCAGGGGCGGCACTACTACCACCACTTCGGCGGCGACCCGAACGCGCGCGAGCAGTACCGCGACCAGCCGTGGTTCGATCTCGCCGCGCGTTTCGCCGACGAATGGGACCAGATCGCGTTCGATGCCGCGTACGACACGTTGCCGCTCGACCACTTCGAACCGCTCGTGCGCGAGACGATGGCGTCGACGCGCTCCCCGATCGGCGCGCCGAGCCGGTACACCGCCTCGACTTGATCACGGTGCACGTCCGCGGCCAGCCTGCACCGCATGGGAATCCTCGATGGCAAGGTGGCGATCGTGGCCGGGGTCGGCCCCGGTCTCGGACAAGCGAACGCGCGGGCGCTCGCACGTGAGGGCGCCACGGTCGTGCTCGCGGCACGGACGGAGGCGAACCTCGAGCAGACCTGCGCCGAGATCGTCGCCGCGGGAGGGACCGCGCTCAGCGTGCCGACGAATCTCGTCGATCGGGCGAGCGTCGACGCGCTGATCGCGCGAAGCGTCGACACGTACGGTCGGCTCGACATCCTCGTCAACAACGCGTTTCGCAGTTCGGGATTCGCTCCGTTCGAGTCGGCGAACCTGGAGACGTGGCGCAAGATCTACGACCTCAACGTGTGGGGCACGCTGAACATCACCCAGGCGGCGATTCCGCATCTCAAGGCAGCGGCGGCCGCCCACGGCGACGCTTCGATCGTGTTCATCCTCTCGATGAGCATGCGCAAGATCCGCGAGAACGAGGGCGACTACTCGGGGAGCAAGGCCGCGCTGCACACCACGATGCAGGGCCTCGCCCTCGAGCTCGGGCCGAGCAAGGTGCGGGTCAATGCCGTCGCGCCGGGTTGGATCGGCGGCCCGAACGTGGAGATGTACCTCGGGTGGATGGCCAAGGAACGCGGCGTCGACGTGAGCGTCGTGCGCGCCGAACGCGAGGCGGAGATCCCCCTGCGGGAGATCCCGCCCCAGGACGACATCGCCAACGCGATCGTCTACTTCGCGTCGCCGTGGAGTCGGGTCGTGACCGGCCAGACGCTCGACGTCAACGGCGGCGAGTACTTCGGCTAACTAACCTCCGCCTCGTCGTTCGTCGTCGAGGGGGAGCAATGCCGCAACAAGTTCGAGGCGTCGTCGCCATGGGCAAGGGCCGACCGGTGAGCGTCGAGGTGGTCGTCGTCCCCGATCCCGGCCCCGGCGAGGCCGTCGTGCGCGTCCAGGCGTGCGGCGTCTGCCACACCGACCTCCACTATCGCGAGGGTGGGATCAACGACGACTTTCCGTTCTTGCTCGGACACGAGGCCGCCGGCACCGTCGCGCAGGTCGGCCCGGGAGTCACCAACGTCGTGCCCGGCGACTTCGTCGTCTTGAACTGGCGGGCCGTCTGCGGCAACTGCCGGTCGTGCAAGCGGGGCCGGCCCTGGCTGTGCTTCGAGACGCTCAACGCGACCCAGAAGATGACGCTGGCCGATGGCACCGTGTTGACCCCCGCACTCGGGATCGGCGCGTTCGCAGAGCAGACGCTCGTGTCGGCCGCGCAGTGCACCAAGGTCGACCCGGCGGCATCGCCGGCCGCGGCCGGGCTTCTCGGCTGCGGGGTCATGGCGGGCTTCGGTGCCGCGACGTACACCGGCGGGATCGGTCGCGGCGACAGCATTGCCGTGTTCGGTTGCGGTGGGGTCGGCGACGCCGCGATCGCGGCAGCGAAGCTCGCGGGTGCGACGACGATCATCGCCGTCGACCTCGACGACCGGAAGTTGGCATGGGCGCAGGAGTTCGGCGCGACCCACACCATCAACGCCGGCGCGGGCGATGTCGTCGAGCGCGTCAAGGCGCTCACCGGCGGCAACGGCGCCGACGTGTGCGTCGAGGCGGTCGGCAACCCGAAGGTGCTCGAGCAGGCCTTCTTCGCTCGCGACCTCGCCGGCACCGTCGTGCAGGTCGGTGTGCCGACCCCCGACATGACCATGCCGGCCATGCCCCTGATCGAGTTCTTCGGTCGCGGCGGCGCGCTGAAGCCGAGTTGGTACGGCGACTGCCTGCCGACCCGCGACTTCCCGATGCTGATCGACCTCTATCTCCAGGGCCGATTCCCGCTCGACAAGTTCGTGAGCGAGACCATCGCGCTCGACGAGGTCGAGGACGCGTTCCACAAGATGGAACGCGGCGAGGTGCTCCGTTCCGTCGTGGTGCTCTGATCGCAGTGCCGCTCGACATCGCACTCGTCACGACACGCGGGATCTTCTCGATCGACGACGAGGATTTCGAGGTCGAGAACAACGTCTGGCTCGTCGGCGACGACCACGAGGTCGTGGTCATCGACGCCGCGCACGATGCGGAGCCGATCGCCGCAGCGGTCGGCGATCGGAAGCTCACTGCCATCGTCTGCACGCACGGCCACAACGACCACATCAACGCCGCGGTCGACCTCCAGTCGCGCGGCGGACGGCCACCGATCCTGCTGCACCCCGCCGACGAGATGCTCTGGGATCTCGTCTACCCCGACCGGCGCCCCGACGCGCCGCTCGTGCACGGCGGCGAGCTGTCGGTCGCGGGTGCGACGCTGCGCACGCTGCACACCCCCGGACACAGCCCCGGAGGGATCTGTCTCTACCTGCCTGCGTCGTCCGATCGCGACCCGACGGTACTGTCGGGAAGCCACGTGTTCGGTGGCGACACGCTGTTCCGGGGCGGGCCCGGCGCCACGGGGCGCAGCTTCTCCGACTTCCCCACGATCATCGAGTCGATCCGGCGCGAGCTGCTGTCGCTGCCGCCGGCGACCGTCGTGCACCCGGGCCACGGCCCCGGGACCTCGATCGCCGAGGAGTCGCCCCATCTCGCGGAGTGGGTGGCCCGAGGCCACTGAGTGCGGCGCGGAGCGCGATGATCACGCCATGACGGACCCGTTCCCGGTCGAGCGAAACATCGTCTGTGTCGACTGCGGCGGAACGTGCCACCTGTTGACCTACCTCGACGACGAGACGCCACCCGCACCCGGAGACGTGCTCGCGTACCGATGCGAGGACTGCCTCGACCGTTGGGATGTCGTCGTGCCCGACGAGGCGGGTGGCGACACCGATCTCGATCCGCTCTCGCGGTGAAGACCCGCGACTGGGCCGACGTCGACTTCTACGCCGCGCTCGGCGTGGCGTCGGATGCGCGGCCCGAGGAGATCAGCGCCGCGTACCGAACCCTCGCCAAACAGCTCCACCCCGACCGCTTCGGTGCGCAGAGCGCGGCCGGGGCGCGGTTCGTGGAGGTGACCACCGCGTACGAGGTGCTCTCGGATTCGTCTCGGCGACACGACTACGACGCGATTCGCGCGCGCCGGGTCGCCGGCGAAGCGCCGAGCGTCGTCGCAGCACCGCGACCGATGGGAACGGTGCCGCGTCCCCCTGCCGCTCCGACCACTCGCTGGACTCCTCGACGGGCCCGCGCGGCGATCGCCGGCGGGGTGCTCTGTGCCATCGGCGGAATCGCGTTTGGAGTCTTCATCCTGTCGTTGCAGGCATCGGAACGTCGGGATCGCGCGGCGCGCACCGAGGTGTATGCGACGATCGCTCACGGCGAACCCGACGCGCGGCTCGCGTATCAGCCCGCGACCGCCCAACGGCCGTACGTGGCCGACGTGCCGGCGTCGTTCGCAGGGGCGATCGGCGACGCACGCGAGATCCAGGTCGCGTTCCGACCCGACGCTGCCGATCGGATGACGCTCGTCGACCTGGCACCCGAGACCTGGACGGGGCGTGCGACCGCGACGGTGGTGCACGCGGTCGGTCCGGTCCAGATCACGTTCTTGGTCCCCGGTGCCGCGGCGCCGACCGTCGTCGACGAACCCGATCGCACGAACGGCGGACGGCTCTTCGACGGCGCGCAGGTGCGCGTGCTGTTCGATCCCGACGACCCGACCGACGTCCGCCTCGCCGAGAGCACGGCGGGCCGCGACCTCACGTTCTGGTTCGTCGCCGTCAAGCTGATGGTCGCCGGGCCGATCCTCGCGGGCTTTGGAGCGACCCGACTCCGTCGCACACCGCGCGGCACGCGAGACTGACGGTCATGCGCTGGATCGAGTTCTTCGCCCAGACGACGACCACGACGTTCACGTCGGGCGAAGGGGCGCGCAACAACCTGGCGTTGCCGATCGTGTTCGTGGCGATGGCGCTGCTCGGTGGTCTCGCGGTCGCCGCCCCGAAGTTCGCCCGCCGCATCAACGCCCGCCGCGCACCCGCGACTCCTGACCCAACCTCGCTTCGTTGAGCGGTCCGGCGTGCCTGACACGCTCGACCGCTCAACGAAGGTGGGACTCGGGACGCGGTGGGGCGCGGTGGTGGGGGGCGTGGCGCGGCCAGGGGCGCGCGCACTCGAGGATGCGGGCGAGGCGCAGGCAGACGTCGTCACGGTGACGGTCGGCCATGATCTGCACCCCGACCGGGAGCCCCGCGGCCGTGAGCCCCGCCGGGACCGAGATCGCCGGCGAACCCCACACGTTGGCGAGCATCGCGAACGGCACGCCCATGCCACCGTGCACCGTGCGGCCGCAGATCTCGGTCGGCATCGGCCCCTCGGCGGCGAAGGCCGGGATCGCGGCCGTCGGCGTGACGAGCACGTCGATCTCGTCGAACAGATCGGCCAGCGCCGCCTCGATGGCGAGCCGTGCTCGCAACACCCGGCCGTACTTGGGCAAGGTGACCGCGGCCGCCGCATCCCACCCGGGACGCACCAACGGATCGAGTTCGTCGGCGCGCTCGGGATACAAGCCATCGGGCAGGTTCACCCACATGTCGGCGCCCTCGAGTCGCGACCAGACCGGGATCGGATCATCGAACCGCACGCGCCGGTCGGCGATGCGCGCCTCCGAAGCGTCGGCGAGCGCCTCGAACGCGGCACCGGCAATCGCCGCGACGTCGGGGTCGACGATCGCGAAACCGAGATCGACCGACCAGGCGATGCGCAACGGACGCGCGTCGAGTTCGTCGGCGGCCACCTCGTACGACACGCCCGCCGCGGGGAGCGACGTGCGGTCGTGGCGGTGCGGACCGCTCATCACGTCGAGCAGCCGAGCGGCGTCGAGCACCGTCGTCGCGACGCAACCGGGTGCCGCGGTCTGTGAGTAGCGGGTCGAGGCACGGTCGGGGACCCGACCGAAGCTCGCCTTGTGCCCGACGAGCCCGGTGAACCCAGCGGGGGTTCTGGTCGAGCCGCCCCCGTCGCTCGACGTCGCGAACGGCACGAGCCCCGCGCTCACCGCTGCGGTCGACCCGCCGCTGCTCCCGCCCGGTGTCAGCGCGAGGTTCCACGGGTTCCGGGTGACACCGTGCAAGGGACTCGCCGTGTACGCCCACGTGCCGAACTCGGGCGCGGCGGTCTTGCCCACTGGGATGGCGCCCGCGGCGCGGAGCCGTTCGACATGGAGCGCGTCGCACTCGGCCGGTGGAGCATCGGCGAACCAGCGCGATCCTCGAGTGGTCGGCATCCCCGCGCAGTCGTCGAGATCCTTGACCCCGAACGGCACACCTGCGAGCAGGCCCGGATCGCGACCGGCCGCGACGCTCTCGTCGATCGCTGCGGCCCGGGCGCGCGCACCATCGGCGTCGAGGTACACGAAGGCATTCAGCGCCGGATTGCCCGCGGTGATCGCCGCGAGGCATTCCTCGACGACCGCCGCCGCGCGAACCCGTCCGCTCCGCACCGCGGCCGCGACCTCGATGACGTCGTCCATCTGTCCTCCTCCACTGCCCCACGCTGCGAGCGAGCAACCGCGGAGCAGTCACTCGGGAAGCGCGCACCAGATGGTGAGACCGTACTTGCATCCGGCGGAGACCGGCGCGCTGCGGTGGGGGTGGGTCACGAGCGATGGCCACCAGATCGACTCGCCGATCGCGAGGCCCGCGTTGTCGTAGCCCTGTCGAGGGAACGCGAGCGCGCCACCGACGTAGCCGTCGTTGAGACGGATCGAACCAGAGATCTGCGCCACGTCGTGGTGCAACGCGAGCGCCGGCGTCGACTCGATCGCGTCGTAGCGGATCACGAACGCGTCGTGGAGTCCGCACCACGCGAACTCGGGCCACGCCGTACGGAGACGGGGAACGACGAGTGTTTCGACGTCGTCGACGATCGCCGCGAAGAGGCGCGGCGCGTTTCCGAGCGACATCTCGACGCCGGGCACGGGATCGGTCGGGTCGCTCGCCCAGGCCGCCCACGCTTCGACCGTGTCGATGAGCAGCGCGCAGAACTCGGCCGACCACAGTCGCAGCGCCAGGATCTCGGCGGCGACCGCACGCACCGGCCCCGGCGCCGCGCGGTCGACGGCGAGGAGGCGGTCGAGCGCGGCACGGTTCGCCGCGAACTGCGCCAGGCGGTCGGCGACCTCGCCCGCGTCGCCCACGACGATCGGCGCCACGCGACCGTCGGGGTCGAACACGGTCTCGCCGACGATCGCGACGCCGCGTGCCGGGGCGAATACCTCGCCGTCGTGGTCGAGATCGAGATCGGCGCCCGCCTCCCACGCCCGGATCACCGCCCCCGGCCCCTCGGGAGCGGCACCGGCGTCGGTCCCGACGAGCCGTGCCAACGCCCCGGCTCGACCGAGGATCGCCGATCCGTCGACCGCCGCGATCGTGGGACCCGCGGCCGCCTCCGCGACGAGATCCGCTGCCGCGACCCAGCACCGGGCGGGTTCGGCCACGACGACCAGGGCTTCGGCGGCGAGGGTCGCGAGCCGTGTCCGCTCGCCCCAGGGCACGACGGTGACCACGGGGCGCAGGCTAGGTCGGTTGACACTCCTAGAACGTGTTCTAGTATCGGCGCATGACCTTCCGAGCCTTCGACGCCGACAATCACTACTACGAGGCGCTCGACGCGTTCACCCGCCACGTCGATCCGGCGCAACACGCCCGCTGCGTGCAGTGGTGCGAGATCGACGGCCGCCGCTACCACGTCGTCGGCGGCAAGGTGAGCCGCGCGGTGACGAACGCGACGTTCGACCCGATCGCCAAGGCCGGCGCGATGCACGACTACTTCCGCGGCAACAAGGACGGCAAGCAGCCGTGGGAGTTCCTCACCGAGCGCGAGCCGATCCCCGCCGCCTACCGCGACCGCGACGCGCGCATCCGCCAACTCGACGAGCACGGCCTCGAAGCGGTGTGGCTCTTCCCCACGCTCGGCGTGCTCTACGAGGAGATCCTGAAGCACGATCCGGTCGCGGTCACGACGCTTTTCCGTGGTTTCAACCGCTGGCTCGACGAGGACTGGGGCTGCCACTACCAGGATCGGATCTTCGCGGCGCCGTACCTGTCGCTGGCCGACGTCGACTGGGCGGTCGCCGAACTCGAATGGGCGCTCGGCCAAGGTGCGCGCGTGATCGTGATGCGACCTGCGGCCGTGTTCACGGCGCTCGGTCCGAGGTCGCCGTTCGATCCGCAGTTCGACCCGTTCTGGGCGCGAGTCGACGAAGCGGGCATCACCGTGGTGGTCCACGCCGGCGACAGCGGGTACTCGCTCAACGGGTACGCTCCCGAGGGGTTCAGCGCGCAGTTCTCGGGCGGCGGCTGGAAGCCGAGCGTGCGATCGTTCGGGATCGAACGGGCCGCCTACGACTTCTTGATCACCGCCGTCTTCGAGCGGCTGTTCACCCGCTTCCCCAACGTGCGGATGGCGTCGGTCGAGAACGGCAGTGAGTTCCTGCCCGACCTGTTCCGCAAGTTGCGCAGCACCGCGAAGAAGATGCCCGGCTACTTCACCGACGATCCGGTCGCGACGTTCAAGCAGAACGTGTGGATCAATCCGTTCTGGGAAGACGACGTGCACGAGACGGTCGAGCTGATGGGCGCCGACCGGGTGATCTTCGGGTCCGACTGGCCCCACATCGAGGGCATGCCACGACCGCTCGACTACGTGAGCGAACTCGAGGGCTTCACGGCCGAGGAGCAGACCCGCATCCTGCGCGACAACGCCCGCGAACTGAACACCCCCCGCACCTAGCATCCCTGGGATGTCGGGGAATCGCGACGCGTTGCGCATCGGGCCGATCGAGCTCGGCACCCCCGTCGTGCTCGCGCCGATGGCCGGTGTCACGAACCGCGCCTTTCGTCGTCTGTGCCGCCGGTACGGCGCCGCGCTGCTCGTCTCGGAGATGGTCAACGCCCGCGCGCTCGTCGAAGGCAACGATCGCAGCTCCGAGCTCACCGCCTTCGACGACGACGAGACGACGCGCAGCCTCCAGCTCTACGGCACCGATCCCGCCACGATTGCAGCCGCCGTCGCGCTCCTCACCGACCGCGGCGTGCACCACATCGACCTCAACCTCGGTTGTCCGGTGCGCAAGGTCACCCGTCACGGCGGTGGCGCCGCCCTCCCCGCGCGCCCGCGGCTCGTCGGCGCGCTCGTCGCTGCCGCGGTCGGCGCGAGCGGCGGTGCCCCGATCACGGTGAAGATGCGCCTCGGGCTCGACGACGACCGGCTGACGTTCATCCCCGCCGCGCGGGCCGCCGCCGACGCGGGTGCTGTCGCGGTCGCGCTCCACGCGCGGACCGCCGCGCAGCTCTATTCCGGCGAGGCTCGATGGAGTGCCATCGCCGAACTCGTCGCTGCCCTCCCCGGCGTCGCGGTGCTCGGCAACGGCGACATCTGGACGGGCGCCGATGCCGTGCGGATGCTCGATCAGACCGGCTGTGCCGGTGTCGTGGTCGGCCGCGGCTGTCTCGGCAACCCGTGGCTGTTCCGCGATCTGACCGCCGCCTTCGCGGGGGCGCCCATCGCCGAACCACCCCGGCTCGGCGAGGTGTGCGCGACGATCGTCGAGCATGCATCGCTGCTCGTCGACCACGTCGGCGAGACGCGCGCGATGCTCGACATCCGCAAGCACGTCGGCTGGTACCTCGGTGGCTACGTGGTCGGCGGCTGGCGCCGCCGCGCGATCGTGCAGTCGACCTCGCTGACCGAACTCCGCGACCGTCTCGACGATCTCGACCCCGGCCAGGAGCTCCCGATCGAGAACCGCGGGATCCCGCGCGGCACCCGTCGCGGGCCGCAAGACGTGACGCTGCCGGCAGGTTGGCTCGACGCGACGGCCGACGCACCTCCGGCGCGCGGCGATGCCGAACTCGCGCTCTCGGGCGGGTGAGCACCGTGACCACGAGCAATACCACCGCCCCGCCGTCACAGGGCGCGGTGTCGATCGTCCTCGCCTCCGGGTCGCCGCGCCGTGCCGAACTCCTCGCCTCGCTCGGGGTCACCTTCGACATCCGGCCCGCCGATGTCGACGAGACACCACGACCCGACGAGACACCACGCGACTACGTCCGGCGCCTCGCCCACACCAAGGCCGAGGCGGTCGGCGACGTCGGGTCGCTCGTGATCGCGGCCGACACGACCGTGGTGCTCGGCGGCGCGATCATCGGCAAGCCGGTCGACCGCGACGACGCTCGTCGCATCCTTCGTTCGCTCGCGGGCCGTACCCACACGGTGCACACCGGGGTCGCGGTCCGGCTCGGCGACCGCGTCGCCGACGACGTCGTCGACACCGATGTCACGTTCACGCCGATCGCCGATGCCGCGCTCGATTGGTACCTCGCCACCGAAGAGCCCTACGACAAGGCCGGTGCTTACGGCATGCAGGGCACCGGCAACGTGTTCGTCGCGTCGATCCATGGCAGTCCGAGCAACGTGATCGGCCTGCCCCTTGCCACGGTGGTCGCGATCGCTCGCGGTCTGGGCGTCGACCTCCTCGCGCGGTGACGGCAACGCTCCGCTCGACCGTGCCCTGAGCCCGGCGACCCGGGTACCCTGCTCCCTTCGTGCGGTTCCTGCGTGGTGATCACCCCGGTTACGACCTGACCTACGACGACGTGTTCCTCGTCCCCGGTCACAGCGACGTCGCGTCGCGCCTCGAGGTCGACCTGTCGACCGGGGACGGAGCGGGCACGACACTGCCGGTCGTCGTCGCGAACATGACCGCCGTCGCCGGTCGACGCATGGCCGAGACGATCGCCCGTCGTGGCGGGCTCGCGGTGATCCCGCAGGACATCCCCCTCGATGTCGTCGCCGACGTGATCGTGCGTGTCAAAGGCAGTCATCCGCTCTACGACACCCCGATCACATTGGTCCCGCACGAGACCGTCGGCGAGGCGCTCAACCTCCTACCGAAGCGCGCGCACGGCGCGGTGATCGTCGTCGACCACGAGCATCGTCCGCGCGGAGTCGTCACCGACGCCGACTGCACCGGCGTCGACCGTTTCACCCAACTCGGCAAGGTCATGTCGACCGACCTGCTCGCGCTCGCTGCGGGCATCGATGCGCAAGCGGCCTTCACCACGCTGCACGATGCCCGTCGCAAGTTGGCACCCGTCGTCGACGCCGACGGACGCCTCGTCGGGATCCTCACCCGCACCGGTGCGCTGCGCTCGACCCTCTACGCTCCGGCGCTCGACAACGACGGACGCTTGCGCGTGGCCGCGGCCATCGGCATCAACGGCGACCCGGCGGCCAAGGCGGCAACGCTGCTCAACGCCGGGGTCGACCTCCTCGTGATCGACACCGCCCACGGGCATCAACACAAGATGCTCCGCGCGGTCGAAGCGGTTCGTGCCCTCGGCCCGACCGTGCCGGTCTGCGCCGGCAACGTCGTGTCGGCCGCCGGGACGCGCGATCTCGTCGCCGCGGGCGCTTCGATCGTGAAGGTCGGCGTCGGACCGGGCGCGATGTGCACCACCCGGATGGCCACCGGCGTCGGCCGACCGCAGTTCTCGGCCGTGTTCGAATGCGCCGCGGTCGGCCGCGAACTCGGCGCGCACGTCTGGGCCGACGGCGGCGTTCGTCACCCGCGCGATGTCGCGCTCGCCATCGCCGCGGGTGCGTCGAACGTGATGATCGGCTCGTGGTTCGCGGGCACGCACGAATCACCCGGCGATGCCCATCGCGA
>SXGT01089312.1_pt1 | contig 16494 bp, 16 predicted proteins | sample 3176221 | NCBI WGS metagenome assembly SXGT01 (sample SAMN11356862, study PRJNA531348) | freshwater metagenome | isolation source: freshwater sample F1-120 | place: China: Fuxian Lake, Yuxi | collected 2017-12-25 | reverse complement strand
GTGCGACCGCCGCCATCGTCCTCTGGTGCGTTTGGTGATGCATTCTGCGGCGTGGGCTCCCAGGCGCCAGGCAGATCGCTCGGCACCTGGCCGGTGGGCGCCGCTTGACCGGACCGCGCGGCGGCGGGCGCGACCAAGCTCGGGGCCACCTTGACCACCGGCAACGGCTCAGCGACCGCCGGGCGCGGCGGGCTGGGCCGGTCCTGGGCGGCCTGGCTTGGCGCCGACGCCGCTGCTGCCGCAGCGACGTGGGGCGACGCGGCGGCGGATACGATCGCTGGTGGCGCCGCCTCGGGCGGCCGGGCGGCCATGATCTGCGCCAATATGTCGCCGGTGAGACGGAACGTCATGTCGGAGTCGAGCGTCGCCGGCTCGACGGTGCTCATCTCCACCTTGGCCGGTGGCGTCTCGATCGCGATCGCCTCGGCGAGGCAGCGCTGAAGTTGGCGCTCGACCTCCTCCGCAGAGACAGGGCGGTCGCTCTCCTTCTTCGCGAGCATCGACTCGATCAGATCGGCCAGCCCGGCCGGAAGCCTGCGACCGTCGAAGTCGACGCGCTTGGCCGTGCTGCGGACGTGGTGGAGCAGAATGTCGATGACCGAGTCGCCGTCGAAGGGGGGCTCGCCGAGCAGCGACTCATAGAGCACGGCGCCGAGGGCATAGATGTCGGTCTGCGGCGTGACTTCTCGCCCCTCGACTTGCTCGGGCGCCATGTAGTGTGGTGTGCCGAAGACCGAGCCCGCCCGAGTCAGCGCCGCCGTCACCATGTTGGTCGGCAGCTTGGCGATCGAGAAGTCCAGGATCTTCACATGATCGCCGCCGTCGTCGCCACGGAGTACGAAGAGGTTCTCGGGCTTAATGTCTCGGTGGATAATGCGGTGGGTGTGGGCGCAGGAGAGGCCGCTCGCCGCTTGACGGGCGATCTCGATCGAGCGCGAGAGGCCGAGCGGGCCGAGTTCGTCCATCAGGTTGGAGAGCTCGATGCCGTTGAGCACCTCCATCACGATGTACACCATGCCGTCAGACTCGCCGACGTCGTGCATGGTGATGATGTGCGGGTGGTGCAGCTGTCCGGCGGCCCGGGCCTCGCGGACGAGGCGCTTGGAGGCGACGGGGTCCTTGGCGACGTCGGTGCGCAGGACCTTGATCGCGATGGAGCGGCCGAGCGTGTGGTCGGTCGCGCGGTAGACGACGGCCATTCCGCCCTTGCCCAAACGGCCGACGACCTCGTAGCGCCCGCCGATGACGCGCCCCATGAGGTTCTGGCTGCCGCCAAATGTGGAATCCGCCGTCAAGCCGCACCTCCAGGGCCGGGAGTGTAGCCCTTCGCCGATCGAGGGGCAACCGCGGCGCCGTGGCGCAATCACGCGATGCGCGGTCAGGGGCCATTGACCATCGGGCAGAGTCGCGTATTATCTCGGCCCCCAGTGCGCCGGTGGGCTGCGCCAGTCTTGGCGCCCCCGACGCACGGGCCGGGCGCGGACCGCGAGCAAAGTCGCGGAGAATGGCCGCTCCCACCTTCGGCCCCTGACGGGGCAACGACGACGAGAGGCCTCCAATGGCTCGCATCACGATCGAAGACTGCCTGGACAACGTTCCGAACCGCTTCGGCCTTGTGCTGCTCGCGTCAAAGCGGGCGCGCCAGCTGCGCGAGAAGGCGACGCCCACGCTCGAGAGCAAGAACAAGGAGTGCGTCACCGCGCTGCGCGAAGCCGCTCACGGCAACCTGCGCTTCCGGGACAATGGCACCCCGATGGTGTCGATGGTCAACCACGACGAGTAGCGCAGGCTCCGCCTGGCAGGCACCGCTGGGCAGACGCCAATGGGCAGACGCCAATGGGCAGACGCCAATGGGCAGACGCCGATGGGCACACACCGCTGGGCAGACGCCGGCGGGCAGACGGACGGCGTCCTACGGTCAGGGCGGTGGCTGGCAGCCGTGTCGCTGAAGGCCGTGGCGTGCGGCGAGGACACGCTCGACGTACCAAAGGCTCGGCGGCGGCGTCCGCGCGCGGTAGGACGCGATGACGCGGCCTGGGCCGGTGTTGTACGACGCCAGCGCGTACTGCGTGTCACCCCCGAAACGCTGCATGAGCTTGGCCAGAAAGGCCGCGGCTGCTGAGAAGGCGCATGGCGGGTCGTCGGGATCTTCGCAGCCAAAGCTGCGGGAGGTCGCCGGCATCAGCTGCATGGGGCCGCGGGCACCGGCGCTGGAGCGGGCGCTATGGACGAAGCCGCTCTCGACCCAGGCGACGGCGAGCAGCAGCAGCGGTTCCACGCCATGTCGCTCGCCTGCGGTGGTGGCGATTGCGGCCCACGCGGCGCAGGTCGCCGCCCGCTCGGCGTCGAGGCGCGGCAGCCGGGCGCGGACATCGGCCCTGACCTCTGGGGCCTCTGCGCTCTCGAGGGCGCTTGCTGCCGGCTCCAGGTCGGCGACCCCGGCGAGCGGTGGGGCGACAGCGGGATCGCTCCGCACCGGGGCGCCGCTGCAGGCCGCCAGTGCGAGCGCGGCAAACAGCAGACACCCAGCTCGGCAGAGCCAGACCGCTCGGTCGCGGGCGGCAGCGGGGCGGTGGTGGACGGCGGCCGGGCCGAGGTGGGGCGGCATCGCTCCACCGTACCAGGGCCTTCGGCGTCCGCAACCAGAGACAAGGCTGTGCGCCGTGGACAGCCAGACAACGGCTGCTATTCTGCCGGCCCGCCGCCGTTTGGTGCGGCGCGGCAGCGGGAGGACGCAGCGATGGGTCTGTTCGACGCCCTGTTCGGCAACAGGGATCCTGGCAAGCAGATCGAGAAGGCGCGCAAGCGCTTGACCGACCGCTATCGCCAGACTTACGAGCGCTATGAGGCGATGGACGAGTTGAGCCGACTCGGCAGCGCCGAGGCGCTGACCGCGCTGCTGCATCGCTTCACCATTCGGGTCGATGGCCCCACGGTGGACGAAGAAGAGAAGACCTACTGCTACGAGCTGTTGCGCAAGGCGGGCGACGCGGCGCTCGGACCCATCGAGGCCTTTGTGCAGAAGTCGACCGCCGTCTACTTTCCGCTGCGTGCCTTGCGCGACATCGCCGGCGACGACCGGGCGGTCGATGTCCTGCTCAATGCGATGAACGACTGTGACCCAGGCTACCACGAAGGCCTCGAGCGGATGCGTGAGATCGTCAGCAACCTCAGGGATTTTCAGCACCCGCGCGTGCGCGACGCCCTGCTCTCGCTGCTCAGCTCGCGATCGGACGAGATCCGGTTCTTCGCCCTCGACGGTCTGTCGAGCTACATGGGGCCTGAGGTCGCCGAGGCCTTCGCCCGGCGCATCGCCGAGGACGAGTCGCAGCGGGTGAGGGCCTTCGCCGCCGAGATCTCGGTGCAGCAGGGCCTGGACCTGAGCCCCTTTGCAGAGATCGTCCGCGCCGGACTTGGCCCCCAGTATCGGCTGGGCGATGATGGGCTGGTCGTGCGCAGTTAGCCGTCGAGGCGTGGCGGTCGGCGGGCGGCAGAGGTCCCCGAGAGCGCAGCAGCTGGCCGCGCGAGTGATGCGATGGTCTATCGCTTACCGGCGCGCGAGTGTGTGGGCGAGTGTAGTTGCGGAGCCCCAGCGTGGGCGCCAGAGAGGAAGCCATGTCGACCGCACCGATGACGCCGCGAGGCCTCGCCCGCCTGCACGAGCAGCTACGCCACCTGCGCGAGTTCGATCGACCGCAGAATGTACGCGACATCGAGGAGGCGCGGGCGCACGGCGATCTGCGCGAAAACGCCGAGTACCACGCCGCCAAGGACCGTCAGGGCCAGATCGACGGCCAGATGAAGTATCTGGAGTCGCTGATCTCGACCGCGCAGGTGATCGATCCGGCGACGCTCTCGGGCGAGCGTGTCATTTTCGGAGCGACGGTCGAGCTTGTGGACGTCGACGACGCGAGCGCCGAGCCGATGACGTATCAGATCGTCGGCGAGCACGAGAGCGATCTGACCAAGGGCCTCATCAGCTTCGCCTCCCCAATCGCCAAGGCATTGATTGGAAAGGTGGTCGGCGACGAGGTGGTGGTCCACACCCCGCGCGGCCGCCGCACGGTGGAGATCGAGGCGGTGCGCTTCCAGTGAGCGCTTCGCCCGGCGCGAGCGTCGGTGAGGTGATCGAGGTCGCGCTGCCGGACGTCGCCGCGATGGTGGCCCTCGGCGTCGCGATCGCCGGCGCGCTGCAGGACGGCGACGTCTTGCTGCTTCGGGGCGAGCTGGGAGTCGGCAAAACGACGCTGGTCATGGGCCTCGCTGCCGGCCTGGGCTGCGACGGGGCCGCGGTGCGCAGCCCCACCTTCAGCCTCGTCGACGAGCACGCGCGCGGCGGCGGCGGCGTCTTGCTCCACGCCGATCTCTACCGAGTGGACGCCGATGGGCTGCCCGGGCTTGGGCTGGTCGAGGAGCTCGGTCGCGAAGGCGTCATCGCCGCGCTGGAGTGGCCTGCGGTGGTGGCGCCTTTCCTCGACGCCGTCTCAGTGGTCGAGGTCGACCTCGCCACCGCGGCAGGAGGCGGTCGCTGCGCGAAGATCGTGCTGCCCCCTGGGCGCCCATGGTCCTTCGCGCCGGCCTGACAGTTACTCGCCAGCCGGCGCCGCGCTGCCATTCTCCTCGACCTTGACGTCGGGGTTCTCTTGCTGGACGAAGCGCCAGAAGGTGCCGAGGAAGCGCTTGGTCAGCTTGTCCTTGCGCGTCACCTTGCGATCATCCTGGGCGATGAGCTTCTGCAGGCGCTTGTTGAGGTTGGCCAGCGCCTGGTGGCTCTTCTCGATCTGGACGAAGAGCGGATCGCTCTGCAGCTCGCCCTCCTCGACCTTCTTGCCCAGCGCCTGAAATTGGCGCTCGAGCGCCTTGGCGACGAGCAGCTCCTGCTCCGCCGGCGCCTCGGCGGCGATCGCCTGCTGCAACTCGGCGCGGGTCGCTTGGATGAGGGTCTCGAAGGCCTCGATGTACTTGGTCGCGGCGAAATCGGACAGCTTTTCCGCGTACTCGCCGATCATCGCCGCCACCATCTCGCGGACAAGGCGTGGCACCTCAGCGCTGACCTGGTCGCCGACGTAGATGGCGAGCGCCGGCGCCTCGCGCTGAACGGTCTCGACGGCGGCGCGCTTGGCAGAGGGCAGGTACGCCTCGACTAGGCCAGCGGCGGTGAGGGCGAGGTTGTCGGGGCGGCTCCAGTAGGTCGCCTGGTCGCTGAACCAGAGCCCATAGAGCGTGACGAACAGGACCGCCAGGCCACCGAAGATGAGGCTGTTGCGACGTTCGCGGTGCAGGCGTGTGACCTCGCCTTCGAGGTGGCTGCGCAGCAGGTGTGCGGCGGCGTGCGAAGTGTCAGTCATGGCAGAAACTCCTTGGGTCGTCGGGGTACGTCGGGGCGCCTGCGAGTCGTCGAGGCGCCGCGGAGGTTCACTTCTTGCCAGCGGTCGCTTTGGCGTCGTTGGTGGCGGGCCTTTCCGCCGCGGGCTCTTCCGCCGCGGCCTCGAAGAGGTCGCTGTCGCCTCCCTCGCCCTGCAACGCCTCGTCGAGGATCTCGAGCCAGAGCGCGAGCAGCTGGTCTGGCGTGATCTTGGTCTGCGCCTTGACCTCGCCGCGCTCCTGAGCGGCCGCGACGCTGTCCTTTGTGGCGCGGTTCTGCGACCGGACGAAGCCGTTGAGCGTCGCCTTGATGTTCTCGAGATCTTTGATGTGTCTGGCGAAAGTCCCGGTGAGGGTGCGGGTAGCCCAGATCGCTACACCGCCCTGGAAGGCCTTCATGAGGGCCTCGACCTCTGCCGGCTCCCCCCGGAGCTCTGGAAAAGCCTCGTAGATCTTCTCGGCTGCCGAGGCGTTGGCGGCCTCGATCTTTCGCTGGAACTGCTTCTCGAGGGTCTGCGGCAGCGCCTCACCGAGCTGGCCGACCTCGGAGTCGAGCCGCGACGCGAGGCGCCCAAAGGCCTTGTCGAGCTGGGTGGCGAAGGCCTCGCCGACGACCGGCGCCACCTGCTCTCCCACCTCCATCGCCGCCTTCTGCACCTTCGGGAGCACGCGCGCCGCCTGCTTCTCTAAGGCGCCGCCGAGGTCTTCGGCGCGGATCTCGGAGAAGGTCGAGCGAATGTGTAGGGCGGTCGTGGCGATGATCACGAGCACGGCGATCGGCACCGTGTAGCGCACAATTCGGATATGTCGCTGCAGCGCGAGGTGTTGGTCGCGTAGCGCGTGGTCGCTGATCCCGGCGATGGCGGGCATTCCCTTGAGCCAGTCGATCATAGCTCCTCTCCTACGAGCGAAGCGGTCCCAACGACGCGGCGGTTTCGCCCCCACGCGTCGCTGCACCTCGCGGTGAGTGTCTCTTCAAGCAGCGCTGGAGTGTCCGACGGTCGGACACTCGCCCTCGTGTCACTTCAAGATACACCAAGGTCGGCGACGATGGCAATCGCCGGCGCAGCCGCGTCGGGTCGGCGTCTCGCCCGATCGCCGCGGCGGTGGTAGAGTCGGCAGATAGGAGGCGCAGGCATGACAGGCGTTGGCATGGACCGCAGGAAGAACGCGCAGGAGATCGCGAACCTGGGGCGGCGCGCCGGACACTCGCGCGGCCGCCGCGGCGTCATCGTCGCCCTGAGCCTGGGGGTCGGGCTCGCCGGCGCTTGGCTGGTGAGCACTGGCTGGCCGGGTGTGGCGCTGGCGCGTGGCGGCGACCCACCTGGCGGCGACGACGCGCCCCCTCCGCCAGGCGATGCCCCGCCAGCGCCCGAGCCAACCCGACCTCAGCCGCAGCCCGATGCTCCGCCAGAGCCGCCGCCGCGACGCACCTACCGTTGTCCCGTGGACGGCGCCGAGGCGGCTGCCAAGGGCGCAGACGGTCGCGACACGACGCGCCGCTACTCCGACCTCGAAATGCCGACGCGCGCCTACTCAAACCTCGTCGTGGTTTGCCAAGGTTGCGGTTACGCCAGTTGGGCCGGTGAGTTTGAGCGGATGCCGCCGCCTGAGGTCGCGGACTACGCGCGCAGGACGCTCCAGCGCTCGGCGCGGGCCGCGAGCACAGACGCCGCGGCTGCCTACCAACACCTGATGAACGTGCTGCACGTGCGGCGCGCCGACCTATCGGAGCAGATCACCGCGGCGCTGTATTTTACCTACGTGCTCAAGCGGCAGCGGCCCTACGGCGGCCTGAATCCGGCGCTGGAGCGCAAGATCGTCGCCGCGCGCAAGCGGACCGTCGGGTTGCTCAGCCGCGCCTTGCGCGACGCGCCCCCCAAGCTGGCCCACGCACGCTTGGAGTGGACCTACCTCGTCGGGGAGCTGACGCGCCTAGTCGGCGACACCTCGACGGCGGCGACCGCGCTGAACGGCGTGTGTGAACAGCGGCGCGATGCCGGCTTCACGATCGGGCGGCTGGCCTGCGAGATGGGGCATCGCGCTGAGCGCGGCGAGAGCTGGGAAGACTTCCGCGACGGCGTCTTCGACGTCCGCGGCATCGAGGTGGCGGAACGCGATACGGCGCGTCGGCGCGCCGAGGCCGAGAAGGCGCGAGCCGAGTCAGACCGGCTCAAGGTCGAGGCGACAAAAGCACGTGCAGAAGCCGATCGCCAGCGGCCGCCAGGCGGCGAAGGTGGCGGCCCGAAGCGGCCAACGCCGGCGCCTATGCCGATGCAGCCGACCGGCGCCGACGATCCCTACGCGCCGCCGCTGCCTCCAGTCGCGCGTTAGCGCCGCGCCCGACTGAGCGGCGAGGGCGCCGCATTCGGCGCGATGACGATCGGAGAGCGCGGGAAACTGTCGCCTCCACCGGCTTGGGAGCGCCGAGCTCGTCAAAGTGCGCGCCGCCAGAGACGCTGCCTGTCATCGCGGGTCGCATCTGGAGGGGCGGGCCGACGACCTGAGGGCGGGCCCTCGCCGGGCTGCGGTTGTGGCGGTTGGGCCATCTGGCATTTTGGCCGACGCTGGTCTAGAGTCCCGCAGCGGCGTTTCCGGCCCTGGCATCGCCCGGCGCTGGTGACACGATGCCGGAGTTCGGCCTGCCGCGCGCCATCGGAGGGTGATCGAGATGGGATGGCCCCGGCCGAACGACCCCAAAGCCCCCCAGTCCGTGCGAACGCAGCACGGCGCCTGTGGCCGCACGGCGCCTCGTCGCGGCGTAGCCCGCATGTCGATGTGGCTCGGGGCCTGCCTGCTGCTGTCGCGCGGCGTCGTCGCGGCGCCGGCGGCGGGTGTCCTCCCTCCCCTCGCTGGTGGTGAGGACGGCGGCGCCGGCCAGTCGCCAGACGGCGCGCCAGAAGAGCTGGCCAGCCGGGACAAGCGGAACCGCCTCTCAGACGCCCTGGCGCGGCAGGGCGAGGCCGACCTGCAACGCTCTGTCCGCGTCTTTCAGCAGCGCTATCTGCGCAAGGGCGGGCGCGTGGAGGTGCTCGCCGGCGGCTCGACATCGCTTGGGGACCCAATGATGGGGCACCTCAGCGTCGACGCGGGGCTCCTGGTCCACCTCAACGAGCACTGGGCGGTGGGGCTCTCGGGCAGCAAGCCCTTCGGAAGTGAGAACGAGACCTTCTTGTCGATTCAACGCGACTTTGGCCTCTTCCCAGAGCGGTCGCTCCTCCAGGCCACTGGCTTCGCGGAGGTGCAGTACGCTCCGATCTTCGGCAAGTTCTCGACCTTCGGCGTCGCGGTCGTGCAAATGGACGTCTACGGCGTGCTTGGCGCCGGCGTTGTTCGCACGACAGCCTCGACCGCGCTCAGGCCGGCAGGTCAGGTCGGCGTCGGCATGCGGCTGCACCTGCTGCGGGCGCTGACGCTGTCCTTTGAGGTCCGCGACACGTTGATGATGGAGCGCTTTCAGGGCGGCGACCGCTTCATGCAGCACATTTTTGGCGGCGCAAAGCTCGGCTTCTGGATCCCGCCGACGATCGAGTACCGCTACCAGCGTTGACGGAGGCCCACTTGCATCGCGTGCTCGAAGCCTTGCGCCTGCGTCGGCCCTTTACCTGGGCGCCGATGTCGTCGTCTCGTCACCCACGCCGCCTGGAGACGATGGCTGTGGCCGTCGTCGGCGCGCTGCTGCCGCTCTTGGCGACGCTCGCCCCGCTGACCGCCAGCGCCGACGACGTGCTGGCCGGCAGCCGCGCGGTCCGCCGGGCCCTGCTGCTCCGCGAGTCGCGCCATGAGATCGCGGGCATCCTCGGCGGCACGATCGGCGATCCCTACGTCCGCAACATCTTGCCGGGCGCCCGCTACGACTTCCACCTCTTCGACTGGCTGAGCTTCGGCGGCCGGCTCCAGGTGGGCATCCCGGTGACGACCGCGACCTACGATGAAGTGGACACCAAGGTCACGCGGACCAACGACACCTTCGTCATGGAGGCGTCGAGCCTTCGAATGGTGGCGCTCGGCCACGTCTCGGTCTCGCCGCTGGTCGGCAAGCTAATGTGGCTCAACGGCAAGAGCGTCCACTTCGACGTTCACCTCGACATGATCGGTGGCCTCGCGATCACCGGCAGCACGGGCGATTCGCTGACGAGCGGCGGCGGGCTGGCGGTCGGCGCTGGGGGCGGCTTTCGCCTTTTCCTTTCCGATCTCATCGCGTTGACCGCCAACCTCGAGGCGCTGACGACCGATCGAGCGCTGTCGGTCAACCGCGACAGCAAGGAGTCGGGCAAGAAGATGCGGTTCAACCTGATGACCAGCGTCGGCTTGAGCTTCTTCATGCCACCGACGTTGCGCCGCGGCGACTGAGCGCGAGGTCTGAGTGCGGCCGCGACGAGGGCGGTCTCGTCACCGCGTCGGGTCGCAGATGGCAGAGTCCGCCGGCGGACCTTAGATGGGGTTGAGCCGCCTATGGCGGCCGCCGCAGCAGGTGCTCGATGGGGAGCCCCGGCTCGACCGCCCCAACCGGTGACCAGCGGGCGTCGGGCCATCGAATCGGCCGAGCGCCATGCCCTGAGCGATAGACGCGCCCGGTTCTGTCGCGGTGCCTGCCGAACCGGGCGCCTCTCTGGCTAGGGCGGTTCGCGAGGGCCCCCACTTCGAGCGAGGGCAATCGGGGTCTCACGGGCACCGATGGCGAGAGGCGCGGACCGGCGTCACGGGTCGCTTCGCGAATCCTCTCGCTCCAACAGCACCTCGCGGCCGAGGCCTCGCAAGAACCATGCGTACTTGGACTCAGCGCTCGGCGCGAACTCGACGCCCTGCGCCTCCAGCCAGGCCTCGATTGCCGGCCGCAATAGCGCCGCGTCGCGGTCTTCTAGCTCAAGCTCGAAGCGCTCCTCACCGCCCGGACCGAGGCTGTGGTCGAGCTCGACGCACAAATTTGCACCTGGCGGCGCCGCGACGGCGAGCAGGTCACGGCGCATGTCGAAGCGAAGCCGCTCATTGGTCATGGCGCCGAGCGCGTGCAGCCTCGTCGGAGGCGACAGCATCCCGTCTAGGGCGAGCGTGATGGGCCGTAGGGCGTCGGGCCACTCGGCTGGGCACAAGCTGGAAGGTGTACGGCGCTGCCAGTCCTCCGCGAGCGACGTCGGCACCTCCAGCTCCAGCTCATCGACCTGCATCAGCCCATCTCGCAGCTGGGGCCTGCGCTTCAGGGTCAGCTGCGCACCGCCGGTCTCGAGCCGCAGCCGCAACATGGCGCGCGCCGCGCGCAGATGGAGGCCGGCGGTGTCGAAGTAGAGGTTGACCTGGGCGAGGCGCTGCGGTGCACCGGCGAGGGCGCTGAGGGCGGCGGCGAGGGTCGCGTGGTCGAGCGCCGAGGTCAGCTCCAGCTTGAGCTCGACCTCCAGGTGGGCGGCATTGTGCCGGTGCGGGTCCGGCTTCATCCCAAAATCCAAGAGGCGAGGCCTAGGTAGATGACGATGCCGATGAGGTCGACGAGGCTGGCGATGAACGGCGTCGACGACACCGCAGGGTCAAGGCCGATGCGTTCGAGCAGGATCGGCAGCATCGAGCCCACCACGGTGCCGAGGGTGACGACGGCGACGAGGGTGAGTCCGACGGTCGCGGCGATGGCGCCGCCGTCGCCCCATATCAGCGCCCTCAGCGCGCCGATCATCGCCAGCATGAGGCCGAGGGTGATGCCCATCGCGAGCTCGCGGGAGAGGACTCGGCTGGCCTGCGACAGGTTGACCTCGCCGACCGCCAAGGCCCGGATGATGAGGGTCGCTGACTGTGAGCCGGAATTGCCCCCCGAGCTGATGATGAGGGGCAAGAATGAGACCAAGACCGTCGCCCGCTGGATCACGTCGTCGAACCAAGAGATGGCGTCCCCGGTAAAGAGCTCACCGACAAAGAGCGCCACCAGCCATGGCGCACGCTTGCGGGCGAAGGTCACGAAATCGGTGCCAAAGTAGGAGTCCTCGAGCGGCCGGACCGCGCCCATCTTGTGGATGTCCTCCGTCACCTCCTCGGCGAGGGCGTCTGAGAGGTCGTCGACCGTTACCAGGCCCAGCAGGCGGTGCTGGCCGTCGACCACGGGGAGGGCGATGAGGTCATAGTGCTGAATCAGCCGCGCCGCGTCCTCGGCGGCCATCGCTGGCTGCACCGCCTTGACCTCCTCGCGCATCACCTCGGCGACGGCGGCGTCGGGGCGGGCGAAGATCAGCTCGCGTAGGCTGACGACGCCGGAGAGCTCGCGAGAGGAGCCGAGGACGTAGACGTAGTAGACGGTCTCGGCGTCGTCTCCGTGCGTACGAACCTGGCCGATGACCTGATCGACCGTCATCGTCGCCGGCACCGCCAACACGTCGGTCGACATCAGCGACCCGACGGTACCGTCCTCCCACTGGCGGAGCAGGCGCACATCGGCGACCTCTTCCGGATCCATGCGGGCGAGCAGCGCGTCAGCGTCGGCGTCGGGCAGCTCGGCGACAAAGTCGGCGCGGTCGTCCGACGGCATCTCATGGACGAGTGGGGCCGCGCGCTCAGGGCCCAGGCGCCGATACAGCTCCACCTGGAGCTCGGGCTCAACCGAAGCGAGCACCTCGGCGCCCTGCTCCGGATCCAGCGCGAGCAGCATCTGCACGGCCAACTCAATAGGCGCGCGCTCGATGAGGTCGGCGAAGTCCTCGGTGTGGAGCTCTTCGAACAGCTCAGCGACGGCCTCGCGGTCGCGGGCGAAGGCCTCGTCGAGGTCTGGGAGGATCAGCTGCGACAGGCGCATGATCAGGCTCCTGGGCAGAGACGGCGGCCATCGGGCGGCGTCGGCGTGTGGCCGATGGCGGCGAGGGACTGCAGGCGAGGACGTCGGTGGGCGGTCTGGGCGCCTCGCTAGGCGCGGCCTGTGCCGCGCAAGAACATGTATCGAATCGGATCCAGCTCATCGCCGTGCGGGTAGGTGGGGCCCAGGCCCTCCTCGGCGCGCATGTCGCCGACCGTCGTCGTGGAGGCGCCTGCCTTGTTGTAGCGCCACGCCTGCTGAGCGCCGTGCTGTTCCGCCTCCCAGCCCTCGTGGAGGTCGAGCAGCGCGTCCAGGTCGGCCGGCGTGTGCGCGGCGAGACTCATGAGCACCTGGCCAGCGCAAACTGCGTCCGGCTCGGCGCGGTGGGCTTCCTCAAGCGCGATGCCGAGCCGCTGCGCCACGAGGCCCAGCTTCATCTTGCCCTGGCCCTTGTGCTGCACCTTGGCCAAGACCAAGGGATCGACCCAGGTCGCGCCCTCAGGCAGCGCCCGCCCGCATCGCGCCAGCTCGTACAAGAGGAACCCGCGATCGAACGGCACGTTATAGGCGCAGAGCAGGCGGCCCTGCAGCCGCTGCAAGAAGTCGTCGGCGATGTCGGCGAAGAGCGGCTTGCCCTCGACGTCTGCCGGGCGCAGGCCGCAGATCGCCTGGACGTCTTCGGGGATAGCGCGCTGCGGATCGACGACGGCGCTCCAGCGGCCCGAGATCTCGCCATCGTCGAAGTGGACGACCGCGACCTCAAGCAGCCGGTGGCCGAGGTGTGCGTGCAGGCCCGTGGTCTCGGTGTCGATGACCGCGATCGGACCGCGCGCCCAGTGGCCCGGCGCCAGCGTCATGCCGAGCGCGCCGGCGTCGCGTGGATGCCCTGGCCCATCTGGACGGCGTCGCCGAGGCCGACATGGAACTGTAGGTCTGCGCGCTCAAAGATCAGGACTACGGTCGAGCCCATCTCGAAGACACCGAACTCCTCGCCCCGGCGCAGCGAGAGCGGATCGTCCGGGCGTTGGCAGCCGCTGGCCGGCTGGCCATCGTTGGCGGCGAGATCGGTGAAGACCACTTTCATGTGGCCGACGAAGGTGGCGCCTACCATGACCATCGCCGCGCGGCCAAACTCGGTGTCGAAGTGAGCGATGAAGCGCTCGTTCTTGGCGAAGAGCCCTGGCACGTGGCGGAGGCCGAGGCCGTTGACGGGGTAGAGGGCGCCGGGCACGTAGCGCCAGTGTGTCAAGGTGCCATCCCAGGGCGTATGGACCCGGTGGTAGTTGAATGGCGCCAGATAGACGACCGCGTAGCTGCCGTGGCGGTAGGGGTCGGCCTCGTCGCGATCGCCGAGCAGCGCATCGAGGCTGTAGTCGACCCCCTTGGCCTGAACCAGCCGCCCGAAGCCGAGCGGGCCAAAGGCGGAGAGGCGACCATCTGCTGGTGAGGGCAGCAGCCGCGGATCGGTCTCGACCGGCCGGACGCCCGGCTTGAGCGTGCGCGTGAAAAAGTCTTGGAAAGTCGTGTAGTCCGCGACAGGCCGGGCCGCCTCGTCGAGGGCGACGGGATAGGCACGCGAGAAGGCACGGATGGCGGCGCCGACGACGGGCTTGGGAGCCCGCCAGGTCACGACCCGGTGCATCACCTTCGACACCCTGGGGTCGCTGACGAGGTCGAGCCAGCGCGGGGGGCTGACGCTGCCGCCGACGACGGTGTCCTGACGCTCGACGCTCATTCGGAACCTCCTGCTTGCCACTTCACCGCCAGGTCGGAGACCACGCCGCGAATGCGCTGATGGCGCTCGACCAGCGAGGCCTGCGTCAGCCGCTCCAGCCCGTCGACGCTGAAATCCTCGACCGTGCACGAGGCCACGAGGGTGCCAACGACCATGGCCTCTGCCAGCGTGTCGGTGTCGAACCGTCCGCAGCGGGCCAACCAGCCGACGAAGCCGCCAGCGAACGAGTCGCCGGCGCCGGTCGGGTCGATGACCTCGCGAAGGGGCACGGCGGGCACCTGCAACGCGCGATCAGCGGTGAACAGCCACGCGCCATGCTCGCCGCGCTTGATCACGACCGCACGCGGCCCCATGGCGCGGATCGTCTCTGCCGCCTGCAGCATGTTGCCCGAGCCGCTGAGCGCGAAGGCCTCTTCGTCGTTGAGGAGCAGCAGGTCGACGCGCGGCATGACCGCCATCAGCGGCTCGCGCTCGCCGTTGATCCAGAAGTTCATGGTGTCGAGGGCGACGAACGCCGGCTTGCGCATGGCGTCGAGGACCTGGCCCTGTAACCTGGGGTGGATGTTGGCGAGGAAGACGACCTCGGCGTTGCGCAGCGCCTCCGGGATCACCGGTCGAAAGCTCGCGAACACGTTGAGCTCGGTGAAGAGCGTCTCGCGTGTCTCGAAGTAGCGAGAGTAGCGACCGCCCCAGCGAAAAGTCTCACCCGGCCGCATCTCGACGCCGTCGAGGCCGACGCCGCGACGGCGCAGGCGCTCGAGATCGCGCGGATCGAAGTCCTCGCCGACGACGGCGACGATGTCGGTCCGCGCAAAGTGCGATGACGCCATCGAGAAAAAGGTCGCGGAGCCGCCCAGGGCGCGGTCGCGCTTGCCGGCCCAGGTCTCCACCGAGTCGTAGGCCATCGAGCCGACCACCAACACGTGCATTAGACGGCTCCCTGGCGGCGAGCCTGCACCGCATCGAGAAAGAGGGCGAGCCGCGCCCGGGCATCGGCCGGGATGGCCTCAGGCGCAGTCATGATCGCGAAGTCGAGGGCCCGGTGGCTCGGGCAAGGCGCGGTCGGGGGCGTGTCGGCCAGCGCCTCGATGACAGCCTTGGCTTTGGCGACGTTGGCGCGCATCACCGCGACCACTGCCTCTACCGAGACGTCGTCGTGGCCGGTGTGCCAGCAGTCGAAGTCGGTCACCAACGCGAGCGTGCAATAGGCCAGCTCGGCCTCGCGGGCGAGGCGGGCCTCGGGCAGGTTGGTCATGCCGATGACGGACACATTGGGCCAGGTGCGGTAGAGTGTCGACTCGGCGCGTGTGCTGAACTGCGGGCCCTCAATGCAGACGTAGGCGCCGCCGAGCCGAAGCTCGACGCCCGCCCGCGCGGCGGCGGCTCGCACGGCGGCGCGGGTGCGCGCGCTCGTCGAATCGGCGAACTGTACGTGGGCGACGACGCCGCCCTCAAAAAAGGTGCGCGGCCGCGAGACGGTGCGATCGATGAACGAGTCGACCAGCACCAAGGTCCCTGGCGGCAGGTCCTCGCGCATCGAGCCGACGGCCGAGACGCTGACGACGTCGGTGGCACCGAGCGATCGGAGCGCCCAGATGTTGGCGCGGTAGTTGATCTCCGAGGGATTGAAGCGGTGCCCGCGGCCATGGCGCGGCAGAAACAGCATCCGCGTGCCGTTGCGGACGCCCTCGACGATGGCGTCGGAGGGCGCGCCGAAGGGCGTCTCGACGCGGTGTTCTTGCACCTTATCAAGGCCTTCCACGGCATAGAGGCCGCTCCCACCGATGACCGCGATCACCGCTCCAGACATCAGAGCCTCCGTGGGGCGTGCTCGCCAAGGTCAGCGGGAAGGGGCCTGTCGCGGCTCGGCGCTCACCGGGCGGCGGCGGCAGCGGGGCGTGTCGGGCCGATTAGGGGCGGGGGTTCACCGTCGGAGCCGCTTCCTCCGATGGTCCCTCGAGTCCACCGGCGCGCAGGCGCTCGGCGACGTAGCGATCGATGTGCTCTTGATCTTCGGGAGAGAGGTCGATGAAGGCGATCGCGAGGCCGGTGCTGAAGCCGCGCAGCCGGCGCGTCCCGACGACCTCGCCACGCACGACGATCGACGACGCGGTGTCGGGCAGCTCGAACTCAAGCTCGATGTAGTGGCGATCAAGCGCGCTGCGCAGCGAGTACGAGTGGCTCTCGAGGAAGATGCCGGTCGCCGAGAGGTTCAACGCTGGGTGCAAGAACATGCGCGCGCCGTCGACTTCACGGACGAAGAGCTCGACCTCGACGCGCCGTGCGCCGCGGCGATCCTCATCGTCGGTGGACGCTGCGGCGGCAGCTTGGTCGGCCAAGGCGGCCGCTGCCGGCAAGGTCTCGATCATCGAGGGCCTCCTGGGCGACCCCACGGGGCCGCAGGGAGCGGGTTCCGCGCTGGCGAGGCCGGGCGGTAGGGGCGGAGAGAATAGGGATGAATCCTGGTGGGGTCAATGGGGACGCTGGGGGGCTTGCGCTGGCCGAAACTTGGTCTTAGACTCCCCGTCGCCTTCTGGGGGCTCGCCCTTCGGAGTGGCCGGCGCAGACCTGAGCGGTCGACGCCGCGCGGCCCGGAGACGGGCAACCTCGGGGGTGTAGCTCAGTT
>SXGT01637284.1_pt1 | contig 16495 bp, 13 predicted proteins | sample 3176221 | NCBI WGS metagenome assembly SXGT01 (sample SAMN11356862, study PRJNA531348) | freshwater metagenome | isolation source: freshwater sample F1-120 | place: China: Fuxian Lake, Yuxi | collected 2017-12-25 | reverse complement strand
GGCCCCTACGAGCGCGCCTCGCAGGTTGCCAGCTACTTCAAGCACCACGGCATGAACAAATCCAAGGTGATCATTGCCGACTCGAACGACTCCTTCTCCAAGAAAGGCCTGTTCGAACAAGCCTGGAAGCTGCAATACCCCGGCATGATCGAATGGATCGCCGGCGCGGCGGGCGGCAAGGTGGTCAAGTTCGACGCCAAGACCAACACCGCCTCCAGCGACTTCAACGACTTCAAGGGCGACGTGGTCAACATCATCCCGCCGCACCACGCCGGCGCCATCGCCAAAAACAACGGCCTGACCAATGAAAAGGGCTGGTGCCCGGTGGACATGCTGACGATGGAATCGACCTTGCAGAAGGACATCTGGATTGTCGGCGACGCCTGCGTGCATGGAGAACTGCCGGTGTACGCGGCACCGAAATCGGCGCACTCGGCAGCGACGCAAGCCAAGGTTGCGGCCGGCGCGATCATTGCCAAGCTGAACGGCATGGCGGCGCCGGAACCGTTCTTCGTCAACACCTGCTACAGCATTACCGCCCCGGATTGGGGCTTCTCGGTGGTGCACATCTACCGGGTGAAGGCAGGCAAGCTGGTGTACATCCAGGAAGCCGGCGGCATTTCGCCGGTCAACCTGCCGGATGACCAGTTGAAGCTGCAACGCAAGCTGGAGTCCGAGTACGCCATCGGCTGGCTGAAAAACATCATGGCGGACGCTTTCGCCTGATTTTCCTGAAATACCACGGCCATCGTTCTGATGGCCGTGTCGCCTGAATCAAAAACTCTGCATTTTGTTTAGGGTTGGCGGCCTTGATTCTAAATGGATTACGCCATCCGGTTATCAGCAAGGTACATGGCGGAGCTTCGCCATGATTTTCAAAAAAACGCGGCACTCCGATGATGGCCGCGTTGCTGCGTCGGAAGTATGTCGGCGTCCCGTTGTTCGTCTGGCAAGAGGAGAGGTGAAATGCATATTTCAAAAGTGTTCACAAATACGGCAAGGGGGCTGGCGGTATTGCTGGCCTTTGGTTTGGCCGGTTGCGGCGGCGGTGGCGGTGGTGGTGGCGCGGCGGTGGTTGCCGCTCCCGGCGCGGCGAACGCGGTGGCAGCTGCGGCTGCGGTTCCCGCCAACGATTCGGCGGACAACGCGGCATCGGCATTTGCCGTATTGCAAAATGCCGGCCTTCCGGTGGTGACAGTCGCCAGTCCGCCCAAAATCAATTTCACTGTTTTCTCGGATGGTGCGGTCAAAACCGGCATCACCACTAGCAATATCAGCGTCGCCATCGCCAAACTGGTGCCCGGAACCGGCGGTAATCCGGATCAGTGGGTGAACTACATCTACCGCACGGAATCCACTACCAACGCACCCAACAATGCCGGCAACAATGCCGGCCTGCCCGCACTGGCTTCCGCCTTGCAGGCGACTACGGATCCCAAGCCGAGCGCCGCCCAATTGGTATTCAATGCCGATGGCTATTACACCTATACATTCTCGACGGACATCACCAATCCCGCCTTCAACGCCAATAACGTGCGTACCAATGGCGTGGTGTTCGAACCCAATCTGACGCATCGCGTCGCCATCCAGTTGAGCTATGTCAACGCCGCCGGAAAGACGGTACGCGTCAACCCCTATTACGACTTCAAGTTTGTCGCCGATGGCGCCGGATGGAAAGCGGTCGCCTTGACCAACCCGGCCACCGAAACGCGCACGATGGCCGACATCACCAATTGCAATACCTGCCACAACCAGCTTGGCCTGCACGGCGGCGGTCGCGTCGATGTGCAGTATTGCGTGATGTGCCACAACCCCGGCACCACGGATGCCAACAGCGGCAACGTGCTGACCATGAGCACGATGATTCACAAGATTCATGCAGGCCGTCGCCTGGGTGCGAACGCACTGCAAATCTGGGGCTTCGGCGGCGCCGCGCATGACTATGCCGAAGTGGGTTTCCCGCAGGATTTGCGTAACTGCAGCAAGTGCCACAACCAGACAGCGAGCACCCCGCAAGGCGACAACTGGAAGAACAAGCCGACCCGCGAGGCCTGCCTGACCTGCCACCTGTCGGGAGCGGGTTCCACCTGGTTGACGGTGCATGACTCGCTTGCCCCGTCCATCCGTCTAACCGACGCGGCGGCCATGACCAACGCGAATTGTGCCGGTTGCCATGGCGCAAATACCAACCTCAGCGCGGAACAGGCCCACTTCAATCAGGGCGAGGACAACGCCGTGAAGTACAAGGTCAATATCGACAGCGCAACATTGATTCCTCCTGCGGCTCCTGGCGACCCGCGCAAGGTGCGCGTGGTCTATAGCGTGGTTGATCCGACCAACGCCAACGCGGCCTACGATCTGACTGCCGACTGCGCCGGTGTCGCATGCACCACGTCGAGAAGGTTCGGCAATCTGCGTTTCTATCTGGCCTACAAGAATCTGGTTGGCGCTTCAGCCGCCGAAACCGAGTGGACCAGTTACAACAACGGGGGTAACGGGGTGAATGTGTTTGCATACACCGGCACCAACAATGGTTCGAATCAGTACACCGTCGATATCAATGTGCCTGCGGATACCGCCACGGCCGTTGCGCAGGGGACTGCTCGCGTCATGTCCATCGGCCAGGTCAAGGAATCGAAGCTGGATGTCATCCTGCGTGTCCCGGTTGCGCCGGCCACGTTGATGAACGTGTCCATGCAGCATACCTTCCGTGATGTCGCACTCTCTGGAACTCTGACGCCGCGTCGCGAGATCGTGTCTGATGCTTTCTGCAACAAGTGCCATGGCACGCTGGGTACTACTTCGGGCTCCAACACCTTGACTGAAGCATTCCATAGCGGTGCGCGCAACTCGGTTGTGACCTGTTCGCTTTGCCATGACGCAAATCGGCAATCATCCACGGTTATGGCCGATGGCAGCGGTTTCCAGGAGTCCTACCAGTTCAAACGCATGATTCATGGCATCCACGGTGGCGCCAAGCGGACCTTCCCGTTCACGCATGGCAATACCAATGTCGGACCGTGGAACAAGAATGGCACGCTGGTCTCGGATGGCGTCACGACGTTCGCCGCCGGTGTCGATAATTTCTCGGCTGAAGTTATCTATCCGGGCATCCTGTCCGACTGTACGACTTGCCACCTGACCGATTCGGTGACCGGTGTGGGTACCTATGAGAACGACCGTGGTCCGTTTGGAGCGGTGATCAGCAAGAAGGATCCCGATCCGCTGACGGGCGTGGCGGTTACCGATCCTCTGTTGTGGAAGGTGATCTCGCCGAAGGCTGCGACTTGCACCGCCTGCCATGATTCGATTGCGGCACGTAACCATGTCACTGACCTTGCTCTCGCGGGTGGCGTGTTCGGTACTGTGACTCAGGGTCAGTTCATGGGTGGGGCAGTACTCGAGAAGTGCAACGAATGCCACGGCACCAGTGGTTTCGTCAGCATCAAGAGTGTGCATGGCGGACTTGCCAACCCGATCAATTCGGTACCGTTGAACTAAGCGGTTGAAGTGAAGGAAAAGGAGGGCCAGCAATGGCCCTCCATTTCCATTTCAGTTGGTTTGATTGCCGTGATTAGCCGGCTTGCACAGCCGGCTCATCACGGCGACCTGATAGGGAAAAATGCATATGTTCAGAAAAATTGCATCTCAGCGAGCAGCCCTGTTCGCGCTGGTTTTCGGGATGGTCTTCCTTGCGCCCGCGCAAGCCGCCGATAAGGACAAGGACGCCGACGACAAAGTCAAGCAAGTGTCCTGGGTCCGCATGGCGCTGGAGCAGAAGGAGTCCGCTGTCGAGAAAATCGCGCAGGCGCCGTTCAGCAAGAAGGGGGTGGATACCTGCGTCAACTGCCACGATGAAGAGAATGAATATCCCGTATTCCCCATTTTCAAGACCAAGCATGCGGTGAAGGCGGACCCGCGTTCGCCGTTCGGGCATGACAACAAGCAATGCGAGAGTTGCCATGGTGCCGGGGGGGATCACACCAAGGCGAAAAAGAGTGAAAAGCGTGCCGGCAACATCATCAACTTCGGTCGCAATGCCTGGACGCCGGTAAAGGATCAGAACGAAAAATGCCTGACCTGTCACCAGACGCACAAGCGCATTGACTGGAAAGGCAGCACCCATGCCTTCAATGATGTCGCCTGTGCTTCCTGCCATACCCTGCACACGGCCAAGGATCCGGTGCTGGATCGCCAGACCCAGGCCAAGGTCTGCTATGCCTGCCACGCCAACGAACAAGCCAAGTTCCAGCAGGCTTCACATCATCCGGTCCGGGAAGGCAAGATGGCCTGCAGCGAATGCCATGACACGCATGGCGAAAATGGTTCCGGCCTGAAGGTGAAGGCAACCGCGCGCGAGAAATGCACTTCCTGTCACGCCGAGAAGCGCGGTCCCTTCCTGTGGGATCACGCACCCGCCGCAGAGGACTGCAATGCCTGCCATTCTCCGCATGGTTCCAGCCAGCCGGCCTTGCTGAAAAAACGGGTACCTCAACTGTGTCAGGAATGCCATTCGCCGGCCGGGCATCCCAGCGTCAGCCTGAATGGTTCCAGACTGACCGGAAACATGTTCATGGGCGCCAAGAGCTGCCTCAATTGCCACTCCGCGGTGCATGGTTCCAACCACCCGTCCGGCGTGACCCAATTGCGTTGATGCAGTGATAGCGCATCCAGCCCTGGCCATTCCCGAATCGAGATCGAGGAAGAACATCATGTCTGCTAACAAATTTCCCCTGAAATATGCGCTGTTGCTGGCCGCGCTCGCGCAATGCATGCCGACCGCCATCTTTGCTGCGGAGTCCGACAAGGAGGCAGCGTCTGCCAAGGTCTGCGAGGATTGTCCCGATCCCGCCGGCCGTTCCGCTTGGGTCGAAGTCGGTATCGGCCATCAGAGCGACGATTCCTACCACTTTGGTCGTTACACGGGCCATGAAGAAGCGGGGGCTTTTGCCAATCTGAATGGCGAAGTCAGTTATCGCGGCGGCCTGAATGGCGCTTATCTCGATGGGAAACTGGAAAATCTGGGCCTGGAATCGCGCGCTTTTAGTCTGGAGGGGGGGCGCCAGGGCAAGTACGACATCGCGGTCGAGTACGATCAGTTGCCCAATTTCCGCAAGGATCTGGCCAGAGCATCGCTTCAGACCGAACGCGATCGAATGGGGGTTAAGTTTTCGCTGATTTCCGGCAAGGCCTGGCAAGTCAGCGGCCATTACCGACGCGAGGAGAAGGAAGGCGTGCGGGATGTCGGCGCCGGATTCGGTTTCGATAATCCGCAGATTCTTGCCGTGCCGGTGAACTACCAGACTGACGATTTCGGGCTGGCGTTGGGCTACCAGGGCGAGCGCTTGCAGGCCAATCTGGCTTATACCGGGTCACTGTTCAAGAATGAACTGGATTCGATTACCTGGAATAACCCTGGAGTCGGCCCGGCGACAGGTCGAATTGCCGAATCGCCGGACAACGAATTTCATCAGATCAGCGCCAAACTGGGCTACCAGTTGAGTGAGCGCACCCGCCTCGGTGCGACGTTTGCGCAGGGCCGCCTGACGCAGGATCAGGCGTTTCTTCCATTCAACACAGCCGGTGTTGCGCCTCCGGTGGCAAATCTGAACGGAGAAGTCGAGACCACCCTGGCCAAGGTGGATGTCAATACTCGTCTGTCGAGCAGGCTGCGCCTCGATGCCAGTTATACCTACAGTGATCGCGACAACAGCACACCGGTCAATAACTATGTGTATTTGCTGACCGATACGGCGCTGTCCCCAGCTACTCGCTTCAATCGGCCCTACAGCTTCGAGCAGAATCTGCTGCGCATCAAGGCAGGCTACAAACTGACCGGTGGTGCCGATATTTCGGGTGGCTTCGACAGCGACAAGATTCAGCGCACCTACCAGCATGCCGAGGAAACAGAGGACCATACGCTTTGGGCCAAGCTGAAGATGGAACCAGTCGAGGGGCTGGAAACGACGTTCAAGTTGTCCCATTCCGATCGGGATGCCTCGGCATACGATCCGACCGCGTTCCAGAGTTCGGAATCACCGCTGATGAAGGCATTCGAACTGGTTGATAGGTCACGCGAAAAGATCGGTATGGATCTCGCTTACGCTGCGCGCGAAAACCTGAATCTGGGATTAAACCTCGACTACTACAAGGACAAATATGAACATCAGATCCTTGGTCTGACCGAGGCCAGCGGTGTTACCGTGACGCCAAGCGTGAGTTACTCGCTGAATGAAAATCTGACGGCTTCTGCCTACTATTCCTATGAAAGATTGCAATCGGCTCAGTCCGGCAACGAATGGATTACGCCACCGCTGGTGCCCGATGTGCCCTGGTTCGAGGCCGATACCAATGAAACCGGAACCTTTGGCTTGGGTGTGAACTGGAAGGCGATTCCGAAGAAGCTGGATATCGGTGCCGATGTGGTCTTTTCCGAGTTCAGCGGCAAAATGTATTACGACGCAGGCGGCAATCTGCCGGAGATCACTTCTTCACTGGCCGCGCTGGCGCTGCATGGTACCTACAAGATGCAGGACAACGTGTCGTTCCGCGTCGATTATCGCTATGAACGCTACCGGGAACATGACTGGGCCAATGTCAGTCTGCCCACGGTTACCGCGTTGGGGATCGTTCCTGAAACGCAGGAGACCCATCTGATCTTTTTGTCGCTGCGCTACGCGTTCAAGTAATCCATTCCGGGCCATGCCTGTATTGGGCATGAGCCGGATAGGTGTTGTTGACAGGAGAAAAGCATGAAACCGCAAGCCTTCAAGACCATGGCCAGTCTGTTTATTCTGCTCGCCGCGCCGCTTCTGGCCTCGGCCGAAAGCGAACCAGCCGGGCTGACCCCTGATTCGATCCATATCCAGCGTTGCAGCGCCTGCCACTATGTCGATGGCAAGGCGCCGGGGGCCGAGTTTCCCAACATTGCCGGCCAATACGAGAGCTATTTGATCCGCGCGCTGAAAATGTTCAAGGAAAACAAGCGTGACAGCGATGCCATGGAGCTGATTGCCTCTCTGCACAAGCAGCAGGAATTGGTCATTCTCGCGAATTACTATGCCAAACAGCCCGCCCCCGGACCTGCTGTCGCCTCACCCGACCAGACGTTGGCGGCACGCGGCCAACAGATCTACACCTCTGAACGGGTTTACGGCATTTCCTGTGCGGATTGTCACGGTCCCGATGCTAAAGGCTATGTGCGTGGTTCACCACGCACCCGGATAACCCGTTCCATTCCCAGACTGGCCGGGCAGCAGCCGGTCTATCTGAAGACCGTTTTGCGAAAATTCACCTCAGCCGATCCGCAGCATCCGGGTATGTGCGGCATGCGCAAAGCGGGCAAGTCACTTAACCACAAGGATATCGACGCGCTGGTCGAATATATCGCGTCCAAAAAATCTGAATAGCCGCGCGCTTCGCCGGATCGCTGTTCTGCGAAGCGCAACATATCCAGGCGCCCGGCATGCGGGCGCTCTGGTTGAATATCTCTGCTATCGGGACGCTGATTTGCCGGCGGAGTAGGGCGGCAGGTATTCAACCTTGGCCTTGTCCCGCAATTGTTTCAGCATGGCTTCCATGGCGGCTGTCTTGCGCTCCTCATGAAGAGTCTCCGCGATCATCGGCGCAGCTTGTTCCCAAGCCAGCGGCTGTGCGTGCACCGCATCGACGAACAGGGCGCTCAATCTGCCCTTGCCGGGCAGGGAAATGACATCCCCTGGCTTGGCCGAACGCAGTTTCGCGAGAACCGGGGCCAGCACCTTGTCCGCCGACGCCATCAGATGCTGTTCATTGAACGGGATGCCGGTTTCGTTCATCCAGCGTGTGAAATCGGCATGCTTGATTGCGGTCGCGAGTTTTGCCTCCGCTTTGGCCAGATTCTCTGGAGAACCTTCCGCGACTAACTCCCGCAGTTCGTAGGTTTTTCGCTCGGCATAGCGTTCCGGATGTTGCTCGAAGTAGGCCTTCAACTCCGCTTCGCTCGGTTTCGCCACGGCGGCCTGGGTTTTTTCGATGTAAACATTGGCCAGGATCAGACGATTGGTCGATATCAGCCTGGCCCGAACCGCTGCGTCCTGATCAAGCTTTTCGTTGACCGCCGCTTGACGCAGCATTTCCGAATCGGCCAGCGAGGCGAGAATTTTTTCGCTTACGGCGGCTTTCTGCGCTGCGGGCAGGTGTTGGTATTGCTGGATTTTGCCTTCCACTTCGGCGGCACTGATCGCTTCGCCATTCACCTTCATTGCAGCGGGCATCGCTGTGGATGCCGGTTTCTCGCCACAGGCGGCCAGGAGCAGCAAGGCCGTGAAAACGCTCAGTTTGACTGGATGAATCATGAATACTCCGGGCATGAAAAACAGTGAACAAGTGGATATCCTAACAACCGGGCGCTGGCGGCTTGCTTCAATCGTCGCATCGGGTTGATTCTCGGCAAATGAGGCGTGAATCCGCCGAGGTCGGGGCCACGCAAGTCCACTCGACCTTGCAATGGTTTGCCTCGCCGGGGTGGTTTATTCCGGATTCAGCGGTAACATTCCGAATTCAGGAATCCGCAGCAGATTTTTCAGTTTAAAGGACACGTCATGCGATTCAGTCCGCAGCATCGCACTCTCGCAGGATTGGCGCTGAGCCTAGCCACCCTGGTTACGCCCTTCGCCGCTCCGGCGCTGAAGGGTGACCCGAACAAGGCCATTCCCCTCGTTACCGAACGCTGTGCCGGTTGTCATGGCCAGGATGGCAACAGCCCCGTCGCCAATTTCCCGCGTCTGGCCGGGATGCATCCGCAGTACTTGCTCAAGGAGTTGCAGAATTACAAATCCGAGCAGCGCAGCGGCGACATCATGCGGGCCATGGCTGCTCCGCTTACTGAAAGCGAGATGATCAATCTGGCCTTGTATTTTTCCGGTCAGAAACCTGTTGCGGCGACCGCCAACCGACCCGAGTTGCTGGCATTGGGCAAGAAAATATTCATTGACGGCAACGACGCGTCCGGTGTGCCTTCCTGCTCGGGTTGCCATGAGGAAGACGGCACCGGTTCGGCGCGTTTTCCGCGCGTGGCAGGGCAGAATCCCGCCTATGTGCTTGAAGAACTGGAACGCTATACCAGCATCCCGAACCATCGCAGCAAAGTGATGCGTACTGTCGCGCAGCGCTTGAGCAAACAGGAAGCTCAAGCCGTTGCCGAATACATGGCCAGCTTGCAATAAGGACCCCCGATATGAAATTTGCCCTTCTGTTCTCCCTTCTGGCTGCCTTCATGGCGCAATCCTGTCTGGCTGAAAACAGTCAGCCGCGGGTCGCGGGTATCGAAACCAAGGGGTATGACTGGAACAAGCTGGACAAGGCTACTCTCAGGGCACTCAAGGTGCGTGGAGATCCGCAGAAAGGCGAGGTCGCCTACAAGGTGTGCCGTGGTTGCCACAATCCGGATGCTTCCGGTCGTCCGGATTCAGGCTATCCGCGCCTGGCTGGTCAGCATGTCAGCGTGCTGATCAAACAAATGATGGATGTGCGCGTTGGCAAGCGCGACAACGAACGCATGCATCCCTTCATTGACCGGGACGCGGTGGCGCTCGCGGATATACCGCATGTCGCCGCCTTTCTCCACCAGCTGCCCATCCCCGCCAACAATCGCCAAGGGGGGGGCGACCGGCTCGACCACGGCAAATTGCTCTATGAACGTGATTGCAAGATTTGCCATGGCGCCGGCGGCGATGGGGATGCCACCAAGCTCTATCCCAACCTGTCGGGGCAACACTATCCCTATCTGGTGCGCGAAGCCGAACATATCCGGGATATGGTGCGACGCAACGCCAATCCCTCGATGGTCAAAGTCCTGAAGGACTACACGAATCAGGATATCGAAGCTGTCAGCGACTATATTTCCCGCTTGCCGCTCCCGCAGCGATAAGGGATTTGCTGCTCGCTTTGCCGGTACGCATCGTCGCGGGTAGCGTGCCCGCGATAGTGCGCGGTATTGGCAGTTTGCACGTCTGAACCGCCGTCCCTGAGCATGTACCAGAGCTACTTCGGCCTCACCGAAGCGCCATTCTCCATTGCGCCGGCGCCACGCTATCTCTATATGAGCCAGCGGCATCAGGAAGCGCTTGCGCATCTTTTGTACGGGGTGAATGGCGGCGGCGGTTTCGTGTTGCTGACCGGCGAGATCGGCGCCGGCAAGACCACGGTTTGCCGCTGTCTACTGGAACAGATTCCGGCAGCATGCGACGTGGCCTATATCTTCAATCCGAAGCTGACGGTGGCAGAGCTGCTTGCCACCATCTGTGTCGAATTCGGCATTGCCTGCCCACCTGGAAACGGCAGCATCAAGGTGTTTGTCGATTGCATCAACGCGCATCTGCTCGACGCGCATGCGCGCGGCAGGCATGCGGTGCTGATCATCGACGAGGCGCAGAATCTGTCCCCCGATGTGCTGGAGCAGATGCGTCTGCTGACCAACCTGGAAACCAGCGAACGCAAGTTGTTGCAGATCATCCTGATCGGCCAGCCGGAATTGGTGCAGATCCTGGGACGTCCGGAACTGCGGCAACTGGCGCAGCGCATCGTCGCGCGCTATCACCTGGGGCCGCTGACGCGAGCGGAAGTTGAAGCCTATGTCCGGCATCGGCTGGACGTCGCGGGTGCGCGCAAGCCCCTGTTTCCGAGCGCGCTGACCCGGCGCCTGTACCGTGCCAGCGGCGGTGTGCCGCGCATCATCAATGTGCTGTGCGATCGCGCCCTGCTGGGCGCCTATGTTCAGGGCAAGGAAGCGGTCGATCGCAAGACGCTGCGCCAGGCCGAACGCGAAGTGCTGCCCGCGCCGGAGAAGCGCGGCAGCCGGGCGATGCTGGCGAGTCTGTTGCTGCTGACTGCCTGCATCGGATTGCTGGCGGTATTCAATTGGCCGGCCCTCAAGGCCAGGTTAGCCGCGCCGGACGCGAAACCAGCGCCCGCGTTGGTCAAGCGAACGCCGCCCCCCCCGGTGGTGCTGGCCGCACTGGCCCGGCCGGACGGGGAAGCTGCCGGCGACAGTGAAGCGCTGGCCCATGCCGCGTTGTTCAAGGCATGGGGCAGCGACTATGCCGGCGGCGATCCATGCTTACAGGCGGAACGCCAGGGGCTGCGCTGTCGCAGCGAACGCGGCAGTTTGCTGGAACTGCGGCAGCTTGATCGGCCGGCTGTCCTGAAACTGCGCGACGATCAGGGCCATGAATTCCATGTCGTGCTGCTCAAACTTCAACCAGACACGGCCGTCGTCGGTATCGGCGCGCGTACGGTCAGCGCCAGTCTCGGCACACTGGCGCGGCAATGGACGGGCGATTACCGCCTGCTCTGGCGCGCGCCGGCCGAAATCAGTGAAACCTTGCGCCCCGGCGCCAGCGGCGATGGTGTGGTCTGGCTACGCAAACAGCTTGCCAAGCTTGATGGTGAGGTTGCGACGGCAGCCGACAACCCCTTGTTCGATGCCGCACTGTCGCACCGAATCGAGCAGTTCCAACGCGAACGCGGCCTGAATCCGGATGGCAACGTCGGCCCGCAGACGCTGATTCATCTGATCGGTGCATCGGACACTTCCGCGCCGAGACTCGCCGATACACCGCCGCAGCGGCCAGCACCGGGCAAACCTCGGGAGAATGGCTGAGCATGTCCTACATCCTCGATGCGCTCAGGAAATCGGAACAGCAGCGTCAGCACGCAAACGCGCCGAGCCTGTTGCATGCGCCGGTTCCGCCGGAAGCGCCAAAGCCGGTCCGGCTGCTTTCCGGCGTGGTGCTGGCGGCAGCGCTGATCGGCGCCGGCATGCTGCTCGGCTGGCTGCAACCCTGGCGGGCCGAGCCGCCTCTCCAGCCCAGCCCGGTTGCCGCGCGGCCGCCGGCAGCCGAGGCGCCCCAGCCACCTCGGCCGATTTCCTTGCCCATGCCGCCGGATGCTGTTGCCGGCGCGCCCTCCAGCCTGCCGCCGAGCACTGCCGCAGCGGTCGTGCGAACGCCGGAACTGGTGCAACCCGTCACGGCGAGCGCAATTGTCGACGTATCGCCGCGTGTGAAGGCCGATGCGAGCAACCCGCAACCGGCCGCGCCGGCCAATCACGTCATGCGCCAGAGCGAACTGCCGTCCGAGGTTCAGCAAGCGCTGCCCGGCATCCTGATCGCATTCCATCAGTATTCCGGAACGCCCGCCGAGCGCCGCGTGATGATCAACAACAGCGTGCTGCGCGAGGGCGAGCTGATCGCTCCCGGCCTCAAGCTTGAGCAGATCACACCGGATGGCGTGGTCATCGGCTTCCAGGGTTACCAGTTCGCGCGTGGCGTGCGCTGAAGATAACCGGATGCGCTGTCAAGCAACCCGGAAGGGGGCGGCAACGCGCCGCATCCAGCATCATTCAACCGCTTTCATTAGAGATCAAACCACCATGTGCCACACCTCTCGCCTTATTTCCGCCAGCGCCGCCGCGTTGCTTGCCTCGCTTCTCCTGGCCGGCTGTGCCAGCGAGCAGGCTTTGCTGAAGCAGACCCAGCCGTTGCAGGATCGCGTAGAGCGGGTCGAACAGAATCTGGCCAGTTCCAGCGCAGCCGGTCTGCTCGCCGCCGAGACGCGCGCCGATGCGCTGGAGCGGCGGCAACTCGATCTGGAGAACAAGCTGGCCGGGGTGCTGACCGGGGTGGCAGGGTTGCTCGAACGGTTCGAGGCGCACGAATTGCGCGCGGCGGAAGCGTTGTCGCGTCTTGGTATGCAGGATGAACAGTTGAACACTCGTCTGGTCGGGCTTGATCGCCAATTACAGGCAACTAGCGAGACTGCGCGCAATGCGGTGGAACAGAGCGCAGGCCTGCTCGCCCGGCAGGAGCAGGGCATCGCCGAGGACACCAAGATGCAGGCCGCGATTTCCCGGGTTGAACGGCGCATCGATCAACTTGCCCGCGACGAGGAAGCTGCGCTGTCAGGTCAGGCCGCCGTACTGCGCCAGCACGAGGGCGAAGCGGAACGTACCCGTGCGAATGCGGACGCGGCGATGAGCACGCGGCTGCGTCTGGCGGAAGAAAAACTGAACACGCTCTCCGGCCTGGTACAGGAAGCGCTGGCGCTGGCCGCCAAGGAAATGTTTCTGGCCAACGGCAAGGAAGCGTTCACGGTGACGCTGACCGAAGACAAGGTGCTCTATCCGCAAAACGATCCCTATCTCGAAGCCGCCGACACCGCCAAGCTGGCTGAACTCGCTGCCCGTCTGGTCAAGCTGGATCAGGAATACCACCTGGACATCCAGGGCCATACCGCCAACAACAGCACCGAAGACAACAACTACAGCCTGGGCAAGGCGCGCGCCGAGGTGGTCAAGCGGCATCTGCATGAAAAGCAGGCCATTTCGATCAACCGCATGTCCACCATTTCCTATGGCGCGAACAAGCCGCTCGCCGCCGGCAACGGCAACAATCGGCGGATATTCATTCGTGTGCTGGTGCTGAAGTAAGCGCGCGGCGCCGACGTCTTACCTGGTTTTCGCCTTCAGATGTCGCGGTTGCCGTTTGCTGTCGCGCTGGGCGGTGCGTTCCTGGCGCGGCGTCAACGCTTTGACATCGCGCGCCTCGAACGGATTGTGTCCGGACTTGAACTCGACCCGCAGCGGCGTGCCTTGCAGGCTGAAGGTGGTGCGGAAGATGTTCTCCAGATAGCGTTTGTAGCTGTGCGAGATACCTTCCAGATGGTTGCCGTGAATGATGATGATGGGCGGGTTGCTGCCGCCCTGATGGGCATATTTCGGTTTCGGGCGGAACAGGCCGGACTTCGGCGGCGTGTGCTGCGCGACGGCGTCGAGCAGCACGCGGGTCAGGCGCGGCGTCGCCAGTTTCGCCATCGCGGCGGCATAGGCTTCATCGACCGACTTCAACACTTCCGTGATGCCCTGCGCGCGTAACGCGGAAATGAAGTGGAAGCGGGCGAAGGAGAGGAATTCCATGCGCCGGGTCAGTTCGCGCTTGATCTGTTCCCGGTCGTAGCTGCCCATGCCGTCCCACTTGTTCACCGCCACCACCAGGGCGCGCCCGGCTTCCAGAACAAAGCCGGCCAGGTGAGCGTCCTGATCGGAGATTTCCTGCTGCGCGTCGAGCACCAGCACCACCACGTTGGCGTCCTCGATGGCTTGCAGCGTCTTGATCACGGAGAACTTTTCGATGGCTTCGGTGACGCGGCCCTTGCGCCGCACGCCGGCAGTGTCGATCAGGGTGTAGGGCTTGCCGTTGCGCTCGAAATCGACATAGATCGAATCGCGCGTGGTGCCGGGTTGATCGAAGGCGATCACCCGTTCCTCGCCGACGAAGGTATTGACCAGCGTCGATTTGCCGACGTTGGGTCGGCCGACGATGGCAATCTTCTGATGATGGTATTCGTCCTCGTCTTCGGACGCGTCGGGAAACGGTTCCATGACCAGCTCGATCAACTCGCGCACACCCTCGCCATGGGCGCCGGAAACCGCCACCGGCTGGCCGAGGCCGAGCTCGTGGAACTCGGCGGTGACCACGCCCGTGTTCATGCCTTCGGTCTTGTTCACCGCCAGCAATACCGGCCGCCCGCTGCGTCGCAGTTTCTCCGCGATGATGGCATCCTGCGGTGTGATTCCGGAACGGCCATCGACCAGGAAGATCACCGCGTCGCCCTCGGCGACGGCCTGCATGGTCTGTTTGGCCATCTCGGCCAGGATGCCGGATTCGGCGACCGGTTCGAAACCGCCGGTATCGACGACCAGATACGGCTTCGAGCCGATGCGGCCGTGGCCGTAATGGCGATCGCGGGTCAAACCCGGCAAATCATGCACCAGCGCATCCCGCGTCTTGGTCAGGCGATTGAACAACGTGGACTTGCCGACATTGGGCCGGCCAACCAGAACGAGGGTGGGTTTCATCTGCTGACTTTGGATTGGAAGTGAATGCGGAAATCAGCCGCGCAACCTGCGAACACGGCCATGATCCCGACGAACGGGGCGAAGATACGCGAAACCCCGACGAATTTCTGCCCGCATGATAACGGAGGCGCCGATTCGGCGCTTCAGCGACAGGGCTGTTCAGCGACCAATCTGCCGATAGGCGGCATCCGCCAGATGTTGCATCTCGGCATGGGCGATCGCGCCGGAAAGGGCATAGCCCATGTCCTGGTCGATCCAGTAAAACACTTCGATGCCCTGTTCATTGGCATGGCGAAAGCCGGTTTCCGGATTGTCGGCGCCGGCCTTGCGGTCATTGCGCGCTGACTCCCGGCGCACATAAAGCGTGACTCGGCGCTGATCGGCGCTCTGATACATGAACTGGGCGACCGGACCATTGCCGCCGCTGAGTAATCTGCCGCCGAGCAATTCGAAACCCTGGGCGGAGAAATCCGGCGCCTTGAGTTCGGCACCGAGGCGCTTGGACAGCCATTTCACCAGATGGTCGGCATGGGCGGCATCGACCTCGACCGGATGGCGCTGTTCCGGCGTGAAAACCACATGCGCCAGTGCGGCATCACGCGGCATGCGGGCGATCAGTTCCGTCGGCGCGGAACGCAGGCCGATGCCGTAGCCGAACAGGCCGCTTGCCGCGAGCATCACCACGCCGGCGGCGACACGCCATAGCCGCCGGGCCGGCGCCACCTGGCGGCGGCTTGCGCGCAGCAGTTGCAGCGGCAGCGGCTCGTTCAGGACCGGATCGAAGGCGGCGTGAAATGCCTGGTTCTGCGCCGTCCAGTCGCGCACCCGCGCGGCGTCTTCGGGATGGCCGGCCAGCCAGGCTTCAACATCGAGACGCCCGGCATCGTTCAGCAGGCCATCGACATAAGCGTGCAGTTGTTCCTCGTTGATCGGGTTCATTTCACCACCTTCAGCTTGATCGGCGCTTCCACCGTTGGCGTGGCGGACAATAACTGGCGCAGGCGCTCTCTCCCGCGCGACAGTCGCGACATGATGGTGCCGAGCGGCACGCCAAGAATGCGCGCCGCCTCGGCGTAAGCAAATTGCTCCAAGCCGACCAGCAGGATGACCTCGCGCTGCTCCGCCGGCAGCAGACCGAGCGCGGCATGAATGTCGCGTACCGCCAGGGCTTCCATCTGGCCGCCGCCGACGGCGATGTCGCTGGCTTCATCCAGCTCGACATGTTGCGGCGCGCCGGCGCGCAACTGATTGACGAACAGGTTGTGCATCAGCGTGAACAGCCAGGCGCGCAGGTCGCTGCCCGGCCGCCACAGATCCAGCTTGATCAGGGCACGCTCCAGCGTGTCCTGCACCAGGTCGTCGGCCTGTGCGACATCCCGCGTCAACGCCCGCGCATAGCGGCGCAGTCGCGGGATGTGCTCGGTCAGATCGGAAGCCGGATTCACGCCTGGCCCTTCAGTCTCAGGGTCTGGCGACATGCCAGACGTTGTTGACGCCGTCGCCGGTCATGTCGCCCGGTTTCTGATCCTTGAACCACAGATACAGCGGTTTGCCTTTGTAGGCCCACTGGCTGCTGCCATCGTCGCGTTTGATCGCGCT
>SXGT01108361.1_pt1 | contig 16495 bp, 9 predicted proteins | sample 3176221 | NCBI WGS metagenome assembly SXGT01 (sample SAMN11356862, study PRJNA531348) | freshwater metagenome | isolation source: freshwater sample F1-120 | place: China: Fuxian Lake, Yuxi | collected 2017-12-25 | reverse complement strand
TGCCCGTGGTGAACTATGTAGAAGAAAACGGGTGCCGTTGCTAGTTGCAGTCTCTGCATCTGAGCGCAATTTTTTTTGCAACCAACCCGACTGGATGGAGTTACCTGCATGAGGCTAGTGCGGCTTAGCGAACGGTGAATTTGTCTTACTGCACGTTTTGAAGAGTTGCCAGCAAAAATATCTTAAGGCGTCCGAATCGAGGTGTGGTCGCTCGGCTGTTAGCTTTCTGAGTATCGGATTATGACCGCCAGAGAATTTATTTCAAGAATCACAGAGGTCGACCGTGTACTGCTTGTAAATCCTTTTGTCGAACGTGTCAGAGTCGAAATGGAGCGAGCCCGCATTCACCGCTGGGCGGAAGTCGAGATCATTCGCGTTCACACTGATGCTGGAATTGTGGGCTACGGAGAAACGGTCCAAAACTACACTTGGGGTCGTGTGGAGCTTGAAGCGCGAGTGATTGGTAGGTCTCCATTTGAGTTAATGTGGGATGACAGCCTAGGCGCTGGGCTGCAAATGGCTTTGTTTGATGCGGCCGGCAAACTTGCAGGTGTTCCCGTCTACCGCTTACTCGGCAGGAAGATTCGGGACTGGTGCCCTATTTCTTTTTGGGACATTGATATGTCACCTGATAGGTATGCGGTTGAAGCCACTACGGCTGTGCAACTCGGTTACACTTCGATTAAGATCAAGGCGCGCCCGTGGTTTGATGTTTACGAAACTGTTGCACTGATCAGCGCGGTAACCCCTGATTACTTTAGCATCGACGTCGACTGGAATGATTTTCTGGTCAATGTTTCGAATGCAGTGCCGGTGCTGCGGGAATTAGAGCGGGCGTTTCCTAAGATAAAAATATTCGAGGGCCCGATTCGGGCCGATGATATAGCTGGCAATAAACTGCTGCGGTCAAAAATTCAGACAGCAATTGCGCACCATTTCGGAAGCATACCAGCGCATACAGCCATTGGAGAAGGATACTGCGACGGTTTCGTGATCGGCGGGGGGGTTCAGAAGATCATTATGGACGGGCAGGTTGCTGCAATGGCAAACATGCCATTTTTTTTGCAAATGGTTGGTACTGGCCTCACTACGGCGCTTTCGCTGCACTTAGGCGCTGTTCTGACGCACGCACAGTGGCCAGCCGTTACTTGCCATGAACTATACCAACATAATTTGTTGACCCAACGCTTGGAGATTGTGAGTGGTTTGTCCAAGGTTCCGGATGCGCCTGGATTGGGTGTGATGGTTGATGAGTCTGCTCTAACAAAATACTCTGTGCAGGTTGCAGATTTCGCGCTTACACGCCGTTTGGTCAAGTATCATCGTGCTTCTGGCATGGATGTCTATTTTAGAGAGGATTCGCATCCCGATTCGATAATGTGGGAATATTTCAGCCGCGTTAATTGTCCAGTATACGAGCGCGGCGTTAGCACTGAATTGTTGTATGACGACGGAAGCCATGAATTCGCAAAACTTTATGCGGATGCAATGAGAGAGCCAATTGTTAAATGCGTATAAACAAGAGTCGATGTCTCGAACATTCCCTCAAAACTTTTGGCTTGTCCTGAGATTGTGGTGATTTCTTTACAAAAATTTTCGATGCAGGGCGATGTTTGACTTATTGTTGAAGGGTGGCGAGATCGTGGATCCGGGTGGCCCATTGCAGGGACTGTTCGATTTGGCCATAACTGGCAATCGTATTGTTCTCGTAGACAGGAATATTCCGGCTGCTTCCGCAAAGCGAACTATCGATGCAACTGGGCAGATTGTCACCCCGGGTCTTGTGGACTTGCATACCCACGCGTATCACAGCGCTACTTTCTGGGGAGTTTATGCGGATCCCGTGGCTGCGCGGAGCGGGGTAACCACTTGGCTGGATGTAGGCTCAGCCGGCGCCTACAATTTTGGCGGATTCCGGGAGTGGGTGGTTAAACCGGCTGCTGTCAGGCTTTATTCTTTGCTCAATATTTCTTCAATAGGCCTCACCGCCCCCACGTGGGAACTGTCCAATCTTAATTATTGTGATGTCGATTTGTGCACAAAAATAATCGAACAGAATATTGATCTAGTAGTTGGAGTTAAGGTAAGGGTAGACAACTTGACAACTAGTGGCACTGGCATCGAGCCTTTGCGCCGCGCACGGGAGGCGGCTGAGCGGGTGCGGTTGCCTATGATGGTTCACATTGGTAGTGGGCCACCAACCCTTTCTGAGGTTGTGGACCATATGCGACCCGGAGATATTTTGACACATTGTTTCACTGGGCACGATATGCGAATCATTGATGGTAATGGGCGCATTTTGGATGTGGTCAAACATGCATGGGAGTCTGGAATCGTGATGGATATCGGCCATGGTGCTGGGTCATTTTCATTTATTACTGCCCAGGCAATGGTTGACTCCGGTTATTTGCCCGATGTAATTTCTTCTGATATTCATCAAATGAGCATTCATGGACCGCTTTTTCAACTACCTGCTTGCCTAAGCAAATTTCTAGCTTTGGGTGTAAGTCTTGCAGATGTGATTCGGGCCGCGACTGTGCGCCCGGCTCAAGTGATGGGGATGGCGGATCGCATCGGAACTTTACGTGTTGGGACTTTTGCGGATGTGGCGCTGTTCAAGTTGCTTCAAGGAAACTTTCCGTTCTATGATGTTCACATGAACCGTCGTGATGGCACGCAGCTTTTGCACAATACATTAACTATAGTGAATGGCAGGGAATTAGTGCGCCAGCCAGATGGTCTGACCGCACCTTGGATAGAACTCACAGAAGACCAGCGCAATCTCATCGCTTGGGGGCACACCCCCGAGATGCTTTCAAGCTAGCCTCATTCGGTCGGGGTACATTTCCTGTTTTCTGGCTGTATGTGTTTCGTGTTCGTTGCGCAGTTTGTTTTGAGCGGGTATATTTACTGGTTCGAATGGTGTAACTGTCAGTTGCTTTTCATAGCGGGTGGTTTGTAGGTTGCATTGTGGGATCTGCGAATAGAAAGCGGACCATAAACATTGTGCTTCGAAAATGCTGGTTGCGTTCGGGGAGGAGGTTTATAGGTCCTGTTTTGATTGTTTTAGTTGGGTTATTGCACTGGCAATTATTTAAGTTTGTGGTGCCAATGCTGACAGAGCCGATGGAACGCTGAGGTGGATTTTGTGCCGAATGAGTTATCATTTGCCTAAAGGGGGAGGAATTTGTCCAATAACAATCTAGGTTTCCAGTCGGTCAGCCGGTCGAAGCCGCCGCGTAGTGTAGTTGCGACCTTGGTTGGGGCCCAAAATGGTCTCCAAGCGCGCAGGGCGCTGTGGGGCTATCTTTTCGTGCTACCGTGGGTAATCGGTTTGGTTGTCTTCTGGGGCGGTCCGATTTTGGCTTCGGTAGTTCTTAGCTTTTCTAATTATGAAATTATTGGTAACCCGGACTGGGTCGGCTTGGCAAATTATTACCGCGCATTTGGTTCGGATGATTTGTTCTGGCCATCCTTGCGGCACACGTTTTTTTTCACAGCGCTTTTTGTTCCGACGAGTGTTGGGGGAGCGCTGTTTCTTGCAGTGCTGCTGAACCAGAAACTCAAGGGCACAAATCTGTTCCGGACCGTGTTTTTTCTTCCGCACATGATTCCTGCAGTTGCACTTGCGGTGGTGTGGATGTACCTTCTTCAACCCAGATTCGGGCCAATTAATAACTTCTTACGGGCAATTGGGATAAGCGATCCGCCAAACTGGCTCACCTCGCGCGGAAGTGCGTTGTACGCGGTGACCATCATCAACGTGTGGGCTGCAGTTGGTGGTAACACCATGCTGATTTTTTTGGCAGGCCTGCAGGGTGTTCCGCAGGAACTTTATGAGGCAGCTGAAATCGACGGTGCTAGCCCATTGGTAAAGTTTCGCTTCGTTACCATTCCGCTTATGACCCCAACCATATTTTTTAATCTTGTACTGGGCATTATTGCTTCCCTAAAAGTGTTTACTACCGCTTGGGTTGCTACCAAGGGTGGCCCGTCCTACGCAACATGGTTTTACGCGCTGCATATTTACGTCGAGGCTTTCGAGAATTTCCGCTTAGGTTATGCGAGTGCGCTGGCTTGGATCTTGGCTGCCATTTTGATTGTCTTTACCCTTATTCAAGTGCAAAGTTCGCGCCGCTGGGTGTATTATGAGAGTGGCGATTAGTTGAGGTTGGTTGTTAAATAGTGGATTAGTGAGGGTTTTGTTGTGTGGCGGTTTATAATTTACTGTTGGGTACTATGGGATTATTCAGAGAGGGCTACAAAAGAGATAGGTTCGTTCAACCAAATAGTATATTGTGGCACTTCAAATATTCAGCCACCAAACTTCTCCACCGAGAGTGACAGCGCCCAGGCTTCCGTCGGGCACCGCCAGTACTGCTACGATATCGTAACCCTCTAGACCACTGCCATAGCGGTCAAGCTTGTCGGTATTTATTTTGCGCCAAACGCCCTGATTGGTGGCGGCGTAGAGGATGCCGGCTGCAGAATGGGTGAGCTTTTTAATCTGTAAATTGACGGGCAGCACTTCCTGTTTAATTACGATTGTTTGTGTGCTAGTTTGCTTGTAAATGCGGATCAGCTGGTTCTGTGTTGCAATGTACAGGGACTGTTCTAGATCAGGTAGTGCATGCATCCGGATAACTGGTGAATGGGCTTCAAATTCTGCGAGAACTTCCCAATGGTTGCCACAATCCAGAGATCGCCAAATTTCCATTTTGTATATTTGGAGTGCTACGGTGTAGGTTATTGTAAATAGTACTGGTTTGTACTCTTCGTCGTAGGAGCAGGCTGCGCCTGCTAGTGTCTGGGTGGTCCAGGGCTGGGACAAACCCCGCCATGAGGATCCGTTGTCGATCGATGCGTACAGGGTTCCATCGGGGTGGGCGACTAATAAAAAGGGGCTGTCGCTGCATCCGGGTATTACTGCCAGCAGGTCTATTGGTTCGGAAAGTGTTATCCGATCCCTCTCGCTGTTTTGGGGGCAGCGCCACAGGGTTTGACCCGCAGCCGCAAATGTCGTGAATATCCCGTTCGTAGTGGCACCCGCAAGAGCAGTGATGGCTGTGTCGAGTGTTGCTTCCACCGATTGCCAGGTGCTTCCCCTATCATTAGATTGTACCCAGCCGCCATCTCGGTCTGCGATGAGTAAATCTCCGTTTGCGGTGATAAGCGCTTCAGGGGGCACGTGCGCGGATAGTGGCCCCTTAACTGTTCCATTGGCAACACTCCAATTGTGGCCGCCGTCAAGTGAGTAATGCATGCCCTCCCTCCACGAGGCGGCAAAGGCATTGCGTGGATGTGAAATGCAGATGTCAAGGGCTGTCCAAGCCCCCGCAATGGCTGTAGTCCAATTATTTCCGCTATCAGTAGAAATCAGCATGCCGCTGGTGGATCCAGCAAGCATTTGGGTTCCATCCTGATTGACCGACATCGAATTCACCCCCACTGCGGGCAACATGCAGGTCCAAAGCTTTCCGTTATCAGCGGAGCGATATATTCCATTGTCCTCCGTGCCAAGAAATATTGAAGCACCTAAGCTGTGTTCAGCAAAGGCCAGACACTGGATAGCGGAATCCGGGAGTCCGTTTCCGCTATCATGCCAAGACCGCCCGGAATTGCGTGAGCGATAGAGGCCGCCGCTGGCCGTGCCCAGCCAGATTGAACTATTGTTTAAAAAATTGGGGTCAAATGCAACACATAAGACTTCAAGATCTAGGAGGCCAAAAGACGAACTTTCCCAAGTTTTACCGCTGTCCTGACTGCGAAAGGGACCGTGAGCCGTAGCAACTATTATGGTTTTGTCCAGCGCATAATTTGGCGAGCATGCGAGAGCTGTTGCTACCCCCAGCCCTGCCCAGTGAGTCAGTTCTTGCCACTGTGTGCCGGCATTAAGGGACATATAGAGGCGTCCGCTTTCAGTGCTTGCGAAAAGTGTTGGTTCTCTTGTGCCCGTTGTGATCAGGCACACTACCGCCGGATCTGCCATTCCGTTGCAGCTTCGTGTCCACGTTGCGCCGTTATCCACTGACTGAAAGATCCCGGCCTGCGAGCCGGCCAGAATGCACTGATCCAAGAGGCTTACGACTGCTGTGACAGTTCCACCCGGCCAATACCCGGTGCGGTGCCAGAGAAAGTGCTGTTCCGGTTTCAATGAATGATCGAGCATAAAGAGCTTAGAGTGTCACGCGTGGGACTTGAAGTCGAGTTCAGTCATTAGCAAAAGTTTTACCGTTGGTTATTGAGCATTCAGGCGCACCAAGGTTGGTTAAATTGCCAATGCTACCAGTAATTTACGGTGTAAAAGATACATCAGGGTTTCTGATACTTTGCGGGCGATGTACGAGGGTATCTGTTGTGAAGGCCATGAGTGCACCGCTTACACCCATGCTGAGTGCCGTGTGCAGAACCCGTGCGGAGTCAACAATGTTTGATGTAGAAAGTTTAATGTAGGCTCCCTGTTCAATATCAAAGCTGTAATCCGGATGTGCCCGCAGATGCGCGAGGATAGGATGAGGCTCGTACCCGGCATTTGTCAACAGTGCTAATGGGACAGCTTCGAGCGCTCCTTTTAAGATTTGGATTGCCGCTTTTTCGTCTTCTGGCAGAGATAGGTGGGCAAGCACAGGCATGCAGGCGAGAAATGCAGATCCGCCACCTGGCACAACTCCATCAGTGAGTCCCAAGCGCACAATTCTGATTGCCTCTTGGGCGCGCTCTTTCAGGTAATTGCGTTCAACATCTGATGCGCCACCCACATGGAGTATGGTGACTCCTCCGGCAAGTTTTCCGGACCGTTCAACCAATCGCTCGCGGTCACGCCCATAAGCTGCTCCTGTAATTTGTTTGCGCAGCCATTCTGAGCGCAACCGCACAGTCGCTGGGCGACCTTTCCCGCCAATTATTGTGAAACTTGATTTGATGGCCTGTACTTCATCAGCCTGGCCGAGGTCGGTTGTAGTTGCATTTTCCAATTGGTTGCCAGTTATAGACAGAAGCACGCGGCCGCCACAAAGTGCTGCGAGGTCGTGAAGAATTTCTAGCTTTTCAGAGCCGAGACCAGGAGTTTGGATGGCAAGTGTTGGCAGTGTGCCGCGCGCTTTATTAGCGACCAGTAAATTCAACGCTTCGCCTTCGAGGACGGGTGCAAGGACAACCAATCCGCGCTTGCCGCCATGGTCTCGTCGAATTGTTTCCATAATGGGCACGAGCTCTGCCGGATTGGTAAGATGCCGGTCCGTAAAGAGTAGAAATGGATTTTTTAGCACCGCTTTCCCACTTTCGGTGCAAAAGTGGGAAGATAACCAGCCGTTGTTCCAGAGTACCCCACGGATGTAGCGCCGGTCATGGTGTCGAGAGTAACTGTCCCGTATATCCACAAAGGCTTGTGGTCCGACAGTATCAAAAATTTCCTCAATCAGGAAGCCGAGATCAGTATTTCCGGTAATGTTGGATGCCAACGCCCTTATTTGGTTCGCATCCACTAGTGGGGTTGCCATTGCAAGCAACTGTGGCGCTACCGCTGCCAAGCACTTTTCAAGTCCGCGGCGCAGAGACATAACGTTGTGTCCATTGGCGGCGAGTCGATTTGCCGCATTCAGCACGTGGCGGGCAATGATCACTGCAGAGGTGGTTCCATCCCCGACGGCTTCTTCTACCTGCCACGCTATGTGTCTGGCAAGCAATGCGCCCATAGTTTCGAAGCGGTCGGGGAGCTCCCAAAATCGGCGCGCGATGGTGGCGCCGTCGTTTAAAAGATCAGGTGGCCGTTGAGGGTTGTCTCCACTCATTGCCACTAATCTACCTTGCGGGCCGAGAGCAACCTGAATGGTATCTGCAAGTCGGTTGAAGCCGCGGGAGAGTGCGCGACGCGCAGCGGGCGAAAAAAGAATTCGGGAGCTAGCCATGCAGTCTTAAGCAAAATAATTGGTTAGTCATTACTTTGTTTTGCCTACAGATAATGGTGGTGTTTTGAAGCCACCCCATGCGATCGTAAAATCGACCCGCATGTCTCACTGATCTAATTTCGGTTCTGCGGCTTTCTCGTGCCGTTTCCCGCCCCGAAGCCTCAACTAGTGTGTCAGTTAATATAAACAATTTATACTCAACGAGGCCCTGAGATGGTGTGACGATTTATAGTTCTTGACTCCCGCTCACTAGGTTCAGCAGCTGCAAATTGCTGGCCGGATGCCATGGGTCCTCGATGCTATTGTAATTTTCCTCGCCCAAGAATGGGCCACACGACCTCTAAGTTATCTCCGCGGAAGCCGTGGAACTCGTCGTGGAGAACCGACGTGTAATCGCCGTAGCCGACAACGAGCTCAATTTTGTCCCCGATCTTCAGCCCCTGAGATGCTGCTCCGAGCTCAAGCTCACAATGTTCCGCAGACAGGCGTGTAACTTTTGCATCTTCGTGCCCGCGAACTATGGGCATACCTTGTTCCGGGCTCATAGTCTTTCGGCCGGCATCGAGAACCGCTTTCGCGCGCGTCGGACGGCTTACCACGGTGGCAAGCACGGTGAGGGCATATTCGAGTTCGTCGACCTGACAATTTTCGCGGTAGAACCTGTCCATAAATATTCCACCTCCTGCCTGCAACTCTGTTACTCCAGTGCACTGAGCCGCGTAGAAATACGAACCGGTCCCCCCTGCGCTAACAATTCCGCAGCTTATTCCGGCTTTCTCAATTTGCTCCTGGGCGATTGCAAGATTTCGAATGCTCTTACGGATCTGCAGTTCTTTTTCCAAAGGATCGAGAATTTGAAGTAGATGCCCCTCGTAACCCATGATGCCCGCGAAGCGGACTCCGCTGAGGGAGCTTACTAATTGGGACAATTTGACTGTATCCTTCCCGGGAGCGACTCCCACCCTGTCGAGGCCGATGTTTATTTCTAAGATCACCCGCACTGTCACGCCATTTTGGCGGCAGATTTCTGCGAGTGGCTTCACTTGTTCAATATTGTCGCAGGCAATTATAGGATTGGCATGTCGGCAGAGAGCGGCAACGCGCTGCCATTTTGGGCCCCCGACAATCATATTTGCAATAAGGATGTCTTGGATGCCAGCAGCCGCCATTACTTCAGCTTCAGATACCTTTGCGCACGTTACTCCGATCGCTCCCGCGGATATTTGTTTGAGAGCAATAGCTGGGGTTTTATGGCATTTTTGGTGTGGGCGCCACTGCTTGCCATGCTTATTGCAATACCCAGCCAGTTTTTTGATATTTGCTTCCATGCGATCGAGGTCAATGCAGAGCACCGGAGTATCCAGCTCTTGTTTTTGTGCGCCGATTTGAGAGCTATACATCTCGAAAGGCTTCCATATCTAAAGTTATTCGCCTACACCATCTACGTGCTTGGAGTTGCATGTTGTTTGAGAGGCGGCCATGGATCCAGGCAGGCGCCGGTGGGGCGTGGTCCGCTTGGGCGCCAGGGTATTCGTTTATATGATTGGTAACTAACTGTGAGCCAGGGAGTTTTTAATCTTCGGTGATTTTCCTGGCGTGAAATGAGGGCTGCTTCGAGAATGCCGCTCGTTAACAAGGTTCGTTCAACCGGGTAGGACGGTGTACCATTTAGAAACATCTCCTCGACATTCAGGCTCAGATAGCTGAAGTGGGAGTAAGGTGTCGGCGCGTTGCCATGGCCCTGCAGATGAAATTCAGTAGCTCGAATGTCACCTTTTATTCTGGCTGCGTATGCCAAATCGGTGACGTATCCCTCAAGCATAAGGATGGTTCCTTTTAGTCCGTCGGAGTACTCAACCAGAAATATTGCAGGGTTCTTGCAGTGGTCTTCCATATTACCGGTTGGTTTGTTGGAAATACACGCACAGGCAGATTCTGCTAAATCGCGCGGCCATAGTCCTGCTCTGGCGGCCTGCCAGACGGCTTCTCCTTCCAAGCAGGTAACTGCGCTTACCCCGGTCTCTCCACCCTTACGCCGTTCTACCATACATTGCAACCCTTCGAGGGCGTGAAAACCGTAGATATCCAAGCCGGAAAAACCGATTGCAATTGCCTCCTGAATTGGGGTTTCAAGTTCATGCTCCAGCCATGGGTTGCGCCACCCCAAGGGGATAGTCGAGCCGGCCATTAGGGGCGCCCCGAGCTGCTGGCAGCGGTCGTACATCCATTTTATATCGTGCCAGTTGTATGACAGATGCTTGTCGTTAAACACAGGGACTGCTCGACCGCTGTTTGCCATTACGCCGCAAATCTGTTCCATAAAAAATTTTCTCGGAAATAGTTGTTGCTCCCTTTCGTTCCAAGCGTAATCACCATGCTCACCTATCAGCAGGACCCCGTCAACCGCCAGTTTGTCGCCACCCAAGGTGAGTGCCTTGACAATGCTCGGGTAAATAGGCACGTTGTGTTCGGACGCAATTTGGCGCCCTATATCTGCTTTCGCCCAGATGGTGTCCCCGGTTATCGACGGAAATTGATCGATGTACATTGAAGCAATGTCAACCCGAGGAGTTTGGAGTCCGGCATCAGTGGGAAAACCCTTTAGAAACTTCGTCACAATCACATCGGCGTGCGAAAGCGGTCGGTACTCGGTCACGATTGCCGCTATTTTTTTCACACTGTTTACTATTTGGCGTTGTATATAGTTTTGTTTGAGAAATAGACAAACAAATTAAAAATCCTAATTACTTAATTACAATCTTAATCATACCAGCAAACCATGGATATTTTGGCGGGGCTGACATTTCGCGCTTTTCTATAAACAGCGTATTTGGAAAGTGTAATGGAGTGACATGAATTCTCAAACGCGACAGGCGCAATTTATTTGGGCAATTTAAAGTTGATAAATGCCATGGTACGATGTGTTATATTGCCCCATTAACTGGGAGAGTATAAATAGTAATGCGTGTACATGCGTGATGAATGTAGTGCGGGGTTCTCGCTACTGGTCCTGATTATTAACTTATCTTAATGAATACCAATACTTCCTCTGGGGTTGAGTGGTCTGGGCTTCAGCAGCGTGTAGATGTTGTCGTGGCGCATGGTTATGTGGTTACAATGAATGAGTCGAGGACAGTGTTTGCTGACGGAGCGGTCGCTATCTGTGGCCGCGACATTGTGGCTGTGGGGCCGACCACAGAGATTCTTGCAAAATTTATTGCTGCGCGAATTATCAATGCGGCTGGCGGTATTGTACATCCAGGTTTTGTTGAGTGTCACACTCATGTTACCTACCATATCGCGCGGGGAGCTTTTGGGGATACCATTTCCTATGCGGAACTTGGGCCGACCACAGAACTAGCGTTCGTAAACGCCATGGATGATGAGGCCGAGTATGCGTCTACGGCGCTTGCCTGCTTTGAGATGGTCGGAAACGGCACGACCTGTTTCATTGAAGCTGGTACAGCCTATTCGCCTGCTGCTGTTGCAGCAGCGGCTGAGGCGTTTGGAATGCGGGGCCTCGTGGCTGACCCGTTCTTGTGGGATGCGGCAGAGACGCCTGGTGGGTTCAATGCCTATCGGCTTGAGCGTGCTCCAGCCAGCACAGATAGAGCTCTTCGATTGCTTGGTAATGAGCTGTTTCGGAATAGCGATCCAAATGCGCTGATTGGTGGTCATATTGCTATTGCCGGGATGGGAACGGCGACCGACGAGTTAGAACGTGCCGCAAAAGCTGCAGCTGATGCATCTGGAACTGTCCTTAATCAGCACCAATCGTATTACCAAGTGGATACTGAGACCGATGATAGGCGCCATGGGCGTCATGCGATTCTGCATCTTGAAGACATTGGTGTTCTGGGTGACAATTGTTTATTCGCGCACATGAATGTGGTGCGCGATGACGAGGTCGCTCCGATTGTGCGGAGTGGTTTGTCGATCGCGTGGTGTCCGGCGGGATCGATGTTGTGGGGCGTGGGTGGAACTTTGGGTGGCCGTCACGCAGAACTCTATAATCAGGGCGTAAATATCGCACTGGGATCTGATTCGGCAAATTGGGCTAATCGTTTTGACCTTGGTCTCCAAGGTTACTTGGCTGTGCTCACCGCGCGGGAGAAGTTCGGAAATCGCGTAGTACTTGCGGCTGAGGATGCACTTGCTATGGCAACCATTAACGGGGCAAAGGCAGTTGGACTCCAGAAGCAAATTGGGTCGCTGGAGCCAGGTAAACGCGCTGATCTTGTGATTCGGGCCAATGACATTCCGGAGGCTTACCCATTAACAGATCCAATCTCTCAATTGGTTTACAGCACAGGCTCAAAAAGTGTGCACACGGTTTTGGTCGATGGCCGCGTGGTGTTGGATGCACGTCGTCCTACGCGCGTGGATGCGGCTGAAATTTTCGGGTCCGTACAATCGTCGGTTTCGAGAATATTCCGCCGTATGGGTTATGTGTTCAAACCAAAATGGGCTCCAGTGGATTAACCTCGAAGCCGCCTTATGTGTTAAAGCGTGATGGAACGCAATTGAAGTGTAAGTGCTTTTTGGTGTAAGGGTGATAGCCTGGTTAGGCTTCTTTTGTTGTCGCCTAAGTTGTAGGGAAAACTTCTGTATTTTGTGCGTCTACGGCTTGGCTTTAGGTTGATATTTGGAGGGCGGACAAAATCAGATTAATATTAGCAACATGTTGCCGCGCCGCTATAGCGTTAAAACCTTTATAGGTATATCCGCTAGTTCGAGGTTACTGACCCTACAAAGACTTAGGTCGGTTCAAAAAATTTTTTACTATTCAATCGGGTTTTGCAATGTATTGAGGCTTTTCTTATTGCAAATTCGTTTTGTTGCACCTACTGTGTGCAGTTCTGGGTACGCCACATGGAAGAGTAGTTGCCTTCGCTTATGGAGCACCACTAGCGGGGGCTCCAAATGGAATTTAGCCTCGACGCAATCGTCAGAAACAAAATTTGTATCTGTAAGCGCTTTGATCGATAGTTGCTGAGCAGACTAGAGCGGTGGTTCGTATAATTAGTTACCTGTAACGTTTGGTCTTGTTTATATACGGGCAACTCTTTTTGAGCTGGGTACACGGCTCTGAAGCTGGCTTTGTTGCATGGAGAGCTATCCTTTTGGCCCGACGAATTCCAAAGAATTAATATTTGGAAGTTGTTTGGCTTATGGTGGGTGGAAGTTGCCGGGGTTGTGAGGTTCGCACGGGCTCTGTTGGATCGGGATCGACCGTGACTAAGGCATATGCCAGCGCAGGGGTACTTTGTAGAGTGTTCCTAAGTTGCGGATCACTGAGGTAGTTGGCTTTACCTTGTTGGTGCCAGTTGGTTCTGGGTGGTTTTCGGTGTTGTGTGTGTTTGGGCAACTTATGGTCGGACTATGGCTCTATCTGACTACTGGTGTGGGAGCAATGTTATGGCGCGGTTACAGTTGTTTGGTTGGTTTGTACCAATTACCTTCCGCTGCATAAGACCGAATATGCTTATTTGGGTAAATTGCAAAGTAATTGTGAGAGGTCGCAAAGCCAAAGGTTAACTCTTCAAGAGCTTTCTGAGATGGTGGGACTTAGTTGGCCATTGGGATTACTGAAGAACGAGGAATTTATTGGTCGCGCGAGTTTATGATTATTGTTTGTAATGTACTCGGCGTCATAGTTGACAGTTTATAGGTGCGTGAGTCAGGTGCGAGCCATCACAAGAGGTTAGGGCAAGGGTACTATGGGTAGTGTGATGTGCGAGGCATGTAGTCCTCCCCAATAGATTGTATTTCGAGCGATTCGAAGTGAGGGGGAACTTCCTAGGTCGCTACCAGTGTTGGGGTTTCGGTCAAACTGTGGAAAATTGCTGGAAGTGATTGTGATACTTATTTTGTGACCTGCTAAGAATACATTTGCTGTTGCCACCATGTCTATAGTGAATTCGTATGTCGAATTAGGTGTCAACAATTTGGGTACTGCAAAACCGTCTCGGAAACGAGCGCGGAGAATGCCTTCTGCTATGTTGAATGCTCGCCCGTCTGGGTATACGTCGATCAACTTTACCATCCAATCTGTGTCTAAGCCATCCGTGGCCCCAAACAAGTTCATCTGCACTGGACCAGCAATTGCGAGTGGCTCGACAATTACTTCACTGGTGTATGTTTTCACATCCTGGCGACTTGCAAGTGGGCGCTGGTCCACCGGACCAGCGATAGTCGGTGAGCCACAGCAATTATTGCCGCCAAGTGTCGGTACCGGATCGGCTGGGTCGTAAATATATGTGTCTGATCCAGATTCGTGGGGAAGTTCAAAACTTAGTATTTTCTGGTTGTTTATATATAGGTGTCGATACCGTGTACTCGCTATCGGCCAGGCTGTTTCCTGCTTCCACTGGTTGGCACCCATGTAAAAAATTTCTACCGGGTGAGCTCGTTCAATTCCGTTATCTACGCCTTGTAAATAATGTTGGAACCATGGCAGTTCGACATCCTGTACGTGGCGCATTGCGGCTGGCCCAAAATCCAATTCCCCAAATTGCTGACTGGGTCCATGCCCCCAGGGCCCAATGGTCATTTTTGCGCCCTTTCCTTGCATGCCGGTATACCCGTTGATTGTTCCGGCTAGAAAAATGTCGTACCACCCACCGAATGTGTGCACTGGTATATTGATGTTGTTGAATTTGTCTTCCACACTCAGGGGGCTCCAATAGGAGTCATAGTTAGGATGTGCTAACCATTCTCGATAATGCGGTACAACGCAGTTGGAGCTTTCCAGATCACCGTCTTTTAGCGGTACATGCAATAGGATCGTCTCGTAGTCTAATTCCATACCTGTGTAGCTTTCTGTGTGCCAATATTGAGGCTGCATTATGCGGTGCGGCATGCGCACTACAGCCCAGCCAAAGTTGAAGGATAGACGGAATGCTCCTCCAAAAAATGCCCAGTTATGGTAAATGCTTGTTGAAGCCACTCGAGGAAACATTGCACGTAGGCTAGGAGGGGCTAGCGCACCTGTAAGCCATTGGTTGTTTCCGAGATAGGAGCCTCCTTGGGTACCAACATTACCATTTGACCAAGGCTGTTTGGCGGCCCACTCTATCGTATCGTAACCATCGGTTGCTTCATTGCGAAATGGATCCCAGCTTCCATCTGATTCGAATCTTCCCCGCACATCTTGTACTACCACTGCAAATCCGTGGTGAGCAAATCGAAAAAAGTCCTCGTGGCCGCCGTCGCGCTGAACCCCGTAGGGTGTTCGGACTACCAACACGGGCACTTTGGCTTCAGTTTCTGGACGATAGACGTCGGCGTATAGAACTGTTTCATCACGCATTATTACTGCCAAGTGGCTATCGATTCGCAACTTTGGAAAGGTCATACTGCTATTGTAAAGCATCTAGCTGGTGCCCATGTATTATTCGGAGATTGCAGTTTACTGCTGTGTATTGCCTTATTGGTACGCGCTTATCTGTTGTACTCGGTAGAAACCGGCGTGTAAGACGTGCTGAAACCTTAAAATATATTTGTCAACTGAGCTTCTGGTAAGATGCAGATAGTAGATAAGGTAAACTGTATGCAATTAAGAGTGTGTTCTGGATTTTAGAGAGGTGCAAAGAGGTGGCAGATTGTTGGCCGGCAAATCGAGGTTGTCAATCTAGATGGGCGGATTCAGTCTTGCTTGCTACATAATGCGACAAAAAACATTGAGCTGTTAGGATCTAGAGGCGAGATGCATGCCCAAAAATAGGTGGAACTGCTGTCAAGTGGAGCTTGCGTTTTTGGCAAACGATATAGCTGTCTGTGGAGTTGTGGCAGTGTTTATGGGATTTGACGGGGGTTGGTTCAGCTGGGTGTTTGCTTTTGGAAGTCTAAATAATGAACAACCTACAGTCCAAAATTGATCTTTACCCCGGCCTGTTCACCGAAAAAGAAAGGCCATTTCTGCAGGCAGGCCCATTGGCTGCTTCTGTGTTTCAGTATTCGACCGGCGTGTGCGCTGTTCGATTGCAAAATGAGCTGGGTGCGCTTGTTTTGTTGCCTTTTCAGGGGCAGCAGATCTGGTCGGCGGAGTTCGGCCAGCGCAATTTGACAATGCGGTCAGTGTTCGCGGAGCCGATTCCAAACCAGCCTTATCTGGGTACCTATGGTGGTTTCTTTTTGCATTGTGGTTTTACGGCAATGGGTGCGCCGGGCAAGAATGACACACATCCGTTGCACGGCGAGCTGCCCAATGCGATATATCCGCACGCGCATTTAGTGGTTGGATCCGACAGCAGGGGGTCCTACATTGGGCTGGGCGGAAAGTACCAGCATACAGCCGCATTGAATTACAACTATCTGGCGGAGCCGCTTGTAAAGTTGTACGCTGGATCTGCGCTGTTTCATGTGGCGTTGCAGGTAACCAATTTGCGCGGAGTGGAGTTGGAGTACATGTACATGGCGCACATCAACTTTCGCCCGGTGGACAACGGGCGGTTGGTGTACTCCGCACCTTGCACACCAGAGACTGTGCGCGTGCGCACAGATATCCCAACCCACATCAAGGTGCCGGCTGGCTACCGCGAGTTTGTTGAAGAGATGGCTCGCAACCCGGCCAGCCACAATGTGTT
>SXGT01042461.1_pt1 | contig 16499 bp, 11 predicted proteins | sample 3176221 | NCBI WGS metagenome assembly SXGT01 (sample SAMN11356862, study PRJNA531348) | freshwater metagenome | isolation source: freshwater sample F1-120 | place: China: Fuxian Lake, Yuxi | collected 2017-12-25 | reverse complement strand
GGCCATCGTTCCACAGAATCGCCGGGCGCAGGACTTTATCCTGTTCGTCGAGAATCGTCGCGCCGTGCATTTGCCCGGAGAGGCCGATGCTTTTTACGTCTGCCAATCCGTTTTTGTTTGCGGTGCGGAGCTGCCTGACGGCGTCGTTCGCAGCGGTCCACCAGTGCTCCGGGTTCTGCTCGGACCACGCCGGTTGCGGCCGGGAGACTTCGAGCGGGGAGGAGACCTGCGCGGCAAGGGTACCGTCGTCACGCAAAAGGATAGCCTTGACGGCAGAAGTGCCCAGATCGATCCCGAGATACATCGCCGTTTCGCGCCCCAACCAGCCCAAGATAAGGAGGATGAAAGTACCCGGAAAACGTGCAGAAAATCAAAGATGAATCGGCCCTCGCATTCGCGATTGGATATAGTGGTCTCGTTGCAACGCGTACTTTTCATCGTCGCCCGGCCTTTGTCGAAGATGCTAGACTGGTTGCCCGGCACACATGCAATAGGAGAATGACGAAAAATGAAAGAGACATCCGAATCCGAACGGCCCGGTCTGACGCGGCGATCGTTTCTCGCAGGCGCGGCGGCAGGCGTGGCTTTGGCGGGTTGTGGCGGAGAGAGCGGAGAGCAGGCGAGTCAGACGACTGCACCCTCCACAGCGCCGGTTGCAGTGGCAGCCAAGCCTAAACCCGTTCCCAAGGGCCGCGTCGTTATTCTCGGATTCGACGGCATGGAGCCGACCATCGTCGAGGCGATGATGGAGCGCGGCGAACTACCGAACTACGCCAAACTCGCGCAGACGGGCACCTTCAAACGGCTCGGGTCGACCAATCCACCGCAATCACCCACGGCCTGGACCTCATTCGCCACCTGCAAGAATCCCGGTGGTCACAATATTTTCGATTTCATCCGGCGCGACCCGGCGGCGATGTTTCCCAAAGTGGGAACGGGCGAAATGAAGACGCCGACGTTTTCGGCGGACGGCTCGATCGCGACACCCCCGAGTGCCGTCTCGTATCGCAAAGGCATGCCCTTCTGGATGGTGGCGGACGAGCAAGGGCTGAAGAGCAAGATTTTCAACGTGCCTTTCGCGTTTCCGGCTGACCCCCTCAAGAACGGCCTGCACTTTTGCGGACTCGGCGCGCCGGACCTCCGCGGGACGACAAGCACGTCGTTCATCCTTGCGGACACCTTTACGCAAGACGAAATCGATACCGGAATGCCCGGCGGCAGACGGCTGGGGATGAAGATTGACGGTGGCGGCGCAGCGAAGGTCCTCGTACCGGGGCCGCGCGATACGCGTTTCAAATCGAACGACCCGCAAGGCTATACGACCGCGGAAATGAAGGTGCAGTTCGATCGGGGTGTGCGAAAGGGATCGGCGGAGTGCGACGGCGTGAAGGTGGCTTTCGAAGCCGGCAAATGGTCCGAGTGGCTGCCGATGCCCTTCAAAATGACGGACAAGTTTACCGCGTGGGGGATCGTCCGCTTCTATCCGCTCGAAATCAGCGAGCACGTGCGTGTGTACATGACCTGTGTTCAGTTTCATCCGGAAAAACCCTACATTCCGATTACACAGCCGGCCAAATATTCGGAGGAACTTGTCGGGCGATACGGCCTGTTTAAGACCATCGGCTGGGACTTCGATACGCATGCACTTCGGCAAGACCGATTGAACGAGGACGCATTCCTCGACGATGTGCGCGGGCATATGACATGGCGCGGGCGCATGGCGCTGGACGAAATCGATCGCGGCGAGTTCGACCTGCTCGTCGCCGCGGACATGGCGACGGATCGCATGGGTCACATGTTCTGGCGCTTCCGTGATCCGCAGCATCCGATGTACGACGCGGTGCTTGCGGAGAAGTACGCGCTCGCGCTTGAAGAGAGCTATCGCATCTCGGACAAGATCATCGGCGATACGATGGCGAAGCTCGGCCCGGACGACTTGCTCATGGTGCTCTCCGACCACGGCTTCGAATCCTGGCGGCGCGGCTTCGATGTGAATGCATGGCTGGAGAAAAGTGGTTTCCTCACCGTCAACGATCGGACGAAGGCGCAACAAGGATTTTTGCAAGGCATCGACTGGTCGAAGACAAAGGCATATAGCGTCGGACTCAGTTCGCTGTACCTAAATCAGGCAGGCCGCGAGCGTAACGGCACCGTCGGGCCGGGCCAGGCGGACAAAGTGATCGCGGAGTTGAAGGACAAGCTTCTGACCGTGAAGGACGACAAAACCGGGCTCAGCGTGTTCTCGAACATCTACACGAAGCACGGCCTCAAGGGCGAAGCAATGGCCGAAGCCCCGGACATCGTCTTCGGCTACGGGCAGTATTACCAGAGTTCCAAAAGCGTGGCGATGGGCGCCGTCGGCACAGAATTCTTCGAGGACAACATGGACAAGTGGAGCGGCGAACACGCCTCCTCCGATCGTGAACGCCTGCCCGGCATCTTCTTCTGCAACAAGAAGGTTGAAGCGACCGACCCGAATATCATGGACTTGGGCGTGATCGCGCTGGCCTATCTCGGCGCGGACGTGCCCGCGGATTACGAAGGACGGAACTTGCTGGGTTGAAGCTAGAGCCCTATGAAGTAGTTCCAATATGGCTCTATATCTATATTCGAGCGAAATAAAGTATTGAGTCGTTAGTCGGCCCATAATTAATTGATATACTGTAAGTTATTGATATAGAATAACTTACAATTCAATCCATACCCCATTGCGGAATATCTTACGCTTGGTGTAAGGTTTGGTCTGGTGTCCGGGTTGGAAGCAGCGGGGCCTCCGCCGGACATGTATCTTTCCGCATGTGTGGCCATTTCGGCCCAGAATTCCTTCCCGTGAAGGGGGTTTCTCCGTTTGAAGTTGGTAATTGTCGAGTCCCCAGCCAAGGCCAAGACTATCGGCCGTTTTTTGGGCAAGGGATATAAAGTCGCGGCCAGTTTCGGTCATGTGCGCGATCTGCCGAGTTCTGCCGAGGAAATCCCCGAGGAGTACAAGGGGAAGGACTGGGCGCGGATGGCCGTCGACGTCGACCGTGGCTTCACACCTATATATATCGTCCCGCCGTCCAGCCGAAAGCACATTGCCGAGCTGCGCAAGCTCATGAAGGACGTGGACGAAGTCGTCCTCGCGACTGATGAAGACCGCGAAGGCGAATCCATCTCCTGGCATTTGCTCGAAGTCTTGAAGCCGAAAGTGCCGGTGAAGCGCATTGCGTTTCACGAGATTACCCAGGAAGCCATCAAGGAAGCACTGGCAAGTCCGCGCGATCTGAATCAGGAACTCGTCAAAGCCCAGGAGTCGCGGCGCGTACTGGATCGCCTGTTCGGATATTCGCTCTCGCCCGTACTCTGGAAAAAAGTACGCCCGAAACTCAGCGCCGGCCGCGTGCAGAGCGTCGCCGTGCGGCTCGTGGTCGAGCGCGAAGAGGAACGCCGGCGGTTCAAGAAGGCCGAGTACTTCAGCATCGAGGCGCACCTGAAAGGCGGCGAAGCGCAGTTCGACGCGTCGCTTGTCTCGTACGACGACAAGCGCATCGTCGAAGGTAAAGACTTCGATCCGGAAACCGGCCAGCTCACGCACACCGGCAAAAAAGCCGCCGAGGTGGTCTGGCTCGACAAGGCAAAAGCGGAGCAACTCTCCCAAGCGCTCGAAAAGGGCCTGCCTTGGACCGTGTCGCTCGTTGAGCAGAAGGAAACGCGCCAGCGGCCCTATCCGCCGTTTATGACCTCGACCTTGCAGCAGGCGGCCAGCGCGATTCTCGGTTTCTCGCCGCGCAAGACGATGCAGGTCGCGCAGAAACTGTACGAAGGTGTCGATTTCGGCGGCGGTGAACGCGAAGGTGTAATCACCTACATGCGTACCGACTCGCTCACGCTGAGCACGAAGGCGCTCGCGGAGGCGGAGAAGGTCATCCAGTCGAAGTACGGCGAGAAGTATCACGACGGATTCCGCTTCTACTCGACCAAACAGAAAAACGCGCAGGAAGCGCACGAAGCCATTCGCCCGACGCACCTCTCGCGCACGCCAGAAAGTTTCAAAGGCGAACTGAACGATGATGAGATGGCGCTGTACCGGATCATCTGGAACCGGACCATTGCCTCGCAGATGACGGACGCGCAGTTGCTCAAGACGCGCGTCGAGTTCGACGCGATGGCCGATGGCAAGAAAGCCGTGCTCCGCGCGAACGGATCGGTCGTCGTGTTCCCTGGCTACCTGCGCGTCGCGGACGTGTCGCAGAAGGACAATGAACTGCCTCCCGTCAAGGAGGGGCAGAAAGTCGGCAAAGGCGAAGCGATTCAGCTCGCCGGCATCGACGCGGAATCGCACGAGACCGAGCCGCCCGCGCGATACACCGAGGCCTCGCTCATTAAGCGGCTGGAAGAAGAGGGCATTGGCCGCCCGTCCACCTATGCGCCAACCATCTCCACGATCGAAGCCCGCGGCTACGTCGAACGCCGCGGCACAGCGCTGGTGCCCACATACCTGGCGGTCGCCGTTATTCAGTTGCTGCGCGATCACTTCCCGGAATACGTTGATATCGGATTCACAGCGCGCATGGAAGACGCGCTCGACGACATCGCCAACGGCGACCAGGATTCGTTGGTTTTCCTCAAGGAATTCTATCGCGGTGGCGGCGAAAAATTCGGGCACGGTCTCGAACCGCAAATCGCGCATGAACTTCCCAAAATCGAATTCCCTGCGATTCCGCTCGGCAATGATCCGAAGACAAAAGCACCCATCGTTGTTCGCATCGGACGCAACGCGCCCTATCTTCAGCGCGGCGAAGGCGGTGATGGAAACACCGCGCCGGTGCCTGCAGAATCCACTTTTGAGGACTTGAGCGTTGAGCGAGCGCTCGATCTTTTCGAACAGCGCGCGAAGGGCGATGAACCGATTGGCAAGCATCCGGAAACCGGTGAAGCGATCTACGTCTTACTCGGGCCCTATGGTCCTTATGTGCAACTCGGTGAAGTGACCGAGGACAAAAAGAAAAAACCCAAGCGCGCGAGTCTGCCCAAGGGGATGAATCCCGGACAGGTGGATATACCGACGGCGCTGAAACTGTTGTCTATCCCGCGCGATCTGGGGACGCATCCGGATACCGGCGCGACGATCGTCGCGACGGTGGGCCGCTTCGGACCGTACATCAAGTGCGGTGACGACAGCCGCAGCCTGAAGAAGGACGACGACGTCTACACCGTCACTCGCGAGCGCGCCTTGGACCTGCTGGCGCAGCCGAAAGCCGCGAGCCGCCGCGGGAAGAAGGTTCTCCTTACGCTGAAAGATCCCGAGTCAGGCAAGACGATTGAGGTATGCGAAGGGAAATGGGGCCCGTACATCACGGACGGCGAGAAGAACGCCAAGGCTCCGAAGGACGTGGAGCCGACGGCGATTACCTTCGAGCAAGCCAAAGCCGCGCTCGCAGAGGCGCCCGGCAAAGCCGGAAAATCCAGCGGACGGCGCAAGGCGCCCGCGAAATCGAAGGCTGCGCCCAAAGCCAAGGCCGACGGTGCACCCAAAGCCCCGCGACGGGGAAGGGCCTCCGCCGCCGCGAGCTGATTGAAGCGGGAGGGCCGCGCTTCTTCTTTGCCTCCTGAATTCGTTATTATTGCCGTTACTTGTTTTCCCGCCCAGCGTACACACGACGGCGTTTTTGGAACGCATAACCGAACCCAAACGACTGGAAGGACGCCCGACATGAGCACCGATCTGACATTGAAAGAAGTTGCAGACAAGGGTTACGCCAAGCCTGAATTCCTCGTGACCACTGAATGGGTCGCGCAGCACTTGAAGGACCCGAAGGTCCGCATCGTCGAGTCGAACGAAGACCCGCTGGTGTATCCCTCGGGGCATATCCCCGGCGCGGTCGAGATCGACTGGCAGCGCGACCTAAACGATCCGGTCCGGCGCGACTATCTGCAAAAAAGCCAGTTCGAGGCGCTGATGCGGCGCGCGGGCGTCACCAAAGACACCACCGTCGTGCTCTATGGCGACAAGAACAACTGGTGGGCGTGCTACGCGTTCTGGATTCTGCAACTCTTCGGCCACACGAACGCGAAAATCATGGACGGCGGCCGTTTGAAATGGGTGAAGGAACAGCGTCCGACCACCAAGGATGTACCGAGCTATCCCGCGTCGAACTACACCGCGCCCGAGCGCGACGACACGAAGCTACGCGCCTTCCGCGATCAGGTGCTTGTGCATTCCGAGAAAAAGCTGCCGATGGTCGACGTGCGCAGCCCGGAAGAATACCGCGGCGAGCGCATGCACATGCCGGAGTATCCGAACGAGGGTGCGCTGCGCGGCGGCCACGTCCCGGGCGCGAAGAGCGTTCCCTGGGCGCGCGCCGTGAACACGGAAGACGGCACCTTCAAGACCGCCGTCGATCTGAAGAAAATTTATCTGGAAGAAAAGGGCCTCAAGCCCGACGATGACGTGATCGCCTACTGCCGCATCGGCGAGCGCAGCAGTCACACGTGGTTTGTGCTCACGAACCTGCTCGGCTTCAAAAAAGTGCGCAACTACGACGGTAGCTGGATGGAATACGGCAACCTCGTCAACGTACCCATCGAGAAACCATAAAGAAGCCACGGATTTTACGGATCGGATGGGTCGTTCCGTCAATAGTCAAACAATGGAATGGTAGTGTCTGAAATTCCCCCAAAGCTTGCCCGCATGCGCGACATGTTCAAAAACATGGACCGCTCGCGGCGCATCCAGATGCTGATCGACATCGGTGAGACCTACAAGGTCGTTCCGGCCGAGATCGCCGCACCGCCATACCCCGAAGATCGCAAAGTCCCCGCGTGCGAGTCGCAGGCCTACGTCTGGGCGGTGGATCAAGAACCCGGTCTGAAATTCTACTTCGCCGTTGAGAATCCGCAGGGCGTCTCCGCGAAGGCCACGGCCGCGCTCATCGATCGCACCTGTTCCGGCGCCCCGCTCGAACAGGTCGCCGCCATCCCGCCGGACATCATCTATGAAATCTTCGGCGCGGAACTCTCCATCGGGAAAAACATGGGCCTCACGAACATGCTCGCCATGTGCCGCCACGAGGCGAAAAAACGGATCGAGACGAAAACCGCATAGGCAATCTGTCCGCAGATTGCGCAGATGAACGCGGATTGAAAGCGATTTCGCGCCTGTGTTGTTTTTTGCAGATTTGTGAACTCATGAGCAACCCCACTATTGTCATTCCCGCGAAAGCGGGAACCTCTCCTCATACGAAAAGATTGCGGTAGGTGAGAGGTCCCCGCTTTCGCGGGAATGACAATTGGGGAGGTGCTGCAATGCGTAAGATCGTGATTGCAACCGCGATGCTTCTGTTCGTGTTGCCTGCCTTCGCCCAAGAGCGCCCGACCGCGCCTCAGGCAGACCTGAGCAAGGCCATTCGCGACGCCAAAATGGTCGATCCCTTCAAGGTCTTCGATAACCTGTATTACGTGGGCATGGACTGGGTCAGCGCGTGGCTGATTTCGACCAGCGACGGATTGATTCTGATCGACGCGCTCTACGGCGAATTTACCCCGACGATGATCGAGAACATCCGCAAGCTGGGTTTCGATCCAGCGAACATCAAATATTGCTTCGCGACCCACGGCCACTTCGATCATGCGGCCGGCCTGAAACAGATCAAAGACGTCGCACCCGGCATGCACAGCGGCATGATCGAAGCCGACTGGGAGATGTACCTCAACCACAAAGGCGGCGGGAAGTACGATACGGTCGCCAAAGACTTGGTCATGAAGGACGGCGACACCGTCACCCTCGGCGACACAACCCTAAAATTCTACGCGACCCCCGGCCACACGCTCGGCGTGCTCTCGGTCGAGTTCACGGTGCTCGACAACGGCACGCCGCACAAGGCCTTCGTCGTCGGTGGCGCCGGGCTGAATTTCGCCGGCGTCCCGCAGAGCGAGATGTTCGTCAGCAGTATGGAACGCATCAAGGCCATCCCCAGCATCGAGGTCAACGTCGCGAACCATCCAACAATGGCGCAGGCCTTCGAACGCGCGGAGAAGCTCAAGGCGCGCAAGCCCGGCGAACCGCATCCCTTTGTCGATTCCGAATCCTTCTACAAATGGATCGACCAGTTACTCTACGACGGGAACCGGAAATTGCGGGTAGAGCGCGATCGGGTCGGGAAATGAAATTAGAGAGAGCTTTGGTTAAAACTGCCTGTGCCACCGAACGCTAGGATGGCCCTTCGGTGGACCATATTGTTTCTCAACAGCGCGTGTTCTGATCACATGCTTTAAGACGAGAAAAGCCAAAGGGCACGCAAACAAACTGAGACCAAATCCGAATGCGACGAACTTTGAGACTCCGTTAACGAAGAATAAGAGCGTTATAACCATTGGGATGAAGAACAACACAAAACTAACCGTGATCAACGAAATGCGATCAGATCGCCTCCTATCTGGCATGGCGACTGCTTCGAGTTCTCCGAACGCGCGCGTAAGGATGCTCGTTTGGCCGGACATCACGAGGATGGCCTTCATAGTATGTTTGGGAATCTCTCCCTTGGGTCCAGGCCCGAACCTAAGGGGTATCTTGGATCCGTCGGCAAAGTATAGCAATCGGTTTTCCGCTGACACATACTTGAGACCGGACCATTGACCCGCGATCACACGTCCCTCGGGGAAAATCCATTCGATCGATTCCGGCGATACACGGAATTCACACGCGTACCAGCCGAATGAATGCGCAAAGTAGAGAAAGTATCCACATCCTAATCCGCCGACAATTAAAGTCAGGACCACGAGAGAAAAACCCACCAGCGAATGGTCTGCGTCCACGTCCGGGCTGTAGTCCATCCAGATTTGCAGAGCCCACCCGGTGACGAGCACTAGCAAGACCACAGGGCACATCCAAACGAAAAGCATCGCCCGCTTTCGATCTCGCGGTTCAAGCGAGAGGGTCAATGTTTCACTTTGCGGAGTCGTTTGATTCATGTGTTCACCAACCAATGTACTAACCGCTTCATCCTGCCGTGCCGGAGTGGGTACGCGCAACCCTGGCTGTCCCATCTAGCGATACGTTTGAATAGGAGCGCCCGAACACGCCATTATTCCGGGCAATCCGGGCGGCGTAGAGGCCGCCCGTGGTGTTTCGGGGCGTCCTTCTAGTATGAGTGAAAACATCTTCGATCCAGTTCCGACGCCGTTTAACTTTTCGGCGTCAGAGAAAGAAATAAACAAGTTCTGGAAGCAGAACCGCGTCTACCGGAAATCGCTGGAGGCGCGGAAGGATGGCCCGCGCTTCATTTTTTATGAGGGCCCGCCGACGGCGAACGGGCTGCCGCATCCGGGGCATTGCCTGACGCGCACCATCAAGGATATCTTCCCGCGCTACAAGACGATGACCGGGCACTACTGCGAACGCAAGGCCGGATGGGACACGCACGGCTTGCCGGTCGAGGTGGAGGTCTGCAAGGAACTCGGCATCCTCGAGGGCGGCAAGGCGGCCATCGAGGCCTACGGCGTGGAAAAATTCAACCGCGCGTGCATCGAGTCCGTGTTCCGCTACCAGAAGGAGTGGGAGGAACTCACCGACCGCATCGGCTTCTGGGTAGACCTCGACGCAGCGTACGTCACGTATCACCAGAGTTACGTCGAAAGCGTCTGGTGGGCGCTCAAGCAACTCTTCGATCGCGGGCTGCTCTACCAGGGGCACAAAGTCGTCTGGTGGTGGGCGCAGGGCGGCACAGCGCTGTCGGCCGGCGAAGTAGGCGAGGGCTATCGCGATACCGATGACCCCGCGATCACGGTTCGGCTTGCGTTGACGGAAGAAAGCAAGGCCCGCTTCTCCTTACAAGGCCAGCCCGTCAGTCTGATCGTGTGGACGACGACGCCGTGGACGCTCGTGAGCACTTGCGCGGCCACCATCGGCGCGAAGATTAACTATGCGCTCGTCAAGGTAGCGGGCGAGTCCGGCGAGGAGCATTTCATCCTCGCGAAGGCCGTGGTTGAGCGCTACTTCGAAGGCAAAGCGACAGTCGTTGATGAATTTCCCGGCGAGGCGCTCATCGGCGCGACCTATCAGCCGCTGTTCAACTACGGCATCCCGACGCAAATCGAGAGCGACGCGCCTGCAACGAAATACTGGCAGGTGATCGCGGGCGACTTCGTCGATATCGAGACGGGTACGGGCATCGTGCACACCGCGCCCGCCTTCGGCGAGGACGACTACCGCGTTTGCAAGGAGCGCGGTATCGGCTTCCTGTGTTACGTAAAGCCCGACGGCACCTTCGATGCGCGCGTGACCGATGTTGACCCTTTCGACAGCAAACCCTTCGCGGGGCAGTTCTGCAAAGAGGCCGACAAGGGCATCATCCGCCTGCTCAAGCAACGCGGCATGATCCTCAAGCACGACACCTATCGCCATCCCTATCCCTTCTCGCCGCGCGCGGACAAGGACCCGCTGATTCAGTACGCGCGGCGGAGCTGGTTCATCCGCACGTCAGAATTCATTCCGGATTTCATGGCGAACAACGCCCAGATTCAGTGGCAACCCGAACACATCCGCGACGGCCGCTTCGGGAATTTCCTGGAGAACAACGTCGACTGGGCGCTCTCGCGCGAGCGCTACTGGGGCACGCCGCTGCCGGTATGGGTCTGCGAGAAGACCGGGCATATGGACGTCATCTCCAGCTACGCCGAACTGCTCGCGAAGCCGGATCTCAAAGGCACCGAGGTCTGGGACGCCGCGAAGAAGGCGACGCCGACGCTCAGCGAACATCTGAAGGTTCATAAACCGTATCTCGATGCGGTGACGTACCGCAGCCCGAAGGACGCCTCCGCGCGCATGAAGCGCGTGCCGGAAGTGATCGACGTGTGGTTCGACGCCGGCAGCATGCCCTTCGCGCAGTGGGGCTATCCGCACGTGAAGGGGTCCGAGGCGCTGCTGTGGGATCGCTTCCCGGCGGACTTCATCAGCGAAGCGATCGACCAGACGCGCGGATGGTTTTACGCCTTGCTCGCGATCAGCACGGTCATCTTTGGCAAAGAGAAGACCTGGCCGCATCCCTTCAAGTCGTGCATCTGTCTCGGCCACATCCTCGGCGAAGACGGCACGAAACTCAGCAAGCGCCTGAAGAACTACAGCGAACCCGCGATTCTTTTCGACAAATTCAGTGCGGACGCATTGCGCTGGAGCTTTATCGCCAAGAACCCGCCGACCAGCAGCAGCCGCCTGTCCGAAAAGATCGTCGAGGAGGCCCAACGCGAACTCCTTGTGCGCTGGTTCAACGTCTACAGCTTCTTCGTGATCTACGCGAACCTCGACGGCTTCGATCCCTCTGGTGCTCCCGCAGAATTCCTGCGTGGAGTCTCCAGCAGCAAGAGCGCAGGGAAGGCGAACACAAAAGCGCCATACACCGCGCACGAAAAGCGCGGCGAACTGGATCGCTGGATCCTGCACGAACTGGATCGCACGATTCTAGAAGTCCGGCGAAACATGGACACGCTCGAGTCGTATCCCGCCGCGCGCGAAGTCTCTGATTTCATGGACAGCCTTTCGAATTGGTACGTCCGCCGCAGCCGTCCACGCTTCTGGGCCTCGGAATGGACTCAGGACAAGGCCGATGCTTACTGGACCTTATACGAGTGCCTGCTGAGCTTTGCGCGCCTGGCTGCACCGTTCACGCCATTCTTCACCGAGGTCACGTGGCGCAATTTGGTCACACCATTACCGGGGGCCTTTGAAAGCGTCCATCTGGCGGAGTACCCGACCGCAGATGCGGCGAAGATCGATCGCTCACTCATTGAGCAAATGGCGATCACCCGGCAAGCCGTGAACCTCGGACTGAGCGCCCGGCGTGTCTCGAACATTAAAGTACGCCAGCCGCTCGCACGGTGCGAATTGGTGTTGTCAAATCCAGGGCACCGCGCGCCGTTGGAACGCCACCTTGATCTGATCAAGGAAGAACTCAACATTAAAGAGATCGCATTCAGTACGGACCCCCAGCAATACGTGACTTACGAAGTGAAGCCGAACTTCAAAGTCCTCGGCCCGAAGCTCGGCAAGAAAGTGAAGGCGCTCGGCGTAGTCCTGCAAAAAGCGAACGGCGGAGAACTCTACGCCCAGTTGCAGCAGGGGAGCGCTGCGCTCGAAGTTGAAGGTGAACGCTTCGAATTTACGCCAGACGAGCTCGACGTGCGCCTGACGCCGAAGCCCGGTTTTGCCGCTGCACAGGGCCGGGATATGGTCGTCGTCATCGCCACTGAAATCACCGACGAACTCCGCCGTGAAGGGTGGGCGAGAGAAGTGGTTCGCGTTGTGCAAGACGTCCGCAAGGAAAAAAACTTGGCTTACGACGCGCAAATTGCCGTCACTGTGTTTAGCACGGAACCAGCCTTCCGCGACGCCGTTCGGCAATTTGAAGACTATGTTCAGCGCGAAACTCTGGCGAAGACCCTCGATATAAGAGATGGGGGTTGCGAGCCCAGCGAAGCCGAGTCCTCCATTTCGCTGGATGACTTTCAGTTTTTTGCGCGCGTGGACGTGCTGTAATTGCCTATAACCCATTGCCCTTAAACGGGTTAAAGTTTTCGTTAAGCTTTGTTGCAACGCATACCGCGCGGATGTTAAGCTAACTGAGCAAGTAATAAGAACTCGCGTAGCGTACACAGGGCTTTGATCTGTTGATGACTCCTCATTCGTCCGCGCTATCTACCTCGCTATTCGAAATGACCGCCGGCGCCGTGTGCCGCGTCGACATGGTTTCGCTGGACGCCGAGCATACCGCCCGAATGGCCGGTCTTGGCGTGAGCGTGGGGCAGACGGTGCGTCTCGTGCGCGCGAGCGAACCCGTGGTGGTACAGGTTTACGGCGCGCGCATCGGTATCGCGCGGTCCGTCGCCCGTCGCATTCATGTGACGCCCAATCCGTCGCCGGGGACGGAAATCGCCTAGCTTTCGCCATGGCGACCCTCGTCCGCACAAGCGAGCCCGGCGAACACCTTCCGGGTAATGCCCCGTTCATGCTCGTGAGTAATCCGAACGCGGGCAAGACGACGCTGTTCAACCAGATCACCGGTCTGCGCCACAAGACACAAAATTTCCCCGGTACCACGCTGGATCTGCGATCGGGCACGGTGCGCATCGGCGGGCGCGAGCGCGAAATTTACGACATGCCCGGGCTTTACACGCTCAAGGGCTGCTCGGGCGAGGAGCGCGTCGCGGTGCAGGCGCTGACGGGTTTCGCGTCAAAGCTCGATGCACCTGGTGCAATTATTCTGGTATTGGACGCCACCAACCTCGTGCGCAATTTGTATCTGGCGAGTCAGGTGCTCGAGTTGGGCGTGCCCGTCGTCGTCGCGCTGAACATGATGGACCTCGCCGGCTCCGCGGGTACGAAGATCGACATCGAGACCCTCGAAGCTCATCTGGGCTGCCCGGTAGTGCCCGTAGTCGCGCGCAAGGGCACGGGTGTCGAGCGCCTTCTCTCTGTCTGCGAAGAAACGGCAGAGGCCGGCCGCGTGCCGGAGTTGCCGCGCCTTCTGCGCAACAGCGAGCGCCTTACGGATGAACTTCGCTACCGCTGGGCCGAAACCGTCGGCGCGAGCGCTGTGCAGGAAACGCGCAACGTGCACGGGCAGAAGACGGCGCGGATCGATGCGTTTTTGCTGCATCCCGTCGGCGGTATGGTGGCGTTTTTCGCCGTGCTCTTTGGCATGTTCTACCTCATTTTCAGTATCGCGAGCCTGCCGATGGATCTCATCGACGGTGTCTTCGGTTCGTTGAGCGCGTGGACTGCGAGCCAACTCCCCGAAGGTCCGTTTCAGAGTCTTATCTCCGATGGCGTGATCGCCGGCGTCGGCGGCGTGCTCGTGTTCCTTCCGCAGATTTGCATCCTGTTTTTTTGCATCTCGATTCTCGAAGACACCGGTTATCTCGCGCGCGCCGCGTGCGTGGTCGATCGCGTGCTGCGCCGCGTGGGTCTGCCGGGCAAGGCCTTCGTGCCGATGCTCTCCGCCCACGCCTGCGCCATTCCCGCGATCATGGCTTCGCGCGTCATCGAGGATCGCAAGGATCGCCTCATCACCATCCTCGTCCTGCCGCTGATGACCTGCTCGGCGCGTTTGCCGGTGTATGCGATGGTGACCGCGCTGCTGTTTCCGACCTCGCCGCTCAAGGGCGCTGCATTGTTCACCGCGGCCTATACGCTCGGTCTTGTCGCCGCGCTCTCGATGGCCTTCGTTTTCCGCAAGACACTGGTCAAATCGACCCCCGCGCCGTTGATGCTCGAACTGCCGAGTTACAAGGTGCCGAGTATCAAAACCGCTTTCCTCGCAGCCTACGATCGCGCCAAGCTCTTCATCCGCAAGGCCGGCACGAACATCCTCGCGATTTCGATCGTGCTCTGGTGGATGATGTCCTACCCGAAATCGCCCGCGCCGGAGATCGCGCCGGAGCAGACCGCGGCGCTCGAGCAGCAGGGCGTTTCTGTCGAGCATTGGACCGAGCAGCGCGCCCTGGAACAGTCCTACGCCGGTCGCATCGGTCACGCCATCGAGCCCGTGATCGCGCCACTGGGGTACGACTGGCGCATTGGCGTTGGCGTGGTCGCGTCCTTCGCCGCACGCGAAGTCGTGGTCTCGGCGCTGTCCGTGATTTACGGCGTCGGCGCGGAAGCTGCCGAGAGCGATTCGCTGCTGATTGGCCGTTTGCAAGCGGCGACTCGCGCGGACGGCACGCCCGTCTTCGATTTCGCCACCTGTGTGAGCCTCTTGGTCTTCTATGTGCTCGCGATGCAGTGCCTGCCGACCCTCGCTGTTACGCGCCGCGAGGCGGGCGGATGGAAGTGGGCCGGGATTCAGCTTGTGTACATGACCACGCTGGCCTACGGCGCGGCGCTTGTGGCTTACCAGGGCCTCCGGGCCTTCGGTTTCAGTTAACCGGACGGCGGAGATCAGGATATGCAGCAAATTCTGGTTGATGTGATCGCGCTGGCCGCGGTGCTATTTCTCGCGCGTTTGATCTATCGCAGCTTCACGGCCTCCCGCCGGAGCAAGCAGGCCGCCTGCAACGGTTGTGACACCTGCGACGCCGCGCGCAAGGAAGCGCCGTCCAAGAGCGAGATTTTATTGCCCACCGATGGGCACAGATAATTCAGAACGGCGACTGAGTCCTTTTGTCATTCTGAGCGGCAGCGAAGAATCTCTCCGCCAATTGACCAGATTCTTTACCTGCGCAGATTCGCCCCAAGCGAGGCCTGATACTCCGTGATGATTGCCTGAAGGTCAGCCTCGGTCAGCTTCTTCTCCGCAAGCAACGCGGCGTGCAACTCGACAATCAACTGGGCCTGATACTCGTCATTGCGCGCGGCATCCTCCTGTGAGCGGAACGGATCATAGACTTCGTCCGCGCGCCGCTGGGCCTCGGCGCGCAGGCGCGAGAGCTGCGGTGGAATCGCCATGCGCTCCTCGAAGGTGAGTCCAAAGCGGACCTCATTCCGATGCACCTGCGGTCCAGGGGGCGATTCATCGCTGCGCGGGCTGCAACCCGCCAGCGCGAGAATCAGCGCAATCTGCGCAATCGCGCGGTAACGTCTGCGGAGGGGGAATGGGGTCTGTTGCATCGTGTGGAGTATCGCGCACCGATCTGCGCACAATCTAGCCCATGGATTCCAAGACCCGCGAATTGCTCCGGTCGCTGCCCTCGGTCGACGCGTTGCTCGCCCATGCGCGCTGCACCGCGCTGATTGAAGAACACGGCAGGGACCCGGTGGCTCAAGCTGTCCGGGATGCCCTCGACGCGCTGCGAAACTCAATTCAGACCGGCGCGGATGGTCAGGATGTCGGCGCAGTCGGACTCATCGACGCAATCGAGCACGCCCTGGCGGAAGACGCGCAGCCGTCGTTGCGCGGCGTCATCAATGCCACCGGTATCGTGTTGCACACCAACCTCGGCCGCGCGCCATTGGCGAACGAAGCCGCGCATGCTCTCATCGAAACGGCACTCGAATACTCAAACGTCGAGTATGGCCTCGCCGAAGGCCGGCGCGGTTCGCGGCAGACGCATGTTGAGACCCTGCTGACGCAATTGACGGGAGCTGAGGCTGCGCTCGTGGTGAACAACAACGCCGCCGCCGTCATGCTCGCGGTGAATTCGCTCGCGCGCGACGGCGAAGTGGTCACCTCGCGCGTCGAGCTGATCGAGATCGGCGGCTCTTTCCGCATTCCGGACGTGATCGAGACCAGCGAAGCGGAACTGGTTGAAACGGGAACCACGAACCGCACGCGCGCGGCGGATTATGCGAATGCCATCACGCCCAAGACGCGGATGCTGCTCAAAGTGCACCCAAGCAACTACCGCGTTGTGGGATTCACCGAGGCGCCAAAGCGCGAGGAACTGGTCGCTCTGGCGCGCGCGCGCGGATTGACCGCAATGGAAGATCTGGGCAGCGGCATGCTCCTGAAGCTCACGGCGCTGGGCCTGCCCTCCGAGCCAACGGTGCAGGAAGCCTTGGGCGCCGGGATGGACCTCGTCACTTTCAGCGG